>MDTD01085330.1_pt1 | contig 35872 bp, 37 predicted proteins | sample 811221 | NCBI WGS metagenome assembly MDTD01 (sample SAMN05326646, study PRJNA326480) | marine metagenome | isolation source: seawater | place: Pacific Ocean: South West | collected 2011
TCAGTGGTAGAGCGAAACGTTGCCAACGTTTAGGCCGAGGGTTCAATTCCCTTCTCCCGCTCCAAAATGAGACAAATTGTGGGTTTCTTAATTTTTTTTTTTGGAATAGAATTTAACTATGTCAGATCTTCATACAAAAAAATGTATTCCATGCGATGGCGGAATTCCTGGTTTTGAGCTAACAGAAATACATAAATACTTAAAAATGGTAGACGGGTGGGAAGTAAAATCTGATGAACAAAAAGTTTATTATCTAATCAAGAATTTTAAGTTTAAAGATTTTAAAGAAAGCCAAAACTTTGTAAATAAAGTTGGAGAAATAGCTGAAAAAGAAGGACATCATCCAGACATATGGTTTGGATGGGGTTATGCAAAAATTAAAATTTTTACACACGCAATTAAAGGCCTTCACGAAAGTGATTTTGTTTTAGCTGCAAAAGTAGATAAAATTATTTAGTTTTTCTTTTTTCAAAATTTAATAATTTCTTTTTTAAATTAACCCCACCTTTTGCTGAAAAACCTCCCAAAGAACCATTTGATCTAACAACTCTATGGCAAGGAATGACCAAAACATGTTTATTTTCACCGCAAACTCTTCCTACATATCTCGGTGATATTTTAAGTTTTCTTCCAATTTCTCCATAAGTTTTTGTCCTACCTTTGGTTATTTTTCTTAATTCACTCCATATTTTTTTTTGTATTTTGCTTCCATTCATTTCAATTGGAATTTCTAAATGATTATTTTTAGAATCAAAAAAATCAATAAAACTATTTCTTAGCAGTCTAAGATTTTTTGATAATTTACCTGTTGTTACATCTTTATGAAAATAGATTTCAGATATTTTATTATTGATTTCTGTCGCAGAAATCCAGCCAAACTTAGTGTTAAAAGAAATAGTATTTTTCATATATTGTATGTTATTAAAAAAATGGAAAAATTAAATGAATATATTTGCATTATCCTCAGGTAAAGGACCAAGCGGTATTGCTATTGTCAGAATATCGGGACCTCAAACACTTGATATTTGTCAATCCCTCACCAACGAAAAAAATATTAAATCAAACAAAATAAATTTATGTAAATTTATAGATCCAAAAAATAAAAAAATTATTGATCCCGAAGCACTACTTTTATGGTTTCCAAAACCCAATAGTTTCACTGGGGATGATTTAGCAGAACTACATATTCATGGAAGTAACGCTGTAATAAGCTACCTTTTGAAAGTTTTGTCAGACCAAAAAAATTGTAGATTAGCAGAACCTGGTGAGTTCACTAAAATAGCTTTTCAAAATAATAAGATTGATTTAGTAAAGGCTGAAAGTATTGGAGATTTAATACACGCTGAAACCGAGCTTCAAAGAGAACAAGCAGCAAACTTAGTTCAAGGACACGCATCGAAATATTACGAAAATTTAAGAAAAAAATTGGTGAAATCACTATCGTACATAGAAGCAAAGATAGATTTTGCAGAAGATGATCTTCCCGAGAATGTTTTGAAGGAAGTTCAAATATCAATTAAAGAGGTTCACAAAGAGATTCAACAAATTTTAGAAGATCAAAAAGTAGGTGAAAAAATTAGAGATGGTTTCAGAATATCAATAGTTGGAGACGTAAACGCTGGAAAGTCATCCCTGCTAAATCTTTTAGCTAAAAGAGATGCCGCCATAGTTTCAGAGCAGAAAGGAACTACACGAGATATAATTGAAACATATTTAAATATAGATGGATATCCAGTTATTTTGGCTGATACAGCTGGAATAAGAAAAGTAAAAAATAAAATTGAAAATGAAGGTATCCAAAGGGCAATTAAAAAGGCAAAAGAAGCTGATTTAACTTTAGTCATGATTGATGTATCAAAAAATAAAATCAATAAAGAATTAAAGAAATTAATTAATGAAGACTGTATATTAGTTTTAAATAAGTCAGATTTGAAAAATAAATTCTTAAAAAATAATTTTAAAAAAACCGACCAAATTTTAATATCAGTTAAAAACAATAAAAATATCGAAAGTCTGATTACGATGATAAAACAAAAATTAAGCAATAAATTTATGAAAGTAAACAATATTTTAGTTACTAGAGAAAGACATCGTGTGAAACTTAATGCAGCGTTAAAGGAAATAGAAAAATTTTTAAAAAAAGACCAAAAAAAAGAAATGGAGACAGCCGCAGAGGATCTTAGACTTGCGACAAGACATCTTGGCAGTATTGTGGGCAAGGTAGATGTAGAAGAAATACTAGGATCTATATTTCAAGACTTTTGTATTGGTAAATAATCTATCTTTCAGCTTGTAAAATCATATTTCATCGATACATTTGCTCTATGAGTAATAAAATGATCTTTGATGTTGCAGTAATAGGTGGTGGTCATGCTGGCTGTGAGGCTGCAGCTGCTTCAGCCAGAATGGGCGTAAATACAGCTCTTTTTACACACAAAATTGAGACTATAGGCGAGATGTCCTGTAACCCAGCTATTGGTGGCTTAGGTAAAGGTCACCTAGTTAGAGAAATCGATGCTTTGGATGGAGTTATGGGGGATGTGGCTGACAAATCAGGAATTCAGTTCAGATTATTAAATAGAAGCAGAGGACCAGCTGTTCGAGGACCGCGAACACAGTCAGACAGAAAGCTTTATAAAAAATATATGCAGAACTTATTACTTAATTATGAAAATTTAGTGGTTATTGCAGATCCTGTTGTAAAATTTATTTTTGAAAGGGAAAAAATAAAAGGTTTTATTTGTCAGAGTGGAAGAGAGATAGTGTGTGACCAATTAGTGCTTACTACCGGAACCTTTCTAAATGGCTTAATACACATAGGTGAAAAACAGATACCAGCGGGTAGGTATGATGAAAAACCATCTACAGGATTAAGCGAACAATTAGAAAAATTTAATATTAAAATTGGAAGACTTAAGACAGGTACACCTCCTCGATTAGATGGACGTACTATAAATTATGATAATTTAGAAATGCAACCAGCGGACACAGAGCCTTACTTCTTTTCATTTTTAACGACGAAGGCGATCAATAAACAAATTAGTTGTGGGATGACTTATACTAATGATGAAGTACATAAAATCATAAGTGACAATATTTCAAGAAGCGCAATGTATTCTGGTAATATTAAAGGTGTAGGTCCAAGATATTGTCCCTCAATAGAAGATAAAATAGTTAAGTTTAAGGAAAAACAAAAACATCAAATTTTTTTAGAGCCCGAGGGCTTGGAAGACCACACAGTGTATCCAAATGGCATTTCTACATCGTTACCGGAGCATGTACAGCTTAAAATACTTAGTAAAATCAACGGTTTGGAAGATGTTAAAATGCTTCGAGCAGGATATGCTATCGAATATGATTATGTTGATCCAAGAGAGTTAAAAGCGAGTCTAGAAGCCAAAAAAATAGGTTCTCTTTTTTTAGCAGGACAGATAAATGGAACAACAGGTTATGAAGAGGCTGCTGCTCAAGGTTTAATTGCCGGAGTTAATGCTGCTTTAAAAATTAAAAAAAGGAGCGAATTTATTTTGGACAGATCCACCTCTTATATTGGTGTTATGATCGATGATCTTATTACTAAGGGAGTTTCTGAACCTTACAGAATGTTTACTTCTAGAGCTGAATATCGTTTATCGCTCAGAGCAGACAATGCTGACCAAAGACTTACACCTATGGGAATTAAAATTAATTTAGTTAGTGAAGGTAGAAAAAAATTATTTAATGATAAACAAAAAAAAATAAATAGTTTAGAAAAATTATTATCAAAAAAATCTTTGACACCAAATGCTGCCGCTAAGCACTCAATAAAGATTGCAATGGATGGAGTGAAGAGATCAGGATTAGAAATATTGGGACTAAAAAATGTTGGTTTAAACCTTTTAAGATCTATTTGGGCTGAAATACCCTATTATGGACTATCTATTGATCAGCAGGTTGAAATTAATGCGCACTACTCAGGCTACATACCTAGACAAGAAAGTGATATTATAACTTTTAAAAAAGATGAGAGTTTAGTTATACCTGAAGAGATTGATTATGACTCTTTTAGTGGTCTCTCCAATGAAATTAAGTCAAAACTTAAATTGATAAGACCTAAAACTTTAGGTCAAGCACTCAGGATTGACGGAGTAACACCAGCTGCAGCAATTATCTTATTAGGAGCGATTAAAAAAGCTAAAAATCGCATTTCAGCCTAAAACCCTTATGGTTCTTAATGAATCTGAGGTTAAATCAAAGTTAATTTTAGCTAAAAATCTTAATTTTAGCGAAAGTAAAATTAGAATTTTAGATTTGTTTGTAAAAGAAGTATTAAGATACAACAAAAAGTATAATTTAATATCCAATAGTTCAGAAAAATGTATTTGGCACAGACATATCCTAGATTCAGCCCAACTTATTAAATATATTGATTTTAAAAATTGTAATTCTCTCTCAGATTTAGGATCTGGAGCTGGTTTTCCTGGCATCGTTTTATCAATTTTTTTTATGGATGTTCTCACGTTTCACGTGAAACTTTATGAAAAATCAAGAGTAAAAGTAAAGTTTTTAAATTCTATAAAAGATAAATTATCTTTAAATCAATTGTCTATTTTTGATAATGATTATCAATATCATAAAATAGATACTAATTATGTTGTTTGCAGAGCTTTTAAAAAATTACCTGAAGTGCTAAGGATTTCACGTGAAACAGCAGAAAAACCACATAAATTGTTAATAATGCTAGGAAAGAGTGCACAGGATGAAATAAATAATGCTTCAAAGGATAGTTTTTTTAAGTATAAGCTATTTAGTAGCATTACTCAGAGTAAGTCTAAAATACTTTTAGTTGATGTTAAAAAATAAATATTATGGCTAGATCTATAATATCTGTAATAAATCAAAAAGGTGGTGTTGGTAAAACTACCACTGTTATAAATCTAGCGACCGCACTAGCAAAAAAAAACAAAAAAATACTTGTTATCGATTTAGACCCTCAAGGAAACGCAACTACCGGGTTGGGGAAATCCAATAATAAAGAGGACAAGAGTGTTTATAACCTTCTTATTGGTAAAATTAAAATTCAAGACGCTATTGTTAAGACAAATGTGAGCGGACTAGATCTTATAGGTTCAAATGTTAATCTCTCTGGTCTTGAAGTAGAAACTGCAAATGACAATAATAGAGCTTTTTTACTAAAGGAAAAATTTATCAACGATAAAACTGGTATTTTAAAAAAGTACGATAGCATTTTTATAGATTGCCCCCCATCTTTAAGTTTATTAACCGTTATGTCATTAGTAACAGCAGATGAATTATTGATTCCTCTTCAAACTGAATTCTTTGCTCTTGAAGGAGTTACTCAACTTACAAAAACAATTGAAAGAATAAAAATAAATCTTAATCCAAGGCTTTTCATTCGAGGGGTTTTGTTAACAATGTTTGATAAACGAAATAAGCTCTCAACTCAAGTTGATCAAGAAGCACGTAAACATTTCAAAAATAAAGTTTACAAAACAGTTATACCAAGGAATGTGAGATTATCAGAAGCTCCATCTCACGGAATGCCTTGCTTAGTTTATGACAAGAATTGCCCTGGCAGTAAATCATATTTAGAGCTTGCTGAAGAATTTACAAATCAAAATAGTGAAACAATAGGAAGCGCTGCATGAACCCAGCTAAAAAAGGTTTAGGCAGAGGTCTTTCAGCTCTATTTGGCGAGTTAGAAAATAGCACAGAAACAAAAATAAACAACGTTACAACGGTTCAAATTTCTGATTTACAGCGGAACAAATATCAACCTAGGTTAAAATTTGATCAAAAAAAGCTTGAGGAACTTTCAAATTCCATTAAAGAAAATGGTGTAATTCAGCCCATCGCTGTAAGACCTAATAAATACGAAAATGGAAAATACGAAATTATAGCTGGAGAAAGAAGATGGTTAGCGTCACAAATGGCCGGTTTAAATGAAATACCAGTGGTAATATTTAACATTGGAAATCAAAAAAGTTTAGAAATTGCAATTCTAGAAAATGTTCAAAGACAAGATTTAAATGCAATTGAAGAAGCTAAAGGTTATAAGAGATTAGTCAAAGAATTTGGATATGAACATGAAAAAATATCTAAAATTATGGCAAAAAGCAGAAGTCACATCAGCAATACGTTAAGGCTTCTTAGTTTGCCAAAAGATGTTATAAGTTTAGTAGAAGATGGCATTTTAACAGCTGGTCAGGCCAGGCCTCTTATCGGAATGCCAAATGCATCTGAAATTGCTGAAAACATATCAAAAAAAAAAATATCTGCGAGGCAAGTAGAAAATTTAATTAATTCACAAAAGTCGGTAAAAAACTCAAAAAAAACTTTGGACCCAAATATATCTTTTGAAAAAAATGAGATCGAGAGTAAATTAGGGTTAAGCGTCGATATATTTAATTCAAAAAAAAATTCGGGTAAGGTAGTTATTAAGTATAAATCACTTGACCAATTTGAATTAATATCAAAAAAACTTAAGCGTTAATCTTACCAAGCTTGTATAAATCAATAATTAAATTTTTTATAAGGAGTGAACTCATAAAACTAAGTTTTGTTTTTATTTTTAATTCTGTTTCGAGAATTATTTTTTTTGCTTTTTCCAATTTTTTCATATTCCAAACATTTAACTGTTTTTTGTAACTTGGTTTATCTTTCCAAAATATTTTAGGTTTAAATGTTTCAATCGTTAGGTCTACATTGCTATTATTTACCAATAGTTTATTAAGATTAAGTAGTTTTTCAATTCTATTTAATAAATTTGCTATATAAAAATATGATTTTTCATTTTGAATAATCATATTTCCTAGAATTCTATTAAGATTTTCTTTATTTGACTCTAAGCAAGCATCTCTCAATATGTCAAAATCAAGACTATATGCGTTATTAATTAATTCTATAGCTTTGTTTTGTTCAATTCTTTTATTTGGAAATAATCTTTTTAATTTTTCTATTTCTTGGTTTACAACCATTCTATCAGTGTTACTGTTTTTTATTAAAATATTTAAAAATTCTTGATTAAATCCTGAGTAATCTCTTAGTTTTTCTCTGGAATATATAGACAAAGTTTTTTCATTATCACTGTAACACGGCACACAACCTAAATTTTTTTTAATTTCAAAATGAGAACGCATTGTAGATTTTTTATCTAAACTTTCTGAAAATATAAAAATCTTTACGTCAGAAATTGGCTTTTCAGTTATCTCAATGATATTTTTTTTGATCTTATCTGTAGCATTATAAATTAAAATCAGTTTTTTTTGGGCAAATAAAGAATTATTAAATGCTTGTTCTTTAATAATTCCTGGACTGTTAATAATATCATTTTGTTGCAAGGCAATTACCTCATAATCTTTGTAATGATTTTTTATTAAAATTCTAAAGTCATCCTTAAGACCGATATTTTCACCATAAAATATCGTTGCGAAACAATTTTCGATTAATGAAATATTTTTTTCTATTAAAAAGCTTTTAAAAATCATCTTGAAATTGCAAGCTTAACTCATTTGTTATTTGGCTTGCAACTATCCCAGATATGTTTTCAACAATTTTTTTCTCTCTATCAAGAGACTCGGAATATAGCTTTGATGACTTGTAATTTTGTGTATTCGATACATTTTTTGAATAAACTACCTCGGAAGTAATATTATTTTTTAATTGAATTTTGTAATTTAGTGTAACACTATATTCTTGAATTTTTCCAGAGCTACTTTTATTTTCAATTTCTGTCTTTTTATTTGCAAATATAATGATATTAAACTTTCCCGACTTATCTCTTAAAATACCCAGTTTGTTAATTAAAATCTGTGCAACTCTCTTATCTCCCTCAACCTCAAAAGATTTAACAGTAAAACTCTTTTGTTGATTTTTATTAAATAATGGTTCGTAACTACAACCATTTATCATCACTAAGATAAGTAAAAATAGTATTTTTCTAAATAAAATAAAAGTCATGCTATAATAAAATTTATAACTTTGTTTTTAATAAATATGTTTTTTAAAACCTTTTTATTATTTAAATTTTTTTTAATATTTTCTATTTTTTTTGCTTTATCAATAACGACTTTTTCGTTTGTATCTTTATTAACAGAAATTAAACCTCTTTTTTTACCATTTATTTGAACTACTATTGTTACATCACTTTCGTCTAAAAGAGATTTGTTAATGTTTGGCCATTTTGAATGTAAGTAAAAATCTTTTCCTTCTAATTCAATCAAGCACTCCGATGCCATATGTGGAATAAAAGGCATTATAATTTTCATTATATTAATCTGGGCATCTTTAAGACATTTATTGCTTATTTTCGTTTCAATAGACTCATTTATAAGACGAAAAATTTCATAAAAATTTGCTACTGCAACATTTAAATGAAATTTTTCAATTAGTTTTGTAATTTTAAATAAATATTTATTAACTTTTGCAGAAAAAATTTTTTCATCTTTTAATGATTTTTCAACATCTTTTCTTTTTAAAATTTTTTGATTTATTTGCCAAATTTTTTGAATAAATTTGTGGGCACTTGAAACACCCTCATTTGACCACTGAATATCTCTATCTGGTGGGCTATCTGAAAGCATAAACCATCTAATAGCATCAGCACCATAAATATTGATCATGCCTTCAGGATCAATTACATTTTTTTTTGATTTTGACATTGCTTCTGGTGGTCCAACAATAATTTCTGATTTATCAATTTTTTTGATATCTTCCGGACTCATCCAATTTCCATTTTTATCTTTATAAGTTTCATGACAAACCATTCCTTGGGTGAACAAGCCTTTAAAGGGTTCTTTAATTTTTATTTTATTGTTATTGAGCTTTATAGCTCGCATAAAAAAACGAGAGTATAATAAATGTAAAATGGCATGTTCAACACCACCAATGTATTGATCTACAGGCATCCAGTAGCTAAATGCCTTTTCATCAAAAGGCTTATCTTTTACTTTTGGGGAGCAAAATCTTATGAAATACCAAGAGGAGTCAACGAATGTATCTAATGTGTCCGTTTCCCTTATGGCTTCCTCACCAGTTTTTTTATGCTTAGTTTTTTTCCATGTTGGGTGATTTTCCAACGGATTTCCCTTTGATTTTAAATTAATTTCGTCTGGTAATTTTATAGGCAGTTCGCTCTTATCGACTGGAACGACAGTTCCATCCTTCAAATAAATCATTGGTATAGGACATCCCCAATATCTTTGTCTAGATATACCCCAGTCTTTTAATCTAAATGAAATTTTTTTATTTCCAATTTTAAATTTTTCAATTTCATGAATTATTCTTTTTTTGGCTTCAGGGACAGTTAAATCATTTAAAAACTCTGAATTAAAAATTTTTCCATCTCCTGTATAAGCCTCTTTTTGATTTTCTACATTTTTAAAGTTATTAGATTTTACAACTGGAATAATAGAGAGATTATACTTTTTTGCAAAGTCAAAATCTCTTTGGTCATGAGCAGGACACCCAAAAATCGCTCCAGTTCCATAATCCATCAAAATAAAATTTGCTACGAATATTGGAATTATTTTATTTTTGATAAATGGGTGTTTAGCTTTAAGGCCTGTATCAAAGCCAATTTTTTCTGCATTAGCAATAGCTTCCTCAGTCGTTCCTACTTGAGATGTTTTTTTCTTAAATTCAATAAACTCAATTTTTTTTTCAAATCCTTTGCAAATAGGATGATCTACTGATACTGCTAAAAATGTTGCCCCAAATATAGTATCTGGTCTAGTTGTAAAAACTTTTATCTTTTTATTATCATCGTTAATTTGAAAATCAACCTCACATCCAATAGATTTACCAATCCAATTCTTCTGCATTAATTTAACTTTTTCAGGCCATTCATTTAATGTCTCAAGGTCTTGCAAAAGCTCATTTGAAAATTTTGAAATATTAAAAAACCATTGTGAAAGCTTTTTTCTTTCGACAACAGCATTAGATCTCCATCCTCTTCCATCTATAACTTGCTCATTTGCTAAAACAGTATGATCAACAGGGTCCCAATTCACATATGTCTCCTTTCTTACTACTAATCCTTTATTATAAAAATCTATAAAAAGCTCTTGTTGGTGTTTGTAATATTTTTCATCACATGTTGAAATTTCTAAATCCCAGTCTATTGATAATCCTAAGGATTTAAGTTGTCTTTTCATTACTTCGATATTATTTTTAGTCCATTCTTTTGGATTTAAATTATTTTCCCTCGCAGCATTTTCTGCAGGCATACCAAAGGAGTCCCAACCCATTGGATGTAAAACATCAAAACCATTCATTGACTTATATCTTGCAACTACATCCCCAATTGTATAATTCCTCACATGACCCATATGTATTTTACCTGAGGGGTAGGGAAACATTTCTAAACAATAAAATTTTTTTCCTTTTTTATTATTCTTAAGAGTAATTTTTTTTTTTGACCAAAAATCTTGCCACTTTTTATCTAATTTTTGAATATTTTTTTTTTCCATTTATTTATAAATTTAAAGAACTATTATCTTTTTTTACCAGACTCAGCGTTCTGTTGTTTGTCTAATTCTTTTAATTCTTCAATACTTCTTCCTTTTCCAAAATTAAAAAAACCTTTTTTCTTTTTCTTCTCTTTTTTATCAGGTACGTCTCTAAATCTATCTAATCTCGCAGCTTTTTTTACTATAGCTGTACGTATTTCATTCTCTAATTTCGAACTAATTTTACTCACAACACAATTAGTTTTTTGCTGACAAACTTTTCTATGTATAATTACTCTTACGCTATCAGCCCGTATTTCACTTGATAGAAATCTGATTGTAAATTTTAAAGACTCATTAGGTGCCTTTTTATCTGTGTACCAATCAGTTATTATTGTGCCGCCTGAATAATCAACCGTTACAAGTGGCATAAAATCAATTACATCAAAGGCAGCTCTCCACATCGGATTTGAAGTACTAAATTCATAATTTGTTGAACCACCAGGACCAAATACTTTGCCAAGCGTTACTCCTCTACCCTCTCTAACATTTTTTTTTGCTCTCTCTATTCCGCCAGTTGGAGTTTCACGTGACGGTGCCGGATTCCATCCTCCACAATAAGTTAAAAAAAAGAAGAAAGGAATCAGGATTAAAATATGACAAAGTTTTAAAAATTTTTTCATTGCTATCATTTATTTATAGCTATTATCAGTAGAATCTAAATTTACCTAAAAATTAAAAAAAAATAACAACTAAAAATAGAAATTACTAAAAAACCCATAAAAATATGATATTTTTTATGTGATATAAATATCACAAATGGTAAAAAAAGTAGGGTTTTAGCCTTTTTTAAGCATTTAAAACCTCATAATGCATTAAAAATACGTCATTAAGTTAAATGTTTAATTTAATAACAATAACAAAAGGATAGAAAATGAACACATTAAGAAAATTAGCGTTTTTAGTCCTTTCATCTGTATTTGTATTTGCAAATGCAAACGCAGGTGAACTAGGTGTTACTGGTTCAGCTAAAGTTACTTACACAGTAATTTCTGTGGATGGTAGTACAACTGACCACGACACTGGTAAAGGTCTAGGGATGGCTAACGAGTTCACTCTTGGCGCAAGCGGAGAGCTAGATAACGGCTTTACATGGGCAACTAATATCGATATCGATGGCGCGACAGTACAAGACGATATGTCAATGGTAATCGGTATGGGTGGTATTGGTTCAGTAAAGTTCAACATATCTGATGGTGGATTACAGAAAAACTTCTCAAGCTCACAGTCAGTATATGGAACGCCAGTTGATAACGGCTACGGCGGTGGATACACTGATGCAGCTGACACTGGTACAATGCACTCAATTAGATACACAACTCCAAGTGGGTTACCATTTGATACGGTAGTAGCAGTTCAGTATGCACCTTACACAGGTACAAACGATGCTAACTCATCTAACTCAGCTGGTGTACTTGATGCGAACGGAAACGAAGACGCAGTCGAATACGCTATTGATATCGTACCAATGGAAGGCCTAAGTCTTGGTGCTTCTTACTACGATGCAGATGATTCTGCGACAGCGCAGCAAGAAGAAGGTGGTGCATGGTATGCAACTTATGACATTGGTTCATTCAGTTTAGGTTATGGTAAATCTTACATGGCGAATTCGCTAGATCCAGATACTACTAACTCAATTGATAACTACGTAAATACACAAATGTCTGTTGCATTCAACGTGAACGACGCTCTTTCAATATCTTACGAAGATATCGATGCTGAAGCTAATTACGAAACATCAACAAGTGACGTAACTATGGATGTTACATCTATTCAAGCTTCTTACACAATTGCAGGTATGACGCTTTCATTATCAAACGAAGAGTATGACAATGAAGCTTACACAGTTGGTAACAAGTTGAAAGAAACTAACCTAGCTATGTCAATCGCGTTCTAATTTTAGAACATTGATTTTAAAAAAGCCGGCGAATTATCGCCGGCTTTTTTTTTACTTCAGATAAAAGGGCTACACCATTACATTTTAATAATTTCAGTTTATTCAAATTTTGCTCTCTAATACCCCCCAAAGCAATAAAATAGTTTTTAAAATGTTTTGTTATCAAATTAAATTTCGTAATACCATAAAACGTTTTTTTATTTACATAATTGGTTTTAAAAACTCTTGACAAAATTATCTTTCGACATCCTTGTTTCAGTTTTGTATGTATGTCAGTAAAATTATGAGCAGACCCAATTATTTCCATTTTTTTAAAATTTCTTATATACGGCAAACTAATTGTCCTATTATATGAGGATAAGTAAATTCCGTCAGATCCTATTTTTAGGGCCAATTTAGTATCATTTGCAATAAATAATTTTATTTTCCTTCTTTTACAAAGTAGTAAAAATTTTTGAAGTTTATATAATTTCTCTTTTTTATTATTATTTCTATAAATTATGTTAAAATTGGCTCTATTTTTTATCAGATTAAAGTTTATAGAATTTGTGTTTTCTATATATAAAAAATAACTTTTTTTAAAAAACATATGTCTATTGTATTAGAAAGATTTAATAAAGTTCAAGCTGATATATATCAAAGTTCAAAAAATCTTAACAGAGATATTAAAATTATTGCTGTCAGCAAAACCTTCCCTATGGAGAGTATTGAACCTCTAATAAAAAAAGGTCATGTCCATTATGGTGAAAATAAAGTTCAAGAAGCTGAAAAAAAATGGAAAATTTATAAACAAAATAATAAGTTCATCAAACTACACATGATTGGTAAACTGCAAACTAATAAAGTCAAAAAGGCTATTCAAATTTTTGATTATATTCATTCACTGGATAATATTAAATTGGCTGATCAGCTAAATAAATGTGAAAATGATTTAAATAAAAAATTGTTTTATTTTATTCAAGTTAATTTTGCTGATGAAAAACAAAAGTCAGGTGTCCCAATTTCAGAGACTAAAAACTTTTATAATTACTGTAAAAATCAAGCAAACCTCAACATTATCGGTATAATGTGTTTTCCACCTTTTGGTATAGATCCGACAACTTTTTTTGATAAAGCTCAAAAGTTAAATAAGGAATTAGGTTTCAAAGAATTAAGTATGGGTATGTCAAACGATTTTGACAAAGCTTTAGATTTCGGAAGTACGTTCTTAAGAATAGGTAGTAATATTTTTGGTGATAGAAAAAATTAATTTATTATAATCTTTGTATTTCTTCTTATCAAAGGTAAAAACTTCATAAAATCTTTTTTGCTAACGGATATACAACCTTTTGTTGGTTTGTAATGTCTTTCAGAAATATGTAAAAAAATTGCGCTTCCTTTATTTTTTATTATTGGTGATCTATTGTAATTTAATACTAGAATAAGATCGTATATTTTTTTCTTTAAAAAAAATCTTTCTGCGCTTTTTTTAAATGGGAACTTTATTAATTTGTTATATTTTGAAGAATTGGGATCGTCACACCATCCCATATTTTTTTTTATTATCTTTTTAGGAATATTAATTTTCACATTTCCCAGCCTGTCTTTTCTATAAAATAAAGTTTCAAATCTAAATATTCCTCTTGGTGTCCTTAAATCTCCCTCTTTTTTATTTTTTGAAATCCCCCTTTTACCTATGGCACATTTTATCTTATAATGATTGATATATAAAAAATTGTTTTTTAAAAAAAAATGCATAAAGATCAATATAAAATAAATGCTGCTTTTCTTTGTAATTCTAGTTTTACCAATTCACTCGAAGAATTAAAACCTTTTTTGGGTTTTCAACTTAATAAAATAGATGCAAATAAACAAATTAATGAAATAAATTCTAAAAATCATCTTTTAATAGTTGATACCTCTTTCAACGCCAGGGTTCCCTTAAATGAAATTACAATTCCTATAATCTTAATATTAAAACAAACCGAAAAAAATAATTTAGATGGAAAATTTAATTTAACACTAAAACTCCCCTTAACTCTTGTTCAGTTTAATAGGGCAGTAATAAATTTATCGCAACGATACAAATTTGATAAAAATTCTATCGTCCCAATTAAAAGCTATATTTTAGATAAAAATACAAGATTTTTAAAACAAAAAGATATCTTAATAAAAATAACAGAGAAAGAAATGAATTTTATTGAAGAGTTAAATAATTCCAGCGTACCATTAACAAAAAATTATATTTTAAAAAATATTTGGAAATATTCTTCAGATACAGATACTCATACAATAGAGACTCATATTTATAGACTTAGACAAAAAATAAAAGATAAATTCGGTGATAAAAATTTTATTAAATTTTCAAAAGGTGGATATACACTTTGAAAAAAAGAAATTTATTTGCGAAAGATTTATTTTCTAAGAAATATAGAAAAAGGGTTGTTAAACCAAAAAAAGGAAAAGGAAGCTATAACAGAAAAAAATTTAAGAAAGTCTAGCACCAATTTTAGTAATTATTTTAGATGCCATTTCAGTTCCTTTTTTTAGACTTTCCTTTGTTGTAAATTTATTTATGTAGCCATGTAAAAATCCTCCAGCAAACAAATCTCCTGCACCTGTAAGGTCGACTATTTTTAAATTTTTTTCAGCTTCACATTCTATTATTTCATTTTTGTTTATGGCTACACTGCCTTTTTCACCCCTAGTTATTACGATTAATTTCCCAATATTTTTTGCAAAAGTTATAACGTCTTCAAATTTTTTTGAATTTATAAGTGATAAAATTTCTCTTTCGTTTGCAAAGGTTAAATCTAGTTTATTCTTAACTAAATCGAAGAACTCTTTTTTATGTCTTTCAACACAAAACTGATCTGATAAAGACATTGCAACTTTATTTGAATTTTTAATAGCTTTTTCCAATGCCTTTTTTGGCTCGCCCTCATCCCATAAATAACCTTCAAGAAATACAACCTCACTTTTTTTTAATGCGGAAGCGTCAACATCATTTTCGTTAATTCTGCCTGCTATTCCAAGAAAAGTACACATTGTCCTTTCCGAGTCTGGAGTAATTAAAACTAAACAGGTTCCAGTCGAAATTTTTTCTTCCTTCTTACTATAAAAATATTTTACTTTTTCTTTTTTTAAACCATCTTCATATTCATTTCCTAATTTATCAGCGTTAACTTTACCTATAAAACCAACTTCATTACCAAGTTGTGCCAAACCTACAATAGAATTCGCAACTGAGCCTCCTGATACAGTTTCCTCTATCTTTAAATTAGAAATCAGTTTTTTAAATTCATTTGAGTCAACTAATTTCATTGTTCCCTTTGTAAGTTGATTTTTTTTTAAAAAATCATCATTTACTTTACAAATGACATCAATTATTGCATTCCCTATACCCAAAATTTTCATATTATTTATGCCTTTTTTGTTTTTACTGGCTTTTTTCTATTAGGATAACAAGATCTACAAATTTTACAAGTAATGCCGTAACATTCTCTCGCTTTACAATATTCTCGTCCATAAAAAATTATTTGCAGATGAAGTTTGTTCCAGTACTTTTTTGGAAATAATCTTTTTAAATCTTTTTCAGTTTGAATTACATTTTTTCCATTTGTTAATCCCCATCTTTGAGCCAGTCTATGAATATGTGTATCAACTGGAAAAGCTGGAATTCCAAATTTTTGTGACATGATCACACTCGCAGTTTTGTGACCTACACCTTGTAAGTTTTCTAAATCTTCAAATGTTCTGGGAACTTTGCCATTATGTCTTTCTTTTATTTGTTTTGAAAGCATATAGACACTTTTTGCTTTAGTTCTAAATAATCCGATTCTTTTAATCATCCTTTGAATTTTTTTTTTTCCTAATTTAACAAAATGTTCTGGCCTATAATATTTTTTATAAATATTTTTAGTAACATTATTTACATTAATATCAGTTGTCTGAGCAGACAGCATAACTGAAACTAATAAAGTAAATGTATTTTTGTGTTTTAAAGGTATTGGAGTCGATGGATAAATTTTATTTAAAATTTTTAATACTATTTTTGAGCGTTTTTTTTCAAACATTGTTTTAAATTTATTTAAAATTTAAAACATTTTTCATCGAGTATAAACCTGGTTTTTTTTTCATTAACCATTTAGCCGCAAATAAAGCTCCCTCAGAATATAAGCTTCTATCAAAAGCTTCATGGTTTAAAGTTACTATTTCCAATCCACTTGAAAATTTTACTTCATGTTCCCCAATAACATTACTTTTTCTAATTGAATTAAAATTCAACTTTTTACTATAAGGAAATTTTTTTTTATTTAAAAATTTACTTCCAATTATTTGTAATAAACTTTTATTTTTGCCGTCCGCAATACCTTTGCCAAGCATTAAAGCAGTTCCTGATGGGTAATCAATTTTTTTTTTTATGATGTACTTCTAAAATTTTCGCTAAAAAATTTTTGTTTAAAGATTTTGAGGCAATTTCAGTTAAATGAACAAGTAGGTTTACACCTAAACTCATATTACCAGCTTTAAGAATTGGGATTTTCTTGGAATATTTTTTAATAATTTTTTCTTGATTTTCGGAAAATCCAGTAGTCCCTATTACTACTCTTTTTTTTAATTTAGAAGCAAACTTTAAAATTTCTAAAGTGCTTTTAGGCACAGTAAAATCTATTATTACATTCGATTTTTTAAAAGCATCAATTGAATTAAATTGTGGTTTTAAATTTAAATATTTTTTTTCCAACTTTTTTGTTTCTGTAACTGATACAAGTTTATACTTTTTTAATTTAGCAATTGATTTAATTAATTGCCTACCCATTCGACCTTTATAACCTGTTATAGTTATGTTAATTTTTCTCATTCAATTTTTCCAAAATTTTCTAGCCTTATCAAAAAAAGTTTTTATCAAAGGGTTAGATTTATTATCTTCTAAAGTTTTAAACTCAGCAAGAAGTTCTTTTTGTCTTTTGTTAAGTGAAGTTGGAACTTCTGTAATTATTTTAATATATAAATCTCCAGAAATATTTCTTCTGAGAATGGGCATACCTTTTCCTTTAAGTCTTAACTGTTTTCCACTCTGAGTTCCAGCTGGAATTTTTATTTTTGTTTTTCCACCATCAATTGACGGAACTGCTACTGTTGTTCCTAATGCAGCATCTGCTAACGAAATCGGTAATTCATAAAATAAATTTTCTTCAGATCTTTTAAAAATTGAATGTTGTTCAACTGATACGAATAAATAAAGATCACCATTAGCACCACCTTTATTTCCAGCCTCACCTTTACCAGCTAACCTTATTCTAGTACCATCATCTACACCTTTTGGTATTTTGACAGAAACTGTCTCATTAGAATGAGTTTTACCTAACCCATTGCATCCATTACAAGGATTAGTAATTTGTTCTCCTTCTCCACTACATTGAGGGCACGTTTGTTGAATTGTAAAAAAACCTTGGCTTGATCTAACTCTTCCTTGTCCTCCACAGTAGCTACACGAAGATGGTTTTGAACCAGGTTTAGAACCACTCCCAGAACACGTTTTACACTTTTTATAAGTAGTGTAATTTATTTTTTTTTCTGAACCACTGAAAGCCTCATCAAGATCTATGGTGATATCATATCTTAAATCACTACCTCTATTATTAGATCTTGCTCTAGATCTTCCTGAAGATCCAAAACCAAAGTCTCCAAAATCACCAAAAACATCTTCGAATATATCAGAAAAGGAAGATGAAAAATCAAAATTACCAAAACCTCCCTGACCACCACCTTGAAAAGCAGCGTGTCCAAATTGGTCATAATTGGCTTTTCTCTTATCATCTGAAAGAACGTGATAAGCTTCACTAGCTTCTTTAAATTTTTCTTCAGCCGCCTTATCACCTTTATTTTTATCGGGATGATATTTAAGTGCTTGTTTTCTATAAGCTTTTTTTATTTCTTCTTTTTTGGCAGATTTATTTACGCCCAAGATCTCGTAATAATCTCTTTTTGACATACGATGTTTCGCTCCTAAAATTTGTCTTAGGCTCTTTTCTCTTTATCTTCTTTTCCGTCTACAACTTCAGCATCAACAACATTATCTTTTTCATTATTTTTGCTCTCATTTTTACTGACATTATCAGACTTGACGTCTTTCTTTTGTTGGCTTTTATAAACAGCCTCACCTAGCTTCATCGAAGCCTGTATTAGAGATTGTGTTTTATTCTTTATCTCTTCAGAGTTTGTTCCTTTTAATGCGTTTCTAAGGTCTGAAATAGCTGTCTCAATAGATTTTTTTTCTGAATCGCTAATTTTTGATCCATGCTCTTTTAAGTTCTTTTCTGTTGAATGGATAATAGTATCAGCTTGATTTCTTGAATCAACTGACTCTCTTTTTTTCTTATCGGACTCTTTATTTGCTTCAGCATCTTTTACCATATTTTTTATCTCTTCATCAGATAATCCTCCAGATGCTTGAATTTGAATTTTTTGTTCCTTACCAGTTCCTTTATCTTTTGCAGACACGTTAACAATACCGTTTGCGTCGATATCGAATGTAACTTCAATTTGAGGAACACCTCTTGGTGCAGGCGCAATTCCCACCAATTCAAAATTCCCAAGAATTTTATTATCGGCAGCCATCTCTCTTTCACCCTGCAAAACTCTTATTGACACCGCAGGTTGATTATCCTCAGCTGTAGAAAATACTTGGCTTTTTTTAGTTGGTATTGTCGTATTTTTATCAATCAGTTTTGTGGAAACACCACCTAGTGTTTCTATACCTAATGAAAGTGGAGTTACGTCTAGTAGTAACACATCTTTCACATCTCCTTGGAGAACACCAGCTTGTATCGCTGCACCCATTGCAACAACTTCGTCGGGGTTAACACTTTTGCTAGGCTCTTTGCCAAAAAAATTTTTTACTGTTTCAACTATTTTTGGCATTCTTGTCATTCCACCTACAAGAACGACTTCGTTTATTTCAGCAGCTGAAAACCCAGAGTCCTTTAATGCAGTTTTACATGGCTCTAATGTTCTTTCTATTAAATTCTCAACGAGTGCTTCTAGTTTTGCTCTAGTAAATTTAAGATTAATATGTTTCGGCCCAGATTTATCTGCTGTTATAAAAGGAAGATTAATCTCAGTTTGTGTCGTAGCAGATAATTCCATTTTAGCCTTTTCTGCGGCCTCCTTTAACCTTTGTAATGCTAACTTGTCTGACTTAAGATCAATTCCGTTATCCTTTTTGAATTCTGATACAAGGTAATCAACAATAGCGTCATCAAAATCTTCTCCGCCAAGAAAAGTATCACCGTTTGTTGATTTAACTTCAAAAACTCCATCACCAATTTCTAAAATTGATACATCAAATGTTCCACCACCTAAATCATACACTGCAATTTTTTTACCACCCTTTTTATCTAAACCATAAGCTAACGATGCAGCAGTTGGCTCATTTATTATTCTTAAAACTTCTAATCCAGCAATCTTACCTGCATCTTTGGTTGCTTGTCTTTGAGCATCATTAAAATAAGCTGGTACCGTGATTACAGCTTTAGAGACAGGTTGGCCCAAATATTTTTCTGCGGTTTCTTTCATTTTTTGAAGAATAAAAGCTGAGATTTGTGATGGAGAATATTTTTTTCCTTTTGCTTCAATCCATGCATCATTCTTTTCCGAACTAACAATTTTAAAAGGTACTTTAGCAATATCTTTTTTTACAGATTGGTCATCGAAAGTTCTGCCAATTAACCTCTTAGCAGCAAATATAGTATTATTAGGGTTTGTTACCGCTTGTCTTTTTGCTGGCTGACCAACTAATTTTTCTTCTTTTTCCAAAAATGCCACAACAGAAGGGGTGGTTCTTTGTCCTTCTGAATTCTCAATAACTTTAGCTTGTTTGCCCTCCATTATGGCAACGCAAGAGTTTGTTGTACCTAAATCTATTCCTATTACTCTACTCATTGTAACCTTTATATGGGTGTTTTTTTATTTTCTTCAAGGTGTTTTGAGGGTGCTTTTTTCACTTTTTACCCTCATTTTCCTTACTTTTATTAGAAACTTTCTTTGATACTGCAACCATAGACGGTCTAAGCAATCTTTCACCAAACATATATCCAGCTAAAATTTCCTGAACTATTGTGCCTGCTTCAACATCATCATTCTCGATCTCTGTCATCGCTTGATGAAAATTAGGATCAAATTTCTTATTCAGAGCATCAATTCTTTCAATTTTATTCTTCTTAAAAATAGACAATATATCTTTTTCTATAATTTCAATATTTTTTAAAAATTTCTCTAAGTCTTTGTTATCCTTAAAAACTGGATCATTTTTTATAGAGTTGTAAGCTCTTTGAAGGTTGTCTAAAGTAGCCAAATTTTCTCTGGCAAAATTAAAACCTCCAAAATCGATTGCCTCTTTAATATCCTTTTCAAACCTGGTCCTTTGATTTTCTAATTCTGCTAAAGACCTAAGAAGTTTATCCTCTGTACTTTTTAGTTTATCCTCAAGAGTTTCTTCTTTTGGTTTTTCTTCTTTTTTTTTTAACTCTTTATCTTGATCATTTTGGTCGCTCATATAATCTCAATATAATATTTAAAATTATAATTTCTAGTGCTTATGAGTAAAATAAACAAAATATTAATTGGTACAAATAATAAGGGAAAATTTGCTGAAATAGCAGATCTTTTACCAAAAAAATTAGAAAAAATTTCGCCTAAAGATCTTAATATTGAAAGCCCAGAAGAAACTGGCAAAACGTTTATTGAAAACTCAGAGCTTAAGGCTGATTTTTTTTGTAAAAAATCTAAAATAATTACTATATCAGATGACTCTGGTTTAGAAGTCGATTGTTTACAAGGTGAACCTGGGATATTTTCTGCTAGATGGGCTAAAGAGTATGGTAGTTTTTATAATGCAAGTTTAGAAATTTTAAAAAGAGTTGAAAAATCTAATAAGAATAATAAAACAAAAAACTATAATGCAAATTTTATTTGCGCTCTTACAATTCAATGGCCGGACGGAAAAAAATATTCAGATATTGGAAAAATAGATGGAAAAATTACAGGTATAAAAGGTAAAAATGGATTTGGATACGATCCTATATTTATTCCGAATGGTTATTCACAAACTTTTGCTGAAATGAAATATCAAAAAAAATTAGAGATAGATCATAGAAAAGTTGCTTTTGACAAACTTAATAAAAAAATTAAAGATTATTTTTAATAAAATTTTTATCTTTTAAGCTATAAATATCTAAATTCTGCATTACTTTATTATCTAGAATTTTAAATTTTCCAATTTTACCTTTTATTTCGCTTTTAAGATTAAAATCTTTAGTTGAATTTATTTTTACATTTTTTTTCCAAATATAATAAATTAAACCAACAGCATCATAAGACAGCAATGCTATTTCATTCGGTTTATAATTATAAGCTTCTTTAAATCTTGTTCGGAAATCTTTTAAATTCTTAAAATTAACTGATGGAAAATAAAAATTATTTATTGATGTTTCATTTAAAATTGACTCATCAAACCATTGATTAGACGCTATAATTAACACATCTTTTTCTAAAACATCTGTATATGCCAATGATGTCAATACACTTTTAAGTCCATTACCAAAATCAATAATAATAATTGAATCAAAATTTACTTTTCCTAGTGTATGTTTTTGTTTTAGAAGATTTAATTCTCTTATATCTTTATTTAAATCAGATTTTTCTAATTGCTTGACTCTAGTCTCTAAATTTATTTTTCTTTGTTTGTAATTTGTAATTTTTTCTATTTGTGACGTTAACCTTTTTGGATCCTCACTATATTTAAAAAGTCTTTTATTTGAAATATTAATTAAGTTTAAATTTTTCTCTACATGTTTCGAAAAAATATTATTAGGGTAAAGTACAATTGTCTTTTTTTTATTATTTTTTTTAATAAATTTATTAATTGCTACTAACTGTGACTCTAAATTTATTCCCATCATAATTACATTGCTTTTTGATATCGTATTAATATTTGAAAGTGATAGAAAAATTAGATCATTAAATTCTTTCAAGTAATTAATTGAGGATGAGTCTACAGGCCCGATAATTATTTTGACTCCTTCTTCTCTAAACTCTTTACAAGATTCTTTTAATTTTTCAGCATTTGATCCAGAGTCTTTTGGAAAAACTTTTATAGATTTATTATTTATATCGTGCAAAGCAAGATTTACAGAGTACAGAACTGTTTCACCCAAGTATTTAAGTTCTCCTGAAAAGGGGGCTAAAACACCAATTTTAAGAAGATTTTCATTATTATTTTCATTTGAAAAAACATAAGTGTTAAAAGAAAATAATAAATAAGTTAAAAGTATTTTAAAAATTTTTTTCATTTTTTTTATGAGTAATTTTCTACCAGGTTTATACATTGTTTCAACACCTATAGGTAATCTTGATGATATTACACTTAGAGCCCTAAATGTATTGAAAAAATCCGACAAAATTCTTTGCGAGGATACTAGAAGGACAATTAAATTACTAAATCACTATAAAATTAAAAAAAAATTACTCTCAAATCACAAATTTAACGAAAAAAAAGTTTTATCTTTTGTAATTGAATTAATTAATAAGGGTAAAATTATATCTTTAGTTTGTGATGCTGGTACTCCAACTTTATCAGATCCTGGATTAATTTTAATAAAAGAATGCATCAAAAAAAAAATCAATGTTTATCCAATTCCAGGAGTTTCAGCAATTACTAGTGCAATGTCAGTTTCTGGATTTAATGAAAAATATTTTTTTTATGGTTTTCCACCTAAAAAAGAAATGGAAATTAATAATGTGTTTAGTGAATTAAAGGACTACAATTATAATATTGTTTTTTTTATTCCTTCTATAAAATTAAACTTTTACGTAAAAAGTTTTAAAAAATTTTTCAAAGGAAGAGATATATTTATTGCAAGAGAAATGACAAAAATACATGAAACTTTTTATAGGTTTAGTTTAGATGATTTTCAAGGTTTAAAATCACAAGTGAAGGGTGAAATTACAATTGTTATATCTGGAAAAAATAAAAATCATTCAGAAAAACCAAATATTAATTTTAACAAATTATCTGTTGAAATATCAAAATATTTAAACAGATATTCTTTAAAAGATGTTGTAAAACTGATATCAGAGAAAAATAATTTGCCAAAAAATGAAATTTATAAACTATGTTTAAAAATAAAAAATAAGAAATGAAAAATAACATAAAAATTTTTCTAATTGCTTTTCTTTTAAATTCATGTGTGGGAACTTCATCAGTTGGTATTTTTGGTTCAGGAGTAAGTATAGCTTATGATCCACGAACAGTAGGAATGCAAATTGATGACTCCATTATGCAGAAAAACTTAACCGCCAGACTAGCCCTAAGAGATAAAAAATATTTAATATACATAAGTACTAAAGTTTTAGATGGAAACATATATTTATCAGGCAAAGTTGATGAACCAGAAGAGAAATTGAAAATAATTAAATTAGCATGGGAGACTAAAGGAGCAAGATCTGTTAAAACAGCGATTACAATCAAAGGCGAAACAAATTTTAAAAATTCTGCAAAAGATGCTCTGATAACAACACAATTAAGAACTGCTATGATATTTGATAAAAATATCAAAGCAAGTAATTACAATTTAGATACAATCAATGGAAAAATATATATCTTTGGAATAGCAATTTCTGAAGATGAAAAAAGAAAAGTTATTGATGAGGCAAAAGAGATTTATTCAGTTGAAGAGGTTATACCAAGCATAATTTTAGTTAAAGAATTAAGTAGAAATAAAAATTAATTTTTTTTGTTTTTATAATCTATTACTTCAGAAGAGAATGCTGCAACCGAAGCTAGGTTTAAAATATCGTTTGGTGAGGATCTTAAAGGAGCTATCTCAATTGGTAGACCGAGTCCTATTAAAAGCGGCCCAATCATTTTAGCACCACCAATAGTTCTCATAAGTTTAGTTGATATAGCAGCACTATGAAGTGCTGGCATTATTAAAATATTTGCATTTCCAACTATTTTTGAGAATGGATAAGTATCTTTATATTTTGGATTTAGAGCTACATCTGGTTGCATTTCGCCATCAAAGTCAAAGTCAACTTTATTTTTTTTAAGAATATCAATAGCCTCTCTTACATGTTTTGTATTTCTAGAGGTTGGTTTTCCAAAAGTAGAATGGGATAAAAATGCTACTTTAGGATCAAAACCAAAAAGTCTTGCAACTCTAACACTTGATGTTGCTATCTTTGTTAAATTTTCAGCAGAGGGAAAATCATTTACTTGAGTATCTGCTACAAAAACAGTTTTCTTAGGAGTAATAAGCATATTTAATCCAAATAAAATTTCACCTTTTCTGGCTTCGACTACTTTCCTCAAGCTTTCAATTGATGCAGCGTAGTGTCTTATGTTCCCGGTAACCATTGCGTCTGCGTCTCCGCTTTCAACCATGGATGATCCCCAAATAATTCTGTCATTCCTAATTAGTCTATCAACGTCTCTTTCCAGTAGTCCCTGCCTTTGAAGTTTGTTGTATAAATTCTTTGTATATTTCTCCCTTTTTTCTTGATCTGTCGAATTTACAATTTGAATTTTATAATTTTCATCTAACCCAATATCTTTCAATTGCTGTTTTACTCTTTTTTCATTTCCTATAACAATTGGAGTTCCTAAACGGCTATTCTTAAATGCTATTGCTGCTTTAAGCATATTCTCATCCTCACCTTCTGCAAAAACAACTTTTTTAGGATTTTTTTTAACTTGTGAATTAATTCCTTGCATAATACTCATAGAAGGGTCTAATCGATTGGTCAATTGATCTTTATAACTTTCTATATCTGGAATTTTTTTTCTAGCTACACCAGTCTTCATAGCCGCTTGCGCTACTGCTGCTGGTATTCTACTTATTAATCTTGGGTCAAAAGTTGAAGGAATAATATACTCTTTTCCATAATGTGGTCTTTCTCCACCGTAGGCATTAACAACTTCATCTGGCACCTCTTCTTTTGCAAGGGCAGCGATAGCTTTCGCAGCTGATATTTTCATTTCCTCATTTATTTCTTTTGCTCTCACATCTAAAGCACCTCTAAAAATATATGGAAAACCTATAAGATTATTTACTTGATTTGGATAATCCGATCTACCAGTAGCAACTATAGCATCAGATCTTACTTCATCTACTAATTCTGGTTTTATTTCAGGGTCAGGATTGGCACATGCAAAAATTATTGGTTTTTTTGCCATGGATTTAACCATATCTTTATCTAAAACATTTTTTGCAGATAAACCTAAAAAAACATCTGCACCTTTAATTGCATCTTTTAATGTTCTACATTTAGTTTCAATTGCATAAACAGATTTGAATTGATCTACATTATCTCTTCCTTTGTAAATCACTCCTTTTCTATCCAACATAATAATATTGTTTTTAACAACACCTATACTTTTAAAAAGATTTGCACAAGCAAGAGCTGAAGCACCAGCTCCATTAATAACAATTTTGACCTCATCAGCTTTTTTATTTGAAATATCTAAAGCGTTTATTAGTGCTGCAGTAGTTATTATAGCAGTTCCATGTTGGTCATCATGAAAAATAGGTATATCTAATGTTTCTCGAAGTTTTTTTTCTATTATAAAACAATCTGGTGCAGCAATATCCTCTAAATTAATTCCCCCAAAACTATTTCCAATATTCTGAATACATTTAATAATTTCATCAGAATTCTTATTATCAATCTCTATGTCGATTGCATCAATATCAGCAAATCTTTTAAATAAAACAGCCTTTCCCTCCATTACTGGTTTCGAGGCAAGAGCACCCAAATTTCCAAGTCCTAAGATAGCTGAACCGTTACTTATTACAGCTACAAGATTACCCTTGCTAGTATATTCATAAGCAGCATCAGGATTCTTTGAAATTTCTTTTACAGGCACAGCTACACCTGGTGAGTAAGCTAATGATAGATCTCTTTTTGTAGTTAAAGATTTTGAGGAAATAATCTCAATTTTGCCAGACTTTCCTCTATTATGGAAATCTAATGCTTCTTTATCACTATAATGATCAATTTTTGATTTTTTTGTCATGAATTTTTTAATATGTAATATAAATGATATTAAATCACTAATAATTTTGTCTGAATTATGAATTTATTGTCATCAACCTCTATTTTTAGTTTTTATACTTTATTAAGTAGGATTTTAGGGTATTTGAGAGATATTCTTATAGCAATTTTTTTAGGAACAAGTATTTATGCAGATGCTTTTTTTGTAGCTTTCAGGCTTCCAAATACATTTAGACGGCTTTTTGCCGAAGGTACTTTTAATGCAGCATTTATCCCTAGCTATACAAAAGAAAAATTTAAAAGTAAAAAGGAGGGAAAAAACTTTGCAGATGAAGTATTTAATTTACTTTTATTTTTTTTAATTTTTGTTGTTTTAATTTTTGAAATTTTTGCTCCATTTCTAGTTTATCTAATAGCTCCAGGATTTTATATCGATCCAAATAAATTTAGTATTGCAACAGAATTTACAAGAATAACTTTTCCGTTTTTACTTTTTGTAAGTTTATCATCTTTATTATCTGGAGTTTTAAATTCAAATAATAAATTTGCAGCTGCAGCAGCAGCTCCTATTGTACTTAATTTAATTTTAATTTTATCAATGATATTATCATTTTTATTAAATTTGAATTTTGCAAGAAATTTATCCATCGGAGTAACTTTATCTGGATTAGTACAATTAATAATACTTATTATTTTTACAAAAAAATATTACTTTCCCTCATTAAGTTTTAATTTTAAAATAAAAAAAAGAATTAAGATTTTTTTTGAAAAACTTTTACCAAGTATTTTTTCATCTGGTATAACTCAAATAAATATTTTAATTGGTACAATTATTGCATCATTTCAATCCGGTGCAGTGTCATATTTGTACTATGCAGATAGAGTTTATCAAATTAATTTAGCTATTGCTGGTATTGCAGTGGGAACAGTTGCGTTACCATCTCTATCAAGAAGTATTAAATTAAAAAATCAAAATTCAATTGATCTAATTCAGAATAAATCATTAGAATTATGCTTATTACTTTCCATACCTGCTTGCTTTGCATTATTAATAGCTTCGGAAGAAATTGTCAGTTCACTATTCGGTTATAGATCTTTTAAAAAAGAAGATGTTATTTTTACCTCACTAGCACTTAAGTTTTTTGCATATGGAGTACCAGCATATGCATTAGTAAAAGTTTTATCAAATTTTTATTTTGCAAGAGACAATACAAAAATTCCATTTTATATTTCTTTAATAAGCATGATAGTTAATATTGGTTTGAGTATTTCTTTTTTTAAAAAATATGGTTTTATAATTATACCAATTGCGACTTCTATATCGACTTGGGTTTCTGTATTAATATATTTTTATTTACTACAAAGAAATAAATTTTTAAATTTTAATAATAAAATAACATCTAATTTTATAAAAATAGTGTTTAGCACTTTATTCATGTCGATTTTTTTAATATTTTCTCTGAAATATTTTGAGGATAAGTTTCAATATGACTACGATTTTAAATTAATTTACTTATTAATTGTGGTAAGTTTTTCAGCAAGTATCTATCTTTTAATGACAAAATTTTTTGGTATTTTAAATTTTAAGAGCTACAAAGTAAAATGAGCAAATCATTAAAGAAATTAGTATTTTCAGGTGTACAACCAACGGGTAATTTGCATCTTGGAAATTATTTAGGTGCAATTAAAAATTTTGTTGATTTACAAAAAAAAATGGAATGTATCTACTGTGTTGTAGACTTACATGCAATAACAGTTTTTAAAACACCAAAAGAATTAAAAGACAATATTCTAGATACAACCGCAACCTTTTTAGCTTGCGGATTAGATTCAAAAAAAAGTATAATTTTTAATCAATCATCTGTAAGTGGTCATAGTGAATTGGCCTGGATATTAAATTGTATTTCTAGAGTTGGCTGGATGAATCGAATGACACAATTTAAAGAGAAAGCTGGATCAAACAAAGAAAATGCAAGTGTTGGTTTATATGTTTATCCAAACTTAATGGCTGCAGATATCTTGTTGTACAAAGCAACTCACGTACCAGTGGGTGATGATCAAAAACAACATTTAGAGTTAACAAGAGACATTGCAGCTAAATTTAACAATGACTTTAATTGCAAAGATTTCTTTACTTTACCAGAACCTCTTATAGGAAAAAATTTTTCGAGAGTTATGAGCTTAAGGGATGGCCAAAAAAAAATGAGTAAATCAGACGCTTCTGATTATTCTAGAATAGATTTAGCTGATACTGAAGATGAAATAATAAAAAAAATCAAAAAAGCTAAAACAGACTCTTTGCCAATACCTTCACAAGTATCAGATTTAAAAGATAGACCAGAGGCTTTGAATTTGCTTAACATCTATTCTTTTTTGAAAGACTCTCGATTAGAAAAAACACTTAATAAAATGGAAGGTAAGGACTTCTCAAAATTTAAAAATGAATTATCAGAGCTTATAATCACAAATATTTGTCCTATTGGAAAAGAAATCAATAGATTAAAAAAGGATACACCGTATTTATTTAAGGTTTTAAAAGAGGGTTCAAATAAAGCTAGAGCAATTGCTGAAAAAAACCTTAAAGATATTAAAGAAATAATAGGTTTTGTGTGACAAAAATATTAACGTTTTTTATCATCATATGTTAAAATTAAATATGATTCAAATTGAAAATACCCCAAACCCAAATGCTTTAAAGTTTATTTCTGATAAAAAAATGTCAGAGGTTGGAACAAAAGAGTATCAAAAAAATAAAATTGACGAGGCGCCAAATGGTTTTATAAAAAATCTGTTGAGTATAAATGGTATTGAATTAATTTTAATTGCAGAAAATTTTTTAAGCGTAAAGAAAGAAATAAATGCTGATTGGGAAAATATTAAACCAACAGTAATATCCAGTTTAAATGATTATTTTTATTCAAATCAAAAACCTATTTTAACTAGACAAAACTTTGAAAAAACGAAATTAAAAAAAGATAACAGTTCAGATGTTGTAAAACAAATCAATGAAGTTTTGGAAACTAAAATTAGACCTGCTGTTTCTAGAGATGGAGGAGATATAAAATTTATATCTTTTGAAAATGGTGTTGTAAAAGTTGAGTTAAGAGGCAGTTGTTCTGGGTGTCCTAGTTCTACAATGACCCTTAAAAAGGGCGTACAAAATTTACTAAAACACTATGTCCATGGAGTAGAGTCCGTTGAGGCAATTTAGTAAATATGAAAAAAATAATTCCCTACAGAGAACAGCTAATCGAGTTAGCAAAGTTATACAAAATACAAGAAATTAAAAACTACATACATTCAAAAAAAAAATTAACAACATCTCAAATAGAGTTAATTTTATTGAAAAATAAAGTTAGGTTACCAGAGCAAAGTTATACTAAAAAAAAAATTGCTGAAATAAATTTCAAAGAACAAGTCCTTACAAATATCTTTATTACATGTAGTTTAATTTTGTTTTTAATAAGCTTGGTAAGCGTCAGACCCTACATTAAAACTGTTACCAATGAAATTAAATTTTCCTACATTGCCAAAGAATATAAAACTGGAAAAAAAACATTGGCTAAAAAACAAGGGACAAATTTTAATAGTAAAACAAGTGAAGATAATAAAATTAGTCTTGATACCAAAATTACTCTTAATCTTTTTGAAAATTTAAAATATGATTTAAATAACATAAGGCTCGGGGCCTCTGTAAAACCAATTTATCTTTCAAAATTACCCCCCGATTTAAAGAACATTAAAAGTACAACAAAAAGAAAAGATACATTTATTAAAATAGTTTTACCTTTAATTATTGATGAAAATAATAAGATTTTAGAAAATAGAAAAAAACTTTTTAAAATACTTGGTAAGCCTTCAAATACAATGGGAGAAAAAAGGTGGTTGAAGAGACGTTTTGATGAATATCAAATAGATAACGATGACATTTCTGATCTAAAAATGAAAATGGATATTATTCCAGTATCTATTGCAATTGCCCAAGCAGCAAAAGAAAGTGGGTGGGGTACATCAAGATTTGCATTAGAAGGAAATGCAATGTTTGGTCAATGGACTTATGGTGAGGATGGTATTAAACCAAAGGATAGTATAGGCAAAGGTCATAAAGTGCTTAAGTTTCCTATGCTGAGATCATCTATAATGGCTTACCAAAGAAACTTGAATACACATAATGCTTACAGAATGTTAAGAGAAAAAAGAGCAGATTTAAGAAGAAAAAATAAAAAAATTTCAGGTCTAGATCTTGTAAGTTATTTAGAGAGTTATGCCGCGACAGGTAAAGAGTATGTAAAAATTCTTAAAACTATAATAGATCAAAATAACCTTACTGATTTTGATAATTCCACGTTAATGAATGCTAATAAAGAAAGTTCATTAACTTTATAATCACTTATCAGAAATAACAAATTGGATTCCTAACCATCTCCATTGGCCATTTTCTGCACTTAAAGAACAATTTATTCTTCCTCTTTCTGTTGTAAATTTTCCATCTAATGTAATTTTTAATTCAGTTTTGGATATAAATTTAATTTTAGATTTTCGCCATTTATTTTCTTCATTAGAATAACAATTAATATTCTTTAAATTTGGACTATCTTCTAAAAAAGTTATTTTGATTTTTGGGGGATTATTTTCATCTTTTAAATATTTTTCTTCAGGAATAATTTGTTTGTATTTTAAGGGCAAAGTTTTAAGTAATTGTTTAAATCTTTTCATTTCACCGTATTTTTCATTAATCGGAAATCTTGGCAATTCATATTTATCTTTTGTTAAATCCATAACACCTGAGTGTTGACCAAATGCATAATCGAAACCAAGATCTTTAACAATTTTTTTGTATGAATTTTTATATTCCCCAAATGGATAAGCAAAAATTTTAGTTTTATTATTAAGTTTTTCTTTAAGAATATCTATTGATTTTTTTATATCTTTTCTTATTTCTTCATCTGTTTTATCTACTAGATAATCATGAGAATGACTATGATTTCCGATATGTGTAAAACTAAACTTAGAAATTTCTTCCAACTGTTTCCAATTCATATATCCTGACGAACCTACACTTTCTGTATTTACAAAAATTATGAATGGTATTTTTTCATCTTTTAATATGGGCCATGCATTTTCGTAAAAAGATGAAAAACCATCGTCGATAGTTAATAAAATCTTATTTGTTTTGTTAACTTGATTAATATTTTCTAAGAATTCCTCATAGGAGATAAATGTAAGATTTGAATCTTTTATATATTTTATATGTGATTTAAAATCCTCTATTCTAATATTCGTTGAGGGGTATTTATTTTCCTCGAAACGATGATACATAATTGATATAATTCCTTTATCTAAAACATTATCGTTTTGTGAAAAGGAATTATTAGAAAAGAGAGACAAAATTAAAAAATAAATTATGATAAGAGATTTTTTAGTCATTAATTTCACAGGCAAAAATAATATAGTTGCTTTGAAAGTAAATAATAATTTTTTTATTAAAAAATTTCAAACAAATATAAAAAATAATGAACAAATTATTAACAATATATTTAAATTTGTTAAGCAAAAAAAAGCTTATATTGATAATACTTTCTCTATCCTGGTAAATGTAGGCCCAGGTAGTTTTTCAGGGGTAAGGATATCTTTGGCTATTGGAAAAGGTATAAGATTGTCAAAAGGGGCAAAGCTCTTTGGGTATAAAGACTCAAGTTTAAGTGAATTTAACCGTAAAAATATTGAATTATTAATTAATAAAAAATTAATACAAAATAATTTGATTAAACCCATATATTTAAGTTAAATTAATGTTTAATAATGAGCATTATTGAAAATAAGTGTAAAGAAAAAGGCGTCAGACTTACCGAGCAAAGAAAAGTAATTGCAAAAGTAATGTCCGAGTCAAAACAAACTTATGGTTCAAAAGATCATCCAGATGTTGATGAGTTACACAAAAGAGTGAGTGCGATTGACAACAGAATCAGTATTGCTACGGTTTATAGAACCGTTAAACTTTTTGAAGAGGCAGGTATTATTGAGCGACATGATTTTAGGGAGGGAAAATCAAGATATGAACCATTAACTGAGGAACATCATGATCACTTAATTGATGTAAATAGTGGTGAAATTGTCGAGTTTGTTGATAAAGATATTGAAGACTTACAAAAAAAAATTGCTCAAAAATTAGGTTATAAATTGGTTGACCATAAATTAGAATTATACGGTTCAAAAATTAAGAAAAATTAATAAATTGCAAAAAAATTTTTTTATTAAAACTTTTGGTTGTCAGATGAATGAGTACGATAGTAATCGTATAAGTGATCTAATTAAAAAATTTGGTTATAAAAAAACAAACGATGTCAATAATATTGATTGTTATATTCTTAACACTTGTCACATAAGAGAAAAAGCAACCGAAAAAGTTTATCACGATATAGGAAGATTAAAAAAAAAATATAAAAATAAAAAAAAACCTATCGTATTAATAACAGGATGTGTCGCCCAGGCCGAAAACAAAGAGATGATTAGAAGAGAAAATTATATAGATGCAGTTATAGGACCACAATCATATCAAAATATTCCAGAAATATTAAAAAAGATCCAAAAAAAGGTTAAAAAGTTTGATTTTACAGACTTCGATGTAATAGAAAAATTTGACCAAATAAACAAGTTAGAAAATTTTGAGTCAAAAATTTCTTCTTATCTAACCATCCAGGAGGGTTGTGATAAATTTTGTAATTTTTGTGTTGTTCCTTATACACGAGGATCTGAATATTCAAGATCAATAAAAGAAATTATTTACGAAGCTAAAAAATTAATTTCAAATGGTGCAAAAGAAATTGTTTTGTTAGGTCAAAATGTAAATTCTTATAATCATAGAATAAATGAAAAGATATTTAGATTGTCAGATCTTATTAGAGAACTTAATGAATTAAAAAATCTTAAAAGAATAAGATATACCACCTCTCACCCAAACGACATGACAGATGATTTAATTGACTGTTATAGAGATGTAAAAAAACTTGTTCCCTTTCTTCACCTGCCAGCACAAAGTGGTTCAGACGCAGTATTAAGAAAAATGAACAGAAAGTATACATCAGATCAATATCTAACAATTGTAAGTAAATTAAGAAAAATTTATTCAAACTTTGAGTTCTCAAGTGACTTTATCGTCGGTTACCCTGGTGAACAAAAAGAAGACTTCGAACAAACATTAGAATTTATAAAAAAAGTGAAATTTATTAATTCTTACTCATTTATCTATAATAAGCGACCTGGAACACCAGCAGCTGAAAAGGAACCAATTAATCTGACCACTCAAAAAGAAAGATTAATCGTATTACAAAAATTGTTAGAAAAAATTCAAATTCAAAAAAATAAAAATTATCTAAATAAAACTAAAAAAATCTTAGTCGAAAATAAAATGAAAAATTCTAATAAATTTTTTGGAAGAACAATAGAGCTTACCCCTGTAATTTTTGACAACAATCTTGACCAAGTAGGTAAAATAATAAATGTGGAAATTAATAATTATAATAGAAACTCATTATTTGGTTTTGCAAAAAAAGATACTAAAGAGGTTGCCGCATAATGTTAAAAGCAGAAAACCAAAATAAACAAATTATTATTAAAAAAATTGACGAAAATACAATTAATATAAGAATTTTTGATAATAAAATGTTAATGGCAATTGTTGGTGAGTTTAATTCAAATTTAAACGAAATAGAAAGTTTGACAAATACAAAACTATTTTTTAGGGGTAATTCGATTACAGCCAAAGGTAAAAAGGACGATATTGTAAATGTTTCTGAGACCTTTAAATATCTTGTTAATAAGTTTCAAATCACAAATATAATTGACAATGGTGATATAACCTATTCAATTAAAAATATTGTGGGAAATTTAGAAGAAAAAGATAAAAATAATATTAGACCGTTAGGTCAGGTAATTAAAACACCCAAAAGATCAGTTGTACCTAGATCAAAGAAGCAGTCAGAGTATCTTGATGCATTGCTTAATGAAAAAATAGTAATTTCACTAGGACCGGCTGGAACTGGAAAAAGTTATTTAGCAGTTTCAGTAGGTGTTAAAATGCTTTTTGAAAAAAAAATTGAAAGAGTAATTTTGTCAAGGCCTGCGGTGGAAGCAGGCGAAAGATTAGGTTTTCTCCCAGGTGATATGAAAGATAAAGTAGATCCATACCTAAGACCACTTTATGATGCTCTTTACGATTTATTTGGTTTCGAAAAAATACAAAAAAAAATTGAAACAGGAGAAATTGAAATAGCACCTCTAGCATTTATGAGAGGAAGAACACTTAAAAATTCTTATGCAATACTTGATGAAGCGCAAAACGCTTCACTTACTCAAATCAAGATGTTTTTAACTAGAATAGGAGAAAACTCAAAATTAGTAGTTAATGGAGATCCAACACAAATTGATTTGATCAATAAGAGTCAATCTGGATTAGAGCAAACAAAAAAAATATTACAAGACATAAATGAAATAAAATTTGTAGAGTTCAGCCACAATGATGTTGCACGACATCCGTTGGTAGCAAAAATTGTTAGGGCTTATCAAAAAAATATAAATAATGATAAAAGTTGATGTGCTTGTTAAAGAAAAAAAATGGAAAAAATATTTTTTAGATCCAAAAAAGTACGTAAATAAGAAAATTGAAGAAGTAAAAGAGTTATTACCGTTATTTAGGAATAAAAAAATTAAATTTACAATTCTATTAACAAATAGCCAGGAAATAAGAAAATTTAATAAAAAATTTAGGAATAAAAATAAATCTACAGATGTATTATCATTTCCATTTTACATTAAGAAAGATTTAAAAAAAAAACTTCTTCAAAATAATAATATTTATCTAGGTGATATAATATTAAATTTCAATAAAATTTCTAAAATCTCAAAAAAAATTTTTATTTCTCATTTCAATAAATTAATGATCCATGGTTTTTTGCATCTTTTAGGTTATAAACATTTTAAAAATAAAGATTTTAAAAAAATGCAAAATTTAGAAATAAAATTAGTAAATAGAATAGAAAATTAGTAATGCTGAATTATTTTAATAAAAGAATTTTTATTCTTTTTGTTTTTCCAATAATATTAGGTGGTATTTCAGTTTTTAGTTTTCAACCATTTAATTTACTATTTATAAATTTTTTATCTCTTCCAGTATTGTTATTTTTAATAATTTATGTAAAAAAAAAGTCTAAAAGCACTTATAGAAAAAAACCTTTTCTAAAAAATTTATTTTACCTTGGCACTTCTTATGGATTTAGTTTTTATTTTTTTAATCTTCATTGGATCGTAAATTCAATGACTTTTGATGAAACTTTTAAAATTTTTATTCCTTTTGGCTTAATATTGATTCCTCTTTTCTTATCATTATTTTTTTCAATACCTATAATTTTATCTGGTTTTTTTCTAAATGAAA
>MDTD01182781.1_pt1 | contig 35870 bp, 33 predicted proteins | sample 811221 | NCBI WGS metagenome assembly MDTD01 (sample SAMN05326646, study PRJNA326480) | marine metagenome | isolation source: seawater | place: Pacific Ocean: South West | collected 2011
AGAGCAAGGAGCCCGATGAGCGCTTGCGCGAAGAGCAAGGAGCCTGCCAGTGATACCCGGAGAGATCCTCTTCGGTGTTGACGACATCGAGATCAACGCAGGGGCAACGCGACTGGAACTCGACATCGTCAACACCGGTGACCGGCCGGTGCAGGTCGGCAGTCACGTCCACGTCCCGCAGGCCAATGCGGCACTGGATTTCGACCGCGCGACCGCGCGGGGATACCGCTTCGACATCCCCGCCGGCACCGCCATCAGATTCGAGCCGGGGATCGCACAACGCGTCACGCTCGTGCCGTTGGCCGGTACCCGCGAGGTGCACGGCCTGACCCTCGACCCTCCGGGCAGATTGGACGATCCGCGATGACCACGCTGTCCCGCTCTCGCTACGCCGGACTGTTCGGGCCGACGACCGGCGACCGGATCCGGTTGGCCGACACCGATCTGCTGATCGAGATCACCGAGGACCGAAGCGGTGGACCGGGTCTGGCCGGTGACGAAGCGGTGTTCGGCGGCGGCAAAGTGCTGCGCGAGTCGATGGGTCAGTCCCGAGCCACCCGCGCCGACGGCGCACCAGACACCGTGATCACCGGCGCGGTGATCCTCGACTACTGGGGAATCATCAAGGCCGACATCGGCATTCGCGACGGCCGCATCTGCGCCATCGGCAAGGCCGGCAACCCCGACATCATGTCGGGCGTGCATCCGGACCTGGTGGTGGGGCCGTCGACCGAGATCATCGCCGGCAACGGGCGAATCGTCACGGCCGGGGCGCTGGACTGTCACGTGCACCTGATCTGTCCGCAGCTGATGGACGAGGCGCTCGGCGGGGGGATCACCACGATCGTGGCCGGCGGCACGGGCCCCGCCGAGGGAAGCAAGGCCACCACCGTCACCCCCGGCTCCTGGCATCTGGCCAGGATGCTCGAAGCCCTCGACACGTGGCCGCTGAACGTGGCGCTGCTCGGCAAGGGCAACACCGTCAGCGCAGAGGCGATGTGGGAGCAGTTGCGCGGCGGCGCGGCGGGTTTCAAGCTCCACGAGGACTGGGGCACGACACCGGCTGCCATCGACGCCTGCCTGACCGTCGCCGAGGCGGCCGGGGTGCAGGTCAACATCCACACCGACACGCTCAACGAGGCCGGCTTCGTGGAGAACACGCTGGCCGCGGTCAAGGGCCGCTCGATCCACGCTTATCACACCGAGGGCGCCGGCGGCGGGCATGCGCCGGACATCATCACGGTCGCGGGCCAACCCAACGTGCTGCCCAGTTCGACCAACCCGACTCGCCCGCACACCGTCAACACGCTCGACGAGCACCTCGACATGTTGATGGTCTGCCACCATCTGAACCCGAATGTCCCCGAGGATCTCGCGTTCGCCGAGAGCCGGATCCGACCGTCCACCATCGCCGCCGAGGATCTGCTGCACGACATCGGCGCCATCTCGATGATCGGCAGCGACGCCCAGGCGATGGGCCGCATCGGCGAGGTGGTCATGCGCACGTGGCAGACCGCGCACATGATGAAGCGTCGCCGCGGCGCCCTGCCGGGCGACTCCGGGGGACCGCGCGGCGCGGACAACAACCGGGCGATGCGCTACGTCGCCAAGTACACGATCTGCCCTGCAGTCGCTCACGGTCTGGATCGCGACGTCGGCTCGGTGGAGGTCGGAAAGCTGGCTGACCTGGTGCTGTGGGAGCCGGCCTTCTTCGGTGTCCGTCCGCATGCGGTGCTCAAGGGCGGGATGATCGCGTGGGCGGCGATGGGTGACGCCAATGCCTCGATCCCCACCCCGCAGCCGGTCCTGCCCCGTCCGATGTTCGGTGCGGCGCCGGCTGCAGCGGCCGCCACATCACTGCACTTCGTTGCCCCGCAAGCGATCGAGGACGGTCTCGCCGACCGGCTGGCGGTCAGTCGCCGCCTGGTCGCAGTCGACAACGTGCGCAGGATCGGCAAGACCGACATGCCGCTCAACGACGCCCAACCGGAGATCGTGGTGGACCCGGACACGTTCACGGTGCGTATCGACGGTGAGGTGTGGCAGGAACAACCGGCCGCCGAACTGCCGATGGCGCAGCGTTACTTCCTGTTCTGATGATCGATCTGACCGGCTATTCGACGCTGCTGGCGCTGTCGGACTCGCGGCTGCCCACCGGCGGTCACGTGCATTCCGGCGGGGTCGAGGAAGCCGTGACAAGTGGGCTGGTGGTGGATCTGGCGACGCTCGCCGTATTTCTGCGGCGCCGGATCCGGACGACGGCGTTGGTGGCCGCATCGATCGCGGCCGCTGTGCACCGCGGCACCCTCGAGTCCGCAGCGGGCGGCACCGGCGACGCCGAAACCGACGCCCGCACACCGGCTCCCGCCGCACGTCAGGCTTCTCGGGCGCAGGGGCGCGGGCTGGTCCGGTTGGCGCGCCGGGTGTGGCCCTCGTCGGATTGGGCCGCGCTGGGCGCCACGCCGCACCTGGCGGTGGCTCTGGGCGCAGTCGGGGCGGCCGGGGCGCTGGACCCCGAACACACCGCCCTGTCGGTCGTGTACACGACGATGACCGGTTCGGCCACCGCCGCTCAGCGGCTACTGGCCCTCGACCCCGGTGACGTCGCAGCGCTGACCTTCGAGCTCGCACCGCTGTGCGAGCAGATCGCCGCTGAGGCCGCCGCCGGTCTCGCCGACCTCTCGGACCCCCTGCTGGACATCCTGGCCCAGCGACACCTCGACCGTGAACGCCCGTTGTTCGCCTCGTGACAGTGAGGAGCTGCTGACCGTGCCACCGATGCCACCACATTTTCTCTCGGCCGACTCGCCCGGACACACCCACGATCACCCCGACCGTCCGCGCCGGGTACGCCAGCCGGGCGAGCCGCTGCGCATCGGTGTCGGCGGACCCGTCGGCTCGGGAAAGACCGCGCTGGTGGCGGCGCTGTGCCGGCAGTTGCGCGACGAGCTGTCGCTGGCGGTGCTGACCAACGACATCTACACCACCGAGGATGCGGACTTCCTGCGCCGCAACGCCGTTCTGCCCGACGCGCGGATCGCCGCCGTGCAGACCGGCGGGTGCCCGCACACCGCGATCCGCGACGACATCACCGCCAATCTGGATGCGATCGACGATCTGCTGGCGGCACACTCGGGGCCCGGGCGCCCTCTGGACCTGATCCTGGTGGAGTCCGGCGGCGACAACCTCACCGCGACGTTCTCCTCGGGCCTGGTGGACGTCCAGATCTTCGTCATCGACGTGGCCGGCGGCGACAAGGTGCCCCGTAAGGGCGGCCCCGGCGTCACGTTCTCCGACCTGCTGGTGATCAACAAGACCGATCTGGCGCCGATGGTCGGCGCCGACCTCGATGTCATGCGCCGCGACGCGGCAGCGGTACGCGGTGACCGGCCGTTCGTGCTGATCTCGCTGACCGAGGACCCCGCGGCAAGTGCCGTGCTCGACTGGGTCCGCGCGCAACTGCAGGTTGCGCAGGACGCCTAGATGCGCTCTGAGGTCGTGATCGTCGCCCGGTGCGACCGCTCGCCCCGACTCGAATGCTCCGGGGGAATCGCGGCACGGCGCACGGGACCAGACACGGTGCACCTGGTGTCGGCGGCCGCAACACCACTGGGCGGCGACACGATCCATCTTCGGGTCGTGGTGGAGCCGGGAGCGCGGTTGCGGGTGCGCACCGCCGCGGCGACGGTGACGCTTCCTGGGGCCGCCTGCGTGGAGTCACACGCGTCGTGGTGCCTGGACGTCGCCGGCATGCTCGATCTGGATCCACAGCCCACCATCGTGGCGGGCACATCCCGCCACCTCGCCAGCACCCGGCTGAACCTCAGCGCCGGCGGGAGCGTGCGACTTCGTGAGCGTGTCCAGATCGGCAGAACCGGTGAACACCAGGGGTTCTGGTCGGGATCACTGCACGCCGACGTCGACGGCCGGGCGCTCCTGCGCCACCGGGTCGAGCTCGGTGCGGGCTCCGTCGCAGACGACGCCATCGCCGCCCCCCTGGCGTGTGTGAGCGAGTTCCACTACCCGTGCGCCGACGTCACCACCGGGGGAGTGACGCTCGCGCTGGCCGGGGGAGGCAGTCTGACCACCTGGCAGGGCCAGCGGCTCTGACGGCGAGTCGCGTCAGCTGGCCGCCTTCTCGGTGTCCTGGACGGCCGCGGCGATGTCTTCGAGTTCTTCGATCCGCGTCCGCGCGTAGGCCTGCTGCTCGGTGATCGTCAGTTGACCGCGGTTGGTGGACAGGAACGTGATCGTCCACGACAGCACTGTCACGATCTTGTTCTTGAAGCCGATCAGATACACCAGGTGCAAGCCCAGCCACGCCAACCAGGCGATGAAGCCACCGAACTCCACCGGCCCGACCTTGGCCACCGCATTGAATCGGGAGACCGTCGCCATCGACCCCTTGTCGAAGTAACTGAACGGTTCTCGCTCGGCCGGATCGGCGCCCTTGAGCCCCGCCGCGACGGCCTTGGCCGCATACTTGGCGCCCTGGATGGCGCCCTGCGCCATGCCAGGAACCCCTTCGACAGCGGCCATGTCGCCGATGACGAACACGTTCGGGTGGCCCGGGATCGACAGGTCCGGCATGACCTTGACGCGGCCGGCCCGGTCGAGTTCGACGTCGGACTGTTCAGCCAGATCCCGCCCCAGCGGGCTCGCGGACACTCCGGCCGACCAGACCTTGCATGCCGCCTCGATCCGGCGCATGGTTCCGTCCGGATCCTTGACGGTGATGCCGTTGCGGTCGACATCGGTCACCATCGCGTTGAGCTGGATCTCGACGCCCATCTTCTCCAGCCGGGCCTGCGCCTTCTTGCCGAGCTTCTCACCCATCGGCGGTAGCACTGCGGGAGCGGCGTCGAGCAGGATCACCCGCGCCTTGGTCGAGTCGATGTGCCGGAACGCGCCCTTGAGCGTGTGGTCGGCCAGTTCGGCGATCTGACCGGCCATCTCGACGCCGGTGGGCCCGGCCCCGACGACGACGAACGTCAGCAGCTTTTCCCGGCGGGCCGGGTCACTGGAGCGCTCGGCCTGCTCGAACGCGCCGAGGATGCGACCACGCAGCTCCAGCGCATCGTCGATCGACTTCATGCCGGGGGCGAACTCGGCAAAATGGTCGTTGCCGAAGTAGGACTGCCCGGCACCGGCGGCGATGATCAAGCTGTCGAACGGGGTCACGTACGTGTGCCCGAGCAGCTCGGAGCGCACGGTCTTGGCCTCGAGGTCGATGCGCGTCACGTCACCGAGAAGCACCTGGGCGTTCTTCTGGTCGCGCAGGATCACCCGCGTGGCCGGTGCGATCTCGCCTTCGGAGATGATGCCCGTGGCGACCTGGTACAGCAGCGGCTGGAACAGGTGATGAGTGGTTCGGGCGATCAACTTGATGTCGACGTCGGCCTTCTTGAGCTCCTTGGCCGCCGTCAGACCGCCGAAACCGGATCCGATGATGACGACCTTGTGCCGATCGGAGGCCGTGGCTCCGGGATGGCTCATTGCTGCTCCTCGCGAACGTGTGAACGTCACATTCAACCGAGACGTGTGAACGTCTAGTACAACCGATACGTTAGTGGCCGTACTTCCCCCTAGCGCGGTGAGCTAACCCACCGCACCGGTTGTTCACCCACCGACAAGCGGTTTCAGCGCTTCTCCGAGGGCGCTGATCTGGCCCGGCTGGTAGCCCACGGTCTGAGTCGGCACGAACAGGATCACACCGTCGATGCCCGCGTCGAGCACTTTGGTCTGGATCTGTTCGGCGATCTGCTCCACGCTGCCGGCCACCATGCGCTGCTTGAAGTCGTCGGGGATGAGGTCGGGGCTGATGCCCTCTCCGACGACGGCGCCCACCAGCATGCTGGTCTCGAGGGTCGCCGGGTCGCGGTCGATGGCCTCACACCGCTGCTTGACCACCTCGACCTTCTTGGCGAGCTCGTCGAATCCGGCGATGACGTTGAGATGATCGAAGTGCCGCGCGGCCAGCGGTATGGTCTTCTTCTCTCCGCTTCCGCCGATCATCAACGGAATGTGCTGGCGGAAGCGCGGATTGGCCATCGCCTCCTCGACCCGGTAGTACTTGCCGGAGAAGGTCGGCCGCTCGCCCGCGAGCATCGGCAGGATGATCTGCAACGCCTCGCCGAGCTTGTCGAACCGGTCGGTGAACGTGCCGAACTCGTAGCCGAGCTGATCGTGCTCGAGCTCGAACCACCCCGTGCCGATGCCCAGGATCGCCCGCCCCTGGCTGATGACGTCGAGGGTGGTGATGTTCTTGGCCAGTAGGGTCGGATTGCGGTAGGTGTTGCCTGTCACCAACGTGCCGAGCTGCACGTGCTCGGTGACCGATGCCAGCGCACCGAGCGCTGTGTAGGCCTCGAGCATCGGCTGGTCGGGGGTGCCGATGCCCGGCAGTTGATAGAAGTGGTCCATCACGAAGACGGAGTCGAACCCCGACGCATCGGCCTCCCGAGCCTGGGCGACGACGGTGGGGAACAGGTCGGCGACATCACCTTGACCGGATGCGCCGTAGGAGAAGTTGTTGATCTGAAGCCCGAGTCTGGTCACATGCCTGACCCTACGACCCGGCGGCGAGGCACCGGTGACCGTTTCGCTACATGTGAAGCCCGGAATAAAACCACACCGATGGTGGTTGCCCCCGGCCCGCCATGGCGGTCATCAGCCGAAGTGCGCCAGAGCCCCGTGACTGACGTGCAGCGTCTGGCCGGTGATGTGACGAGCCGCGGGCGTGGTCAAGAACAGTGACAGCCGGGCGATCTCGTCGCTGACCGTCGGGGAATCGGCGGCGCCCAGACTGTCGTAACCGGGCTCGTAACCCCGGCCGGCGGCCACCGCGTTGACGGTGATGCCCCGGATACCGAAGTGGTGGGCCTGTCCCGCGGTCCAGTCGGAGATGGCGGCCTTCACGGCCGCGCCGGCGCTGCCTTCGGTGGTGGGTTCGGGGACCACGGTGATGATCGAGCCACCCGAGCGCAGCTGATCACCCAGGACCTGAACGGTCAACATGGCCGCCACCAGGCCGCTGTCGAACATGTGTCGCCACTGCGTGGCGTGGTCGGCGAGGGTGAAGGCGCGGGGATCGCCGCCCTGCCACGTCGCGGCCGGGACGTTCACCACGGTGTCGAGGTGCGCCGGGAATTGCGCCTGCGCGGCCGCCAGGGCTTGCGGGTCGCCGTTGTCCACCGCGATCGTGCGGCCGTCGGAGACGTCGAGTTCCTTGGCGAGTACCTCGAGCTCCTGCCGGCGGGCTGCTGCGAGAATGACGTCGTGGCCGGCCTGGGCGAAGCTCTGCGCGATGGTGCGCCCGAGATCGGTGTCGCAACCGGTGATCAGCACATCCATGGACGGTGCCTCCTGTCGTGTTCAACGCTGAACCCCCAGCGAGCACCGTCGATGTTACTGGACAGTAGCTATGGGGTGAAATTCGACGCGCCGGGTCGGTGGCGCCCGCCGCGCCGAGCGTCCGCCCTCGTGTAACGAGGTCGCGGACCGGCGCGATCAACCGGGGGAGAAACACATATCGAGACGTCGGGCCGGTCCCGATCGGCTCACCCGGGCGGCCCCCGCGCAACGCGCGGGGGCGTCCTGCTGTCCACACCCAGGTAGCAACCCTCTAGATTAGCTCTATCTGAGCCTTCAATGGCTACAGCAATGTCTCGATTGAGCACATTTTGAGCAACTCTCACTTGCGTCAGGGGCGCAACACGGTAGTTTCGTCCCCATGGATCAGCCGGACGCGCATCGCCACCGACGCAGGGGTTTCCCGAAGTCTCTCGGGCTCGCGGCGCTGGCGGGCGTCACTGCGGCAGCCCTGGTGCTGCCGGGTGTCGCCCAAGCCCAGCCCGCGCCTGAACCGCCACCTCCGCCGCCGGACACCGGCGTCGTCGACGGCGCGCCGCCGGCCGCGCCCCCGCCTCCGGGTGCACCCCCGCCACCGGCGGACCCGAACGCGCCCCCGGCCGACCCCAACGCCCCGGTGCCTCCACCACCGCCACCGCCGCCGGCGGACCCGAATGCGCCGCCGGCCGATCCCAACGCGCCGCCGCCTCCGGCCCCCGAACCGGGACGGGTCAACAACGCCGCGGGCGGATTCAGCTATGTGGTGCCCGAAGGCTGGGAGGTCGCCGATGCGACGCAGTTGTCCTACGGGCAGGCGCTGCTGACCAAGGTCACCCCCGAGGGCGCCGAGCCGCCCAACGACACCAGCGTGCTGCTCGGTCGGCTGGACCTGAAGCTGTTCGCCGGCGCCGAGGAGGACAACACCAAGGCGGCCCAGCGTCTGGCCTCCGACATGGGTGAGTTCTTCATGCCGTTCCCGGGCACCCGGGTCAACCAGCAGACCGTTCCGCTGGATGCCGACGGCATGCCGGGAGTCGCGTCCTACTACGAGGTGAAGTTCACCGATACCAACAAGCCCAACGGTCAGATCTGGGCTGGTGTGGTCGGCACGCCCACGACCCCCGGTACGCCACGGGGACAACGCGCTCCGGAGCGCTGGTTCGTGGTGTGGCTGGGCACCGCTGACAACCCGATCCCGACGGATCAGGCGATCGCGCTGGCCAATTCGATCCGGCCGTGGGCGCCGGCTCCGCCTCCGCCGCCACCCCCGGCGGACCCGAACGCGCCGCCGCCGCCGGCCGACCCCAACGCGCCGCCGCCGGATCCCAACGCACCACCACCGCCGCCGGCACCCGCCGCGGTCGGCGTGCCGGTCCCGATCGACCCGGCCACGGCGCCGGAGATGATGCCGCCGGCCTGATCTGGCACTGAACGGGCACGACCACCTGGTGGTCGTGCCCGTTCGGCTTAGTCGAACCAACTGCGCCGTCGAACCAACTGCGCCGTCGAACCCCTCGGTTGAGCAGCAGTGGACCCCTGGCATCGAGTCGGCGACTGCGGCATCGTGAGAGCGTGAGCGACTCTCTGATGCGCGCCTGGCAGGTCCGCACCCCCGGGCCTATCGAGACCCATCCGCTGACCCCGGCGAGCGTGCCGGTACCGCGCCCCGGGCCCGACGAAGTGCTCGTCGCGGTTCTGGCCTGCGGGGTCTGCCGCACCGATCTGCACGTCGCCGAGGGTGACCTGGCGGTGCACCGGCCCGATGTGGTTCCCGGCCACGAGGTCGTCGGAGAGGTCGTCGCGGTCGGCTCCTCGGTCACCGAGTTGAGTGCGGGGGACCGCGTGGGCATCGCGTGGTTGCGGCACACCTGCGGTCAGTGCCGCTACTGTCTGCGCGGCCAGGAGAACCTCTGTCCGCACTCCCGCTACACGGGTTGGGACGCCGACGGCGGCTACGCCGAGTTCGCGACCGTACCGGCCGCTTTCGCGCTTCCGCTGCCCACCGGATACAGCGACACCGAACTCGCACCACTGCTGTGCGCCGGGATCATCGGCTACCGGGCGCTGCAGCGCGCCGCGCTGCCCCAGGGCGGCCGGCTGGGGATCTACGGCTTCGGTGGGAGCGCCCATCTGACCGCGCAGGTGGCCCTCGCCGACGGCGCCGAGGTGCATGTGATGACCCGGGGTGCGCAGGCCCGAGAGCTCGCGCTGGCGCTGGGTGCGGCGTCCGCCCAGGGCGCCGCGGACCCGCCACCGGTGGCGCTGGACGCTGCCATCCTGTTCGCGCCGGTCGGCGAGCTGGTGCTACCGGCGCTGGAGGGCCTGGATCGCGGCGGCACGCTGGCGATCGCCGGCATCCATCTCAGCGACATCCCTGCGCTGAACTATCAGCGGCATCTGTTCCAGGAACGGCAGTTCCGGTCGGTGACGTCGAACACCCGCGCCGACGCGCACGCGTTCCTGGACTTCGCCGCCGCCCACCGCATCGAGGTCAGCACCCGCCCCTACCCGCTCGACAGGGCCGACGAGGCGCTCGCCGACCTGAGCGCGGGACGAGTCTCCGGCGCGGCGGTGCTGTCGCTCTAGGACAGGTGCCACACCAGCGCGGCCGCCAACGCGCCCAGCCCGTTGAGCGACCAGTGCAGCGCTATCGGGGCGATCAGGCTGCCGCTGCGGCGCCGTAACCAGGCGAACACGTACCCGGCGGCTCCAGTCGCCAGCACCGCGCCGACCACACCGGCGACCATGCCGAAGATTCCGCCCCCCAGGATCTTGGTGAACCCGACATTGCTGGCGGTCAGACCCATCGACGTCGCGATGTGCCACAGACCGAACAGCAGCGAACCGGCCGCAGCGACCCCGCGCCACCCCCATGCCCGGTCCAGGGCACCGTGGAGAACTCCGCGGAAGGCCAGCTCTTCGGGGATCACGGTCTGCAGCGGGATGATGATCATCGACGCGAGCAGCGCCCCGGACAACGTCGCGTAGTTGTTGTTCAGGAACATCGGTCGCGTCCACGGCAGCAGCGCACCCACCGCGATCACCGCGCCGACCAGCGCGATCGCCGCTGCCGCGTAGCCGGCGCCGGATTTCCAGTGTTCGCGTCCCAGCCCGAGTTCGGTCCACCCCAAGCCGCGGTGGCGCACCAGCAGCACCAACCCGACCGCGGCCGCCGGCACGACGGCGACATTGGCCCACGGCGTCGTGAAGTGGGCCAGCAGGTTGGTCAACGCAAGCACCACGATCACGACGGCGACGTCGACGTAGATCCGGGCGTGGTTGAGCGCCGACAGCTGCGCGAGCAACGGGTGGTGTTCGCCTTCTGAGGCGGCGCTGACATCGGTCATGACCGCTCCAGGGTACCGGCTGAGCGCGCAGGGCGACTTTTCCGCGATCCGTGTGGGCAGGTTCAGCGCTCGGACGGGCGCGTCATTCGTTGTCGCCGCCGGTGTCGGATGTTCCGGTGGCCTCGACCCCGAGCTTGCGCGCGGCCGGCCACACCCAGTCCTTGACCTCGGGGATGTCGTCACCGTGCACGCGGGTGTATTCGCGCGCCGCGATGCGCTTGTCGGCCATCTGCTGACGCAGCGTCGCACAGCGCGACCCCAGCGACGGCACGCGGTCGATGACGTCCATCACCAGGTGGTAGCGGTCGAGGTCGTTGAGCATCACCATGTCGAACGGGGTCGTGGTGGTGCCTTCCTCCTTGTAGCCGCGCACATGCAGATTCGCATGCCCGGTGCGCCGATAGGTCAGGCGGTGGATCAGCCAGGGATAGCCGTGGTAGGCGAAGATGATCGGTTTCTCGGTGGTGAAGATCATGTCGAAAGCGGCGCTGGTGAGGCCGTGCGGATGCTCGGTGTTGTCCTGCAGACGCATCAGGTCCACGACGTTGACGAACCGAACCTTCAGGTCCGGCAGATGAATCCGCAGCAGATCGACCGCGGCCAGCGCCTCGAGTGTCGGAACGTCGCCGGCCGCGGCGATCACCACATCGGGATCAGTGCCCAACACCTCCGAGCCGGCCCACTCCCAGATACCCAGGCCGCGGGTGCAGTGGGCCACGGCCTGCTCCATGGTCAGGAAGTTGGGGGCGGGCTGCTTGCCCGATACGACGACGTTGACGTACTGGCGCGAGCGCAGGCAGTGATCGTAGGTCGACAACAGCGTGTTGGCGTCCGGCGGCAGGTACACCCGCACGACGTCGGCGCTCTTGTTCACCACGTGGTCGATGAAGCCCGGGTCCTGGTGGGAGAACCCGTTGTGGTCCTGCCGCCAGACGTGACTGGACAGCAGGTAGTTCAGGCTCGCGATCGGCCGCCGCCACGGGATGTGGTTGGTCACCTTGAGCCACTTGGCGTGCTGATTGAACATCGAATCGATGATGTGGATGAACGCCTCGTAGCAGTTGAACAGCCCGTGCCGGCCGGTCAGCAGGTAACCCTCCAACCAGCCCTGGCACTGATGCTCGGAGAGCATCTCGACCACCCGGCCCACCCGCGCGAGGTGCTCGTCCACCTCGGGGCCGATCAGCTCGGCGTTCCACTGCTTGTCGGTCCCGTCGAACACGGCCTGCAGCCGGTTGGACGCGGTCTCGTCGGGTCCGAAGATCCGGAAATTGGCGGGATTCAACCGGACCACCTCGGTCAGCCACTGACCCAACACCCGGGTGGCCTCGGCGATCGTGGCCCCCGGGGCGGGTACGTCGACGGCGAACTCCCGGAAGTCGGGCAGCCGGAGATCCTTGAGCAGCAGACCGCCGTTGGCGTAGGGGGTGTCGCTCATCCGCAGCTGCCCCGGGGGAGCCAGCTCGGCGATGTCCGACAGCAGCGTGCCGTTGTCGTCGAACAACTCCTCGGCGCGATAGGAGGCCAGCCAGTCCGCCAGCACACCCAGGTGCTCGGCGGTGTCGCGGGCATTGGACAGCGGCACCTGGTGCGCGCGCCAGGACCCCGTGGTCTTCTTGCCGTCGATGTGGTCCGGACCGGTCCAGCCCTTCGGGGTGCGGAATACGATCATCGGCCAGGCAGGCCGCGAGTCATCCCCACCGGCCGCCCGCGCCTTGATGTCGGCGATGTCGTTCAGCACGTCGTCCAGCAGCGCCGCGAAGCGCCGGTGCGCATCGGCGTGCGCGTCGTCCGGCGCGGCGGGGTCGGGGGAGTCGTCGGGGACCTCGAAGAAATACGGCTTGTGGCCGTAGCCGACCATCAGGGACCGCAGTTCGTCCTCGGGGATGCGGGCCAGCACCGTCGGATTGGCGATCTTGTAGCCGTTGAGGTGCAGGATCGGCAGCACCACGCCGTCCTTGGCGGGGTTGCTGAGTTTGTTGGAGTGCCATCCGGTGGCCAGCGCACCGGTTTCGGCTTCGCCGTCGCCGATCACGGTCGCCACCAGCAGGTCGGGGTTGTCGAACGCGGCCCCGTAGGCATGCGACAACGCGTAGCCGAGCTCACCCCCCTCGTGGATCGAGCCGGGAGTCTCGGGTGCCACGTGCGAGGGAATACCGCCGGGGAACGAGAACTGCCGGAACAACCGGCGCATCCCCTCGGCGTCGGTGGTGATGTCGGAGTAGATCTCGCTGTAGGTGCCGTCCAGGTATGCGTTGGCCACCAGGCCGGGGCCGCCGTGTCCCGGACCGGTGAGGTAGATCGTGGACTGCTCGCGTTCCTTGATCACCCTGTTGAGGTGGGCGTAGAGGAAGTTCAGCCCCGGCGTGGTGCCCCAGTGACCGAGCAGGCGCGGTTTGACGTCCTCGCGGGCCAGCGGCGTGCGCAGCAGCGGGTTGTCCAGCAGGTAGATCTGCCCGACCGACAGATAGTTCGCCGCCCGCCACCAGCGGTCGATTCGGCTGACCATGTCGTCGCGCAGCGGCGTGCGCTCGACAGTCCGCCACGCGGCGGTCGTGACGGCATCAGCATTGTCGGCAGTCGTTGTGGTCATCTCTCCATCCAACCTCGCCGGGAACGGGTACCCAACCTGTAGCCGATGGCAGCGCGGTTAATCTTTTCCGTCCCGATACTGTGGCCGTGGCCGTGGACGGTCGCCGAACGCGGTACGCGCCGTTCACCTGATCCCACCCGAAAGGCACTGCGTCATGCCCCTTGATCCGAGGACACCGGTTCTTGTCGGATACGGCCAGGTGAACCAGCACACCGAACGCCCTGACGTGGAGCCGGTCGCGCTGATGGAGCAGGCTGCGCGCGCCGCCGCCGATCCGCGGGTGCTCGAGGCGGTCGACGCGGTGCGCGTGGTCAACCTGTTGTCGTGGCGCTACCGGGACCCGGGACTGGCGCTGGCCCAACGCATCAGGGCGGACAAAGCGGTGACCCGCTACACCGGCATCGGCGGCAACGTCCCTCAGACACTGGTGAACCTGGCCTGCCTCGACATCGCCGCGGGCAGGTCGGAGACGGTTCTGATCGCCGGAGCCGAGACCTGGCGAACCCGATCCAAGCTCCGGGCGGCCGGGCGCAAACCCGACTGGACCAAGCAGGACGAGTCGGTGCCGGTGGCTCCCGGGTCCGACGAGGGTGTGCCGATGGCCGGTCCCGCCGAGATCCGCATCAACCTCGACCGCCCGGCCTACGTCTATCCGATGTTCGAGCAGGCCGTGCGCATCGCCGCGGGCGAGGCCCCCGACGCGCACCGGCGCCGCATCGGTGAACTGTGGTCGCAGTTCTCCGCGGTCGCCGCAACGAACCCGCATGCCTGGAGCCGCGACGAGGTGCCCGCCGAGCAGATCTGGCAACCCGCGCCGGCCAACCGCATGATCAGCTGGCCCTACACCAAGCTGATGAACTCGAACAACATGGTCGACCAGGCGGCCGTGCTGATCCTGACCTCGGTTGCCCAGGCCGAGCATCTCCAGATTCCGCGCGACCGTTGGATTTTCCCGTACGCGGGCACCGACGCCCACGACACCTACGCCATCGGTGAACGCGCCGAGTTCCACCGCTCGCCGGCGATCAGGATCGCGGGCCGCCGCGCGGTGGAGCTGGCCGGCGTCGCCATCGACGACATCGACCTCGTCGACGTCTACTCGTGCTTCCCGTCCGCGGTTCAGGTGGCGGCCCACGAGCTCGGCCTGCCGGTCGGTGACCGAAGCCGCCCGCTGACCGTCACCGGCGGTCTGACCTTCGCGGGTGGACCGTGGAACAACTACGTCACCCACTCGATCGCGACGATGGCCGAGCAGCTGGCGGCCCACCCCGGTCGGACGGGCCTGATCACCGCCAACGGCGGCTACCTGACCAAACACAGCTTCGGGGTCTACGGCACCGAACCTCCGGGCCGCGAATTCCGCTGGGAGGACGTGCAACCGGTCGTCGACCGGGAGCCCACCCGCACGGCGCTGGTCGACTGGAGCGGCGACGGCCGGATCGAGTCGTGGACGACGCCCTTCGACCGCGACGGGAAGCCGGAGAAGGCGTTCCTGGCGGTGCGCACACCGCAGGACGCGCGGGTGCTGGCGGTGATCAACGACGCCGGGCAGGCCGAGGCGACGGTGACCGAGGACGTCGCTGGGGCATCAGTGCGCGTGCACCCCGACGGATCGGCCTCCCTGACCTGACTCGGCCTGAGGCACAGGTGTCCATTCCGGTCCTTCGAGGCGATCCGGGATCAACCACACACCCATCGCAAAGTGCGCCACGAACAGCGCGGCGTAGAGCAGCGTCGCGCCGTCGGTGAAACCCAGCGGTCCAGCCGTGAAGTTGGTGGCGGCGACACCGCTGATGATGACGAGCGTCAGCGCGGCGACGGCGACTGCGCCGCAGAATCTTCGTGCCACCGACAGCCGGGTCGCGGCCAGCGCCGCACCAGCACCTACCGCCAGCATCAGAACACACAACTCTGGAGTCACGTCGAGCCCGGCGTCACCGTCGAAGCTCAGCGGACCGCGCAGGGTGATGGCGAGCAGCCCTGCCGCGGCCAGTCCGATCAGCACCACCGCCTCAGCCGCCAGGTACCGGCGGACCGTGCGCCAGTGCACATGTGCCAAGCTGTGCGGACGGAGGCGGGGTTCTTCGATCGTGGTCATCGCGGGCTCCTCAGTCGGGCGGCTACTTCCGGGATATCGCCCGAACCGAAGGTTTCGCTGAGAATTCGGTGTGCTGTTTCACACGGATGTCAGGGCAGCAGACCCAGCGCGGCGACAGCGTCGCGTTCGGCCCGCAACTCGGCCACCGACGCGTCGATGCGGGAGCGGGAGAACGCGTTGATGTCCAAGCCGGTCACGATCTCCCAGCGGCCGCCGACGGACCGGCACGGAAACGAACACACCAGGCCTTCGTCGACGCCGTACACGCCCGGGGAGGGCAGCGCGACCGAAGTCCAGTCCCCGTCGGGGGTGCCGTGCAGCCAGTCGTCGACGTGGTCGATCGCGCCGTTGGCCGCCGACGCCGCCGAGCTGGCGCCCCGCGCCTGAATGATCGCGGTGCCACGCCGGGCCACCGTCGGAATGAAATCGTCGGTGAGCCAACGGGTGTCGGCGGCGTAGTCAGCACCTGAGCGGCCCCCGACGACCGCGTGGAAGATGTCGGGGTACTGGGTGGGTGAGTGGTTGCCCCAGATCGTCATCCGGTTGATCTGGGTGACGGGAACCCCCGAATGCCGCGCCAGCGCCGCGACCGCACGGTTGTGGTCCAGCCGGGTCAGAGCGGTGAACCGCTCGGCCGGGATGTCCGGGGCGTGCGCGGCGGCGACGAACGCGTTGGTGTTCGCCGGGTTACCCACCACGAGGACCCGCACGTCGCCGGCCGCTCCGGCATTGAGTGCCTGCCCGGCGGCGGCGAAGATCTGCGCATTGGCACCGAGCAGGTCGGCGCGTTCCATGCCCACGCTGCGGGGCTTGGCGCCGATGAGCAGAACCACCGCGGCGCCGTCGAACGCCTTGACCGGATCGTCATAGATCTCGGTGCCGGCCAGCAGCGGGAAGGCGCCGTCGTCGAGCTCCATCACCACGCCCTCGGCCGCCCGGACGGCCTGAGGCACTTCGAGCAGCCGCAACGAGACCGGCGTGTCGCGCCCGAGCATCGCACCGGCCGCGATGCGGAACAGGGCGGCGTATCCGATCTGGCCCGCCGCGCCGGTGACGACGACGGTCACCGGCGCGGGGCGCGGCGTATGTGTCATGGCACCGACCCTAAGGTGCTTCCGGGGGCACGTCGACGTAGCTCGTCGCGTACTCCTCGGCGGAGAACGTGAACCCCGCGCCGCTGGTTTCGGACAGACAGGAAATGCCGGACGACTCCTGGACATTGCAGCGAAAGCCCGCCACCGCGAGGATGCGGTTGAACGGGAGCACCTGCGCCGGCTCGGGCTCCAGGCCATAGGCGGTCGCGGGTACCACGGTGAATTCGGCAGCGCGGTCGCGGTCCACCCGAATCGCGTTGGGCGCCTCCGGCTCACCCTCGGGGCCCGGTACGTCGTCCGGGGCGTCGGTGATCCGGATGGCCGATGCGGGCGCGTCCGCGTTCTGGCACCCCGCCTCCGCCCTGGGTTTGATGGCACACTGCCAGCGCCCACTGGGACTGGTGAAGTAATAGCCGGTCACGCCGTCCACCTGAGCGGCGTAATCGAACGCGTTGACCAGATGCGCATTGCTGGCCACGGTGGTCGACGGCACCGCCGGAGGCGCCGCGGCGGTCGTGGTGTGCTCTTCGGTGTTGATCACCGTCGGACCGGAGCACGCGCAGAGCAGCAGTGCGCTGCCCGACAGCGCCGCCGCCGTCGCGAGGTTCACCGCAGGTCGGCCTTCAGGTCGGACCGCAGATCGTCGTCCAGGGACACCCGCACCAGCGCGGCCGCCAGCGTGGCGCTGCGACGCGGGGCGAGCGCGGCGAGCTTGTCGACGTCGGCCGGCAGCCCCAGCTCACGCGCGGTGTCGCGCGCCCTGTCGTCGAAGAAGGGTCGCACCCAAGTCCAGGTGTCCTGCACCTCGCGCAGGAAGATGTCGGCGCCGGTGTCGCCGATACCCTTGAATCTCTCCAACAACGTCCTGGCCGTGTCGATCTCGCGCGCGGATGCGGTCGCCAGGCGGCGCAGGTCACCGCCGTAGGTGTCTTTGACGGTGGTGGCGATGTCCACCGCACGGGTCGCCGAACTCTCGTCGTAGCGCACGTAGTGCGCGCGTCCGAACGCATTGATGAGATCGGCGCGCTGCGCGTCCAGCATGGCGTGCGGGGTCCGCAGGCCCGCCCGGAACAGTTCACGCGCCGCGCGCATCGCGATCGCCGCGTCGATGGGTTTGCTCGCCAGCATGCACAGGATCAGCAGCTGGAACAGCGGCATGGGCTTGTCCCGGAGCCGGATACCCGCCTCCTCGGCGTAGGTGGTGCCGGCACGCTCCATCAGCCGCTCGACGACGCGCTCAGATGTCGTTGAGGCCATGTGACCGTCTTACCCCATGCCGAAATCGGAAAACGTGCCCTACTTGGCGGGCAGGGCGCTGGCGACAAGGACCCCACGCTCGACCCAGGCCGAAAGCCGGCGTCGGGTCCGCAGCGCCGGCGCGCCGACCCGGACCCACCCGCGGACCTGCCGCCCCGACATGATCATCGGTTCGACGTGTGCCGTCGCGAGCAGCGTGTCGGTGTCGTCGGCGGGCACGCGGACCATCAGCCCACCGTGCCCGCTGACGACCACCGACATGTTGCCGTTGACCAGGAACGCCAGCCCACCGAACATCGACTTCTCCTCGACTCCGCGCGGGGCGAGAAGTTCGCGGACGCGGTCGGCCAGTTCCCGGTCGTATGCCACAGGCTCACGCTAGCGCCGCGGCCCGACATACATCCGCCGGTCAGGCCGCCGCGGTGACGCTGTTCTCGCCGGGCACGAGCGCCAGCGCGACGATGTCGGCCACGTCGGTCATCGGTCGGACGTCGAGTGCGGCCAGCACGTCGGCGGGCACGTCATCGAGGTCGGCTTCGTTGCGCTGCGGGATGAACACCGTGGACAAGCCCGCCCGCTGCGCGGCCAGCAGCTTCTGCTTGACCCCGCCGATCGGCAGGACCCGTCCGTTGAGCGTGACCTCGCCGGTCATCCCCACGTCCGCGCGCACCTGGCGACCGGTGGCCATCGACACCAGCGCGGTCACCATCGTCACCCCGGCTGACGGGCCGTCCTTGGGGACGGCACCGGCGGGCACGTGCACATGGATCTGCCGGTCCAGCGCTGCCGGATCCACCCCCAACCGGTCAGCGTGAGCACGCACGTACGACAGCGCGATCTGCGCCGACTCCTTCATCACGTCGCCCAGTTGCCCGGTCAGCTGCAAGCCGCGCTCACCGTCGGTGGCGCCGGCCTCGATATAGGGCACGTCACCACCGAGACCGGTGACGGCCAGGCCGGTGGCCACCCCCGGCACCGCCGTGCGTTCGGCGGACTCCGGGATGAACCGGGGCCGCCCCAGGAACTCGACCAGATCCGGCTCGTCGATCTCGACCGGGCGCGGGTCGTCGGCCAACCGGGTGGTGACCTTGCGCATGGATTTTGCCAGCAGCCGCTCGAACTGGCGCACACCGGGCTCGCGGGTGTAGTCCGCGGCGATCTTGCGCAGCGCCGCGTCGGTCACGCTCACCTCGTCTGCCGACAACGCCGCCCGCTCCTGCTGGCGGGGTAGCAGGTAGTCGCGGGCGATGGCCACTTTGTCGTCTTCGGTGTAGCCGTCGATGGTGACCAGCTCCATGCGGTCCAGCAGGGCCGACGGGATGTTCTCGACAACGTTGGCCGTGGCCAGGAACACCACATCGGACAGGTCGAGATCCAGATCCAGGTAGTGGTCCCGGAACGTGTGATTCTGTGCCGGGTCGAGCACCTCCAGCAGCGCCGCCGACGGGTCGCCGCGGTAATCCGAGCCGACCTTGTCGATCTCGTCCAGCAGCACGACCGGGTTCATCGAGCCGGCCTCACCGATGGCGCGCACGATCCGGCCGGGCAGGGCGCCCACGTAGGTGCGCCGGTGCCCACGGATCTCGGCCTCGTCTCGCACGCCGCCGAGCGCCACGCGCACAAAGGTGCGGCCCAGCGCACGGGCCACCGATTCACCCAGCGACGTCTTGCCGACGCCCGGGGGACCGGCCAGCACCATGACGGCGCCGGATCCGCGGCCACCGACGACCTGCAGGCCACGCTGACTGCGCCGGGCACGCACCGCCAGGTATTCGACGATGCGGTCCTTGACGTCGTCGAGTCCGTGATGGTCGGCGTCCAAGATCTCTCGGGCGGCCTTCAGATCCGTCGCGTCCTCGGTGGTGACGTTCCACGGCAGCTCGAGCACGGTGTCCAGCCAGGTCCGGATCCAGCCGCCCTCGGGGCTCTGCTCGCTGGCGCGTTCCAGCTTGCCGACCTCGCGCAGCGCAGCCTCGCGAACCTTGTCCGGCAGATCGGCGGCTTCGATGCGGGCGCGGTAATCGTCTGACCCTTCGGGCTCACCTTCGCCGAGCTCCTTGCGGATCGCGGCGAGTTGCTGACGGAGCAGGAACTCCTTCTGCTGCTTGTCCATTCCGGTACGGACGTCTTCGGCGATCTTGTCGTTGACCTCGACCTCGGCGAGGTGATCACCGGTCCAGTCGATCAGCGACCGCAGCCGCGCGGCCACGTCCTCGGTCTCGAGCAACTCGCGCTTCTGCACGTCACTCAGGTAGGACGCGTAGCCGGCGGTGTCGGCCAGCGCCGACGGGTCGCTGATCTTGTTGACCACGTCGACGATCTGCCACGCCTCGCGACGCTGCAGCATCGCCAGCAGCAGCTTCTTGTATTCAGCGGCCAGCGACCTGACCTCGTCACTGGTTTCGGCGGCCGCGACCTCCTGCACGGTGACCCACAGCGCAGCACCGGGCCCGGTTGCGCCGGAGCCGATGTGCGCGCGGCTCTCACCACGCACGACCGCGGCTGCGCCGCCACCGGGGACGCGCCCCACCTGCACGATCGAGGCGAGCACGCCATAGGTCGGGTAGCGGTCGTCGAGCCGTGGGGCGATCAGCAACTTGCCGAACTCGCTGGCTTGTGCCGCGTCCACGGCAGCTCGGGCCGCGTCGTCGAGCTCGATCGGCACCACCATTCCCGGCAGCACGATCGGTTCGCTGACGAACAGAACCGGCACTTGCAGAGCTTCAGGCATCAATGTCCTCCAAAGTTGAACCTGTTGCGCTCAACCTTGCCGTGGGTTGCTTTGTTCCCGCCACGAATATCGCCCGCAGCGGAACAGCGACGTGGCGAGCCCGGTTACCTCCCGTATGACCCGAATAGCAGAGCGATGACCACAACCGCACCACTCGAAGCCTCAGGCCCAGACCCGATCAGGGGAAAGGTGACCGCGATCACCGGAGCCAGCAGCGGCATCGGGGAAGCCACGGCCACACTGCTCGGCGCACGCGGAGCCCGGCTGGTACTCGGCGCCCGACGCACGGATCGGCTGGCCACCCTTGCCGACGAACTGCGCACCCGCGGCGCCGAAGTCGTCACCGTCGGGATGGATGTCCGCGTCGCCGAGGACGTGACACGACTGGTCGACACCGCCGTCGAGACCTTCGGCAGACTCGACGTGCTGGTCGGCAACGCCGGAATCAGCAGTCTGGGCCCGCTCACCGGCGGCCCGGTCACCGAATGGGACGCGATGATCGACGTCAACCTTCGCGGGGTCCTGCACGGGATCGCCGCCGCCGCCCCCGTTTTCCGACAACAGGGCCACGGTCACTTCGTGACCACGGTGTCCACCGCCGGGTTGAAGATCGTTCCCGACATGGGTGTGTACGCCGCCACCAAGAACGCGGCGCGCACGGTGATGGAGGCGCTGCGCCAGGAATCGACCGACGGCGCGATCCGGGTCACCTCCATCTCGCCGGGCTTCGTGCGCACCGAGCTCGCCTCCGGCATCACCGACAGTGCCCGGCGGGAACAGATCCGGTCGACCATGGACGCCTACGGCCTGGCACCGGAGGCTGTCGCCCGGGCCGTCGCGTTCGTCATCGAGCAACCTCACGATGTGGAGATCGGCGAGCTGACCATCAGGCCGACGGTGCAGGGCTGAGCCGGGCGAGCCCCAACCACCCGGCACATCCCCCGCCCAACCACCCGGCACATCCCCCGCCCAACCACCCGATGGGGGCATGTGGGGGCGCCCGCCCCAACCGGATCATCGGTGCCATGCCCCCCTGGCGCTTACGCGACTTCCACGACGACGACCTCGACCAGGCCATCTCGGTCTGGGATCAGAGCCGGGAGCCGGCCGAGGCGTCCCCCGCCTTCCCGGTCTCGGAGGTGGTCTCTGCCGCGCGCGGTGGTCAGCCGGCCGTGGTGGCGGTCGTCGACGATCAACTCGTCGGCATGGCGGTCGCCCAGATCAGCGGCGAACGTGCCTGGATCACGATGATCGCGTTGAGCAGTCGGTGGCGTCACCGCGGCATCGGCAGTGCACTGCTCACCGAGTTGGAGCAGCGGGTGCGCGCCTTAGGGGCGCGGCGCATCAGCGCTCTGCTGCCCGAGGACGCCACCGGGACCGCCGCACTTCTCAACTGCGGGTACACCGAACGGACGGATCTACGCTACTTCGACCGGATCGACCACGTCGGACCCGCCGACACCGGATTGCTGACCGCACTCGGCGGCCGGATCATGGGCCAGCGCCTCTGGGACGAGATGGCCGGCATGGAAGCCGAGAAGCGCATGATCGAACGCCGCATCGTGCTGCCGCTGGCCCAACCGGATCTCGCCGCCCGATACGGAGTCTCGCCACCGAAGGCGGCCATCCTGTTCGGACCGCCCGGGACCGGGAAGACCAGCTTCGCCAAAGCCGTTGCCGGACGGCTCGGTTGGCCGTTCATCGAGATCTTCCCGTCCCGGTTGACCGCACCCGACGTCACAATGCCAAACGCCCTGCGGGACATGTTCGCCGACCTCAACGAACTCGACGCCGCGGTCGTGTTCATCGACGAGGTCGAGGAGATCGCGGGGTCGCGCTCGGGCATCCCGTCGGACCCGGCCCACGGCGTCACCAACGAACTGCTCAAGCTCATCCCGACGTTCCGTCAGCACGACGAGCGCCTGCTGATCTGCGCCACGAACTCCGTGCGCTCGTTGGACTCGGCATTCCTGCGACCGGGACGGTTCGACTACGTCATCCCGGTCGGGCCGCCCGACGACGCGGCGCGCAAAGCGATCTGGAACCGCTATCTCGGTGCCCTGGCCGACGGCGTGGAGGTCGACAAGCTCGTCGAGGCGACCGCGATGTTCACCCCGGCCGACATCGAATTCGCCGCCCGCAAAGGTGCGCAATGCGCGTTCGAACGCGAGATCGAGTTCCGGCGCGGCGAGCCGCCCCGCACCGACGACTTCCTCGCCGCCGTCGCCGACACCCGCCCGACCTTGACCGACGCGATGCTCGACGAGTTCAACGAGGACATCGCCATGCGCACCCGGTTGTAGCGGCACCACCCCGAACGGCAGGAAGCCTGCCGTTCGGGGGTAACGGCAGGCTTCCTGGGTGGGTGGTCGTTATGCGGTGGCCTGAGCCCCCAGCACCCGTTGGATGTCCGGCTTCATCTGCTGCAGCTGCTGACCCCAGTAGTTCCAGCTGTGGGTACCGGTGGACGGGAAGTTGAACACACCGTTGGTGCCGCCCGCCGCGATGTAGTTGTCCCGGAAACTGATGTTGGTGCGCAGCGTGAACCCCTCGAGGAACTGCGCCGCCATCAGGTTGTTACCCGGGGTACCCGAGTCCAGCTCCGACGGAGTGCCGGTGCCGCAGTAGATCCAGATGCGGGTGTTGTTGGCCACCAGCTGGTTGATGTTGACCATCGGATCGTTGCGCTTCCATGCCGGGTCCGAGGACGGGCCCCACATGCTCTCGGCGTTGAAGCCACCGGCGTCGTTCATCGCCAGTCCGATAAGCATGGGCCACCAGCCCTCGGACGGATTGAGGAACCCGGACAGCGACGACGCGTAGATGAACCGCTGCGGATGGTAGATCGCATAGGTCAGGGCCGCGCTACCAGCCATCGACAGACCGACGACGGCGTTACCAGTTTGGGAGACACCACGATTGGCCTCCAGCCAGGCGGGTAGCTCCTGGGTCAGGAAGGTCTCCCACTTGTAGGTGTAGTCCTGGCCGTTACCCCGCGACGGCTGGTACCAGTCGGTGTAGAAACTGGACTGGCCGCCCACCGGCATGATCGTCGACAAACCGGACTGGTAGAACCACTCGAACGCCGGGGTGTTGATGTCCCAGCCGTTGAAGTCGTCCTGAGCGCGCAGACCGTCGAGCAGATACACCGCGTGCGGGCCCCCGCCCTGGAATTGCACCCGGATGTTGCGGTTCATGGCCTGGGAGAACACGTCCAGATACTCAACGGGCAGGCCGGGCCGCGAGAAGGCGCCCGCGGTCGCCGAACCCCCGGCGACGCCGATCAGGCCGGGCAGGGCGACTGCGGCCGCGGCGACGACGGCCATCCGGCGCAGCGCTGACCGCCACCATGCTGCGTCTGTGGCGTCTCGCCACTTCACTTTCCACTTCATAACGGCAACCAACCCACCTTTCTGTACATGTCCACCATGTCTCGCAAACTTGCCGTCGCTTTGCATGCGTAATGAAACCGGCTTCCGGGAGCCGAAAGGCTGCGCGACACAGCGATTCGACATCGCGGTTGGCTAACGATTGCGACTCGCCGCGGACTCGCGAGCCCGGTCACCGACTGTGACCAGTGTGAATGCAGTGACTGCAAGCCTGACCGGGAAGTGTTCGGTCCTACGCGGGGTTTCGTCCTGTGCACCCAGCTGCCAGACTGGCCGTGATGGTGGACCGACAGACACAGCCGGACGGCGCCGACGATCCGTTCGACCTGCAGCGCTTCGTCGACGCGCAGGACGACGTGTACCCGACGGTGCTCGACGAGTTGCGCGCCGGCACCAAACGCAGCCACTGGATCTGGTTCGTCTTCCCGCAGCTGCGCGGACTGGGGCACAGCCCCACCGCGCAGCGTTTCGGGATCGGCTCCCTGGCCGAGGCCACCGCCTACCTCGCGCATGAGGTGCTCGGGCCGCGGCTGCGCGAATGCGCCCACCTGCTCCTCGCCGCGCAAGGTCGGTCGGCCCGCGAAATCCTCGGTCACCCAGACGATCTCAAGGTCCGTTCATCGATGACGCTGTTCGCCCGCGCGGGGGAGGACCCGGTGTTCCGCGACGTACTCGACGCGTTCTACGAAGGCCAGGAAGACCCCGCGACTCTGCAGATGCTGTAGCCGCGCTCAGCGCGGAGCGATCACCAGCCATCCGTGCGGCGGAACCACGGCGTCGGTCAGCTGCTCGGTGGGCGGCGCTCCCGAACCGGCGATGACGGCGCCGCTCTCGATGCCGAGTTCCGGCAGCGACACCGGCATCGGTGCGTCGTCGATGTTGAGGGCCACCACCAGCATGTGCCCGCCGCTGCGAGCGGCGTACACCAAGCCCTCATTGGTCACCCGGAGGGACTCCGTGCGAGCCTCGTGCAACCAGGGGTGCCGACGGCGCAGACCGATCAGGTGCTGATGAGTCCGATACACCTGCTGACCGTGCTCACCGACACCCTCACCGGGAGAGGTGAATTCGGGCCGCACGGCGTCGTCACCGCCGAAGCGCTCCTCCTTGACGCCCCGATAGGCGGATTCGTCCCCGGCGTAGATGCTCGGGGTGCCGCCGGTGGTCATCAGGATCGTCAGCGCGTGCTCGACGTGCTCGGGATTGTCGAGCTGGCTGGCGATCCGGGTGACGTCATGATTGCCGATGAACGTCATCGGCACGAACGTGTCCATGAAGTCGTTGTGCCGTGTCAGCGACCAGGCCAGTTCGTGGAAGTTGGCGTCGTTGAGGCTGCTCCAGATCGCCTTCCACAGCTCGTATTGAGTCAGCGAGTCGAACCCACAGTCACGCACGATCGCGGAATAGTCGCCGTGGATGACCTCGCCGACGAACCAGGCCTGCGGGAAGCGTTCGCGCACCCGGGGCAGCACCTGCGCCCAGAACCGATCGGGGACGGCGTAGGCGGCGTCGAGACGCCACCCGTCGGCGCCCCGCGACAGCCAGTGGCACATCACCTCGACGGTGTAGTCGACGACGTCGGGGTTGGAGTGGTCGAGCGTGATCAGCCCGCCGTGCCCCTCGAACGTCACGAAGTCGCGGCCGCGCGTCCGGAACCAGGACCGGTCGCCGCCCTCCTGCGCCTCTCGGAAGCGGTCGAACTCGGTTCCGACGTGGTTGAACACCCCGTCGAGGAGAATGCGCAACCCGCGGGCGCGACATTCCGCCACCAGGTGGTCGAAGTCGTCGTCGGTGCCCAGCCTTGGGTCGATGCGGTGGTGGTCGGTGGTGTCATAGCCGTGGGTCTGCGACGCGAACACCGGCCCCAGCGCCAACCCGGAGGCTCCGAGTTCGACGGTGTAGTCCAGCCAGTCGACGATTCTGCGTAACCGGTGTTCCTCCGCCGCGGGCGGCGGGTCGGCCGGGTAGGCCCCCACGAAGCCCAGCGGGTAGATCTGCCACCAGACCGCGTGCTGCACCCAGTCCGGCTCGGTCATCGGGCGAATGCTTTCGCGTACAACGCCTTCATCTCCTCAGTCAGTTCGTCCGCGGGCCCGTCGACACAGATGCCGGGGGCGACGGTAGCGATGGGCAGCCCCGCGACCGGCGGCGGGGGCGCGCCCCACTCCTGCAGCCACGCGGTCAGTTGCGCCGCCGATGCGGCGTAGACGATGCGCCCCAACCCCACCCAGGCGTGCGCCGCCGAACACATCGGGCAGTGTTCTCCCGAGGTGTACACCGTGGCGCGGGACCGGTGCTCCGCTCCCAGGTTGCGGACCGCCCAGCGCGCGATGGCAAACTCGGGGTGGCGGGTGTGGTCACCGTCCTTGACCCGATTGCGGTCGGCGAACAACACCGTGCCGTCCTCACCCACCAACTGCGAGCCGAACGGCTCGTCACCGTCGCCGAGCGCGACGCGGGCGAGTTCCACGCACCGGCGCAGGTGCCCGAGGTCGTCGTCGCTGATCGGCACAGGCCGGAGTCTACGCAGCCGCGGCCCGGCGGTTCAGTCGCAGGTCTCGAGTCGGCAGGCGCATGACGCCCTGACCGGCACGTCGGCGCGGGCCGCCGCCAACTGCAGCTGTCTGCCGATGATGACGGCCTCCTCGGCACGACCCAGGCGCGTCAGGCACTCGTGGTAGCCGTGCAGGCTCCACACATTGCCCGGATGCTGGCAGGACCTGCTCAGCGTGGGATCCAGCCCCAGATCGGCGGCGTACACCGCCGCGGCCTCTTCCACATGCCCCTGCTCGAGCAGCAACGCGCCGTAGGCATGCCGGGTGGGCTGCATCCAGCCCCAGGGCTCGTCGTAGGGCAGCGTGTCGTCCAACTCGACAGCACGGCGCAGGTGGGTGAAGGCTTGGTCGAAACGCCCTGCGCGATAGTCGATCTCCCCGTCGAGCATGGCGGCGGCGACAGCGAGGATGTCACGGCTGGTGTTGTTGAACAGATAGCGGCTATCCGGGATCCGGTCGTAGGCCGCCGAAAACGCCTCGCGTTCCTGTTCGGCGTCGGAAAGTCGGCCGGTGGCGGCATACGCCACACCCCGTCCGTAGTGGATGGTGGCGGCTGTGGTGCAGTACATCAGCGTGTCCGCGGGCGAAGCGGTGGCGATCAGGTCCTCCCAGCGGCCGAACCGGACCAGGACGTGGATCCGCAACGGGACGAACGCCTCGAGCCAGTCGGCCATCGGTGGCGACTCGATCGCGAGCAACTCTGGGGTCAGCTGACCGGCGAGTTCGTCGGCAGCCTGCATCGCCACCGACGAGTTTCCCTCGAACATCGCCGAATACACGATGAAGTGCAGGTTGTGCGCCCGGTACAACGAATAGAAGTTCAGCGGACCGGATCGTTCCACGAACCGGCGGTCGGCACGCACCGCCGCCAGGTTGGCCACCACCGAGTCCCGGTAATTGCCGCACAGCACGTCGATGTGACTGGGCATGTGGGCGAGATGGCCGGCATCGGGCACCAGCCCGCGCAGCAGATCGGCTGCGGGCAACGCCACTTCCGGGGTGGTGGACATCTCCATGGCGTGCAGGTACAGGTGCAGGATTCCCGGATGTGCCCGTCCGGTCGCCGTGGCGAGTGCCGTGTCGAGGATCTGCTTGGCCTCGACGACCCGCGAGCCGGGGGCTGGTTCACCGGTGCGACTGTCCCACAACGCCCAGGCGGTCACGTTCATGAGCGCATCGGCTGCCAGTGCCGCCACATCGGTGTCGTCGGGGTAGCTGTACGCCACCTGCACCATGGCGTCGGCGTAGGCTCGGTGACCGGCCAGCAGGGCGTCCTCGTCGTCGGGGTCGTCGGCGGCGAAGCGCCGCGCCAGCGCGGCGATCAGGGCCTGCTCGCAGGCCGAGGCCCGTCCTTGCGAGGCCCGTGCGAGCTCGGCACGGGCACGGCTCAACGAGTGGGCCCGGTCGACTGGATCGAATGCGTCCCAACCCTTGTTGTAGTTCGGCCCGACGGCGTACGCGATACCCCACCGGGCGATCGCCAGGTCCTCGTCCAACTCGAGGGCCCGCTCGAAGCAGTGGATCGCCTCGTCGTGGTTGAAGGCGTAACACCACACCATGCCGCGGTCGAACCAGCGCTGCGCCTCCGGTGCGGATGTGTCAGTTCGACGATGGTAGGAGCCGAGATCGTAGTAGTCCTCGCTGCCCGCCGCGCTGAGACCAGAGGTCATATCGGGCACGATAATTCACCCGCGCCGCGGTGGCCACCATGGCGAGCAGGCATCCGGCGCCGGCCCAGGCGACCAGGGTCAGCAACGGCGCCTGGGCACCGTTGCCGCCGAAGTAGGAGACGCTGCGCAACAACGAGACTCCCGACCCCTGCGGCACCACCGTGGTGAAGGTGGAGTAGAAGCCGGACAACAGCGGACGACCGACGGGGCCGGCGGCGGCCGCGTTGCCGACGACGACCAGGAAGAGCCCCAGCACGATCGACGCGGCCGCGCCGAAGGCGGCTGCCACGCCGGTGACCGCGCCGCCGACGGCCATGGCGTAGAGCCACAGCACGCCGAACACCTGGCCGGGGTGGCCGGTGAGCGCACCGAGGACCGGACCCACGTACAGCGTGACGACGCCGGCCAGGACGGCGGAGAATCCCGCCAGCGACGCCGTGCGCAGCGCCAGCGTGGCCGGCGTGCGGACACTGCCCATCAAGCGCCCCAGCAGGGCTGCCCCGACGGAGGCGCCGATGGAGATGAAGATGACCGCGTAGAACTCGACCGTTCCGGAGGGGTCGGCGGCCGAGGTCGGGGCGACGTCCTCGACGACGGCGGGTAGTCCGGCCTGCTCGGCCGTGGCGCGCCCGACCTTCTCGGCGGCGGCCGCGACGCTGCGGCCGCCACCGCCGGCCACGTAGATCGACAGGTCGCCTTCGGGGGTGACGGCGAACGCGGTGTCGACGCGGCGCTGATAGACCTGCTCGCGGGCCACTTCGGCGTCGGCAACCGGTGTGATCTGCAGACCCGGTTCCGTCCGTAACCCGTCGACCAGAGATTCAGGAGCCGAGACCGCGACAGACATGTGGTGCAGCATCGGGTTGGCGAAGGCGCCCGCGTAGCTGGCGACCATTGCGACGACGAACAGGGTCAGACCCGCCAGCGCGAGCGTGGTGGTCCGCACCGCGGAGCGGTCGCGGAATGCGGGGGAGTGGCCGGGTTCTTCGGGACGGTGGTGTCTACCCATGGTGTGGTCCTCTCTGTCGTGTCGACTGGCCCAGCAGCGCGTCGACCGTGTCCAGGGCCGCATTGACGCGGCCGGTGAGATCGGTGTCGTCCGGGTCCTCCATCCAGGACCGCAGCACCTCCATGAAGCCGCCGACGAGAAACCGGGCGACCGATTCGGGTGCGGGTGCCGTGGTCACGGCCCCGGCCGTCGAAAGCCTCGCGGTGCCGGCGGCGGCGATCTGCTCGCAGGCCGGAAACAGCGCGTCGCGGAAGGTGTTGACCACATGCCGGGTCACCGTGCTGGGCACGACGTTGCGGTACATCGTGTGGTGTTCGGCGGCGAAGTCGAACACGCGCAGGATCCGGGCCCGCGGGTCGGAGCCGGCGTCCTGCGCGATCGCCTCGGTGAACGCGTGCGTGATCGCCGCCGCGACCGCGTCGTCGCGGTCGCGGAAGTGCCGGTAGAAGACCTGCCGACTCACGTCGGCGCGGGTCACCAGGTCACCGACGGTGATGTGGTCGACGGGCCGCTCCTGTGCCAATGCGAACGCCGCTGAGCGCAGACGGTTTCGGACACGTTCTGCGCGGGGGTCGACGCTGTGGCTGCGGAGAGGCACGCGTCCACGCTAAGCGATTTCGTAGACAATTGTCCACGAAGTCCCCGGGTGATCTCTATCGTCCGGGTGATGCCCTGTGACCGCCGTCGCCGTCAGTGTCCGGCGACGATGTCCGCCTCGTCGGGATGGGTGACCGGAGTCTTGGCGCCGGGTAGGACCGAGAACACCAGGCAGACCAGGCCGAACAGCAGATAGCCGAGAGCCACCTGTGGACTGGCCGCCCACGACACCTCGGCGGCGTGAATCAGACCGATGAACGACAGCGCCGCTCCCACCAGTGCCGCCACTGCGGCGTAGCGGAACTTCTTGTCCAGGATGAAGGTGACCATCGTGCCGAGAATCAGGCCGACCAGCACCGCGCCCTCACCCAGGGTCTTGAGCCCGTCGTAGACCACACCTGCGCCGTTGAGCGCGTCGCTGGTCACTTCCGCCGCCGTGGTTCCTGCCGCGCTGAGGGCGTTGTCGATCATGCCGCGCCCCCACTCGGCCAAGTTGGGCAGCAGCGCGGCGACGACGGCGACCGCGTGCAACCGCGGGACAGCCTGGAAGGCCTGGGCGCCGATCAGCAGTCCGATGTAGAGCAGGATCGGCACGATGGCCGGCACCGGCAGCAGCGCGGCCAGGACGCCGAAAAGCCCTACGAAGCAGAGGATTCCGATGACAGCACCGCTGGCCAGTGAGTACCCTGCGCGGCCTCCGGCGTCTTTCCACCCCGGGTGGCCGATGTAGACGGCGGGAGGAAAAGGCGAGCCGAAAGCCGAGCCGACCACCGCACCGGCTCCATCGGCCAGCAGCACGCTGCGCAGGTTGTAGCTGTCACCGGCCGCCGCGGCGCTCTCGACATTGCTCATCGCCTCGGTGAAGTTGTACACACCCAGAGGAATCGCGGTACCCAACAGCGGTGCCAGATCAGACAGGCCGCTGATCAGCATGTCCAGCCGCAGGTCTGGAACCCCGACGGCGATGTCGCTGACGGCCTGCCCGACGTCGGGTGCCGACATGTAACCACCCGCCCAACCGATGGCGGTGCCGACCAGCAGTGCGACCAGTCCTATGGGGATGTTGCCCGGCAGCTTCACGTCGGTGAAGAAACCGATCAGGATGATGGCCAGCACCGGCAGACCGATCCAGGCAACCTCCCACATCTGTGCGGCGGGGCGCATCGAGATGAACGTGATGGAGATGCCGGCCAGCGTGCCCAGCATCGCGGCCCGCGGGGTCAGTTTGCGGATGTAGGGACCGACGAATGCGCCGATCATCACGATGACGCCGATCAGGAACGCCCACGCCAGGCCCGCCTGCCAGGCCTGCATCGGATCGTCGGTGGCCAGATAGACCGGCAGCATCACGACGAACACCACGATGAACATGTGCGGCACGCTGGGGCCGTACGGCAGGGCGGTGACGTCGTTTCGGTTCTCCCGCCGCGCGAGTCGCCGAGCCAGGAACGTGTAGTAGAGGTTCCCGAGGATCAGAGCGACCCCCAGCGCCGGGAGGACCGTGCCCAGCACATCGGCAGCCGGCACGGCGACCACGGCCACCATCAACCCGGTCAGCGTCAACACGTTGACCAGGATGTTGAATCCCAGGCCGAAGAACGCGTTGGTGTCACCGCGCGTCCACCAGGGCACGGACAGGGAGCGGGCGGTGGGCGGTTCGGCGGGTGCGTTGGTGATGTCGGTGCTCATCGGGCCTCTTCTCGGTCTGCTGGCGTGGTGAGTTGAGTGAGTGCGGGGATGACGACGGCACTGTCTGCCACCCATCCGAAAATGCCGCCCTGGGCCTTGATCATCTCCAGGCCGACCCGCTGGAATTCGGGGAAATAGGAACCGACACAGTCGGATACGACCAGGCATTCGTACCCGCGGTCGTTGGCCTCCCTGGTGGTGGTGTGCACGCACACCTCGGTGGTGACGCCGGTGACGAGCAGCTGGGTGATGCCGGCGGCGGTGAGGAGCTCGGACAGCTCGGTGGCGTAGAACGCCCCCTTACCGGGTTTGTCGATGACGACTTCGCCGGCGACCGGGGCGAGCTCGTCGACGATGTCGTGACCGTATTCGCCACGGATCAGGATGCGCCCGTACTTCCCTTCGTCACCGATACGTTTCGACGGGGCACCGCGCCGCAATTTGGCGGGCGGACAGTCCGATAGGTCGGGTCGGTGCCCTTCCCGCGTGTGGATGACCATCACCCCGGCGTCACGGGCCGCACCGATCAGTGCGGCCAGCGGTGGTACCACCTGCGCGAGCTGGCCCACGTCGTTGCCGAGGCTTTCGCCGAACCCCCCGGGCAACAGGAAGTCCCGTTGCATGTCGATGACAATCAGCGCGGTTCGGTCGCCTACGAGCGTGAACGGCGCGGGCTCGGCGGGGATCTCGACGGTCGCACTCATGCGTGCTCCTCGGTGAGGGTGACGGAGGCGGCGGACACTCCCGACCGCCAGGGTGTGCGGCGTGGTTCGTCGAGGAGTTGGGCGGCGAGATGCAGCACGGTGTCATCGCTGAGCGCCGGCCCGAGCACCATCGCACTGCACGGCCGTCCGTCGGCGGTGACCCCGGCCGGGACGGCGGCACCGAGCAGGTCGAGGAGATTGCCGAAATGGGTGTAATGGCCGAGCTTCGTGTTGCAGTCGATCGGCGCGGCGAGCACCTCGTCGACGGTGAAGGTCGTGCCGATCGTGGGCAGTACGAGCACATCCATCTGTCGCCACAACCGACTGGTCACGGCCTTGAACTCCTGGAGTCTCTGCAGCGCGCCGAACGCGTCGACGGCGCTGTAGCGGTGCCCGCTGCGCAGAATGTCGCGCACCACCGGGTGGATCGAATCCGGTTGTGCAGCAAGGAATTCACCGAACTCGACGAGTCGTTCGGCCACCCACGGCCCCTGGTAGAGCAGTGCGCCCGCCGCGAGGAAGGGTTGTAGCGAGACGTCGACCACGGTGTTGGTGCGGGCCAGCCGTGTCCGCACCGCGAGGTGGGCCAGGCGCATCTGCTCGTCGCCGAAGAACTCCAGCTCCTGCTCCGGTGGCAGCCCCACGGTGACGGCACCCCCGCGGAAGCGCGGCCCGCGGTCGCGAGACCATGGATCCTCGTCGTCGTGAGCGATCATGACATCGAGGACCCGGTCCACGTCGTCGACCGAACCCGCCATGACGCTCAGACAATCCAGCGACCTGCAGGCGGGCACCAGCCCGACGGTGCTGATCAGTCCCCGCGACGGCTTGAAGCCCACGACACCGTTCAGCGCGGCCGGCACCCGCCCCGAACCCGCCGTGTCGGTTGCGACTGCGAACGGCACCTGGCCGAGAGCGACAGCCAGCGCCGACCCCGAACTGGAGCCGCCGGAGATCATGTCGCGGCCATAGACGCTGCGCGGCACCGTGTAGGGCGTTCGGGTGCCGTTGAGCCCGGTCGCGAACTGGTCGAGGTTGGTCTTGCCGACGTAGAGGGCGCCGGCGTCGAGCAGGCGGCGTACCGCCGGCGCGGTGGCGGTGGCGACGTAGGCATAGTCGGGGCAGGACAGCGTGGTCGGCACGCCGGCCACGTCGATGCTGTCCTTGACGCCGAACGGCACCCCGTAGAGCGGCAGTGTGCGCGCGCCCGGACGGTTCTCGATGTCCGCAGCCGCCGCGATCAGCTGCTCGCGGGGAACGGTCGAAAGCCATGTGCCGTCGTCGCCCCGCGCGGCGATCGCATCGGCCACCCGGGCGGCGGTGGCGGTCGGCGACCCCGTGCCAGACGCGTGGGAGGTGAGGATCTCGGCCACGGAGGGCCCGACGGTCGGTCCAGGTTTCGAATCACCCATGTCTGTCGATTGTCGACAGAATGATGGCAATTCTGGGTCGGGCGTGTGTCGATCGTGTTAGCGGCGCGCTCAGGTGCCTGGTTTCGGTTCCTATTCCAGCCCGAGGTAGTGCAGGTGGCCGTGGTCACGCAGCGCGGCGATCGCCAACGCCGCGTCATTGGTCTCCAGCGCAGAGAGGATCGCCTTGTGCCGCTCGATGCCGTCACCGGCGTCGCGCTGCCTGGCCTCCTCACGGAGGTTCTTCGCCATCGGGAGCTGCAGCTTGAGCAGGATCGGCTCCAGCGTGATGTCGAGTTGACGGTTGTGGGCCAGACCGACGACGGCGGCGTGGAATGCGCGATGGGCATCGTCGCGGTCCACCGCGTCGCGGGCCACGTCCATGCGTTCCAGCGCCGCCCGCACCGGTTCGAGCGCCGTCGCTGAATCCTTCAGCGGGAGAGCAGATTCCACGGCGTGCCGCTCCAGCACATGGCGCAGCTCGAACAACTGGAGGACATCTGTCGGCGACCATTCGGCGACTCGCGAGCCTCGCCGGGGCAGGTGTTCCACCAGCCCCTGTTGGGTGAGCAGGCGCAGCGCCTCGCGCAGCGGCGCGCGGCTGAAGCCGAAGGTCGCGCACAACTGTTCTTCGACGATCTTCTCGCCGGGGGAGAGCTCGCCGCTGAGGATCGCCTCGCGCAGGCGGTGCGCCGCGACCTCCACCAAGGTCGCGGGCAGGCCGAACCGAACAGGGTCGTCGCTCGGCGCAGCCATGGCCCAATGGTAGGGAACGACGCCGCCCACGGCGGCTCCCGCGACACTGACGGACCCGACAAATGTTTTGCTGCCTGGCCGGCGCGGGATCGCGAGGAGACCACTAGTCTGCGGTAGGTGAGTTGATTGCGAACGCCAACGCGACAGGGTTCGCTTTGCTACGGTCGTCACATCCGTCGCCGGCAAAGGAGCCTCAGATGAGCGCGACACCATATCCTCGCCGCACCGTCGCCCTGACACCGCGGCGCCGCGCAGATCTCGCGGCACCGCCCAGATCTCCGCTCCGCAGAGGCTCAGTGAGCGCCGACAGTACGATTTCTGACGGAATCTGCGCGATTTTCATCAGAAATCGTACGGTCGCGATTCGAGTGGCGGTCACGGCAGCAGCGCTCGCCGCCGGCGCGCTGGCCGCCGGAACCGCGTGGCCCGCACCGGTGGCCGCGGCGGTCGGCGCACCCGTCCCGACACAGGGGCCGACGGGTCCGCTCGATCCCGCGTGCGCGCAGACACCGCTGGATCCGGTGTGCCAGGGCGGCCCCTACTACCAGGGCCCGCCGACGGGACCGGCAGACCCCCGGTGCGCCGCCATGCCCATCGACCCGGTGTGCCAGGGCGGCCCCTATGCCGCCCCGACACCTCCTCCGCCGCCTGCCGCGCCCCCGGCAATGCCGCTACCGGCCGCGGCCCCGCCCGTCATGCCACCGGTTGCGCCCCCGCCCGTGACACCACCCGCCATGCCGCCACCGGTCTCGCCTCCGCCTGCGATCGCACCGCCGCCGGTCGCACCACCGGCGATCGCACCACCGCCGGTCATGCCGTCCACCGGTGGCATCTCCGGCATGCCCGGCGCGATCTGAGGACCTCGACGGAGGACGCCTCGGCGCTGCGGGGCAGTCGTCCCTACGGCGGGGTGACGTGCGGACCAGGACTGCACCGTGTTCTAGTCGACGGGTGCTGAAGTACACCCACGTCGAGAACCTCACCACGGCCGACGTCGAACGGTTGCGGTCCTTGTACGAGCCGCTCACTCGAGCGGTGCGTGAACTGATCGACGCCACCATCCGCACCGAGGCCGACGCCGAGGCCGTCACGGCCGCGACCGCGCAGATCGACGCCGCCGCCGCGCGTCTGCGCAGCAGTCAGCTCGACGGGGCCTTCGGCATCCGGTTCGTCACCGACGGAGACCCGATGCCGTGGGGCAACGCCGTCATCGGGGTGCGCAACCCGTCCGCCCCGCCGCTGGTGATCCGCAAGATTGCTGACGGACCCGCGAGCACGGACCGATACGTCACCAGCGACTTCTACCTCGGTGCAGCGTTCGAGGGCCCGCCGGGACACGTCCACGGCGGTGTATCGGCGATGCTGCTCGACCATGTGCTCGGCGACGCGGTGAGCACGCCCGGCGTACACCGACTGACCGGGACCATCACGGTCCGCTACCGCCGCCTGACCCCACTCGGGCGATTGCACGCCGAGGCGCGGATCACCCACACAGACGGGTTCAAGACCTATGCCGCCGGCCACATCGCCGACGCCGACGGCATCACGGTGGAAGCAGAGGGGGTGTTCATCGAACCGCGATGGGCCCGCGCGTGACGGCGATTCCCGCCACGCTGCGCGTG
>MDTD01139366.1_pt1 | contig 35863 bp, 28 predicted proteins | sample 811221 | NCBI WGS metagenome assembly MDTD01 (sample SAMN05326646, study PRJNA326480) | marine metagenome | isolation source: seawater | place: Pacific Ocean: South West | collected 2011
CACACAGTCCGACGCGCCTATCACGGCCACTTACCAAAAGATGCACCTTTTCGACATCGATATACCGGGAGGAGAGGTACAAAAGGAATCGGCCTATATTGCCCCGGGAAGCGAGCTTGTCTGCACCCCCGTAGCGGGTATCGCAACAGGACTGTCCATCTGTTACGACTTGCGCTTCCCGAAACTCTACCAGGGACTCGTGGATATGGGGGCAGAGATGCTGACATGTCCGGCAGCCTTTACTGAGTATACCGGGAAGGAGCACTGGCTTGCGTTACTGCGAGCACGAGCCATTGAAAACCAGGCTTACGTTGTCGCGCCCAACCAGTTTGGAGCCCACGGCGGCGAGCGGCGAAGCTTCGGCAAAAGTGTCATCTTCGATCCTTGGGGCATCGCCATCTGCATTGCCTCCGATCGACCAGGATGGGTGATGGCGCCCATCGACCTTGATTACGTACGTCAGGTGCGCGCGTCGCTCCCCTGTCTTCAACATCGGCATCCCAACGTGAGGTGAGCCCAATGCGAGCATGGATTTTACTACTATCGACGTCCCTCTTTTTGTTCGGCACCTCGGGCTGTGAGTCCAAGACGAAGTCCGATGAGAAGAAGGCTGAAAAACCCGGCACCGTCTGCAACATCGACGATGATTGCAGTGAAGGGGAGTCATGCATCGGCCGGCGCTGTAAGAAAGTGACGCGCTCTGGCGGTGAAGAAGAGGGACCTGCTCAGGAAGCATTTGCTCCCGGCAGCGACCGCGAGAAGCTTCTGCTCTTCGCGGGAATCGGAAAGGAGGAATACCTCGATACCCTCAAACAACGAGCGGAGGTTTTCCGAAACATCAACTCCAAGCCTATCACGTACGCGCCACACAAGACGGCGCTTCGAGGCATTCTTACCAAATTGGAGGAATTTCAGATCGGGCTCGACCCCGAAGACCTGGAAGACGCGCCGGCACGCGTATGTGCGCTCCTTGAAGAGACACGTAAGACGGCCAACGGGATCTGGACCGAAGCCGGAAAAAAGGTTGAAGAGTACGACAGTCGCCTAAGCCTCCTCGATATGAACGAGAAGGGCTACAAGGAAAAGCTGGCGAAGAAGGGGCGTCTCAAGCGCTCGGAAGAGGTTGCACGTAAAAAGAACAACACCGAAATTATCTCGATAGAGGGCGAGCGGAAGCACTGGATCAACACACAGCGTGTCCTAGAGTACTTCGGGATGGTCCTCAAGAACATCCTACGTGATGGGTACAGCCTTGCCCACATTGGCGCGAAGCGAACCCAAGAGGCCCTCACGGAATGCCTTACTCCCCTTCAAAAGAGGAAGTTTGAATTCGACAATCATGAGGTCCTACCGGCTCAGTTTGAGCGTGTACTCAAACGAGCATCAACCTACGTGAAGAAGTAGGTCTCTAAGCGAGACCCATTTCGACAGGTAGCTTCTTCGAATTGATTCCCGGTGGCGGGTTTTCGAGCGCAATCTCCAAGACCTCTTCCATTCGCGTGACGAGGTGAATTTCGAGTTCGTCGCGTACGCTCTCGGGAATGTCCGGGACGTCCTTGCGGCAGCGCTCAGGAAGAATGATATGCTTTATGCCCGAGCGATGGGCGGCGAGCACTTTCTCCTTGATGCCACCAACTGGCAGCACCATCCCACGGAGTGTCATCTCACCGGTCATTGCCACATCTCCGCGTACGCGGGTGTTGGTCAGTAGGCTGGCCAACGCGGTGAACATCGTGACGCCTGCGCTTGGTCCGTCCTTTGGCGTGGCACCCTGAGGAACGTGAACGTGAATATCACATTCTTTGAATACCTTCGGCTTGATGCCGAATTGAGCGCCGTTGGAGCGCATGTAGGAGAGGGCTAGCTCCGCTGACTCCTTCATGACGTCGCCAAGGCTACCTGTGAGCCGCAGTTTACCGGACCCTGGCATCTTGGTGGCTTCAATGAAGAGAATGTCTCCTCCGACGGCAGTCCATGCCATCCCCGTCGCAATACCGGGGAGCTCTGTTCGCTCCGCAGCTTCGGGTATGTGGACCTCTGGCCCTAGGAGTTCCGTGACCTCGTCAGGGCCAATTTCTTTGGTTTCCCACTTGCCGTCTACGATTCCAACAGCCACGCCGCGGCAAATTGCCGCCACCTGACGCTCAAGGTTTCGGACGCCTGCTTCACGTGTGTAGTTGAGGCAAATCTTTTTAAGGCCTTCCTCAGTGATCGAGCACTGTTCATCAGCGAGCCCGTGCTCCTTGATCTGCTTAGGAACCAGGTGGCGTGTTGCGATTTCAGCCTTCTCTACCATCGTGTAACTAGGCACGTTGATGACTTCCATTCGGTCCAAGAGAGGGCGAGGGATACCGTCTAGTTGGTTGGCCGTAGCGATGAACATGACCTTGCTGAGGTCAAAAGGAACATCCAGGTAGTGGTCCATGAATGTGTTGTTCTGCTCGGGATCGAGGACCTCGAGAAGGGCGCTGGTTGGATCACCTCGCCAATCACGTCCCACTTTATCGATCTCATCGAGAATCAGCACAGGGTTCTTGGACTCCGCACGCTTGATGCTTTGGATGAATTTCCCAGGCATCGCACCGATGTAAGTTCGCCTATGTCCACGGATTTCAGCCTCGTCGCGAAGACCGCCCAAAGCGATTCGTTGGTACTTTCGACCGAGTGCCTCCGCCACAGAGCGGCCAAGTGAGGTTTTTCCAACTCCAGGAGGGCCAGCAAGACAGAGGATGGGGCTTCGCCCATCTTTGCGTAGTGAGTTGACCGCCAGGAACTCCAGGATCCGCTTCTTCACCTTGTCGAGACCGTAATGATCACGATCAAGCACGCTGCGTGCGTGGTCGATATTGTGATTATCCTTGGTCATGTGGTTCCAGCTAAGGTCAGCTAGCCATTCGAGGTACGTGCGACAAACGTTGTATTCTGGAGACGTCGGCTGGATGGTTCGAAGGCGCTTTAGCTCCTTGTTTGCCACTTTCTGAACTTCATCCGGAAGTCCAGCCTCTAAAACCCGGTCTCGCAGTACGTCGACCGCATCTTCCTCTTCAGACTCGTCCCCAAGCTCCTTGCGAATGGCCTTCATCTGCTGCCGCAGAAAGAATTCCCGCTGGTTCTTGTTCATTTCACCTTTGACCTCAGAGCTGATCCGCTGGGAGACCCTGAGCACCTCCAGTTGGCCTGTGAGCGTTTTGAGTGCCCGGTGCAGAGCCTCACACACGTCGTCCTGCTGAAGTACCTCTTGCTTGTCTTCGACCGGAACAGCGAGGTGAGTAAGAATCATGTAGGCCAGTCGCGATGGTGATTCGATCTGATTGACCAAATCAGCTGCTCCGCTTGGAAGCTCTGGAATCAACTCGACGATTTCCCCCGCCATTTGTTTGATGGACCGGACGAGAGCGGCGATCTCAAGGTTTTCTTGGTCTTCAACGGGACTGGCTTCGACTCGGGCCAAGATGTAGGGCTCCGATTGGACGAACGAGCGACACCGAATGCGCTCAAGTCCCTGAACGACGACGTGCAACGTATCCTCGTCCTCGTGATGCACCCGCAGAACCCGCGCAGATGTGCCCACCCAGTAGAGATCCTCCGGCGCCGGTTCCTCGACGTCCTTATCTCGCTGGCTCACAATGGCAATAATTCCACCTGTACCCACAGCGCTTAGGAGGCGAAGTGTCTTCGGCCTACCGACGGCAAGTGGCATGAGGGCGCCAGGAAAAAGCACCGAATTGCGAAGCGGCAGCACGGGCAGAACCTGTGCGGACGGTCCGATTGTGGTTGAATCAGACTCGATATCCGCGGCGTCATCGATCGGAAGATCGGCTTCCAAGCCAAGTGCTTCGTCCGAGTTGTTGCTCATTTTTCCGGCAACGCGCTTTAGCTCATCCGCGGTATCGGTATTTTTCGACTTTTTGTCTTTCTTGTCGCTCATGGTCCGCTCTCACGTTGGTGGGGCATATCGCTACCCAGATCTCTTCCTACACTATGAAAATTGGGGTACGAAGGAGGTCGAATCAAGTTTATCAGCAGAAAAGTTCAAGGGATTTCCTGTCTCGTTTGTTGAAACCCAGTAGGAACGAATGAAATTTCTGAACGGTGAATCGACAGTCCTTTTCTTAAATGCAAACTGGGCAGCCGATTAAAGCCGTGGTAGTAAGGGCGAGCCAATGGAATCGGTACGAGAAAGGGTGCGAGGAGTGGCAGTGAAGCGTCGACCCCCGGTAGTAATCATTCGCAAGCGTTCGGCTGCGACAACGAACGACGATTCGTCGAAGACATCAGAGCGTCCATCGAGACGTGGAAGCCGTGGTCAATCGACATCACGCGCGCGCGACGATGCGTCTCGTAGCGGAGGGCGTCCTGAAAGAAAGCCCAAGCAAAGCCATGGAGCGAGACCGTCCCGTAAGGCAAGTGCTGCAGACTCAAAAAAGCCCGTACAGAAAAAAGATGCGGAGAAACTAGCACGCCGCAAGGCAGCGACTGAATTGGCCGAATCGGCTGGCATTCCTGTGGCTTATGCCCATCGAATTTTGCAGGGTCAGACGACCTTAAAAGAGGTCACTCAGAAGCTGATGCGGAAAGCGAAACTGCAGGCATTAGTTCGTGACGAAGGCCTCGATCCAAGTCTCGCGGGTCAGGTGGCGGCTGGTAAGCTCAGGCTTGAGCGAGCCCGAGTCGTCAACAAGATGAGAACACTTCGGCCCCATTCGGTCTCCAAGGATGGTTTCCATCTCGCAGAGGAGTCTGAAGGGCCGGTTGCCGTTCAGTGTTTCGGAAAGGATTGGCTGGTTGGGAAAGTCGCGAAGTCCGAGATATACGAGGTCGATTTTCTTGAAGAAAGTACCGGGGATACGCACCGGCTGGTCAAACATGACGTGAAGATGATCGTGCTTGATGGCTCATGTTCTCTCGAAGAGCTGATCGGAATTGACCAAGAGGTCGCAGCTCAAGGACTTGAGGGCACCGGCGAGGTGGCACAGCGAATAAAGGTTCCTGAAACCTACTTGTTGGAAGCCATTACGTCGGAGGCAAATCTACGTCTGGTATGCCGTGATGGCGCCACTGTTCAAGGTAAGGTGGTTTGTTTCAGCCGCTGGGACATCGAGTTGATGGTTACGCCACTGACTGGTGGAGAGCCCATCTCCGTGATCGTCTTCAATCACGCCCTTCATCCTAAAAGTGCGGCTCAGTCCTAGGACATACACGTTCGGCGACTACGAAGAGATGGCGAAGCGCATAAGGATTAGTGGTGGGGAATTCGGCGGGCGAATGCTTGAGGCCCCGAAGCATTCGCTCACGCGGCCGACTTCGTCACGGGCTCGCGAGGCGCTTTTCAATATCCTTGGTGAGCGCGTTGATGGCGCATCGGTTGTTGATTGTTTTGCCGGTTCAGGTGCTTTGGGTCTTGAAGCATTGAGTCGTGGTGCGGTGGCGCTGACGTGTTTCGAGTCCAATCGGGAAGCGTTGGCGACGATTCGTCGCAATATCGACTTACTTGGGGTTGGCTCTAAAGCTCAAGTCATCGGGGGACGACTTCCAAACTCACTTCCTTCCTCCCTTCGATTCGATCTCCTCTTCCTCGACCCGCCGTGGGATAAGGACTTGTGCATCACGGTTATCAACGCTGTATCTGCCGCAGGATTAGCGAATGAAGGGGCGTTGGCCGTACTTGAAGAGCGCCGAGGTAATGTCCGACCAGGTCTCTACCAGCAAGCCGGCTGGAGAGTGAACGATCAGCGAACCTACGGCGATACTGAATTGAGTTTCCTGAGCTACGAACCTGGCTGATGGCGTTGAGGCCGTGACTGCTTTTGCGGCCATAGACACCGACACTGGGAGCCTTGTTGTTGAAGGAATCCATTGCTTTCCCGGCATAGGTCTCGGGCGATATCGCAATCATCGAGAAGGCACGCAATATTCACGCGCTCCCGCTCGGCAGCTTCGGTGGGACTAGGCAGCGTACTCACGACGAGACCAAGCACGAGAAAGCCTACCAAAATACCCCGACCCAGTGCCGAGCTTGCCGTTTTCAACGTTGAATCTGGGCCGGCAACGAGGGCGAATGCGGACGCAACCAGAATAGAAAGCACGGCGATTGACCACCCGTGCGAGGCGCCAAATGCAGAGAGTAGACTCTCGGTGACTTGACCCGATATGAGCATCGGAATGCTGAGTTCGAAGAGTGGTGAAGCAAATGCAGCTGGTGCATAGGGAAACGTCATCGCGGGAGCCCAGGTTGCCAACAAGCTGTAGACCAAGAGACCCGGGAAAGCCCAGGCGAGCAACTGGCGCCGGTGCTTTGAAACCGTTCCCGAGAGCATAATACCGAGTCCAATGCAGAGAAACGGAACCAGAGGGATTAGATGCCGCGGACCATAGCTGTCACCGGCACGCCAATCAGCGAACGATGTGATCCAGAGCAGGTAGCCAATAAATGAGGCGGTAAATACCGAAACCCAGGGCCTTGCTTCGTCGCTTCCCCGCATACGCCAAATGCCAACGATACCGAGGAGGAGTACGGGAGAATGAAAAAACAGCCCACGTTCGGAACCCGTAGTGAGTCCGATTAGAGCCTCCATCGTAGGAAGACCGAATCCATACACACCCTGATCGATGATACCTGCGAACTCAGCATTGACCTTATGAGCGTAGGCAAAGGTGAGGGGATCACCGAAGAGCCACGTGTTGTACCCCAACTGGATAATCACGAATGGGGCACCCGCGAGTGCAAAGCGAATGACGTCGCTGAACCTTCGTGAGACGTGGCCTGCACCGAGGCCCAAGGCCACCGCTAAGAGGGCAGTGGGCGTGTCGACCAGGACCATGGCTCCGGCCATGGCTCCTGCCCACCCCGGACGCTTTTGAATCGCAAAGAGTAAGCTCAGCGCGGCGAATGCCGCCGCCAATGTATGTCCAAAAAAGAGAGTGGCGTAGAGCGCATAAGGCGTTGCCAACCCAAAGGTAAGAGCGCCTAACCACGCTGCAGCGGGCGTCCCGCCGAGTAAGATAATACTCTGTCTCACCGCCAGCAGTCCGAGCACTGCCGGAAAAGCCACTCCAAAGAGAAGAAGGAGGTGGCTTACAAGGACCCAATCTCCACGTAATCCATCAAAGTCCAGGCTGCTGAGCAGTCCGTACAGGGGGGCGACAAGCAACGATAGACCAGGGGCTTTGTCCATGTAGTCTCGGCCGTCAAACTGGCTTGCATCGATATTAGGGTGCCATTTCTTTTGCTGATAGGCCGGACTCTCCTTGTAGTTCGGGTAAAGCTCGTTCAGCACTGGGTCGATGCTCGCAGATTGGTGGTCGACGAGTGCGTGGGTGAAATAGATCCGAATGGTTTCGTTCGCTGGTCGCATCCCTTCCCAAAAGTGAATGAACAGTGCGAAACACAAAAAGACGCATGCAAGAGCGATCCAACCCTGCCTTGGCGTCGCCGAATCGTCCGCGCTAAGGGGCATCAAAAGGTTGCGAAACCGTGTAAACAAACTGGAAATCCGAGCCCCCACACATGTGCTTCTGGGATAGGTTCTGAGTCTTGCGTCGTCTCAACCTGAACCAGGTTGGCGGTGGCGGCAAGGTTTCGTTGTTACGAAAACCCCAGATGGGCTCTGGTCATACAAGCACCTGCTTGTGCTACACTCCCGCCATGCTCAGACGTCTCACCGTCCTTCTGATGCTGCTGACCATGGCCTCCTCGGCTCATGCATTCAGTGTGCGTGTCGTTATTGATGGGGTTCCCACCCGTTGGAAAAATCCTGTGATCCCCTACTACGTACAGTACGCGGGTTCAGACGATCTCAGTCCGGAAGAATCGGTAGATACGATACGGAAAGCCTTCGAATCATGGCGCTCGATCGAGTGCTCGCAGGTTGATTTTGAGGAGCTTGGTGATGCGCCCAACCCGTATGTGACAGTACTCACGGGGAACAGCCCTGATGGCGTCAACTCATTGGTTTGGATTGAAGATGATGCGTGGACGCTTGGAAAATGGGTCTTGGGTGTCACAGGGCCGATCATCACGCAAGATGGTTCCCTCGTGGAAGCAGACATTGCGTTCAACGGCCTCAATTTGACTTGGACGACCGACGGTAAGGGCGGGACGGATCTCGAGAGTGTGGCCGTGCATGAGATCGGTCACATGTTCGGCATGCAGCACAACCTTGGACCATACAACTGGGCCGAACCACCCACGATGACTCCGAACATTCAACCGAAACTGAAGAGTCGAACGCCGGAGTGGGACGATCAAATGTGCGCCTGCTTTTTGTACCCTACAGGCGGAGTTTGGAACTGCGAATCGGACAGCGAGTGTCCCAAGATCCTGGGACAAACCGCGGATGGGCAAGACACATACATCGGTGCGTTTGTCTGCCAAGACGAGGATAAGACCTGTGTGGACCCGAAAATCTGGGCTGATACGTCAAACCTAGGCGAGACCTGCACTTTTGACTCAACGTGTGCAGGGGAACTCTTTTGCTACCCCTGGGCAAAAGACGGCGTGTGTACGAAGTATTGCGATGTCTCAGCACAGGACTGCGATGAAGATTTCTCTTGCGAGCCGATCCCCGAATTTCCCCTTTACGGCGTCTGCATTCCTGAGAGCGGCGAAGCCTTCGTACCTGGTGCAGGACCGGCTGGATGCGCGACCAGCGAGGTCTGCGAAGAGGGGGATGTATGTTTGCCTATTCCCGATGAGTCCAAAAAGCTCTGCACGTCGATTTGTGCTCTTGATGGCGATGACTGTCCGGAGGGAGAAGGCTGCTGGGATTACGGAAAGGGTAAGACGAACGGCGCTTGTTTCTCCTACGATCTTTGGCCGGGAGGAGAGCCTGCCCCCGAGGTGGTTGAGTCCGCTGAGGAAAGTGACATCGATGCCGGTGGTGTCGAAAGCGCGGAAGGTGATATCACCGAAAACGATGTGACGATGGCTGAGCCACAGGACGAAGACGTCAAGGTGCCGTCGACGGAGAAGCCAACCGAGGACGGTTGTCAACTTCATGAAGGCAGCCGAGGTAGCTCGTGGCTGCTTCTGTTCGCTTGCCTCTACTTGGCGCTAAGCGCGTTTGTTCGTAGGCACCAGCCTTGGGCACGCGAGCAGAACTGATGGGACTTATCACACAGTCGGAAGCCGACGCTTGTGTGCGCTTTCGGAGTGGTGGTCGTCAGGGGCATGTTGAGAGCATCTTCGTGAAGTTCAACATCAGTGATGCACGAGCGCTCTGGTTAAAGGTGACATTTCTCAAGGAGTGCGGAGAGCGTGGTCCAGAGGTTGCCGAGGCATGGGCCATTGCCTTCAACCTAGGCAGGGGAGGGAAGGACACGCGCGTCGCCATCAAGGAAACCTGGCCAGCTGCTGAGGCAAGTTATGCGACCGACGCCTTCCGGATAAAGGTCGGAGATGTCGACTGGCGGCAGGGTCGTCTTGTGGGCAGGTTGGGAAGTGAGGACGGCGATCAGATCTCTTGGGATCTCTCGTTCGAACCCTCCCCACGAGGCTTCCGGCATATTCCTTATGAGTGGATGTATCGCGGCAGCGTGCCCAAGAGCAAAGCGATGAGTCCGCAGGTCGATACGCGATACTCAGGGGAGGTGTGTGTTAACGGCCATCGAACGGCCATACAAGCTGCGGCCGGGATGCTTGGTCACAACTGGGGCATGCAACATGCCGAAAGTTGGACATGGTCTCACTGCAACCTCTGGGAAGATGCGGATGATGTCGTGTTTGAAGGAGTGACCAGCAAGGTGCGATTTGGACCGATGCCAATGCCGCTTTTGAGTGTATTGCACCTGAGAATCGACGGCGAAGCCTTCGACCTGAATGGGATATTCCGCGCACTGCGTATCAAGAGTCGACCGCTGGGTTTGTCCTGGCGATTCGAAGCCGAAACTCGTGAGTTGCAGATTCTCGGTCGAATAAGCGGTGGACCGGAGCGATTTGTCGGAGTGACCTACAGAGACCCATCCAACGCTAAAATTCATTGTCTAAATTCGAAAATCGCGGATGCCACGCTTCGCATACGACGAAAAACATCGGGGAGATGGCTGGACTGGAGAGCAGTTCATTCGGTACAAACAGCGGCCCTTGAAGTTGGAGACCGACAACGCACTCACGGTGTAGAGATAGTAATCCCATGATTTATTTCGACCACAATTCGACCACACCTGTCCGGCCGGAGGCGCGTGATGCTGTCCTTAAGACACTGGCGGAGGGATTCGGTAATCCGAGTAGCTCGCACCAAGCAGGCAAGGTTGCTCGACAAATTCTCGATGATGCACGGACATCCATCGGTCGCTTGCTGAAGACGGATGCGTCGCGCGTGATCTTCATGAGTGGTGCGACCGAGGCAATCAATCATGCCATTCACACAGCAGGGCCTGGACGTGTGCTTGTCAGTGCGGTTGAACACCCGGCGGTGGCGGCGGGTTTACAGATGAGACTCAATCGAGAGGTTGAGGTTCTTCCGGTAGGCTCCGATGGACGCTTGGAGGTTGAGCGTGTTCTGAAACAGGTCGATACCGGGGCACATCCAGCCATGGTAGCTGTTATGGCAGCTAACAATGAAACGGGCATTATTCAGCCGTATCGGGAATTGGCGGCTGCGCTTCGCGAGCGAATGGTTCCGACCCTTGTGGATGCGGTTCAGTATGTGGGTCGTCTCCCGCTCGAGCATGTGTCGGACTTTATGGTCATGACGGGTCATAAGATCGGTGGAATCAAAGGTGCTGGTGCACTCATTGCACGGGATCCAGAGGGTGTACTTCCTCTCATCGCAGGCGGCGGGCAGGAACAGGGACGACGCGGTGGAACAGAGCCCCTTCCTGCGATTGCGGCACTAGGTGCTGCTGTGAAACATTTGCTAAACCACCGAGATACTGATGCACGTCAGGTAGAACAACTTCGCGATGCGTTCGAAGCGGAGCTTCTCAATCGCTGGCCGTCATTCAAGGTGGTTGGTAAGGGAGTTCCACGGATCCCCAATACATCGCTTGTCATACTTCCACGTCTTGAGTCTGAGCCGGTGGTTCGTCGACTCGCAGCAGCCGGGGTCGCTGTCAGTACGGGAAGCGCATGTAACACCGGGTCATTGAGGCCGTCGCGAGTTTTAATGGCCATGGGAATCCCACCGGAGATGACGTTTCGGGCCATTCGTTTCTCGTTCGGTCCGTCCAACACGATGGATGAGGTCGGCAAGGTGCTCGATCTTTTGCCGCGCTGCATGGTCTAAGGGGCAGGACTACGGGCGTCGCTCTCTTAGAGCGTCTGTGAGTCGCTCCCAATCGAATCCTGGACCCGGATCCCAACGCCTCGGGGTGAGGTGGTAGTGGGCGACGATGCCCTTGAAGTCTTCGTATGCATCATCCCATTGATGACGATTGGCGAGTGAGGCTTTGGGTACGTCCAACTCCAATCCATTGATGGCACCCGCCAGTGTCCGAAGCAGGCTGGTAAGAGAGCGGTATTGAGCATCCGTGTATCCATAGGAACGCCTGGGCTTACCGTTGATGACCACCGTCTTGCTTAAGGGGCGTTTATATTGCGGTTGACGCATGGTTCGTCTGCGTTTGTGATCCCGAGGGTAGGGTGGTGCGTTGGGCGTTGTGACGAGATTATGCATTCGATTGTTCAGATCGATTTGGATACTGATCGGGTTGACCTCGGCCGCCCCATAGGCCACGTGCATTGGATCGAGCATTTGGTAGATCGTTCCATCGAACTCGATCCCAAAGTGGGATGATAATCCTTTGGAATGTAGGACATGAAAGGCTGTCTCGATGTCATCTAATACGTCGGCATGGAGGACTACCAACGGGATGCTGGCACTGAGTTCTTCGAGGCTGGTGATGGGTTCGTTGTTGGGTGTTTTTCTGGCTTGAAATAGGCGATCTCGAGAGCCGATTTCCTGTTGCGCACGATAGAACGAATGACCCTTACGAGACTCAAAGGTGATCACGGGAACATCGTCATCTAGCTGAAAGTGCTTACCCGCTACAATGATTGAGGGACGCTTCGAGTTTGGCTCCGGGAGTGTAAACGTCGAACGCCCCTCGTCATCGACGAAAACTGCCCATACTTGGTTATCGGACGAGGCTGGTGTTCGGATGCGATAAGTTCCGCGTTTAAGTCCGCTTAACGTCGCGGGAAGTTTGATAACACGCTCAAAAGCCGTCGGCCCCTTGATCTCAACCTTTCGCCCAAGCCCGTCCTGTATATCAAGAACGCCTAGAGGATGATCGCTGAGATGCCGCGCCGTTAACGACGCCGTCGTGACGTCAGCATGCGTCGTCAGCGATGCCTCATTAGAACGGGTCTCCTCTATTTCCCAGCGACCTTTGGCAGGGCGACAAACGACCAACGCCCCGGTTCCGACGGTCTTGGTTCCCTCGGGGCCTTTGAGAACGAGCTTTGCGGTCGGAAAGGAGCCTTTGACCCAAAGCGCATGCTCATTCGACGACCCTTGAATCTCACGGGGGCTAGACGGCTTTGGGAGTATCGCTTCAAAATCTAAACCCGGTCCGGGCAGGACACTCGATTCGTCGACATGATAGCGAGCGAGCACGCCCCGATAGAGCCGAGGCCAGGCCAGCGCATTCCTTGCCCACGACCCCTTGTCCCTGGGAACTCGGAGGTGAATTCGAGGTAGATGCCGGTTGAGTTCCTTGAGTAAGGTCTTCAGGGAGCGATGCTGCGCAGGGGTGAAGGCGGGCATTGCCGTTGGCTGGCCGTTAATTGTTTCTGAGACGGTTCTCCTAATGGCGGTCTTAGCCTCCATGGGGATCTGAAGGTCAATGTGAATGGCAGTTCGGTCCTGGTAGGGATCTGTCGTTGGAACTTTGTTCACTAGATCCGTGAGCTGATGAATCTTGCCATCCTGCCCGATTAGAAAGTGCCTTCCCTCCCGGTTTTTAATGAGTTCTTCGAGGCGCATCTCGGGTGTTGCGGCTTTGTACGCGTGAATGATGGCCGTTCTCACTTTCCACTGGAGTTCCTCAAGCGATGCGATACCTGCTCCGTCGAATTGGCGACGGGATATGAGTCGCCGTCCGGCACGTGTCGTTTCCAGAGACAACCCGCCTTGCCGTCGAAAATCTGATAGCAGGAGGTCCTCCGTGGTCTCGAGAGGTCGACCGTCGACGATAAGGCCGGGTCCTGAGGGTTTGTGGAGAATAGGGTTTGAGATGGGTTCGAGTTTCATCGCGAGCATGCGGTTGCGCTCGTCATCGATGATGACGTCCTCAGTCTGCTGGATGTAGCCGGGCGCGGATGCACTGACTCTCCATCGACCTGCCGGCATGGAACATGCGACAGCAGGCGCATCCAACTCTAGTGTCAGGCCGTTTGGCCCACCGAAGAAGACCTTACTCGATGGAGGACCCGTGACTTCGACCACAATTGTTGCGGTCACAGTCTCAAAAGCGGGAATCGTCGCGGTCCCGGTCATGTCCTCGTTGGTAGGCTGCTGTTCATTACAACCGAAACTCAAGAGACATAAAAGACAACCGAGAAGGCGACTTGAAGGGGACACGCTACTTACCTCGGTAGTCCCGACTTCGTTGAACATAGTGCTTCCAGCTGTAGGTGATCCACACCACTTCGCGGTCGCTGATTGTACGAACCACCTTGGCGGGACTGCCCAGCACAAAGGAGCGAGGAGGGATGACCGTATTTTGTGTCACAAGAGAGCCTGCCCCGATCAGTGACCAGTCTCCTATTTGGGCATTGTCCAGTATGATGGAACCCATTCCGATGAGGCAGTTGGCACCGATCTTTGCACCGTGGATGGTTGCGTTATGCCCAATGGTTGTTTGCTCCCCGACGGTGACAACAGAGAGTCCTTGGGTCGAGTGAACGACAGTACCATCCTGAATGTTGGCGCTTTGTCCTACCTCAATTGTTCCATCGTCACCGCGTAGTGTCGCATTCGGCCAGATTGAAGCGTTGTCAGCAAGGTGGACATCACCGATCACGACGGCGCTCTGGTGAACATATGCTTCTGGAGCGATTTGAGGTGTTTTATCGAGGTAGGATTCAATCATATTGCCACGATTGAACCCTAAATCGTTCCTTGTGGGAAGCTGTGAATTTGCTTCCCTGGTACGCTCACGAAGTAAAAGGTATCGTTTCGAGGAAGTAAGCCGAACGGATATGATCCGTTTACCTTCAGGGGCATAATTCAGCGATGACTTGGGCGATTGATCTAGGGACGACAAATACGGGGGTGTGCCGGTGGGATTCGACGTCTGATAGACCCCGCCTTCTGCACCTACCAGGCCTTTGTAGGTTGCCCGATGGTGAGAACCATCTGGAAGCACCACGGCTTATTCCGTCGGCCACCCATGTGGTCAGTGAGCCAGGATTTGTGGCCAAGTTGGCGTCAGCCCCTTGGTTGGCGAAGCGTGTGTCTTGGGGGCGATTAGCACACATTGGACGGCCAGCCCTTGAGTTAAATCAGGGTCAACCATCACCCCAGTTTGCAAAGGTCTTCAAGACCTTCCTTGGGCACGATCCCTACCGCATCTTGGCGCATACCTCGAAGCGTACGTACAACGCCCGAGAAATTGGGCAAATCTTCGTACGGGAATTGGTTGCGGAAATTAAGAGGAGCACTGGAGAACGCCTGAAAGAAATCGTCATTACGACGCCAGTCGAGTCGTATGAACGCTATCGAGTAGAAGTTGCACAGCTTTTTCGTCGAGTTGGGGTTAAGCGGGTGCGATTTATCGATGAACCTGTTGCGGCCGCATTGGGATATGGTTTGAGCGCCCAAGGAAGTCGGTGCGTTCTCGTCGTCGATTTTGGTGGCGGTACACTCGACCTTGCCTTGGTTCGAATGAGCGCTCGGGGACTCCAGCAGGGCCTCTGTGAAGTGATTGCCAAAGAGGGGAGGCCATTGGGCGGAAATTTGGTCGACCGATGGCTTGCTGAGCAGTTCTGCAGACGGCTGGACTTCCCTCTGGAAGAGCAAGCGCAGGACGAACGAAATCGCTTTTGGTACCAAATGATTCTGGATGAGGCTCGACGGGCGAAAGAGGCCATCCATTTCAAGGATGAAGTGTTTTTCAACTTTCAGCCGCCGGATGACATGCGAGATTTTCAAGCCCGTCTCAGGGGGGACACACCTGAACTACCGATAACAAAGGAACTTCTCCTTGAAATCATGACTGACAACGGGCTCTTCGTAACCCTGCAGTCCTGCTTTGATGGTATCAAACAGTCGGCCCTTCAAAGCGGCATCGAGTGGGACCAGATTGACGATGTACTCATGGTCGGTGGTTCAACACTTCTCCCTGGCATTTATCCCTTCTTCGAGGAACGCTTCGGGAGGGGGCGGGTACGTGCCTGGCAGCCATTTGAAGCGGTGGCCTATGGTGCGTGTTCATTCGCAGCGGACAAGATTCATCATTCCGATTTCTTGGTGCATGACTATGCTGTCGTCACGCACGATCCTAAAACTCATCAGCCGGATTACACCGTGATTATTCCACGTGGGACTCGTGTTCCTACAGCGCCCGATTTTTGGAAGCGCCAATTGGTTCCTACCTGTTCACTCGGAGAGCCAGAGACAATCTTTAAATTGGTTATTGCTGAAATTGGCCATGGGGTCGAAGACGGACGCTCCTTCAGTTGGGATGCAGCTGGTGTACTCCACAAATTCGGTGGCTCTAAGACATCGAATGGAGAGTTGGTGGTAAAACTGAACGACGCTAACCCGACCCTTGGACGGCTCAATCCGCCTCATTCCCCAAGTGACCGAAATCCGCGTCTTGAGATAAGTTTCGGTGTGAACGCGGAGCGGTGGCTTGAGGCGACAGTTCGGGATCTCAAGACACGGAAGATGTTGATGGACAAGGAGGCCGTCGTACGTCTCCTGTGACCTATACTGAGACTCGTGGTGAGTTCCCTTTTTTGAGCAAATGTGCGCAGATTATTCACCTTGCGGTAACTTAAGAAGCAACCCGGCTGAATGCATCCCTGGACCTCATCTGTTTGCCTTACGATAGGGGCATAGAGGCGTTCTTTCCGTGGAAACTGCGCATATGTACTTGACGAATCGTAGTGTGGTGAGACGATCGAGGCTCGCGAACCGCGGCTAAAATGTGTCCTTGGAGAACGTGATGTAACGGTGTAGATCGTCCTCTCCCACAGCGAACTTTGTAGCTATCTCGCCCCACATAGGAAACCCATGACAACAACCAACGAATCAAACACGAAGCAAGCCTTCGTCGAGCGGGACATGATCGCAGTCCGTTTTGCCGGTGATTCGGGTGACGGGATGCAGCTAACGGGCTCTCAGTTCACGAACACCACGGCACTCAGCGGTAATGATCTCGCGACACTGCCGGATTTCCCGGCGGAAATTCGAGCACCAGCCGGCACACTGGCGGGTGTATCAGGATTTCAGATTCAGTTCGGAAGTCGCGAAATTTACACGCCGGGCGACCGGCCTGACGCACTGGTGGCAATGAATCCTGCGGCCCTTAAAGCCAACTTGGGAATCATGGAGCCGGGGTCCATGATCTTTGTTGATAGCGATGCGTTCAAAAAGAAAGCTCTTGCGAAGGTCGGCTTCGAAGGGAACCCACTGGAAAACGACTCGCTCGCCTCCTATCGTCTTTTCGATCTCCCGCTCACCACGCTTGTTCATGGGGCTCTAGAAGATACGGAGTTGTCGAGCCGCGAGAAGGACCGCTGTAAGAATTTTTTCGCGCTTGGTTTGATGTACTGGGTCTTTAATCGCCCCTTGGAATACACGGTTGAGTGGCTCGACCGTAAGTTTGCCAACAAGCCTCATTTGGCCGACGCGAACAAGAAGGCTCTCAAGGCCGGCTATCACTACGGCGATACTGTCGAGCTTTTCGATACCCGCTACAAGGTGCCTGAGGCGAGGATTGACTCTGGGCTGTACCGCCAAATCACCGGTAATCAGGCGACAGCCTACGGACTCATCGCTGCGAGCAAGAAGACGGGACTCGATCTTTTCTTCGGCTCATATCCAATCACACCAGCCAGCGATGTGCTCCACGAGTTGGCAAAGTACAAGCACTACGGCGTGCGAACGTTCCAGGCTGAGGACGAAATTGCGGCCATGGGTGCAACCGTAGGTGCAGCTTTTGGCGGTTCACTGGCAGTGACTAGTACCAGTGGGCCTGGCGTGGCACTCAAAGGCGAAGCCATTGGACTCGGCGTCATGGTCGAACTGCCCATGATCATCGTGGATGTTCAGCGGGGCGGCCCCAGTACGGGACTACCCACAAAGACCGAGCAGAGCGACCTCAACATGGTGCTTTACGGACGAAATGGTGAGGCGCCAATGCCCATCGTTGCAGCCGCAACTCCGGGAGATTGCTTCTATGCCACAATTGAGGCGGCACGTATCGCGACCAAGTACATGACGCCCGTTTTCTTTCTGTCCGATGGCTACATCGCGAACGGTGCTGAACCTTGGAAGATCCCAGACACCGATGCTCTCCCCGATATGGATGTATCCTTCTACGAAATGGGAGAGGAATCGCTTCTTCCCTACCAGAGGGATCCCGAAACGCTGGCCCGTCCTTGGATACGTCCGGGCACAGCTGGGGCTGAACACCGCATCGGCGGTTTGGAGAAGCAGGACGGTACGGGAAATGTCAGTTACGATCCTGCAAACCACGAACACATGAACCGCACCCGGGCCGAAAAAGTCGCGAGAATCGCCAACGATATCGACGATGCTGAGATTTTCGGAGATTCGAGTGGTGATACGCTGCTTGTGGGTTGGGGCGGAACGTTCGGAGCGTTACGAGCGGCGACATTGGAAATGCGTAAAGTCGGAGTCAACGTGTCGCACATGCACATCCGGCATATCAACCCTTTGCCGCGTAACGTAGAACCGACACTCCGAGCGTTTAAGCGCGTGATCGTTGCGGAGCTTAACCTGGGACAACTTCGAAAGTATCTTCAATCCCTCTACGTTATCGAGCTTGAAGGATACACAAAAATTCAAGGACAGCCGTTCCGCGTGTCTGAGGTCATCGGTCGTGTGCGGAATGGAGAGGAGGCCTAGTCATGACAGCGACTACGGATGCAGGGAAGACGCCACTGACCAAGAAGGACTTTCAGTCCGACCAAGACGTTCGTTGGTGTCCAGGGTGCGGCGATTACGCGATATTGGCTCAATTCCAGAAAGTGTTTCCTGAGTTAGGAATCCCTCGCGAAGACTTTGCCGTGATTAGCGGCATCGGATGTTCCAGCCGCTTTCCGTACTACATGAATACGTTTGGATTCCACACGATTCATGGCCGTGCGCCAGCCATCGCGACAGGGCTCAAAGTTGCCCGTCCCGACCTGTCTGTTTGGGTAATTACCGGCGATGGTGATGCTCTGTCCATCGGTGGAAACCACCTAATTCACGCGATTAGGCGAAACGTGGACCTCAATATCAACCTCTTCAACAACCGGATCTACGGATTGACCAAGGGGCAATATTCGCCGACCAGCGAACTAGGGAAGTTCACGAAGTCGTCTCCACAGGGAAGTGTAGACAGTCCATTTAAGCCGCTCAGTGTGGTGCTAGGAGCGGAGGCCTCTTTCGTGGCACGAACGATCGACCGCGAACAGAAACACATGGGGCAGATGCTTCGGCGTTCTGCAGCGCACAAAGGAACGTCATTCCCGGAGATCTACCGGAACTGCAACATCTTCAATGACGGAGCGTTTGCATCTCTCACAGACAAGGGGATCAAGGCGAATCATCAGCTGATTCTTGAACATGATAAACCCCTGGTCTTCGGACCCAACGATGAGTACGGAATCGTATTCGACGGCTTTGCCCCCAAGCTGGTTACCGTCGATGAGGTGGGTATCGACGCGATACATGTGCACGACGAGCAAGGCCCGATGGCCTATCACTTCGCGCTCGGACGCATGGGAGTGGGAGGAGATGGTTTCCCTACGGCGATAGGCGTAATCCGCGCCGTCGATAGACCAACGTACGATGAGATGGTGACAACCCAAGTTGAGGGAGCCATCGATCGACATGGTGAAGGGACAATTCACGACCTCCTACATAACGCCGAGACCTGGACTGTATCCTAAACTCGGAGTTTAAACATCGGTGAGAAAGTCGCCTGGTCGCAAGATCTTGGCCAGCCCTTCCGCTCGTGTGTTAGCCGCATCAGAACGCGTCCTTTTATTGGGGGTTAAGAGGGCTTGGTTACAGGTTTTTGAACTCAGGGTGTATAAGTGCGTAACCATTGTGCTTGTCGTTATTTGATGTTGTGTTTGGCGTCCTTTCGATGACCGTTTTTACGCGTTTGGGTTACAATTAAAGAGCGCCCGGATTTAACCTCAACCTTGAGTTCCATCGTTGGGCTTTCTAGTTTGATACTAGGGGGTCCCTTTGCCGAAGTTTCTTATCATCGCTGCGTTTTTCGTTACGGCGCCAGCATGCGCGGATGTAATCAGCGAGCCTGAGCGTAAGCCGTGTCAAAAGGCTCCGGTGCAGTCGGGGACGTGTGGCGATATTGACCATGTGGGCCGTTGTGAGGGATCGACCGTCGTTTGGTGCGGTCCGGATAATACGCTTCTCGCAGTCAATTGCTGGGACGCAGGATTCGAAGGCTGTTCATTCAACGGACAACTCTATGACTGCTACAGTCATCAGGAGAGCTATCAAGCGTGCGTGGAGCGGGTGTCTGACGAGTGCTACGCGGAGACGAAATCGGGACTTTGCGACACATCATCCTCACCTTTAGAGTGCCAGAAGGGTGAGGAAGCCGCCGCCGCACAGTGCATCGATGATCAAATCCAGCATGGTGCCTGCCACTAGGAATGCCGCAAGTCTTCAGTAAGCCTCAGGGTCATAAAGGCCTTCGGGCATGGTGGACGCGAGGTACGAACTTCCGTATAAGAGGGGTGGACAAACGTTTAGGGTTGTCTCGATGGTATGGCGTCCTGGCGCGGTATCGACAGGGTTTCGGGACTCGAAGCTCAACAACCCGAGCCCTGGAGGACTCGTGACAGTACTAACGGATGAACAGCGTGCGCTGATTCGAAAACTGGCCTCTGTTCCGCTTTTCAGACGTCTCGAGGACGAGGTTCTCAGGGCGACAGCAGCCCACTGGCGGCTCTGCCAATTGGCATCTCGCGAGGTGCTTTGGATGGAAGGTGACACAAGCGGTGAGCTTGGAGTCGTCTTAGCTGGGGAACTAAACATCGTTGTCGACCAAAAGAAGGTTGCGACCTTAGGCCCAGGTGAACTTGTGGGAGAAGGCGTCGCTTTCATACCGCAATCGTATCGCATGGCTACGGTCGAGTCGGGTGGTGTGGCGCTTGTCGCCGTGCTTGCGAAGGAAGCGCTTCGAAGTCTTAGGCAAGAACACGGACCGGTTTATGACGCGCTTCTCGCAGACGCTGTGAGAGTTGTTGCGCGCCGGGTGAGGGATACGGATAAACGGGTCGCACGGCTCTCCACTGGAGGGGCCACTGTGCCGACGAAGAATCCATCCGCAGTCAAGAAGCTGTGGCAAACCCTCAAGGGGTACGGCGGTGACAGGAAGCCACCTCATGTAAAGCCGCTACTATCAAGTATGCTCGTCCATGAATGCAGGGTGCCGTCTGTTCTGGATCGACTGTCAGCTGCCTTTCAACCGCACCGACTTGAAGAAGGGCGTGCGCTCTTTTACGAGGGGGACAAGGCCGACCAAGCCTTTGTCATATTCAGTGGTGGCGTCGATGTGTTGCGCTACACGGGCGGCCAAAAGGCACGCAAACTTGCGGCTCTCTCCCGAGGCTCTCTCTTCGGCTTTGGCGGACTCTTGGTGGCGAGTACCCGCTCTGCTACCTGCGTCGTCAACGAGCCGGGCTGGGCATTTTCTATCGACAAGGCATCGTTCCGAAAACTGGATGGACACGCGGCCCGCTTCTTCAACGAGATTCTCTTGAAGTCGCTATTGAAGCAGGTGTCTATCGCCAATCAGCATCTCGCGGAACTTGAACTGGAAGACAGTCATGACCCACGAAAGAGGCAAGACACGTTAGACCGAGTAAGGGTTGCACTCCTATCCGACGGAGACTCATAGATGTCCTTACCGCCAGGAGATTCGAATAACGGATCGACAGACGTCGTCGTGCTTCTTACGGGAGGGCTTGCGAGCCTGAAGGATGTCTCCTCATTCCTTAGAGGACAGGGCATCGGTGCCGAGATCGTGCGTCCCGAGGACTGCAATATCAACTCGTGAGGAACTCGCTTTGAGCTAGCGGTCGCTAGCCAAGATGCCGAGCAGGCAGCCCGGTTGATGAACGAACGTTGGAATTCCGGGCTCTCGGCATCAGAGCAACAAGCTGCTGATATTGTCATCGACCATGACGCTGCAGAGATTCAGTGCCCAGCATGCCTGACCAAGTTTGCAAGTGGCCCAAAAGAATGTCCGGAATGCGGTCTTTTCCTCGGTTAGCCTTCAGGACGAGTCACAGGTTCGGCGTGAGCTGAAACGAACCGTTCGGCTAGGTCGTTACGTACCAACGCAACTGCTGGTTCCCGATTCTCTCCCGGGAAGGTGTAACGTCGATATAGCTGGTGAAAGTTCGCCGAAGCGCCTAACTGCTGGAAGATAGCGTTTAATCCGAATGTGATTCGGTTGAAGAAAAGCAGGTCCGGCGGCAAGTTCAGTTTCCTTAGGTCTTTCGGATTCATTACACTGCGAGCCTGTGCGATGTACTCGGGGGTGAATGTGAAGACTTCGTCCTTCGTAAACGGGGCTGCATGATACTCAAAGAAGCTCCAGAGAAAGTCTTGGTCGTAGGGACGACCCGGTAGGACGATCGATAGGGAGCGGACATAGCGCTCGAAAGCGTCCATATCTTGTTCAACGATGGCTCGATTTAGCCCCTGCAGCTGTGCGATGAAATCGGCCTCGAAAAACTTCACGCAACCGAAATCCAAGAAGGTTACGCGTCCGTCATGATGGAACAGATAATTTCCAGGATGCGGATCCCCATTGAAAAGGTGATAGCGGTGCATTGAGTCAAAGACAAAGTCGTTGAGCACGAAAACGGCCGTTCGCTTCTCAGTCTCAGTCGCAACCTCCAAGAAGTCGTAGAATCCGAGTCCATCGACGTATTCTTGGCATAGGACTTTTCGAGAGGAAAACTCAGGGTAGACCTTAGGAATGTGCACCAATGGATGCCCTTCCCACAGTTCTGCAAACTGGGCCTGATTCTTGAGTTCCAGTTCGTAGTTGCACTCGTCGGCAAGTCTTTCGCGTAGTTCTGCAACAACGGCCTTCCCGTCAGCGTTAGGATAGATTGCGTCGATCATCGCTATCAATCCTCCTGCGAAGCGAAGGTCATTCGTTATGGCCTCAGCGACTCCGGGATACTGGACCTTGAGGACAACTTCATCCCCATTGGTCAGTCGAGCGCGATGAACCTGCCCAATCGATGCCGCAGCGAGTGGTATCTCGTCCACCCAGGCAAAGCATCCTTCCAGCGGCCGTTCGAGCTCGGATTCTATGACACTGCGAGCAAGGTCAAAACTCATGGGAGGAGCGGCTTTCTGGAGGCTTCTGAGTGCCTCCTGGGCATCTTCCCCAATGGCGTCATGGGCGAAGCTCACAATTTGACCAATCTTCATGAAGACGCCCTTCATCTGGCCCATGACCTGAGCAGCCTCCTCGGCGGTTTTGAGGGTATACTCGTTCTTAAGTTCTTGTCGTCGTTTGCGGTTGGCCACAAGTTGGCGAAGACCATAGGTTGCCCGACGAATGCCGGCCCGAATGGCAAGCCCACTGATGCGTGACATGCGTCCGCCCATGCGCGTCGTGATTTGAGCGTGATTGGTTCTCAATGAAAGAATAATGGCGACGACTAGGGTCACCACAACACCAATCAAGATCCAGAGCCAAGGTTCCATGCATATACCTCTGGAATTGTACTTAGGGAGTCGCCTTGCAGATACCGTTATTGCTGCAAGTCTGGTTTGGCATGCAGTTTCCACACGTCCCGCCGCAACCGTCTGGACCGCATTCTTTTTGGCTTCCGTCCGGACGCTCGCAGTTCGGCGTACAACATTGTTTCTTGAAGCAAACCTGGGTCGTCGCACATTCCGATTTACACCCGTCTTGGGCTTGAGACACTTCGATGTCGCCGCAACCCATGCAAAGGGTTAGCGCCATGGTTACGGAGATAAGAAAGCGGATGATACGACGCATGGCTCAGGTTCCTCGAACAATGAATGTTCAACCTATCCCTCCACGCCGAAGCCTGCAACCTCGCTGTTAAAGAGCCGAAATGAAGAAACCCCAGACTCTTACGTGAAGAGCCTGGGGTTATTTTCGTCCTCAGCCGAGACTAGGAAGAAGAGGGGGAAGGATTAAAGAGAGAATGGCTGATGACGAAAAAGAAGGAACTTACCTTCGGAACTGGTCCAATTGGTAAGACTAGAGATTGTAGCTTGCCCTTGGAGGATGTTGCCTCCGTCTGCCGTGTCACCTGTAAGGGTGATGAAGAAGACTTCGCCGCTGATATTGTCCCAGTGAAAGAACGACGATGTGTATGCGCCGCCTTCGACAAGTCCTGGGCAGTGCATGAGAGTAGCGGGCTGGCTCGGAGCACCGGCGTAACTAACGTGCATGTATGCGGCACCATCGGAGCAATTTGCAAAGGTCCAAGCGACGCCAGACACCTGAACGCTAAAGTCCAACATGGCGCCACCAGGAAATGCGAGTTCACCGACCCAGTTTCCTCGCGCCTGGCTTTCGCCTTTGGCAGCCTTAAGCGGCTTTTGGGCATAGAGACGGAACTTCTGAGTTTGGCCCTTCGAGTTGGTGATGATTCCACTGACGGGCTTGTGATTGTTATCCCAGGGGTAATTCTTGATTTCGTAACTGAGTCCGTTCATATCCCACTGGAAATGTCCGCTTCCATAGCCCAGGACTCGCACAGGAACGACCTGGCTTTGATGGATCAAACGCATGCTCTGACCGGTGATCGGCATGAACTCAAGCTTCATCTTTTGCTTTACGAGCTTCCCTTTCGTCCGAAGGATCTTGTGCCCTTGAATATCTTGGAGTTGATTCGTTGGATCCTTGGCGAGTCCGGTGGAGGTCAAACCGACCAACATGGCAAAAGACAGAAGTGTGGTTGTAACGAATCGTTTCATATGGCGTTTCTCCTAAGGACGCGTAATCAATGTTTCCAACTGTCCTTTCCTGACTCAGCAAAATCTCGTTGAAGTTTTTTTCAGGATTGTGTCTTCGCCGTAGAATGGAGGTCTCGTGATTAGCGTGCGTCTCTTCCTTTTAGGTGAATTTGATGAAGATGTTTTTTGTATCGCTGCTGCTGATGCTCTCGTGGAGCGGTCCTCAACAAGCCGTGGCTTCGGCCGATAGCTCGATATCCTCCAACTCCTTGCGGGTGTCTGTGGTGCTCTCGTCGGCCGAGGTGAGAACAGGTGACCTCATCGCATACCGCGCCAGTCTGACCAACTTGGGAAAGCAGTCTGTTGAGATTCCGGCTGATACGATGAAATTCATGCAGGTAGTCGGTGACTATGCTGCTCCAAGTGAGATGCTTCCCCTTCGGCCTGAGACACAAACTGGCGAGGGAAAGGTACGGTCTAAGACGCGCTGGCAAACTCTTTTACCAGGGAAAAGCGTCCATATTGACGGCACGTTCAAGGACGTTTTTGAGCAATGCGTGAGGGGCTGCAAGAGCGGTTCATACAGACTCTTCGTGTCGCTCGATGTTCCGAGAAACGAAGAGGTTAAGCTGGGTCAAGTGATTCCAAGACCGAGCCATGCAATGACCGAGGCCCGTGTTATTCCGCTTCGCAAGGCCCGGGGCACGACCGGCATCGAGCTTCAATTATCAAATCCTATGTGGCGTTCGCCTAGGCGCCTCGACTTTCAAGGAACCCTGCGGAATACGACGAATCGTCCGGTATGGATTCCAAATCCCGACAAATTGCCCCTGACTTGCCGCTTTCGTGTGGTTACACCGACACAGACGGTATTTATGCGCCATGCGCCAGTAACGAGAGTTGTGTCACGCTATTCGGAAAAGGATGGCATGCTTCTCCACGGTGGGGATGAGACCTACTTCACCTATCAATGCCGAGGCGTGCATGAAGAGTCCATTCTCAAGGCGAGAAAAGTATTCGTGGGTGCTGAAGTGACCTTCAGTCGCGAATTCTATCCCGTGACGCATGTAGAGCATACGGACTATCTCAAGGGACGACTGCGAGGAGCAGAAGTCCAAGTAAAGTAACGAGGTAGTCGATACCAGCGCTTCTAACCCGTACCGTCCTCGATACTTCGGGGATCTTTGGGACCCTCCACGGGTACCACTTCCACACCATGATCCCGCAGGTACTCACACCCATTCGCTCCTGCGTATCCGCCATCAACCACAAGGACTCGGCTGATACCTGCATGATGGATTAGCTTTGAGCACATTGTGCACGGTTCTCCCGTTACGATAAGCCACGCGTCCCTTGTTGCGACTCCGTTTGCCGCAGCGTTGCAGATAACGTTCATCTCGGCATGATGACAACCAATCTCCGCACGTGTTCCGGACACCACACTATGGGTATCTCGGAGACATTCTTCGCCGCCGCATAGTCGTCCTCCACCACGCGGTGCGCCGTTATAGCCATCCATCAAAATAACGTTTCGCGTTGGATCTAAGAGCAGCGCGCCAAAGGTGCGTCGCGGACAATTGGACGCTTTTGCGAGTGCGAGACATTGCTCAACTCGGATCCGAATATGCTTATCCTTCATGGGTCCTCTCCGAAGGTCGTATTCTTGGTGTACCAATCCAACGATCGTTTGGATACAGGACTTTTGACTCGGGCAACTTTGACCTCTTAGGCAGTACTGAAGCCAACGGTTGAGTTAGGCCCGGTGCGTTTGAACGTCTCTTAGGGTACTATGAGGATATGGGGGAGCGAGAATTACCTGCTGCATCCGATTGGGCTAAATTTTGGAATTTGGACCCTTCGATTGTTTTTATGAATCATGGGTCCTTTGGGGCATGTCCGGCAGAGCTTTTGGCAAGCCAGCAAAGGCTTCGCGATCAGATGGAATCGGAGCCAGTGCGCTTTTTCGTGCGAGAGCTTCCTATCCTGATGGATGAAGCTCGAATGGCGCTGGCTGAGTTCGTCGGTGCGGAAACCGACTCGCTTGCCTTGCTTCCCAATGCGACCACAGGGATCAACGCTGTTCTACGTTCCCATCCTTTCGAGGCGGGCGATGAAATTCTGATAATCGATCATGTCTATAATGCTGTCCGAAATGCAGCAGATTACGTAGCGAATCGTGCCGGAGCTCATGTGCGAACCGTACCGATTCCGTTTCCTATTGAGGATCCAGAGACCGTCGTTGAAACTGTTGTTGGCGCAGTTACGCCGCGAACATCACTTGCCATTCTGGATCACATCACGAGTCCGACTGGACTTGTGATGCCCATGGCTCGTCTTGTGTCTGAGCTGCGAGAGAGAGGCGTTGAGACGCTGGTTGACGGTGCTCATGTACCCGGGCAGCTCGATCTTTGTCTGAATGAGTTGGGTGCCGCCTACTACGTTGGTAATTGCCATAAATGGATGTGCACCCCAAAGGGAGCCGCGCTCCTTTACGTTCGGCCCGATCGCAAGCAATTCGTTCGACCCACTGCGATCAGTCACGGCGCCAACATGCTCACGACTCGCTCCTCTCGCTACCGGCTAGAATTTGATTGGCGAGGAACGGTTGATCCCACCCCTTACCTTGTTATTCCAGACGCCATTCGATTTTTCGCCGAGAAGGTCCCAGGGGGATGGTCCGAAATGCGACGAATGAACCGTGCATTGGCGCTTCAGACACGGTCGATTGTTGCGAGTGCTCTAGGTGTGGATGTTCCATGCCCTGACTCTATGGTTGGTTTCCTTGCGGCGGTACCTCTTCCGGACGGCGTGGCCAAGCAGCCAGATAGCCCACTTTATACTGACCCGCTGCAGGATAAGCTCCTGGCTTCGTATGGCATCGAAGTGCCGATCGTCCCTTGGCCTTCTCCGCCCAAGAGGCTCGTTCGAACGTCTTCGCAGCTATATAACTCGCGGAGTCAGGCCGAATACCTTGCAGCTGTACTCACGGAGGTCTTGGATGACTGAGTGTAAGCGTGATGTCTTCCCTCGGAGGTTTTGCTCATGGCATTTTTAGTGACAGGAGTGTTTGGCTTCTCGGGGTCTTATGTGGCCAGGGAACTGCTCGAACGTGGCTATGAGGTCGTTGGGACCGATTTGGCGAAAAGTCTTGCAGACCCTCAACTTCGACTCATCGCGGAGCGTATTGGGTTGAAACTCGACCACCCCAAGCTAACGCTGGTGGGGGCGGACTTACTCGACCCGGATTCCCTGGAACCTCTTGTTGCCGCGAAACCAGAGCGTATTTATCACACCGCGTCGCTCTACGATTACAGCGCGAGTTTGGAGACTCTACGTCGCATCAATGTGGAAGGGACACGCAATTTACTCAGGGCTCTTGAAGGTCGATATCCCAAACGTTTCATTCATTGGAGTACATGCGGTGTCTTTGGAAAACCGTACACGGCCAAAGACGGTGCTAAGGCGAACGTACCCTTCACGGAGGATTCCTCATCGCCGAAGAACACACCGCGAGGCGCCGAGGGACCGAATGGAACCAAGCTGGTTAACCCGTATTCCATCAGTAAATGGGAGCAGGAGAAGATGATATGGGAGGCGCATGAGGACCAAGGACTCCCAGTCACCGTGGTACGACCAGCGCCGATTTACGGACCGGGAAGTTCATACGGCCACGGCGGAATCGTTTTAACGATCGCTCATGGCTTACTTCCTGCCATCCCTGCGGACTCGAAGAACTACATTACCGCAAGCGTTCATGTGGAAGACATCGCACGCTTTGCTATCGATGTTTCGGAAAAGGATGAAACAATCGGGGAGGACTACAATGTGGTCGATAACTCGATCGTGTCCTATCACGATTTCTTGGACTATATCGCGCTACTCACCGGGCGGCGCTTGAGGAAGATTCCAGGACTTAGAATGACCCAGTTGCGTCCCTTTTTTGTGGGCGCTGCGACCACATGGACATGGCTACAGCGTCAATTCGGAATCCCTAGGGTGCGAGTGTTTGAGATTCAATCTACGGCTTACGTAAGTTCGAGCTATTGGCTCGGAAACCGAAAATCCCTGTCGACAGGCTTTGAGTATCGTTATGCGGATGTTCGCGAGGGGCTTAAGGACACCGTTGCATGGTTTCGCGATATGGGCTGGTTTGCCAGTAAAGACATTCTCTTTGTGAGGGGCGAGGAAACCGCGAAGGGCTAGCATATTGATTGAGACGTCCAAAGATCGTACGTTTTAAGTTGGAGGCCTCATGAAAAATCTAGCGACTGTTTGGGTGATGTGCATGCTGATTACTAGCTGCACCACCAAGGGAGAAGACTGGTACGTATCAAACGACCTGGGCGTACCGGATACATCCCCGAAAGAGGATACTAACCCGTCGCAGGACGCAGGAGCTGAGCCGGATATAATCACACCGAGCGACATCTTGGCCGATAGTTCGATTAGTGAAGATACTGTGGAACCGGCGGATGCGGGTGTCACCGACACAGCAAGCCCAGAGGACACTGCAACTCCCGAGGATACTGCCAAGCCCGAGGATACCGGTCCCGCTGGGCCGCCGACCTGGAAAGAAAACATCAAGCCGCTCTTCACAGGTGCGTGTAGTCTCTGCCATAGCGGAGGGCAGACGCCATTCATGATGAACGATGGCACCTTGAATCAGGGCCCAGCAGGATCTTACTGCAGTCCAAGTCTTACGATGCCTGAGTGTATTTATGAATTGGTTGAGACGAATCAGATGCCGCCAGGTTGCGCCGGTCAGGGAAATTGTATCCCGGCCAACCATGTGGAGACGATCAAGGCATGGGTGGATGCAGGGGCGCCTCTATAACGAGGTCAGGAGAGTAGCTTTTCGAACACATCGTAAAGCGTGTGTAAGTCTTCCGAGTTCGTGCAGTATGGAGGCATTGTATAAAGAACAGGGCCCAAGGGGCGCATGAGGTACCCGTGGTCCAAGAACTTAGACGCAAGCGTGGCGGCCTTATTGCTCATGTATCCCTTGACGTCGCTCTTTAGCTCTACTGCGCCGATTGTTCCCAGCCATCGAACCTCCGAGACAGCATCATAATCGAGGAGGGTGGGAAGACGTTCTTCATAGACAGCTTCAATGGCCTCAATCCGTTTAAAGACAGGCTCGGAAGCGAATATATTCAGGTTTGCGACCGCGGCTGCGCAGGCGATCGGGTTGCCCGTATAGCTGTGTCCATGCAAGAAGGCACGGGACTTTTCCTCGCTTAAGAAGGCCTCCCACAACTCTTCTCGAACCAGCGTCGCCGAAAGGGGAAGGGTGCCTCCAGTAATCGCTTTGCTGAGGCAGAGAAGATCGGGTGAGATCTCTGCATGTTCGCAGGCAAACATCTTCCCGGTTCTGCCGAATCCAGTCATCACTTCGTCTGCAATGAGAAGCACGTCATGGGCGTCACACAGTTCTCGGACACCTCGGAGGAATTCAGGCTCCTGGATCAGCATTCCACCGGCGCCTTGCACCATGGGCTCCATGATCATGGCCGCAATTTCGTGGCCTCGTTCCTCAAAGATTGCTTTCAATCGCGCCAGGCCCCGACCAGGTTGATTACCGGCTTCTATGCAGTGTTCACAGCTATTGTTGTACCCATGATGAATTCGTTCGACGGGGAAAAGGAGGGACGCATAACTACCGCCGAAGGCGCCATGGTCACCTGCGCTCATGGCACCGACGGTATCTCCGTGATAGGCGTGAGCGAGCGCCACAAAGTGTTTCTTCTCTGGACGACCGATGTTCGACCAGTATTTGAACGCCAGCTTGAGAGCGACTTCAATGGCTGTTGAGCCGTCGTCGGAATAGAAAATTCGGGTTAGTCCTTCCGGAGCGATAGCTGCGAGACGTTCTGATAGTTCCACAACCGGCGGGTGCGTGCAGCCCGCCAGCAGAACGTGGTCGAGGGTAGCCGCTTGGTGTGCGATAGCGGCCGCGATATCCGGGTGACTATGGCCATGATTACAGGTCCACCAACTTGAAATTGCATCGAGGAGTCTGCGGCCGTCGGCTAATTCGAGGTACGAGCCCTTCGCCCGAACTACGGGCAGGGGCTCCGGTGCGATACTTGCCTGAGTGAATGGGTGCCAGACGTGACGAGCGTCCCGTTGAAGTAAGTCCTTGTATCTGTTCATCTATGCCAACCTTAGCTTAGTGCGGCTTGAAGGCTTGTATTCCGTGCGAGGTCGCGACCTATGTTGTGTACAAATTCGGGTGTCACGGTTTGCGTCGTAGGCGTTTCAAGAAGCAATTCTTCATTGCTGAACGCACCGATTCCAGACAAGGCACTTGGATCACGGTCACCGTTTAATACCAGGCCCAGGGTCGGAATGCCCATGGTCTTGAGCGTTCGCAATGTCAACAGACTGTGGTTGATGGTGCCCAGGCGCGTGGAGCTTACCACGATGACAGATAGGCCGAGGGCTTGAATCAAATCGGTAAGCAGTAGCGTTCTGGAGAGAGGAACCAGGAGTCCACCCGCACCTTCAACAATCCATGGTCCATCCGAAGTCGGTTTAAACTTGTCGATTCCTTCCAAGGTTATTTCGACGTTCTCGGCTTCTGCAGCGTGATGGGGGGAGGCTGGAATGACGAGTCTGTATCCACGATCCCAGCATCGTGATGAACCGGTCTCAGCTAATTCACGAACAGAACGTGTGTCGTCATCTTCCTCCGAGCCCGATTGCACCGGTTTCCAATAGTGTGCATTTGGAAACGCGCTCATGAGCGCTGCAGAAATGATTGTTTTCCCGACGCCGGTATCGGTTCCGGTGATGAACACACCTTTCATATCAATTCTCCCGAATTTAGCTGCGTCCAATGCGTTTCAAGGGCGTCAGCAAATCGACTTAAGTCCGCGAGAGCCAGATTAGAGCGTACGGTCACGCGCAGTCTGGTTGTACCTTCGGGCACGGTGGGCGGGCGTACGGCGCGGACGTCGAAGCCTTCTCGTTGGAGTGCTTCGGCAAGCGCCATTCCGAGCGAGGTAGAACCAACAATGACGGGTATGATGTACGAGTCACATGCACCGAGATCAAAGTCTGACTCACGAAGGCGTTTACGAAGCCATTCAGCTTTTTTCCACAGTTCTCGACGTCGGTCACCGCATTGTTGTAGGCGCTCAACGGATGCCTCAAGTCCTACGACAAGCGCGGGCACGGGCGCTGTCGAGAAGATGAAGCTACGAGCATGATTGACCAGCGTATGGGTCAACTCATGACACGAGGCGATCCAAGCTCCAGCGACACCGAGTGCTTTTCCGCCGGTGTGTACCGTCGCGAAAACACGGTCCTCAAGACCGAGTTCTTCGACGCGCCCGGCACCCCGCTCTCCGAAACACCCTGTGGCATGGGCTTCGTCCACGATCACCGCAGCTTGGTGCGCTTCAGCGAGTTCGCAAATGGCTTCGAGATCAGTGAGGTCGCCATCCATCGAATAGATGCTCTCCACCATGATGATCCGTCGGCCCTCTGTCTTTTCTTGCAGTAGAGCCTCTAGGGCACCGAGGTCTTGATGAGGAAAGATCCGTTTCTCTGCTTTCGAGAGACGAACCCCGTCAATAATACTTGCGTGATTAAGGCTGTCGCTGAAGATGACATCACCGGGCGCCGCAAGTGCCGACACAAGGCCTACGTTGGCCGCATAGCCCGAACTGAAGATGAGGCTAGATGCACGCCCGCAGAATTGAGCGAGCCGATTCTCTACCCGTTCAAAAAGAGCGCTATGCCCCCTCAAGAGCCGTGAAGCCGAAGAGCCGGATCCGTAAGTTACGACCGCCTCAGAGATCCGTTGTGCAAGGTCAGGATCCGACGCCAAGCCCAGGTAGTCATTACTTGTTAAATCGACCCCTGTCGCTGGCTCTAAGTGCCTGAGAAGTCCTGCTTTCTGGCGCCCATCAAGCCTACTTGCGAGGTCGGCTTGAAGTGCATCCGACGGATGCTTCACGCGGTCACCAGCCCCAGTTCTTCCAGGAAGCGCATATCTTGCTCAACCTGAGGATTGGGGGTGGTGAGTAAGGAATCCCCAAAGAAGATCGAGTTCGCGCCCGCGAGGAAGCACATTGCCTGACCCTCCTTGGACAAGGACAGCCGTCCTGCAGAGAGACGAACACGAGCTTTCGGAATCAAGATGCGAACCGTCGCGATGGTTCGAACAAGTTCAAAGATGTCCAGGTCGTCCGCGTCTTCCAGGGGAGTTCCGTCGATTTTGACGAGCTTGTTGATCGGGACGGATTCCGGATGTGGCTTCATGGTAGCCAGTGTTGCAATCAATGAGACGCGGTCGTCGGCCGATTCGCCAAGACCCAGAATTCCTCCGCAACACACAGAAATACCGGCATCCTGCACGTTTTTGATCGTCTTCAACCGGTCGTCATAACTGCGTGATGTGATGACCTCGGGGTAGAACTCACGGGAGGTATCAAGGTTGTGGTTGTACGCTGTGAGACCCGCTTCTTTCAGCTGCTCTGCCTGCTCTTCGTCCAGCATACCAAGGGTGACACAGACCTCCATATCGAGCGAGGCAACCCCTCGGACCATGTCTAGTACTTCGTCAAAGGCTTTACCCTTCTTCGCTTGGCGCCATGCCGCCCCCATACAAAAGCGTGTTGCCCCCTGGTCCTTCGCTCGCTGGGCCGCCTGCATCACGGAGTCGACGGGCATTAAGGACTCTCGCTCCAGTCCTGTGTTCCACCGGCTACTCTGAGAGCAGTACTTACAATCTTCAGGACAGGCTCCCGTCTTTACCGAGAGCAGCGTACAGCGTTGTACCTTTGTTGGGTCATGGTGCGCTCGATGGACATTCTGCGCCTTGTGGAGCAGCTCCAGAAGCGGCAAGTCATATACAGCCTTGACCTCATCATAGCTCCAGTTATGTCGGATTTCCCCACCCATTGTCCGTCTCCCCGGGAAGTAACGTGGCGCATTATTGGCATGGTATTTCGATTGAGCAACCCTTGGTTCACAACTCTGTGGTTAATTTCGCCGTGCATTGCTTCTGGCAACCTGCTAGCTCTCTGTTCAAGGTGCACTTATGAGCGAAACGATCTTGAATTACGGAAGTCGAATTTTGGCCCAAGACGGTTTGCCGAGAACCCTGCACGATCGGGACGGCACGTGCTGGTTCACCCTTGAGTGGTCCGATAGACGGCTGCGGAGTGCGACTTTGAGGCTTCCCGATGGCTCCGAAATTCATATTCGCCCCGAGGCCCGGCAGCATCCGGTGCTTGGATTATGTGATTCAGTTATCGTGAATGGACGCCAACGTACGTTCTTTACAACAGTCGACTGGGCCGAACCCGGCTTTATCCCAGCGATGGACGCTCCAGGCACGCTGCCTCCCGGGGCCGGCAGTGCGATTATGAATCTCCTGGCCCACCTCGCAAAGAAGGCACTGCGGTACAAGGGGCCATATCCGACAGCGGCGCTCTTCGACACGCTTGGCTTTGCGTTTCAGCACGAAGGTGATCCTGAGAGTGCGCTCTCCATGTTTACCGCGAACGTGGAAGCGTTGGCGTTGCGCGGGGAACTTGTCGAGAACCCACTACGCTTCCAGCCCATGCCTTGTGAACTGCTCGCTGCCGGTGGGACGACGATTGTTCTGCGTCGGGGCGTGGAACGTGTGATTGTCGATGGGAGGACCTATGCGAACACCGTCTACGGAACCCGTAGGCTTCGCCAGGAGGGTGACGCCGCGGTCGCTTATGTCGATATCGGTGGGGAGCCGTGGATCGATATTCTACGCTGCACGAAAGAGGGACACTTGGTCGGTGAAGTTACCGCCATCCCGAGCTTCGATCATGTCCTCAACGGTGAGCTTGTACCCAGCGCGATGGTTGCCCTCGTTACGGCCGTTGTTGGAGAAGAGGCTCCCGATCTCCTGAAGCAAAAAATTGCGGAGGTGGCTGACTCACTGGTCTGGATCTTCGGCGATGCAGGTGGGGATAATGTAACCGCCACTGAGGAGCAAATTAAGGTGCACTCGTTGCTTGCTGAAAGGTTAGCTGCCCGATCGCCAGAGCGCTTCCTGCGCTACCTTGTGGAGGGGGCTCGTCCACATCTACTGCGTCGTGCGCAAGCCTCATTATTGAACGACGTCTCTGGCCTAGAGGGTTGAAACCCGACCACCGATTCAGGAATCTCTCTTAAGTTCATTGCCACTGGCCTTTAAGATCGATAATTGATTGTTCCCAACCCAAGGAGTCCCATGAGCCACCCGCTTACACACCTGAGTGAAGACGAACAGTTCTTCAAGGACACGGTCTACAACTTCGCCAAGGACCGTATCGGCCCTTACGTCGCAGAGATGGATGAAACCCAAACCATGCGTCCCGAGATCTTCAAGGAAGTCGCGGAAATGGGATTGATGGGAATCGAGATTCCCGAAAGTTATGGCGGTGCAGGTGGCAGCTTTTTCGACTCGATTCTTGCCATCGAGGCGTTGGCAATGGTCGATCCCAGCGTGTCCGTGATGGTGGATGTGCAGAACACCTTGGTAATCAATGCGTTTATCGTATGGGCTACTGAGGAGCAAAAAGCGACCTACTACCCACGATTCGCCCAAGGAGCGCTAGGGGCCTACGCCCTCAGCGAGGCTGCGAGCGGCTCAGACGCCTTTGCACTCAAGGCTCGGGCCGAAAAACGTGGTGACCACTACGTCCTTAACGGCAGCAAACTTTGGATCACCAACGCCAAGGAAGCAGACGTCTTCATTGTCATGGCAACAGTTGACCCGTCTGCCGGTTACCGTGGAATCACCAGCTTCATCGTCGAGAAAGATTTTCCCGGCTTCAAAGTTGGAAAGAAAGAAGACAAATTGGGGATTCGTGCGAGCAGCACCTGCGAACTGATCTTTGAAGATTGTATCGTCCCGGAAGCCAACGTGCTCGGGGATGTCGGAAAGGGCTATAAGGTCGCGATTGAAACGCTCAATGAGGGTCGAATCGGTATTGGAGCACAGATGGTTGGCCTTGCTCAGGGGGCCTTCGACCATGCCATGGCGTACACGAAGGAGCGCAAGCAATTCGGTAAACGAGTGTGCGACTTCCAAGGTGTTCAATTCCAACTGGCTGATTTGGCTACCGATATCGAGTGTGCTCGTTTGCTCGTCTACAACGCGGCACGCCTCCGTGATGCCGGACAGCCTTTCCTCAAGGAAGCGGCTATGTGCAAGCTCCATACCTCGATCGTCGCTGAGCGGGTAGCATCCAAATGTGTGGAACTCTTTGGTGGCGTAGGATTCACCAAAGAGTACCCGGCGGAGAAGTTCTATCGCGACGCGAAGATTGGCCAGATCTACGAAGGGACGTCCAATATGCAACGCCAAACGATCGCTAAACTCCTTCTCCAGGATTAGAACGCCAACGTTGCTTCAAACGCAAAAAGCCCCAGGGAAGTGATCTTCCCTGGGGCTTTTTTGTGAGGTTAATACAAGCGGTTAGTCGATGCAGCACTCGAACTTGGCCGCTGAGAATCCACCTTTGCACTCGTTACCAAGGCTGACCTGGCCAACTTCGGCACCGTACTGTGCGCAGTACTTGGTGATTGTCTTCTTCCAGAAGGATGCGTCTTCGCAGACCTTAGGGAGAACAAGTGCTGTGCTCTTGCACTGAGGACCCTCATCAGCAGCGTCTAACTCAGGCTTGGCGTCTGCAGGCTTTTGCTCAGGCTTGGCGTTATCAGGCTTGGCGTCTGCAGGCTTTTGCTCAGGCTTGGCGTTATCAGGCTTTTGC
>MDTD01155766.1_pt1 | contig 35842 bp, 31 predicted proteins | sample 811221 | NCBI WGS metagenome assembly MDTD01 (sample SAMN05326646, study PRJNA326480) | marine metagenome | isolation source: seawater | place: Pacific Ocean: South West | collected 2011
ATCGATGCGCAGTCTCATGGCTTACTCATTGAACCTGTAGTCGGTTTCTATCTGGGCTGAGAAAGCCGCGTTCTGAGCCATGAAGCTGGTGAGGAATTCATGCAGCCCCTCCTCAAACACAAGCGCGATGTTCAAATCAGTGAGGCGGTTCTCCTGACGAGTCGCCAGCTCATGCGCCGGTGTACTTTCACCATATTCCACGGCAAGCCGTCCCAGATACTCCGTAATCATATCATAGCAGAATGCCAGAGACCGCGGCAGGCGTGCGTCAAAGATCAGAAAGTCTGCAATGGCGGGCGGACTGGCCCGTCCGCCATTCAACCAGTAAAAGCTGCGCTCTGCCGAGGCAGACCGCAGGATCATTTCCCACTGCACATTATCGAGCGACGACCCAATTGATGCGCTGGAAGGCAACAACACATAATACTTCGCGTCCAGAATACGCGACGTATTATCGGCTCGCTCGACCAGCGTGCCGATCTGCATGAAATTGTAGATGTCATTGCGCAGCATGGTGCCAGTGACTGCGCCGCTCACCTGCGCGCCCTGGCGGCGTACCAATGACAGAATTTCCGGCAAATCCCGTTCCGGCACCGGGCGGCGCAATGCATCGCGCACACTCATCCAGGCCTCATTGATGGCTTCCCACACCTCCCGCGTCAGGGCGGTACGGGTCATCCGGGCATTCTCGCGCGCCGTGTGAAAAGCGCAGAGAACGCTGTTGGGGTTGTCCTTGTCGCGCAGGATGAAATCCAGGATCTTGTCCGACCGGATTGTCTCATGCTTTTCAAGATAAGCCTTCTTGCACCCTGCTGTAGTGACAACAGATTGCCATTCCTCTGTATCGGAATCGGCCCGCGTCAATGCCATGCGGAAACCAGCTTCAGCTAGGCGCGAGGTATTCCCCGCCCTTTCGAGGTGACGAGCCAGCCAGAAGAGACCGGCAGCTGTGCGGCCCAACATCACCTAGTCCCCCTTAAGGACCCAGGTGTCCTTGGTTCCGCCGCCCTGGCTGGAGTTTACCACCAGGGAGCCTTTTTTCATGGCCACGCGCGTCAATCCGCCTGGTGTCACCTGAACACCTTCCGGAGAAACAAGAACAAATGGCCGCAGATCAACATGCCGGGGCGCAAGTCCCGTTTTTGTCAGCACAGGGACTGTAGACAGCGCAAGCGTCGGCTGCGCGATATAGTATTCAGGCTTGGCCATCAGTTTGGCGCGGAAACTCTTCAATTCCGATTTGCTGGCGGCAGGGCCAACCAGCATTCCATAGCCACCGGACCCATGCACTTCTTTGACCACCAGCTCTTCCAGATGGTCCAGGACATAAGCCAGCGCGTCCTTCTCGGCACACCGCCATGTCGGCACGTTCTGCAGGATTGGCTTCTGGCCTGTGTAGAATTCGACGATTTCCGGCATGTAGGAATAGATCGCCTTGTCATCGGCGATGCCGGTGCCCGGTGCGTTGGCGATCGTAATCCCGCCGGCCCGGTAAATGTCGAAGATGCCCGCTACGCCCAGCAGGGAGTCGGACCGGAAATTCAAGGGATCCAGAAAGTCATCGTCGATCCGGCGATAGATCACATCCACAGGTTCGTAACCGCGCGTCGTGCGCATGGCGATACGTCCGTCAGTGACCCGAAGGTCGTGCCCTTCAACCAATTCGACACCCATCTGGTCGGCCAGGAAGGCGTGTTCGAAATAGGCGGAGTTATGGATGCCCGGGGTCAGGACCGCCACGGTTGGCCGATTGCCGTTTGCCGCTGGCGGCGCGCACTGTTCAAGCGACCGCCGCAGCATGGACGGATACTGCTGAACCGGCTGGACACGGATGTGCGAGAAGAGTTCCGGGAACATCTTCAGCATCGTCTCTCGGTTTTCCAGCATGTAGGACACACCACTCGGCGTGCGGGCATTGTCCTCCAGCACATAGAATTCGTTGGGTCCGGTGCGGACCAGGTCCACGCCGACAATGTGGGTGTATATGCCGCCCGGGGGATCAACCCCGATCATCCTCGGCAGGAAGGCATCATTTTCGCGGATCAGGCGCTCGGGAATGCGGCCAGCCCGGATAATCTCCTGCCGGTGATAAATATCATGCAGGAAGGCGTTGATCGCCTTAACCCGCTGCTCGATTCCGCGAACCAGGTTCGCCCACTCCCCTGCCCCGATAATGCGCGGGACCAAATCAAACGGGATCAGCCGCTCGTCCGCTTCGGACTCCCCATAGACATTAAACGTAATCCCGGTGCGCCGGAAAAATGCCTGTGCTTCGACGGATTTCTTCAGAAGGGCGGGCCGGCTCATTTCCTGCAGCCAGTTTGAATAGGCCGCATAGGGGGCTCGGACGTTTCCGTCGAACCCATCCATTTCATCAAAAAATTGTGGCGCCTCTCCCATGGAGACAACAACGCATGCATGGATGCACCCGGTCAAGGCAAGCTAACAGGTACATCCTTGCTCTGCCGGGGTCGCCCGGCTTTGAGGGAAGCGCGAATAGACCTGCCTAAAAATTAGGCAAGGCCGCCTACATCGCCTGACTCCATGGCCGCGAGAGCAAGGCCGCCGAATTGATAATCCCGACCATGCAGTAGGTTTGCGGGAAGTTTCCCCACAGTTCTCCGGTGTCGGTATCCACGTCCTCGGACAGCAGGCCCAGATGGTTGCGCGCCGCCAGCAGCGCCTCAAATACGCGCCGCGCTTCTTCCGTTTCACCGATCCGGTACAGGGCATCGACGAGCCAGAAGGTGCAGGCCGTGAAGGCGGTTTTCGGTTTTCCGAAATCATCCGTCACTTTGTAACGATAGACATGATCGCCCTCGCGCAGGTCCCGGTTGATCACCTGCACCGTGGATACGTATCGCGGATCATCCGCCGCCATGAACCCGATTTCCGCCATCAACAGGACGGACGCATCCAGATCTTCCCCGCCGAACGCCGCAGTGAAGGCACCAATCTCCTCGTTCCAGGCTTTCTCAAGGATCGTTCCGTGAACGATCTCGGCCCGCTCGCGCCAGTAATCCGCCCGCGCCGGCAGGCCAAGATGCGCCGCGATCTTCGCGAGCCGGTCACAAGCCGCCCAGCACATGATGGCAGACGACGTGTGCACATGGGCAATCGTCCGGAATTCCCAGATGCCCGCGTCGGGCGTGTCATGGACCGCAAAAGCCCGTTCGCCAACGGGTTCCAATTGTTCGAATTCGGTCAGGCCGGGCCGCTTCATCAGGCGCGTATCGAAGAAACTCTGCGCAACGCCCAGGACCACTTGCCCATACACATCGTGCTGGACGTGCTCCGCCGCCTGGTTGCCACGGCGCACAGGTCCCATGCCGCGATACCCCGGCAACTGGTCGGCAAAGTCTTCCGTCAGATCGGCTTCCAACCCGATACCGTACACTGGCTGGATATGACCGCCCTTTGATTGCGCCACAATATTCCGGACCCAGCGCATATAGTGCTCCAGCGTGCCCATGCCGGACAAGCGGTTCAGCGCCGTTACGGTGAAATAGGCATCCCGGATCCAGCAGTAACGATAATCCCAGTTCCGCTCAGATCCTGCGTGTTCGGGCACGGAGGTGGTGAGCGCCGCAACAATGCCGCCGGTTTCTTCATAGACGCACAGCTTCAGCGTGATCGCAGCACGAATGACCGCCTGTTGCCATTCAAACGGTACGGCAAGGCTGCGCGCCCAGCGCTTCCAGTAAAGGCGCGTGCGCTCTTCCCAGTCACGCGCGATCACTTCCGGATGATCGGAAAGGGATTCATCCGCCCCCAGAATGAAGGCCGCTTCCCGGTCCAGAATAAAACTTGTGCCTGACAGGATGTAGGAGACCGGCGCGTCCGTGGTTACACGGAAGCTGATCTCTTCATCCACATACCGGACGTGATTGACCCCTCTCACAGGCTTCAGCTTTCGCCCGCCCCAATCGGTTTCGGGTGTCAGCGTGATACGCATGCGCGGCGTGCCCGCCAGGACTCGGAACCGGCGAACCAGCGCGGCCGGGCGGAACATCCGGCCCTGGTTTTCAAACCGCGGGGCGAAATCCACAATCTCGACAATGGCGCCGTCACGCGACTCAAGACGTGTCCGCAGGATGGCGGTGTTGTGGTCATAGGATTGGGTGCGGGACGCGAGGTCTTCCATCCAGACAGAAAACGTGCCGCCGCCTCCCAACAGCTGGTTGAACACCGGCTCTCCATCGAACCTCGGCAGGCAAGACCATTGGTAATCACCGCGTGAATTGATCAGGGCGGCAATCGTGCCATTGCCCACGATGCCCAGGTCCAGTCCGCTCATGTGTCAGCCAACTCCTTCAGATAAGCATGCACGGCGTCGACATTTTCCAGCCGGTGCCGCGCGACGGTGTCGCCTGCGCCGACCTTGACCGTCAACCCGTCAAGGCGGTTGGCCGCCCTGAAAGCATCTTCATCGGTCGTATCGTCACCAATCATGACCGGACGTCGCCCGGCAAAGGGCGCTTCATGCATCATACGGGCCAGCGCGTGGCCTTTGTTGGCATCCTGGGGTTTCGCCTCAAACACGAACTTTCCATGCTGGATGCGATATCCCGCTCCCGACAGCCCCGCTTCAGCGAGGGCAATCGCCAGATCGTCTGCCGCGTTCGGCGCTTGGCGGTAATGCAACGCCAGAACAGGGCCCTTCGTTTCAACGCGCGTGCCATGGAACATCGCACTGATCTTTTCGATCGCGCCGCGCACAGCGTCCGGCGCAGAGGCGCGCGTATCCGGTGCCTGCTGGTCTGGCGCCAGCGGGATCAGGCCATGATTGCCGACACGCCATAAGCCGCCCGGCACGCGCCGGGCCAGATCGCCAGCGTCACGGCCGGACAGGATCGCAAGCGCCCCATGGAGACGGTCGCCGACGGCCTCCAGGACGAGATCCATACCGGGGGCCAGGAACACCGTATCCGGATCGTCCTGCAGGCCGGCCAGCGTTCCGTCGAAATCGAGAAATAGCGCATCGCCCGCGGTCAGCGGCGGCGGCGCGATAGCCTGTCCTGTCATGAAAGTACTGGCACCTCTGCATCTGCGGGAACGGCGTTGAGGAAACGTTGCCTCCACCAGACCAGGTCCTGCGACCGGATGCCATCCATCAAGCTGCGCCAACGGGCCTGCCGTTCCGCCAGCGGCATATGAATAGCCTGATAAACGGCTTCGGCAATTGCGCCAGCGTCATACGGATTGACGATCAGGGCTTCATTCATTTGCTCGGCGGCGCCCGCAAACTGCGACAGGACCAATACCCCCGGATCGTCCGGGTTCTGTGCCGCGATAAATTCCTTGGCGACCAGGTTCATCCCGTCCTGCAAGGGTGTGACAAGGCATACTTTCGCCGCACGATAGAGGCCCGCAATCTCGTCCCGGTCATACCCGCGTGCCAGATAGCGAATGGGAATCCAGTCCAGGTCTCCATAGTCGCCATTGATCCGGCCGGACAGTTCGTCCAGCTGCTGGCGAAGTTGCTGGTAGCCTTCGACAACCGTCCGCGAGGGCGGTGCGATCTGGGTAAAGGATATGTGCCCATGCACATCCGGGTGCCGGTCGAAAAGGTCTGCCATGCCCTCGAAGCGCTGGATCAGGCCTTTGGAATAATCCATCCGGTCAACGCCGAGCACCAGCTGACGGTTCCCCAGAAATCTGTCGAGCTTCGACGCGGCCAGCTGCGCGTCTTCACAGGTGGAGGCTTTTACGAAGGCATCGACATCAATCCCGATCGGGCAATGCAGCAGGCGGACAGTTCGCTCCCCCACCTTGAACCGGCCATCCGGCAGTTCTTCCGCATCGAACTCTTCTTCGAGGTAGCGGGCGAGATTGTAGAGGTCCTTGCCGGTCTGAACGCCCACCACGTCATAGGCGCACATGGCTTCGCCCAGTTCCCGGTGCTGCGGGATCGCCCGGAAGGCGTCCGGCGCGGGAAACGGAATATGCAGAAACCAGCCAAGGCGGCCCTGCCAGCCACGCTGACGCATCATCCGCCCAAGCAGAAAGAAGTGATAATCATGCACCCAGATAAAGTCTTCCTGCCGGGCTTCCTGAACCGCAATCCGGGCAAACTTCTCATTCACGGACCGGTAGTTGCGGTAAGTATCGGCTTCGAAGACCGCCAGGTCGATCCGGTTGTGCATGACCGGCCAGAGCACAGAATTGGCGTAGGCGAGATAGAAGCCATCATACTGCCGACGGGAAAGATCACTGAGGGCGAACTGAACCCCCTCTTCCTCGACATAATTGACCCGCGCCGTTTCAAAGTCGAGCACCCGGCCAGACCAGCCAATCCACAGGCCTTTGGTCTCCACCAGGGTTTCCCAGAGGGCCACGGCGAGACCGCCCGCCTTGCTCTCACTGCCGGCGGCAGTCCGGTTGGAAATGGCGACCAGACGCCCGGACGTCCTGGCCGAAGTGTCTGCCTCTGCGCTTGTCATCGGTTCTTTCCTGTTGAGTCTCATGTAGGCCGCTCCGCCATGAGACCCAACCTCCGGAGGCAAATTTCCTCGCGAATTTCCAGGCCTGCTCAGGATTGAGACAGCCAGCGGGCCGCCATATTGCCGCTGAACGTGGCGGCGGCACATCAGTTCCGTTGAATATACAGCAGGTTCAGCGCCCCAAGGCTTCGATTTTTTCCTGCAGACGCAGCACTTCGGTGAACGCCAGAAAGACATGGTAAAGGGTCGATGCCGGCACATCATCGGCGTCCGGCTCGCCCTCTGCTGTGAATCGTTCCAGCCACAGACCCGGTATCGGCGTGTTGAGATACTGATCCAGCAACAGGCGTGAGCTCGCTGCAACGGCGGCGCGCGGATCCTGTCCCGTTGCTTCAAACAGGGCGAGATGCGCCTTGATCCGTTCCGTATTCGGCCAGGTCCGCGCCCCGGCATCAACTGCCGCCCCGTCGTCCAGTACGACCTGCATCGTCCGGCCCGTCTGCGGATCGACCCCGTGGGTCTCGGCGAACCGGACAAGGCCTTCCGCCAGCGCAACCGTATCCTCGCCCGTCAGCTTGCCGTACTGGACGAGAATCCAGGCCCATTCCAGTTGATGGCCGGGCTCAACCAGTTGACCATCATGCCCCTCGGCACGGTTCCAGTCCGTATCGAAATACTCCGCCAGCGTGGCGCCGTCGAAAAGCTTGTCGCGGAACAGGGTCACCAGCTCTCGCGCCGTTGCCAGGAAGCGCGTCTCTCCCGTGGCCTCGTAGGACACGAGCGAGGCCTCCAGAAGGTGCATGTGCGGGTTCTGCAGGCGCCAGCCTTTCGGCGGCAATTCGTGCCAGAATCCGTTTTCCGCCCGCAAATGCGTGTCGATGAAGTCCATCGCGCGGTGCATGCCCGCACGGGACTCCTGATCCCGCGCTGCCTTGTGGCGCCAGGCATAGCCGAACAGGACGAAGGCCAGATCGTACAGATCCGGTGTGCCGTCCAGCACCGCGCCTTCGCGGTCTGTCGTTCGCGGCCAGCCCTTGTCGGGGCCCAGGTACAGCTCATCGAGCTGGCGAGCGCCCTCTGCCGACAACGTCATGCCCTGCTCCCAGCCGAGAATCGCGGCGTGGGAAAACACATAGGTCTGCCGCCCGGTCACGCGGGTGCGGTGGAACCCCGCATCAATCGGTTCACCGGAATAATCCAGCTTCTCGACAAACCGTTGGCTTTGCAGGTCATAGCCGGCTTCCGCCCACAACGGCAGGGCAGCATCGAATGTCCAGCGCTGGATCTCGTCGAACGGAATTGCCGAAGACATTCTTACCTCCACCGGCTCAGCCGGGTCCGATTATACCCGACACGAACGCACGGAGATCCCCGCCGGTGTACAGGTGGCCGGGCAGCCCCGCGCGGCGGGCAGCTTCCATGTCGGATGGCTTGTCCCCGATCAGAAAGCTCGCCTCCCGGTTCACTTGCCAGTCGTTCAGTGCGCGCAGGATCATGCCGGGGTTTGGTTTCCTGTCCGGATGGTCTTCCACTGTATAGGCTGGCACCTTCCCGTCTGCGTGGAAAGGACAGTGATAGAAGGCATCAACAAAAGCGCCCTCTTCTGCGAGCTGCGCCTGCATACCGGCATGGAAGACGCCGATTGCCTCTTCCTCGTAATATCCCCGCGCCACGCCCGCCTGATTGGTCACAACGATCACACGATACCCGCGATCGTTCAGCAGGCGGATCGCCTCTCGAGCGCCCGGAATCCATGTAAGGTCATCCACACGGTGGGTGTAGCCGTGATCTTCATTCAGGACGCCGTCGCGGTCGAGGAAGGCCGCCGGACGGACCCGCATTGCAGCCGTTTCGCGCTGCGCCTGTGCCAGCGTTTCAGGCAAGCCGATATCCAGAAAGTATCCGTCGAAAGGCAGGCCTTCCAGGCGCCCCACTTTCACCAGTTCCGGAAACACATCGCTTTCGATGGAAGATGGCGCCTCGATCCGGCTGACCATGGCGCGATCAAGATAGTAGATGCCGCCATTTATCAGGCCCGGTCCGGTCAGGTCCGGGTTCTTTTCAATGAAGGCGGAGATCCTGGCCCCGTCCAGCTGAACGGACCCGTAGCGGGCAGTATCCTCCACCATGCGCAAAGCAAGGCGGCCGCCCCCTTCCGGAAGGGGCGCGGCCGTCAGCGCGCGCAAATTGATGTCGAAAAAGGAGTCGCCATTCAGCAGGACGAAATGCTCGTCCAGCACCTGGGCCGCCTGCGCCAGCGCGCCGCCGGTTCCCATCGGCTGGCTTTCCCGCACGACACGGATGGCCGCCTCGCCGATACGTTGGCCGTCATAGGCCTCCTCGACCTTGTCTCCGAGATGGCCGGCCAGCAGGACAAGATCCGTGAACCCCATCCGCGCAGCATTCTCCAGGATCAGGTCCAGGAAGCGGACGCCCGGCGCGATTTCCTGCATGGGCTTCGGTGTATTTGCCGACAGGGCCCCCAACCGGGTGCCTCTGCCGCCCACCAGAAAGAGGGCCTGTTTGACGCGGGTCATGCCAGCTCTCGAAGCGCTGCTGTCTCCAGCGCGTCTTCGAACACGCTTACCGTACTGTCGAGGGTCGCTTCCCAGCTGAAATACTGCTTCGTCAGCGCGACCGCCCCGGCGCGAAGCCGTGATGTCAGGTCCGCATCCTTCAGTAAGCGTATCATGCCGTCGGCCAGCGCGTCGGAATCCTTCGGTTTGACGAGAAGCACGTTCTGCTGGTCGACAAATTCCGGTTCCGGACGCTCCCCCAGCGTGGTGATGACCGGCAAGTCATGCGCGGCGCAGGCCGCAATGGAACTGTTGTTTAGCGCGGCGCCCTCGGAGAAAGGCAGCACGGCATAATCCGCGGCCCGCAGATAGAGCGCGCCGGCATCGGTATCGAACGGGAACTCCCCGGTCCAGCTGATCGCGTCCTCAATTCCCTCTTCGCGCGCAATCGCGTGCAGGTCATCGACGCTCCAGCCAGATTTGAAATAATCCGGCGCGGCGCCACCGATGATGGCGAGGCGGGCATCAGGCACCTGCGCCCGTACCTTGGCGAAGCCGCGGATAAGATATTCAAGGCCCTTGCCGACATAGAGGCGGCCAAAATAGGCAAACAGCGGTGCATCCGCCGGAACACCCAGCATCTCACGCCCCTTCAGGCGCGACGCATCACCCGGAACGCTCATCGGAATCAAAGGCGGCGGAGGAATGATGACAGCTTTCTCTTCCAGTCCCGGCATGTGTTCGGCGAACCGTTCGAGATGAGGTTTTGCCATGGCAATCACACGATCGCTGTCCCGCAGGATCGTGCCGTATTCATAGCTGATGTTCCCACCGCCCAGCGCACGCGCAGACAGTTTCAGGTTCAACCGGGTCAGGAACGGATGTTCTTTCGGGCGGACCCCCACCGGTGCCGTGATCTGGGTCACGATCTGCGTATCCGGCAGGGCCGCTTTCAGACGCGTCGGCAGCAGCGAGATCATCGGATGAAACTCAAATGCCATGCCGATGAACCAGATGAAGATCAGGTCCGGCTTCAAGTCCTGCGCATGGCGCAGCACCTTGCCTTGCGAAGACCAGTTCCAGTTATCCATTTCCGCATGAACGCGGCAGCCTTTGACACTCTTGCCATCCACTTTCTTGCTGGTCAGCACATCGACGGAATATCCGCGCTCCGCCAGCCCCTCGCTGAGCCGCGCAATATGGTCACCCTCTGCAATCGGCATCGGCGGAAACACGCCCGTAATCACCAGCACTTTTGTCGTCTCGGGTTTCATCGAACTCCACCCCCCAGTTTTTGTCCGACCCGGCCGGCCGCATGGCGCATCCAGGTCTGCATTCCTACCCCACGCATTGCCCCCAGCAAGGCATCTAGCGCAATCCTGTTGTCTTCGGCCCGCACCCGCATGGCCGCAATCTTCTCCGACAGTTTTTTCAACTCGGCGGAGGGATCACCCAGCAACTGGTCTCCCATCGCGGAAATGTCCGCACGCGCAGCGGCATCCGGATCAAGCGCGGCTTTCCAGCCGAGGTCACGGCACAGATCGCTCACCTTGTCAGACCGGCGGATCCCAAGGAACGGAACCCCCTGCAGGGCCGAGAAAACACAAAAATGATACCGCGTCGAAATCGTCATCGCACACTGCGCAATGATCGACATCATCTCCTGTGGCGTCAGGTAGTCAGATGGCCCCATCAGGACCGCATCCTTGCGCGACATCAGTGAACGAACAAGGTCCGCTGCCGCCTGGTCATAAGTGTCCCCTTCCCGCACTTCGTTGAAAAGGAACAGGACACGCGCGCCATGCCGGTTGACCAGATCGTCCAGCGCGGCGGCCAGTTCGGTGAACAGGCGCGGCGCCTTCTCCATCATGTGGTCTTCGGCATTGATGTTGACGCCGATGACAGGCCGACCGCCCAGCCCGAGGCGCTGGGTTACCTTGCGGCCATAGGCCGGCTCGGCCGGATCCAGCAGCCAGGCCATGTCTGCGGCGATGGTGATCAGGTCCGGTGCAACCCCGAGGTCCAGCAGCCGGTCCTGGTCATGTACGCTGCGCACGCTCCAGCACATGACGTTCGGAATGATCTGTTCCTGCACCCTCTGGCGCGAGATGTCGTGGCGGAGCTGTTCAACGCCAACCCCGACAAAAGCTGCGGGCTTGCCCCAGTTTCCGGCGTGCTGGAGCATGCCGCCAAGGCTCAGCAGCGGCCAGTCGCCCAGATTGTCCATGATCGGCGTGCCGCCCGGAATGATATAGCCAGCCCCCATATGAGCATGCAGCTTGGCCGGGAGGCCCATAATCCCGTCGATATACTGATAGTAGCGAAACCCCGGCTCTACCCGCTTCGTGTGGGCCGGATCGCTGGAAGCAACATCTACCCCGATGCCCCCGCCGAAACGTTCAATCAGGCGGCCAAACCCCAACAGCGTGGCTTCATCGCCAATATTGCCGCTGCCATAAAAGCCGAAGGGTGCAACCAGTCTCATATATACGCCGTCAGAACGCCTCTACTGTACGCGAGCAAGCCCTACAGGCGGCATGACGCGAAAACTTCGTTTTGGTTGCAAACCCTATTCCAGTAAACTTCCTGTTTCCACTAACACGGAATTTCAAGAAACGGTCCATAAAAGGGCCACTTGCATCAGACTTGCGTGCTGCGCCCCCATTGGTGACGCGCACCAGCACATTTGGACCGGATCGATACAGTCGCTCCAGGGAGGAGACAGAATTTTGAAGGTTGGCATCATTGTAGACGTCGAACCGGGGATACATGGCGGTATCGCAACGGCCCTGCGCAGCCTGATCACGGCGCTGGGGAAGCTGGACGGGCCGGAAACCTACGTCCTGATCGTCGAGAACCAGAACCAGGTCGATTGGCTGAGCCCGCTTGCCGCAAATCAGCGCTTTGAAATGCGTCCAGTCTCCTCTGGCAATCCGGTCCGTGACGTCCTGCGCGGGGTGAAGGGATTGGCGAACAAGGCGCTCGGCCGGGACGGCAAAGTTGGCTGGCCGCAGGTGCCAATCTCGGACGGATGGCTCGAGAGCCTCGGCCTCGATGTGCTGCACCAGCCCACTCAGGGCTTCATCTATTGCGCTATTCCGACCGTCTACAATCCGCACGACCTGCAGCATCTGCATTATCCGCAATTCTTCGACCTGTCGGATCTCACCTGGCGCGAAACAATTTATCGGGCTGCTTGTCGCACATCGCATGCGATCATCGTGAACTCACAATGGATCAAGGATGACGTTGTCGCCCAGTTTGGCGTCAGCCCCGACAAGGTGCAGATCATTCCGGAGGCAGCCCCCACGCAATTGTTGGCGGAGGTGACCGACGAGGACAAGGCCGCGACGCGGGCCAAATATACTCTGCCCGAGCGCTACATCTTCTATCCGAACAATACCTGGCCGCACAAAAACCATTTGCGCCTGTTCGAGGCGATGGCCTGGCTGCGAGATGAAAAGGGCCTGACCGTACCGCTGGTCTCCACCGGAGCCCGGCACGAGCCGAGCCGGGAGGCGCTGGACAGCCGCATGCGTGGACTCGGCCTCGAAAACCAGGTCCAGTTCCTGGGCTTCGTGTCCAATGAGGATCTGCGCGCGATCTATCAGATGGCCCGCTGTCTGGTCGTGCCGAGCCTGTTCGAAGCCAACAGTCTTCCGATTTTCGAAGCCTGGGCGGAGGGTATTCCGGTGGCCAGTTCGAACGTCACTGCCCTGCCCGAGCAGGTCGGCGATGCCGGTCTCCTGTTCGATCCGATGGACCCGCACGACATGGCCGGGGTCATCGAACGCCTCTTCACAGACGATGCGCTTTGTGCCGACCTGATTGAGAAAGGCAAAGTGCGCCTGTCCGATTTCGACTTCCTGCGCACGGCCCGCGCCAACCGCGCCACCTACCGCCGTGCAGCCGGGCGCCGTCTCGATTCGGAGGATGCTGCCCTCCTCGCTCATGACTGGATGCGCTATCCGATCCGCGACTGAGGCAGCATGCAAGCAGATGCAAAAAAGGGCGCTCCGCCATGGAGCACCCTTTTTTTCGTCTGAACGTGTTGCCTAGGCTTTCTTGCCCAGCACGCTTTCGAACACACCGGCAATCCGGGCGACCATCGCATCGTCTACGCGGCGCGAGGTTGGCAGGTTGACGCCCGTGCGGGACAGCCAGGTGCTGTTCGGGCACTTCCGGGCATACTGACGATAGGCAGGCATCGACGACAGGCCGTGGAAGAAGGGGCGCAGATCGATATTCGCGGCCTTGCAGGCGGCAATCAGGTCGGTGCGCTTGTCTTCCGGAACCTGGGCACAGGCAAACCACGTCACCGGTTGGGCACGTTGGTCCATCGCGGGCGGGAAAGACACGCCAGGAATGCCCGACAGGGCCTCGACATAGCGGTCATAAACAGCGGCGCGCATCGCAAGCAGCTCGTCCATCCGCTCGATCTGGGCACACCCGATGGCGGCCTGCATATTGGTCATGCGGAAATTGAAGCCCGGCTCCTCATGCCAGTAACGGCGCTCCGGCCGCATGCCATGATCGCGCAGCATCCGCATGCGCGTTGCAATATCGGCATCATTGGTCAGGCAGATCCCGCCTTCGCCGGTCGTGATGATCTTGTTGGCGAAGAAGGAGAAGCTCGAAATATCCGAGAAGGACCCGATCGGCTGGCCATCATATTTCGCGCCATGCGCTTCGGCGCAGTCTTCAATGATGTAGAGGCCGCGGGCCTGCGCCAGTTCAACGATTTCCGTCATCTGCGACGGGCGGCCGAAGACGTGCACAGGCATGATGGCGCGCGTGCGCGGCGTGATGGCCCGCTCCACCGCTTCGGCCGACAGGCACCAGGTATCGCGGTCGACATCGACCAGAACAGGCCGGGCCCCGACATGCATCACCGTATTGATGGAAGCCGCGAAGGTCAGGTCCGGAACGATCACTTCGTCCCCTTCCCCGATGCCCAGCGTCGCCATGGCAAGGTGCAGCGAGACGGTGCCGTTGGACGTCGCCACACCGTGGGCCATACCCATCTTTTCGGCGAACTCACGTTCAAAACGGCGGATGTAATCGCCGGTCGAGGAAATCCAGGTCGACAGGAACGCGTCGAATGCGTTGCGCATTTCGCGGTGCGTCAGGTCTGGTTCGGACACCGGCAGGAAGGGCTGCGGGCCGGACTCGTCGATCCCGGTGAGGCGGTCTTCGCCATCCAGCACAGGCTCCACACCCAGCGGCTCTTTCGCGCTGCCCCAGGGCGCAGTCACATCGCCAACCGTCTGGCCGGAAAGATGCCCGCCCTTCATGAAGGCCTCGCGCATGATGGCAAGGTCGGCATAGCCCAGCAGCTTGCCGGCTGCATCGGTGACGAAGACAAAGCCGCGTCCATTATCCAATGCCTTTTCGAGCCCGGCGAACAAAACATCGCCTTGCGTGCAGGTCATGGCAGCCGTCTGTGCGGACACATCAATATCAATCATGTTCAGGAAACCTTGGCCCCGGCGGGAAGATAGTTTGAATCCAGTTCCGGATCGTAAAGAACGACCTGCGACCCGCTCCGCTCCATGCGCAGCGGCACATGGGTCATGCCCTTCATCGCGGCCATCACTGCGGCGCGCTTTTCGGGTGGCACGAACATCAGCAGGAAGCCGCCACCGCCTGCGCCCAGCAGTTTGCCGCCAAGCGCACCGGCCTTGAGAGCCGCTTCATAGCGCTCGTCGATCTCAGGGTTTGATACCGAGGCGTCGAGGGCCTTCTTGTTCATCCAGGTCTCATTGAGAAGCGCGCCGAAATCATTGATGTCGCGTGACGGGTCCGTGAGGATCTGTTCCCCCTCGCCCACCATGTCATAGATCGCGCGCAACTCTTTCGTCCGGTCACCGAACTTTGCCACCTTGCGCTTTTCGATCTCGTCGGCAAAGCGGGTAAAGCCCGTGAAGAACAGCATCATGGAATCTTCCAGCACTGCGCGGCGTGCGGCCGGCAAGCGGATGGGAGAGATGTCGTAGTCGCCGTCTTCCGAAAACTCGATCCGGTTCAGGCCGCCATGGGCTGCCGCAATCTGATCCTGATAGCCAACCGTTTCACCCAGCAACTTCTGTTCGACAAAGATGGCTTCGCGCGCCAGCTTCTTCTTGGAACTGAGCATTTCCTGGTTGCCGAAAAAGGCGTGCAGCAGCGACACGGTGAAGGAAGAAGATGACCCGAGGCCCGACTTGGATGGCAGGTCGGAGTTGTGGATCACCTCATAACCCGTCTCGTTGTCGCCGGCATAGTGCTTCAGCACTTCACGCACGACCGGATGCTGGATCTCGTTGATGGTCGACACTTCTTCCAGCATGCCCCAGGCGACGCGATAGTTGAAATCGAACACCGCCGGCAGCCGACGCAGCTGGATATAGATGTATTTGTCGATCGACGTCGACAGCACGGCCCCCTTCTCCCCGCGCTCCAGCCAGGAGGGGTGATCGGTACCGCCTCCGAAGAAGGAGACACGAAGCGGGCTGCGGACAATGATCATTACGAGGCCTTAGACGTTCGAGTAGCGGGAGTTGCGGATCATCTTGTACCCACGCAACAGTTCAGCGATACCCCGGTCAAGCGACCAGTCCGGGCGCCAGCCCGTGGCTTCCACCTTCTCGTTCGAGACGATGTAGTCGCGCTTGTCCGGGTCTTCGCCGATCGGCGCTTCGAGATAGACGAAGCTCGGCACGTGTTTCTGGATCTTCTGGCAAAGCTCGATCTTGGAGAGGTTCGCATCCGACAGGCCGAGATTGTAGGCCTCGCCGCGCATCGTGTCGAAATTCGCAATCGCGTGCTCGAAGCCTTTCACCACATCGCGGACATGGATGTAGTTGCGCTTGAAGTGGCCTTCGAAGATGACGACGGCGCGGTCGGTCACAGCGCGCCAGGTGAAGTCATTGACCAGCAGGTCCAGGCGCATGCGCGGAGCCATGCCGAACACGGTGGCCAGGCGCAGCGTCACGCCATTGCCGTTGTCGAGCACGGCCTTCTCGGCTTCCACCTTGGTGATGCCGTAGAGGGAGATCGGGTTCAGCGGACTTTCCTCGGTGCAGAACTTGCCGCTTTCCCCGATGCCATAGCCGGAATTGGTGACCGGGAAGACGACCTTCTGGTCCTTGGAGGTCCGCTTGACGAGGTCCACAACCGCTTCCTGGTTGAGGGTCTTGGCGGCAATCGGGTCCAGTTTGCAGAGTGGCGCGCCGACAAGGGCAGCCAGCGGAATCAGCACATCGGCCTGCGGCACGAGTTCGTCCAGCAGGCGCGTATCGCGGGCATCGCCTTTGATCGGGGTGAAGTTCTCGTTCGCGCACACGGCAGCCAGTTCGGTCGTGCCACGTTCGAACGTGTCGAGCACGGTGACTTCATGCCCCTGCTCCAGCAGTCGCGGTACCATGGTCGAGCCGATATAACCCGCGCCGCCTGTAATCAGAATTTTCATGTTTGCCTCTGGTCCCTCTAGCTGTCTTGCGCACCGTTAATGCGCCCAGCTTTCCTATAGCAACTCTCACACCACAGGAATCCAGTCCAAATCCACCAAAGCGGGACAAATCGACCGCATTCCGGGTGAATTCCCCTGATTGGTGTATTCTATTGAGACAGGCTCCAGATCAATGTGCCGGATCTGGAAAATAGGCCTCCACCGCCTGGCGGGAGCCGTCCGGCGTGAAATGACCATAGTCGAGATAAAGATCCTGGCCCCCGGCCCGGACCGGGCAGCGCCCCTCCGGGCAAAGCGCCCTGGCCGGGTCGATAAAGGTCGCGCCGGTGCGCGAAGCAATCGCGGCAAGCCGGCTATTCATCGCGCGCGCCTCGGCGCTCAGCGGCAGGGCGGCGTCTTCCGTTCCCGGCGGCACGGTCCGCGCGAGGATCAGATAAGGCGGAATATGGAAGTTCGGCGATTGGCCGATCAGCGTCACCTCAACACCGGCGGCCTTGAACGCGGTTAATGTGCCTTCAACCTCAACCGAAATCCGCGTGCCGTATTCCAGCCAACTGCCCGCCACGATCACCCGTTTGACACCCAGCTGCCGGACGAGTTCCAGGGCTTGCGGCCGGAAGGCCAGGCAGGCTGGCGTACCCGGGCTGTCTGGCGCCAGGGTCGGCGGGCACCCTTCCATGGCATATTCGACAATCGGCGCGCGTGCGGCCAATCCGGTCTCGCGAAGGCCCGGCACATAATGAGCCGCGAAGGAATCCCCGAACAGGAGGGTCGGCGCGCTGTCTCCATTGCCCAGCGTACAGGCCCCGGCCGACCAGTCCGTCCAGCTCTGGCTATCCCGCAACAGGCAGGTGCCCGCGCCCCACGCTTGCTCAGCCGCATGAATGTCCGGCACGCGGTCGAAGCCCGGCTGACTGGCGAACAGACGGGCATTGGCTTTGCCCCCTGCCCACCCGGCCGCCGCGGTACCAAGAGCGCACGCCAGCGCCACTGCCAGCACAACCGATGTTTTCCGACCGGTCCGGCGCAGGGGCGTTTCGACAAGGCGGTAGACAAGCCAGGCCAGCAGGAAGCAAAGCGCCAGTGCGGCCAGCGTCTCCCCGAACGTCAGCCGGCGCATCATCAGGAACGGCGCCAGGACCAGCACCGGCCAGTGCACGAGATAAAGCGAATAGGAGATCCGGCCCATCCAGACGATGGGCGGCAATGCCAGAAAGCGTGACACAAGCGGCCGGAATTCCTCCCCCGACGGCTGGCCCAGCCAGATCACCAGCCCTGCCCCGAGACAGGGCCAGAGCGCTGCAGATCCGGGAAACAGGGTCCCCGGCCCGAACAGGAAGACCGCCCCGGCGATCATCCCCAGTCCGGCCAGCGCGCCTGCCTCGTTCACCCCGCGCGGCAGGGCCAGGCGCGGCAGGAGCGCGATCAGGACACCCAGCAGGAATTCCCAGGCCCGCGTGAACGGCAGGTAGAACGCCGCATCGATATGGCCGTGTCGCACGGCATACAGGTTCAGCCCGAAAGAACCGAGCAGGCACAAGGTCACCACAAGCCGCCAGCGTCCGGCCAGGAAACGCTGGATCACCAGCAGGAAAACCGGCGCCGCAAGATAGAACTGTTCCTCCACGCCCAGCGACCAGGTGTGCAGCAGCGGCCGGAACGGCATGTCATTGTTGAAATAGGAACTGGCCTGCCAGAAATGCACGTTCGAAAAGAACAGCGACGCCGCGATCAGGCTGTCCGCAAAAGGCTGGAAATAGACAGGCGGCACGATTGCCAGGCTTGCCAGCAGCGTGCCCAGCAAGACCACCGTCAGCGCTGGCAGAATTCGACTTGCCCTGCGCGCGAAAAAGCCGGTCAGAGAAAACCTTCCGGCACCCAGATCGCGGAACAGGCTGAGCGCGATCACATAGCCTGAAATGACGAAAAAGACATCGACGCCAACAAAGCCGCCTGAAAACCGGCTCCAACCTGCATGGAAAACGAGAACGGCCAGAACGGCTACCGCGCGCAGTCCGTCCACATCGGCCCGGTAACCCGGCTTTGAACCGGCCTGGCCGCCGGCCGCAGGATGGAAGGAGTCAGGGCGCATCACCGTCGATTTTGTGCATTGCGCATGCCAGTCGAGCAGAATCTCCTCGCAGGATTACTGCGCTTTCCACGACTCGCCTCAGAAGTGTCCCTGTTTGCACCAGACGTGCGCGGCATTTCCTGTTTAAATGGCAAGGAATTTGCAGCCTTCTTCGCGTAATTCGAACACGCGGTTTCAGCTGCACTGACTGGGGACAGGAGTATTAACATGAGCAACGACACCGGCCGCACAGCCGTCATTCTGGCGGGGGGCCTCGGATCGCGGTTGCGTCCATACACGGTCGTACTGCCCAAACCCCTGATGCCGGTTGGCGAATCCCCGATCCTGGAAGTCATCATCAAGCAGCTGTCTCGCAAGGGTTTCAGCCGCATCATCCTGGCCGTGAACCACCAGGCAGATATCCTGCGCGCCTATTTCGGCGACGGAAGCCGATTGGGCGTCAGCATCGAATATTCCCTGGAAACCAAGCCGCTTGGCACAATGGGCCCGCTGCACCTGATGAAGGAGCTGCCGGAAAACTTCATCGTCATGAATGGCGACATTCTCTGTGACCTCGATTTCGGCGACTTCTTTGCCAATCATGAAAACGACAATCGCCTGTTCACCATCGCAGCCTCCAAGCGCGAACAGCTGATCGACTATGGTGTGCTCGGCTGTGACGCCGACCATCTCGTCTCTTTCACCGAGAAGCCGCGCACCCCCTATCTCGTTTCCATGGGCGTCTACTGCCTCAGCCGCCGCGTGCTGGACTTTATTCCGGAAGATGAGGCCTATGGCTTCGACCAGTTGATGCTGCGCTTCCTGGACGAAAAGCGCGATGTGAACGTTCAGACGCATGAGGGCTACTGGCTCGATATCGGCCGCCCGGATGACTATTTCCGCGCCGTCGACGAATGGCCGGACCTGCGCACGAAACTGGGACTCTGACGTGCCAGCAAATGCCTCTTCTTCAAAACAGGACCTCCCCGGCCGCATTGTCGTGACCGGGGAGACTGGTTTTGTCGGCCGCCGGCTCGCCACGCGGCTGGAAGCATTGGGCGTGGAGATTGTGGGCTTTTCCCGCTCCAACGGAGGCGACCTGCTCACCGGCGCCCTGCCGCTGGAGGGCGCCGGACATGTCTTTCATCTTGGCGCGCTTTCCTTCGTGCCGGACAGCTGGACCGATCCGGCGAACTACCACCTGGTGAACACGCACGGCACCGTGCGCGTGCTGGACCAGTGCCGCCGCGCCGGCGTGCCGATGACTTTCATCAGCACGTTTGTTTACGGTGCCGGGGCCCCCGTGCCGGTGTCGGAAGATTTTCCGCCCCGCCCGGCCAATCCCTATGCCTGGTCCAAACTCGCCGCCGAGGACGCCTGCCGTTTCTTCGCCGGCAATTTCGGCATGGACGTCACCGTGCTGCGTCTCTTCAACGCCTACGGCCCCGGCCAGAAGGATTCCTTCCTGATACCAACAATTGCCCGCCAGGCCATTGACCCGTCGGTGAAGGAAATTGTCGTGGCAGACCTCGCCCCGCGCCGGGATTTCGTCCATGTGGACGATGTGGTGGAGGCAATGATCAGCACGATCGGGATGTCAGGTGGCGGCACGTACAATGTCGGCTCCGGCCGCTCCTATTCCATTGGCGACGTCATCGCTGCCTGCCTGAAGGCGGCGGGAACGTCCAAACCCTATTCCGACCGCGGCGAGCGCCGCGAGAATGAAGTCATGGATGTCATTGCAGACATCTCCGCCCTGACTGCGGCCACAGGCTGGCGCCCGCAGATCGGATTTGAACAAGGCATGAAATCGGTGATCGAGGCACAAGCCATATGTTGAGTATTGATATCGTCTGCCCGGTCTTCCGTGAGGAAGCGGCAATCGAAACCTTCCACAAGGCACTGATCGAAGCGACCGAACCGCTCTATAATGAGTACAAGTTCCGCTACATCTATGTCGTTGACCCCGCCCCGCCGGACCGCAGCGATGAAATCCTGCAGGGCATTGCCGACAAATCCGACAATGTGACCGTCCTGGTCATGTCGCGCCGCTTCGGCCACCAGGCAGCGCTAATTGCCGGCATCGACGAGACGCGCGGCGACGCCGTCGTCATGCTCGACAGCGACATGCAGCACCCGCCCTCGCTGATCCCGAAACTGATCGAGGAATGGCGCGGCGGCTCCGACATCGTCCAGACGCTCCGCCATGACGACCAGAAGATTTCCTTCGGCAAGCGCGTTACCTCGCGCATGTTCTACGGCGTGTTCGAACGCATGACCGGGATCGACCTGAATGCCGGGTCTGCTGACTTCCGCCTCCTGTCCCGCAAAGTGGCCGATGTGTTCCGGACCCAATTCCGCGAACATAACCCCTTCTTCCGCGGCCTTGTCACCTGGGTCGGTTACCGGATCTCCTATGTCGAGTTCGTGCCGGAGAAACGGTTTGCAGGCCGGTCGAACTATTCCCTCGCCGCGCTGATCCTGTTCGCAACGAACGGCATCTTCTCCTTCTCCAAACTACCTCTGCGCGTCTGTATCTGGCTGGGCCTGATCTTCGCCGCCTGCAGTGCGACCGCCGGTATCTACTACCTGATCGTCTATCTCTTCTTCGAAGACATCATCGTTCCGGGTTGGGCGTCGCTGTTCGCGCTCGGCGCTTTCGGCGGGTCGGTCAACCTCTTCTTCCTCGGCGTGCTGGGCGAATATATCGGCATTATCTTCGACGAAGTGAAAAACCGCCCGCGTTACCTCGTGGCCGACACCTATGGCGCCCGGTCCGACGCCGGCAAGGAGACCGCATCGTGAGCATGAGCGACCTTTCCCCGGACCGATTCGACCAGCATGTCGTCGCCCGCAGCCACTCTTTCTTCGAGGGCGACATCACGGCGAACGAAGCCCGTATCCGCGAGGCGGTCACCGGCAAGCGCGTCCTGATTGTCGGCGGGGGCGGCTCCATCGGATCGGCCACGCTGCGCGCGCTGATCCGGTTTGAACCGGCCGCCGTGCACGTCATCGACCATTCGGAAAACTACCTTGCCGAACTGGTGCGCGACCTGCGCTCTGGCATGGACCTCCCGGCCAATCTCGACCTTCGCATGTGGCCGATCGATTTCGGCGCTCCGGTCACGGAACGTCTGGTCAATTCCGAAGACCCCTACGATGTCGTGATGAATTTCGCCGCGCTGAAACATGTGCGCTCGGAGAAAGACATCTATTCCCTGCTCCAGATGCTGGACACCAATGTCGTGCGCCAGGCGCGCTTCAAGTCCTGGGTTGCGGCCCGCGGCGGCACGACCCGTTTCTTCGGCGTCTCCACCGACAAGGCCGCCAACCCGACCAGCCTGATGGGCGCCACCAAGCGCCTGATGGAAGACGTTCTATTCAGCGCCAGCCCCACGGCCGGCATGAATGTGTCGTCGGCGCGGTTCGCCAACGTCCTCTTCTCCAATGGCAGCCTGCCGCAGGCCTGGCTGCGCCGGATCGAACTCGGCCAGCCGCTGGCTGCCCCGCGGGGCACGCGCCGCTATTTCGTCACCCGTGCCGAAGCGGGCGAGATCTGCCTGCTGGCATCCCTGCTTGGCGGACAGGATGAAATCATCATCCCGCGCCTCGACCCGGAGAAAGAACTGCGTCTTCTGGAAGCCATCGCGGCAGACGTGCTGAAACTCACAGGCTTCGAAGCCGTTCCGTTCGAGGACGAGGCCGAAGCCCGCCATGAAGTCGCCGCGCTGCGCAAGCAGGGCAAATGGCCCCTGCTCCTCACCCCGCTCGATACGAGTGGTGAGAAACCCTATGAGGAGTTCGTCGGCGCTGACGAGGTCTCCCACGAGATCGGCATGGAGAGCGTGCTGGCCATTCGTCACGCCAAGGCGAAGATCGGCCCGGACTTCATCGACCGGCTGGACACGCTTGTCAGCGATACATCCGGCAAGGTGCAAAAGGCCGATATTGTGGAAACGATCGCTTCGGTGATCCAGAATTTTGCCCACATCGAAACGGAAAAAAATCTCGACCAGAGAATGTAGTCGCCGTCACAGGCGGCAAGATGGGAGGAGCCACGCGCATGGACGCAGCTCAGACACTTCAGAAGTTGATGCATTTCCTGCGCGGCGGGGATGACAGCTGGACATTGCGCGCAAGCCTTTTCCTCGCGGGCGTGGTGCTCGTCGGGATCCTGACGATTGCCGTGCACATGGCTGCCGGGCTGACCCTGCCTGCACCCTGGGGCGACGAAGCCTACTTCCTCTGGCAGGCGCGCGGATTTGAGCGCTGGAATGATTTCATCGCGCCGGAAATCGACCCGGACCGCCCGCTCCTGCTGCTGCCTTATGGCTATCCCCTCCTGATGGGCATCGTCTTCAAGGTCTTCGGCTTTTCGCTGGAGATCGCGCGGGCCGTGTCCCTCGTCGCGACACTGGCCGGGTTTGGCCTTCTGGCCACGGCCATGCGCGGCCGCAAGATCGCCGCGGTCAGCCTGATCCTGATCGGCGCCTTCCTGCTGAATGGACACTTCGTGGTCATGGCCAACAATGCCCGCATGGAAGCGGTCATGTTCGCCATCATCTGCGGCGCCCTGCTTCTTGTGCAGAACAATCGCCATTGGGTCGCACTCGGCCTGCTTGGCGGGTCTGCCGTGATCCACCCGAACGCCATGCTGATGGGCGCACCGGTTTTCTTCTATGCCATTTTCGCGGGCAAGCTGTGGAAGAACTGGCCGAGCCGGACGGGCATGATCGTGATTGGCATCGGCGTCGCAGCCTGGGCCGCGCAGGCGCTCTACATCTTTACTCATTGGGCCGCCTTCGAGCATGACCTCGCCTACCGCCTGTCGGAAACGACCTCGGCCAGCAAGGGCGCGTCGCAATTCGGCGGCTGGCATGCCGTGGGCCTGGTGTCGATCTTCGCCATCTGGGCACTGGCCCTCTGGCGCAAGGTGCCGGTTGCCCACCTCACCGCTTTCGCCGTCGGCGCCTGGCTGATGAGCCGCGTGCGCGAAGAGCAGTGGTATGACGTGTTCAACGATTTCGCCTATTTGCTCGCCGCGCTCGCCCTGATCGAGATCCTCGTGAAGGATGTGCGCAGGCGCTATCCGAACCAGGCGCTGATCTCCCTTGGCGCATCGCTCGCCCTTGTGGCGGTCGCGGGCCTGTTCTTCCTGAAGACCGGCCGGATCGAAGGCCCGAAAGGCTATCTGCAGGAACTGAATGTCGACGGCATGGTCATCGCCGATGACGTGCCCTACTTCACCCCCGAAGACCGCGCCGTGCTGGAAGCTTACATGAATGGTATCCAGGAAAACGGCCTGACCACGGTGGAACTTTACCCTTGGGGCGATACGCTCCTCTTCCCGGAAAACGATCCGGATACGGTGCGCTTCCAGATTCCATATTTCGATCCGGACTATGTCGCCTCCACCCGCAACTGGCCGTGGGGCTATGGTCCGACCTATGGCGAGACGCCGACGGTCTACATCCTGCGTACCTCGAAATACCAGCCGCGCTGGCTGGACGAGCGGTTCGACCGGCTGATGAAGCGCGCCAGCGAGCGGGCCGGCGGACGGGCGCCCGAGGTGATCCACTCGCGGAACGACACCGAAATCTGGTATGCCTTCCCGACAATCGCCGAGGCCCCTCCCGCGCCATGACCGAAGCCGCCCCCCTCACGCCGACACCTGACAAGGCCGCCAAAAGCGGCCTGCGCCTGATCGTGCACGCGGACGATTTCGGCCTGTCGGAACGGGTGAATGAAGGCGTCGCCGATGCACATCTCAATGGCATCCTGACGTCGACCTCGATCATGGCCTGTGCCCCGGCCTTCGATCATGCGGTCAGGATCGCAAAGGCAATGCCCTCGCTCGACATTGGCGTCCACCTGACCCTGATCGAGGAACGCCCGCTGACCGACCCGGCAAAAGTTCCGAGCCTCGTCGACGAAACCGGCCATTTCCACAAACACATCACCGTGTTTGCCAAGCGCTATTTCCGCGGCCTCATCGACCTCGATGAAGTCCGCCTCGAACTGGACGCCCAGATCGCGCGCATCAAGGAAGCCGGCCTGGCGATTTCCCACCTCGACAGCCACCAGCACGTCCACATGCTGCCCGGTATCCTTTCCGTCGCGCAGGACCTCGGCCGGAAGCACGGGATCGCCCCCATGCGCCTGCCGCGGGAGACGGTCAGCCCCTACATGTTGACGTCACCGGGCGGACTCCCGCGCGTCGCACAACAGCTTGTCCTGAACCATTTCTGCAACCGCGCTCGCAAAGGCTTTGGCCCGACCACGGATCGTTTTGCGGGATTCCACTATGGCGGGAAACTCGACACAGCCGCTCTCCTGACAGTCGTGTCAAACTTGCCGGAAACCGGCACCTGTGAGTTAATGTGCCATCCCGGGGAAGACGACCCCGCGTCCGATAAACTCCATTGGGGGTATGCATGGGCGAACGAATTGTCAGCTCTGAAGGACGCTTCGGTCGCCGCGAAAATCGAAGCGAAGGGGATCCGTCTGATCTCGTTCCGGGACCTGACGGCCTAGACAGCACAGAGTCTCCGTGCCGGATGGGCCGTTTGTCCATCGCCCTTTCTGTCTGGCATTTCCTCTCGCCGCTGCCCGTCATCTGGCGAATACACCAGGTGATCCGCTCGCTACTCTCCCCTTTCGGCAAAATCATTGCCCGGATTCCCCCCACCCCCGCCGGAGAACGCCGGACACTCCTGGACCTTGGCTGCGGGCATGGCATCTTCCTGGCGCTGGCCCACCGCATGCGCCCCGGTCTGAGCCTGATCGGAATTGATCTCGACCCCCAGAAAATCCGGCAGGCGAAAGCGGCCTTCGCCAATGCCGGAACGCGCGGTCACAAACTCGCTGTCATGAGCATCGCTGACTTTCCGGAAGGGTCTGTGGATTACATTTCCATTCTGGATGTCATGTATCTCGTGCCGTTGATCATGTGGGCGGGCATCCTGAAGAAATGCTATGACAGCCTGAAACCCGGCGGCTGGCTCCTCCTGAAGGAAATGAATACAGGCAAGCCCGGCAAACTTGCCATTCTGAAAGCTGAAGAAACACTCGCCGTGAATATCTTTGGGCTGACGATGGGCGAGAAGAACACCTTCACGTTTCCGCCGCCGGAAGAGGTTCGCAGGCAGTTGAAATCTGCTGGCTTCGATGTCGAGCAGGTGCCGCTGGACCGCGGCTACCATGTCCCGCACATGCTTTGGATCGGGCACAAGCCGGAAGATCCGGACGCGCGTCCGTCAGCTGAGGCCGAGCATCCCGAACAAGGTGCCTGCACCCACAGCAGCCGGGACAAGGAACACGATGGCGGCAATCAGTGCGCCAGCGATCGAGGCAGCTGAAAACGTCACCGCCGGCATGCGCAGCGCGCCAGCGACCACGGGCACACCGGCCCGAACCGGACCCGAAAACCGCCCGATCACGACAGCGCCAAGCCCCCAGCGGGCGCAGAAGGCCTCGCTCTTCGCAATCAGGTTCGGATGCTTCCGGAATGGCCAGATACGGCCAAGATGGCCGGCATTCTTCTGGCCCAGCAGGTAGAGGCTGACATCGCCCAGCGCCCCGCCAATCGTCGCGGCCGCCACGACCACCGCCAGCTGGCCGACATTCTGCGGCCCGACGAGGGCGGCGACCCCGACCAGGGCCACCCACACGAAGGGGATGAATTCGAAAAAGGCCAGCACGAAGACCAGCGCCGCGATCCATTGCGGATGGTCGGCGGCAAAGCCGATCAGCTGGGCAGCAATCTGGTCCATGGTCATCAATCCGTTTCAGCCAACATCCGTGCGCGGCCGGGATTTGTCAGCGTCCGAAACGGGCCAGCCTCGTCGGGCCGGCCCCGTCCCTGACAGTTGCCTCAGGCCGCCGCTGGCGCGTTGGCCTTCACCTGGCGCTCGATCCACTCATAGGTGTTCTCGAGGCCTGTTCTCAGCGGCTGGCTCGGCGACCAGCCAAGGCGTTCGGAAATCAGCGTATTCTCGGAGTTGCGGCCACGTACACCCAGCGGGCCCGGAATATGCTCCAGTTCGATCTTCTTTCCGGCAACGTCTGCAATCATCATGGCGAGCTGGTTGATCGTGACCATCTCTTCCGAGCCGACATTCACCGGGCCGGTAAAGTCAGACCGGGTCAGGCGGATCGTGCCTTCCAGGCATTCGTCGACATAGAGGAATGACCGGGTTTGCTCGCCGTCGCCCCAGATCTCGATCGAGTCGCCGGACTTCGCCCTGGCGATCTTGCGGCAAAGCGCGGCCGGGGCTTTCTCCTTGCCGCCATCCCAGGTGCCCTGCGGGCCGAAGATGTTGTGGTAACGGGCGACGCGCGACTCCATGCCGTGATTACGGTTATAGGACAGGTAGAGGCGTTCGGAGAACAGCTTCTCCCAGCCATATTCGCTGTCCGGGGCCGCCGGATAGGCGCTGTCTTCGCGGCAGTTCGGATTGTCCGGATCTTCCTGATTGTAGGCCGGATACATGCAGGCGGACGAAGAATAGAAGATGCGCTTGCAGTTACGCTTATAGGCCGCATCCAGAACATTCAGGTTGATCGTGGCCGAGTTGTGCATCACGTCGGCATCATTGTCGCCGGTGAAGATATACCCTGCCCCGCCCATGTCGGCGGCCAGCTGGTAGATTTCGTCGAACTTCCGGTCCACCACTTCCCGGACCAGCGACTGGTCACGCAAGTCGCCGATCACGAAATCATCGGCTTCGGTTTCTGCAAATTCGTGCTTTTTCAGGTCAACGCCGCGCACCCAATAGCCTTCACGCTTGAGGCGCCGGACCAGATGTCCGCCAATAAACCCGCCAGCACCGCAAACAAGAACCGATTTCATCTCTATCTCCATTACTCAACAGCCGCGCGCGGCGCATCCAGAGCTGCGCACAACATTCTATTTCCCCGGGATTGCAAGCGCCGTGCCGCAAATTCCCCCACCCACGCGCTCTGAAATGGCGCACGTATCGTGCCACAATCGCCCGAAATCCGGGCTTCTCCAAGGTAAATCGCCCTTGGGGGAACGATTTCCCGAATTTCGCCTGATGAACGAATTCGGGACAAGTCCGTTGATTTGTCGACCTCCACCCCTTGCTCCGGTTGCAAAAGCACGTGCCCCAGGAGGCGCTGACCTGACGAACCCTGCAAACCGGCATTTCACTTTATCGGGGATGGCGCCGGTGGTCGCATGGAATTATGGTTAACCTTGTCCGGCGCTGACGGGAGGAACCGGATAGTGGTTACAAAGACCAATGGCTGGCGTCCCACAGATCTGCACCGGGACAATTCGATTGCCGGCTATGCCGGCTCAGGGGAACTGGGTGGGGACATCCATGCGGCAGGAAACATTTTCCGTTCTGCAGGCGCTGGCCGAAAAGCACACCGGCCAGTTCCTGCACAAGAACAAACAGGTCCTGTTTGCCGGCCGCCTGAAAGGTCTCGCCTTCCGCACCGGGCATGACTCGATCGACGCGCTGGCCCGTCACATCGGGGATTTCCGCCCGGGCGCCAATCTTGAGCTTGAAGCCGCAACCGCCCTGCTCGACCGGCACAGCCGGTTTGTCTCCGAACGCCGCGAGCTGGCACCGCTGTTCGAACAGGTCATCGCCCCCGCGCTGGCGCGCACGGCGCCAGGCCCTTACCGGATCTGGTGCGCCGGCTGCGGGTCGGGCCAGGAAGCCTTTTCCCTGCTGATCCTGCTGAACAATGTCCTGCCTGCCGAGACGGTCCGGCGGATCGACCTGGTCGCGACCGACATCTCCGACGCCGCACTGATGCGGGCGAATACCGGCCTGTACAGCCATTTCGAGGTCCAGGTCGGCCTCACGGCCGGGAATCTGATCCGATACTTCACACAGGCCTCAGAGCAGAGATGGCAGGTCTCGCCTGACCTCTCCCGGCAGGTTCAGTTCCAGGCCCACAACCTGCTCTCCCCGGAGGACGCGCCCGGCCGGTTTGACCTGATCCTTTGCCGCCACGTCCTGGGCGGCATGACCCCGGAACACCGTGCACGCGCCAAACAGGCCCTCCACCGCCACCTCAATCCGGACGGCCATATTCATCTCGTGGGCTGAGGCAAATACATGCGTGCCCCGGGACAGGCGGTTGTGCGCGGAGGGGCACCGGGCCGGTGGCAAGGCGATACCGGAAACAAAGCTGATGAAGGCTGGGATTCCCCGTTGACGACAGCGCCGTTGGCTTATACATCCGCGCCTTCCAATCCTGTGCCCAGATGGCGGAATTGGTAGACGCGCACGGTTCAGGTCCGTGTGCCGCAAGGCGTGGAGGTTCGAGTCCTCTTCTGGGCACCAAACCCTGCTTCGGCAGGGTTTTTTATTGTCTGGCGCTCCGGCCCAGATTGACCATGGATGGCGTGCGACCAGGTAATGACGGCTTCCGCTTGGCATGGAAGGTTCGGGCGGCAGGCTGGACGCTGCATTTTCTTGCCCGATGCAATAAGTGTTGAAGCTAGATCTCTCGAAGGGGAAATGTCGACACCCACACCCTGCAATACATCAAGACCCTGCTAGGCACGAACTATCCAACCGCTGCAGCCATGTCGGCAAACGGCATCTTTTATGGAGCCGTCTCCAACTACACCGTTGAAGATAATGTGTGGGCCTATGATGAATCCGGAAATCTGATTGGCACCTATGACGTGGTCGAAGGCCTGGGAGACCTCGTGTCGGGCCAAATGGTTGTGTCAGGCGACGATACCAGGCTCATCAGCCTCGTAGGCCGATCAATCTATGGCCCAGGGTCATACATCAACATCGTATCCACGAACTGACGCTGGCCGGCACCGGCAGCCAAGCCTGGCACGGGAAGCAGCCGGACGCCGGAACTCAGGTTCCTGCGGCTTTCGCCATGTCTGGCCCCATGAAGGGCGCCGGAGGGGGTCACGTCAAATGAGGGAAAACGCATCCGAAGAATGGTGGGCGGTACAAGGTTCGAACTTGTGACCCCTACGATGTCAACGTAGTGCTCTACCACTGAGCTAACCGCCCGTGCGGGGCCACTGTTTGGTCAGGCGGCCCCGTCAGGAAGCGTGGGTAATGGACAATCGGCGCGCCTGCGTCAAGCGTCTTCAGCCACCTTCGCTGCTGCCTGGTTCACTCCCTGGTTCGGGCGCTTTTGCCAACAGGTCCACCGCACTTTGCGCAAGGGCGTGCAGCGCCCGCTTCGAGGCCCCTGCCCGGGCGCGGACAGACAAGGAATGCAGCACGGCAGACGCGATCCGGGCGGCTTCGTCCGGCGGCAGGGCGGTGCAGACCTCGCCGTCTGCCTGGGCTCTGGCGATGCGCGCCTCGAACATCTCGTCCAGCCCGTCATTGGTGGCGGCAAGCTCGCGGCGGATGGAGGTGTCGCGCACCGCTTCCGGCGGCGCCGTGCTGGAAACGAAGCAGCCGAGGGCTTGCTCGTCGTCGGTGTAGATGCGGATGGCGGCGCGGAACAGGTCTTCCAGGGCCGTGCGCAGGGTTGGCGCGTCTTCCAGGATCTTGCAGCCGGCCGCGTGCATCCCTTCGCGATACTGCTGCAGCGCATGAACATAGAGCGCGTGCTTGTCGCCGAATGCGCCATAGAGACTGGGGCGGTTGAGGCCGGTCGCGCAGGTCAGGTCGCCGATGGACGTGCCCTCAAAGCCGCCTTTCCAGAAGGCGTCCTGAACCTGTTGCAGCACTTCACCTGCATCGAAATTGCGGGGGCGCCCGCGGCGGGGGGCCGGATCGTTCTCGGTCATGGGGCATTTCCTCCATGCGTCACCATTATTGTAACGATGGGTACGAAAATGCCCGGTTTCAAGACTGGGCGGTCTGAATTTCAGGATATCTGCGCCCTCAGGCGGCCATCACCTTGTCGACTTCCTCGACGATTTCGCGAAGGTGGAAGGGCTTGGACAGCACTTTCGCACCCGCCGGCGTGGGCGAGCCGGACGACAGCGCCACAGCGGCAAAGCCGGTAATGAAGACGATCTTCATGGCGGGGTCGAGTTCGGCGCCGCGGCGGGCCAGCTCGATCCCGTCGAGGCCCGGCATCACGATGTCGGTCAGCAACAGGTCGAACACTTCGCGCTCCAGCGCGGCCAGCGCTGTTTCGCCGTCGGCATAGTCCTGCACCTCGTGCCCGGCACGGCGCAGCGCCGCGGCCAGGAAGGCGCGCATGGAATCGTCATCTTCAGCCAGCAGGATCTTGGTCACCTGGGGCCCCCTTCGTCCGTCCTATAAGCCTAAGCATAAACAGTGATCCGGGTAAATCAGCCGTGAATATCGTAAAATTGATCTGTCTTTTTTACCTTGCCGCCGCCCAAGACGCTGCGAAGGGCTTGACCTTGCCACGAACAGGCAAACGATAGACGCGATGCGCCCCACACCTCCTCTTGCCCCCATGCCCGTCATGTCCGGCCCTGCCGGGGCGGAGGATTTCGAGGCGCCCTACACGCTGACCCGGCCCGCCGGGCCCGCCCTGCCCTTCCTGTTCGCCTCCCCGCATTCCGGATCCCTGTATCCCGGCAGCATGCTGGAGGCCCTGTGCGTGCCGGTGATGGACCTGCGCCGCACCGAAGATGCCTTTGTCGAGGAATTGTTCGCTGCGGCCCCCGCGGCCGGAGCGAGCCTGCTGGCGGCGCGCTATGCCCGCTCGGTGGCAGACCTCAACCGGGACCCGCGGGAGCTGGACCCGTCCATGTTCGACGGTCCCCCGCCCCGCACCTGCGGCATGCCAACGGCCCGGGTGGACGCCGGCCTCGGCTGTCTGCCCCGTGTCGCGGCCGGCGGCGTGGAGATCTACGGCCGCCGCCTGACCCGCGAGGAAGGCGAGGCACGCCTGGCCCAGATACATGACGCCTATCATGCCTGCCTGGGCGATGAGCTGGCCGCCCTGCGCGACACCCATGGCCATGCGGTGCTGATCGATTGCCACTCCATGCCCTCGGTCCAGCCCGGACGGCGCGCCCTGGCCGACATTGTACTGGGCGACCGGTTCGGCGCCTCCTGCGATCCGCGCCTGACGGGCCGGGCCGAGCGGGCCTTCCGCGAACTCGGCTTCAGCGTCGCGCGCAATGCGCCCTATGCCGGCGGCTACACGACCCGGCGCTATGGCAAGCCGAGACGCGGGGTCCACGCCCTGCAGATCGAGATCAATCGCGGCCTTTACATGGATGAGCACGCCGTCGAGCGGCTGGACGGGTTTGACGACCTGGCCGAGGCAATCGAGGTCGTTATCGCCAATTTGCTGGAAACGGCGCTGATCCTTCCAAAGGTGTAATTTTCCTCCGGCCTCCATTTTTGCGAAAACCCATCCATGCACCCCAGCATGGCAGCTTTGCACGGCCCGGGCGTAATCCAGGGCGACCGGCACAAGTTGTGGTTAACGCTCCCATCCGCGCCGTTTGGACGGCGTCCAGACTGGACCCAGACCGCGATTCTCGCGGAAAAACCCGGAGAAACCGTGAAAAATCACAATAATTACAACGGGATTGTTGTTTCGACCAAAAAAAGGGCCGCGCTGTGAAGCGCGGCCGTAAAGTCAAAGGGAGGAAACGCCAGAGGCGTCTGCACCGAAGTGCAAGACCAGATTTATGCTGCGATGCACAATCGGGCAAGGGACAGGCTGACGCAGGAATGAAATTTCATAAAACTGCCCGGGAATTGGGCAGCCATGCCTCCCGGCACGCCGATTGCGAGACGATAGCCGCAAACATCAAAACGGGACAGCACCTGTCCCAAGCTGAGACCGCCCGGAGTAAATTACATGGCTGATGAAACAGACCTGCACGTCGGTAAACGCCTGCGCCGCCGCCGCCGCCTGCTGGGCATGACCCAGCAAGACCTCGCGACCCAGGTGGGTGTGCGCTTCCAGCAGATCCAGAAATACGAATGTGGCGCCAACCGCATCACCGCCTCGCGCCTCTATGAACTGGCCAAGGCGATGAACGTGTCGGTCCAGTACTTCTTCGATGGTATTCCTGCCAGCGGCGCCCCGGATGCAGCCAACGATGCCGAGCGCCTCGAAAGCGATATCCTCAGCCAGAAGGAAACGCTGGAACTGGTCCGGGCCTATTACCGCCTGGACGAACGCCCGCGCCGCCGCCTGCTCGAACTGGCCAAGGCCCTTGAAGGCGACACATCCGGCCACGGCGCGGCCTGACAGGGCTTAACCCTTCCATGCTTGACCGGCTGGCCTGCTTGAGGCCTAGCTGGCGGCATGAGCCCCGATTTTAATATCGACGAAGATCTCGCGCTCGCGAATCGTCTTGCCGATGCGGCCTGGTCAGCGATCCGGCCGCATTTTCGTGCGCTGAGCAGCGTCGAAAACAAGGCTGGCGCCGGCCAGTCCTACGACCCTGTGACCGAGGCAGACCGCGCCGCCGAAAAGGCGATGCGCGACATTATCCTCCGCGAACGCCCGCAACACGGCATCACCGGCGAGGAATTCGGCGACTCCCCCTCCTCTTCCGGCTGGCGCTGGGTGCTGGATCCGGTCGATGGCACGCGCGCCTTTGTCGCCGGCCTGCCGGTCTGGACCACGCTGATCGCCCTGGTGGACCCGCTCGGCTTCCCGGTGCTCGGTGTGATCGACCAGCCGGTACTGGGCGAACGCTATATCGGCTGGCCGGGCGGCGCCGCCTTGCAGACACCGGGCGGCCGCAGCCCGCTGAAAGTCGCGGACGTCCCGTCCCTTTCAGATGCCGTGATCTCGACGACCGATCCCTTTATCCTGACAGACCCGGAACTGGATGCGTGGGCGGAATTGCGCGGCGCCACACGCCTCGCGCGCTACGGCCTCGACGCCTATGCCTATGCCCGCCTCGCGGGCGGCACCGTGCACCTGGTGGCGGAATCTGGCCTGCAGTCCTGGGACGTGGCCGCGCTGATCCCGGTCGTGACCGGCGCGGGCGGCCATGCCACGGACTGGACCGGCGCCCCGGCCAGCCTCGGCGGCCAGATCCTCTGCACCGCCAGCGACGCCGTCATGGACCAGGCCCTCGCCCTGCTCGAACCCGCCGCGCTGTAAAATCCGGTTTCGTCTCTCATAGTACGGTATGATCATGGCAGGTCATGCCTGATCATGACGTAGACGGATTTTGTGCCCGCGCCGTCATGCGCTGGTGCAGCTCATCACACGCCTAGGATATCCACCGGCCCGGCCGCCTCACCCTGCCGCAATCATTGCCGCGAAAAGAAATCCATCCGACACCTCTGTGCCCTGACGTATAGTCAGGCCCATGTCACTCATCCAACCCCCCGCAGGCTTCCCGCCGCATCTTGCGTATTTCTGGCCGCTGATCTGGTGCCAGGTGCTGCTGCTCCGCGCCGCTGTGCGGGCCGCCTATGGGAAAGGTGTGCAGTACCATTGGAGCGTCTCGCCCAATGGCCGCGTGTTCCTGACGTCGATTGACTGGATGCCGTCGCAAAAATCCGGGCGCGATTGGCTAATCCCTTCCTCGCATAAAACTGACCGCCTCGCCGCAGCCTGTGACGGGCGGGCGGCCACGCCGGCTTATGCGCAATTCCAGGATTCACGGACCTGCGCCTGCCGCGGCGCATCGGCCTTTCCGGCGTCCACCGCCTGCTCGCGGGCGGACGCAGGGAACCTGCCCCTGCCCGAAACATGACGCGGACCCCGGTCCTGAAAACCTGACCCCTCCGCCAAGCGCCGTCACGGGCGCCGCATGTGCTGGGCCTTATGTTATGGGCCTGACGTTATGGGCCTTACGTTATGGGCCTTCGACCTCATAGCCGTCGGCGCGCAGCAATTCGATCACGCTGTCCTCGCCCGCAAGATGGCCGGCGCCGACCGCGATCAGCACCGTGCCGGGCGCGTCCAGCATGGCTTCGATCTTCGGCACCCAGTCCTCGTTCCGCTCTTTCAGGAGGGCGTCATAGATCGCTTCCGATCCCATCATCTCCGGATTGGACATCAGCGCGGCGAGGCCGGCGACATCGCCATCCTCCCATTCGTCGACCAGCACATCGAGCATCTCGCTCCCCTCCTCCACCGACTCGGCGGAAGAGATCAGGAAATCGACCTGCTCATCGTCCGGCAGGTTCGCGAACCGGCCCAGCTGTTCCTCGATGGTTTCGAGATAGGCAAAGTCCTTGCCCGCGGCCTTGCCTTCCCGCTCCAGAACCTGCTCCACCCCGGCACTGGGGTCGAAGCCGTCCTTCTGCATCTGCAGGACCGACAGGTTCACCGCCGCATACCAGGGCCGGAACGTTTCCATGGCCCCGAGGGGAAAGCCAAGATAATCCAGCGCGGCCTTCAGCTCGGCCGTCTCGCCTTCGTCCAGCAGGCTGGTCAGCTGGCGGCCATCGGTGAAGAGGGCGTGGGTGCTGACGAAGTCCATCATTTCGCCGGCCGCTTCCGGGCTCGACACATCGGCTTCGAAGACCAGCGTATCGGCCTCGGCCAGCGCGGTGTCGATCTCGTCGGACCGCCAGTCGAGCTCCGGGCGCAGGAAGTGGACGGTGCCCATGATGCGGATGGTCGTGTCCTCGTCCGCCAGCGTCCAGACCGCCGGCTCGCCGCTGCCATGGCTGGCCTCGGCGGCCGCCAGGGCCGCGTCATAGAGGGCGTCCTGCCGGGCTTCGCGCGCCGCGCGTTCCGCCGCTGGCGAGGCGTCCGGCTTGTCTTCCACCGTGCCGGATCCGCCGCAGCCGGCCAGCGCCAGCACCATCGCCGCGGCCGCTGTGGCCGCCCAACCTGTTCGCTTCATGGAGAATGACCTCTTCTACCCCGCTGCCGGCACCCTAAACCGGCCCCGCCCGCCGGGGAAGCACCGCAACTGCAGCCGCCACCAGCGTCACTGCGGCATTGCACTCCGGCATTGCACTGCGCGCCAGCTTGCCTTATTCACCGGCCTCGGCTTGGCACCCATAGCTCAGCTGGATAGAGCGCTGCCCTCCGAAGGCAGAGGTCAGAGGTTCGAATCCTCTTGGGTGCGCCAGCTTTTTCACTGCAGACAGGCCCTCGCCAGGGACGACCGGGACGCCAGGTCAGATCCCCTGCTCCGTCAGGGCGCCGCGGACTGTTTTGAGCGCCTCGCGCGGCTGGCCCGACAGGAGGATGCGTACTGCCCTCAGGATGTGACGGCCAAGGCGGGGCATGAAGAAGTACAGCGCCACCGGATAGATCAGCGCCCCCAGCACGATTGTGGCGACCACATGGAGCAGCGGATGGGCGAGATCCGGCACGAAATCCATGAACAGCCAGACGGCAAGCCCCATGACACAGGAGGCAAAGAAGGCCGCCGACCCCGCAAGCAGCTGGCGGATGACCGTGAACCCGACCACGCGCTGGATCATCCAGGTACTCAGCACGAACGTGATCACCTGCTTGGCCAGAAGGCCCA
>MDTD01156464.1_pt1 | contig 35831 bp, 37 predicted proteins | sample 811221 | NCBI WGS metagenome assembly MDTD01 (sample SAMN05326646, study PRJNA326480) | marine metagenome | isolation source: seawater | place: Pacific Ocean: South West | collected 2011
AATCGTATTCAAGGGTGAAGGTTGGGCCTTCATAGCAGATACGATTCCAATATTCCTTGGAGGGTTGGTGGCAGGATTCTTCCTGGTATTCACATACACATCAATAGGCATAGCACTCTCAAGCATCAGCACGAGCAGATTCACGGCTTCAGTATCTTTCCTAGGATTGATTCTAGGGTCAAAGGTAGTCGCTTGGCTGGTTGAGATACAATTTGAGACCACGTACATCTACCTCCTGAGCCCATATGACTGCCTGGCTCATCTGGGACAATGGTTGGTGGGATTGCCACCAAACTATGATCACCCGCTCATCATGTCTGTTGTTTCTTTGTTAGCAATGAACGCAGCATCCCTCTCGATCTTCGCGAGCCGCGTGTCATCCTTAGAGGTGACAAGAGAATGAACTCAACTCCCGCAATCGCACTGGATCACGTATCGAAATGGTACGGTCAGGTGATTGGGGTCAATGACGTATCACTTGCGATTGATGGGGGCGTCACCGGCATACTAGGCATGAACGGAGCCGGCAAGTCGACTCTGTTCAAACTGCTAATGGGGCGATTGAGGCCCAGCAATGGATCTGTCAAACTTTTCGGAACAGACCCATGGGAGACTACATCCCCCTACAGGAGAGTGGGATACGTAAGTGAGTCAGAGAAGATGTATGACTGGATGACGTCGCTAGACTTCGTGTCCACTCTCGCTAGGTTGCATGGCATGACCAGGTATGAGGCCGAAAAGCGTGCAGAGCAGGCGTTGAGTTTCGTGGATCTAGAGGGTGTACTCAACAAGGAGATCGGAAAATATAGCAAGGGCATGAGGCAGAGGGTAAAAATAGCCGCAGCATTGGTCCATGATCCTGACCTTTTGATACTTGATGAACCTCTACATGGTTGCGATCCATTAGCAAGAACGAGCATAATGAACGTAATCAGAGAAATGGGATCAAGGGGCAAAACTATCTTGGTTTCAAGCCATATTCTGGAGGAGATTGAGAGAATTACCGAGCAAATCGTGATCCTGCACTCTGGAAAATTGGTCGCGCTTGGAAACCTCCATGCAATTAGAGCCATGCTTGACAAACATCCTCACAGGATTTTGATACGCTGCGCTGACTCGCGGGCACTTGCCTCCACTTTCATTGACCAGCAACCAGTCTATGGGGTTAGGTTCATCGACAATGAAAGCTTGGAAATCATGACGAAGGATCTCTCTGAGGCACATCAATTACTTCCCATGCTTATCTTGAAGTCTGGAATACAGATCTATTCTATCGAGAATCCAGATGATAATCTTGAGTCCTTGTTGGGGTATTTGGTAGGTGATGCGTAATGTCAGGGTCAGAGATCAATGACTCGGAGGGCAGGCGACTGTCCACCACCGTATGGACAGCGTTGGACCGAAAGGCAGGGGCGGTAATTGAATTGACGATCAAACAACTGCGGAACAAGACATCAACATGGACGGTGTTCGGAGTTTCAACCCTCCTCCTGCTCCTCCTGTCCGCATTCTACGTGGATTCTGTGCGAGATGGATTCGAATCCATAGACAACGACGGAGATTCGGTTGACTATGATGGTGACGGATATCCTCTGGGTCAAGAGAGAAAATACGGTTCGAGTGACTTTAACCCAGACGAATACCCAGGCTCTGGGCTGTTCATCCCAGAGGGCGAAATTTACCCCGCCGGAACCAGGTCCCATACTGGAAATCACTCTTGGGATGCTGATGGCCCCTCACTGTTTTCAGGTTCATGGGACGACATCTTGGATTATTACCCCGAGGCAGATGAGCCTTGCCCGGAAATTATCGGCGAGGATCTAGAGAACACGCCATACGGTTGGTCGCCATATTCTTGCGTCATGGCCAATGGGGACAGATATCTACAGTTCCTGAGGTTCGATGGAAACGGTACCCTCACTGTCGCACAAGGGTGGTACGGAATCTATGGCGTCACGACCGAGAGATTCCAAGTCGCGCCCGATCCACCAGAGGCCTACATCGATGAAGATGGGATCGACTGGGACCCAGATAACCCATCAAGTAGTCAAGGTTTTGACGATGACGGGGACTGCACAAGGTCCGAGTACCCCGAGCAAATCGCCGCTGACAATGACGACTCAAACAGGAACCGAATCCCATGTGACGTCCTTTGGACCAGGGATGCGGATGGAGCGGTAATTCAGATTCAACCTGACATGTTGGTCGATGAGGACCCCGTTGATTCCGAGTTGATGGGCGAATCTTCGCATAGGTCATTCATTATAATCACCGGAAAAATTGCATTTGCCATGATAATCGGAATTTTCCTCCCACTCTTCCTAGCACTGGGATTGATTAGGGATGAGAGTGAGAATGGCACCTTACATTACTTGCTATCGAAACCCATCCACAGAGGGGAGTTCATCGTCTACAGGTTATCTGGATACCTGATATTTTCAGGAGGATTCGTCCTCCTGATGTCCCTCCTCATGGCCTTTGTGACTGTTTTCTTAGGGCCCGATGGTAATCGTTTAGCAGATTTCAACGTATGGTTCGGGATCGGCGCGGTGACTGTCCTGTCGCTTGCCGCATACGGGTCTATCTTCAATGCAATGGGGCTCATGTCTCCAAAATACGGCGTTTACCTCGCACTAATTTATGGAGTCTATGAGTTTGCAATGGCGGTTATGACCCTCTTCGGAGCTGAACTGGTGCCTGTGATATCGGTGTCCCACTGGTCCCTGCAGATGATCGATGCCGTGGTGCTAGTTGCATGGCCAGACACCATCATGCTCTCCCAAATGTCAACGGCGTTCAACATCGATTCCGGCCTGAGCTTCTTTTGGAGGCCTCCATTGCACACATTCGGCACTGGATCTCCAGCACTTGCTATTGGACTCAGCATCACGGTTCTAATGGCCTTCATTTCATTACCCATACTAGTAGGCCAGTCCATATTCAAAAGGAGGGAGATAGATTGAGCCTTGATATGGATAGGTTCGAAGGAGACCTCTCAACCCTTTGGAGGTTCGACGTCCTCCCTCCGATCAAGAGACTCTCCTGGTGGTGGTGGTGGTTCATCCTTATTTTGCCCGATCCAAAAAATCCGAAAAGGTCCAGACAGTTGATGGTTTTATGGTCCACAAAAGAGACTCCTTCGATTAGAGTGAATGACCATTGGTGGTCTCCAGGGGCTAGGATGGCGATTGATCCGAATGCCGGTCATGTGTTGCCAGGTATGGTCTGCGCATGGTGGTATGATGGTGATCGTATGTTCGAGCCTGCTCGGATGACTGAATGCAGAATTGCTGCCATGGATGACATGCACCCCGACTGGCCTAACGATGGTATGGGCATCGGCGGGGGGGCGGTTATTCCGATAATCAAGGACGACCTATCTTTTGGAATGACCCCCGACCTGAGCAAGATGTGGCTTTCCTTCAAAACAGGCTCAAACTCGGAACCCGGGCTGCCAGAGTCGTTTCAAGCAGAGATGACCCCTTGGTGGCATCGGCCGAGCACTGCCACGTATGCAAACAACGTGTATGCACTGGGAATGGGCTACGACATCCTGAGGATACACGGCATGAAGGCAAGTGTAAAAATCGATGAAGAGGAGGTCCAAGGGACCGCTTACTTCCAGAAAGTGACAGTTCAAGCCCCCAGTGTGCCATGGTTCTGGGGCTTCCTCCACTTCGACGATGGGACTTATCTTGATTGGTTCCTACCACATGTGTCAATGTCAATGACAAAAAAGGACTCGAAACCATGGGCCAAAAGAGACTCGTTTAGATGGCCAAAGAACGCAAGAGGGGTGATGCATGACAGATCAAGAGACACAACTGAGAGGCTGGAATCTGGAAGTGTAGAACTCTTGAGGCCCAACGAGAAGGACCGCCTCCTAGACTCAGACGGGCACCCACTGCCTAGGTTCTTGATCAAGCTGCACAATGAAACAACTAACATCGAACTTCGGGTGAGGGCTACCTCAAGGGCGCATTGGTCTTTCGACCAACCAACCAGGGCGGGGTTCACCAGCCATTTAACCTACAATGAGTACCCGCTGGAGGTCGAGACTCTGAAGATCGTTGACCAAAATGGGGAGAGGGGACTAGATGACTATGGCTGGATCAGGGGTAATGCCGAACATGCTTGGGGAATACTAAATTGAAATGAACCCTCGTCGGATATCATGGCTGGGCCTGACACCAACCTAATCAAGCCCATCAGACAAAAAATACCAACAATGACAGAAAGCGAAGAAATCCTCTGGATTGGAAGCCCGACGTCCCGCAGTATGTTCGGGAGGTACATGCTCGGAGGAGCAATACTTGCAACGTACCTCATCTTCTGGTGGGCGAACGTGGTCGACAGGCCAACAGGTGAGGGCCAGTTAGCCTTCTTGGTAAAATCAACACATCTTTTCGCGGATCTAACAGGTGTCATCGGACTGTTCGCAACCTTGCTGATAGTTGCGAAATTCATTCACTTTCAAAATGGCCCCATGTCAGGAAAATGGACCTTGATGTGGACGGTGATTTCAGCATCGGCTCCGATTTTCTGGGCAGGAGTTGAAACTGGCTTCGACGTTGCTGGAATCATAAACTCAGAGGCCTCGACCACTCCTGCATTCAGCGAGGGGCATTATTTGCTGTTGGGGGCTTTTTTCTCATTCACAATGATTTCCATATCTGCGATCTACCAAAGATCATTCACCTATGCAATTACGAATAAGAGAATTCACTTGATAAAGAAATTCATGTATGTGGACGCTTCGAGTCAAAGCATTGGATACGACAGGATAGAGAATCTTATCGTGGATACAACCGTACTCGGAAGACTGCTCAGGTTTGGCACCATTCAAATTTTGACCGCATCTGGCCTGAATGTAGGCTCAGAGTCTACCTCGGCCTCGGCCGGCATAGCGGGCGACCCATCAATGTCCGACTCCGGAGATAAAAGTAAGAAGCTACTCTCAAGGATAGGACTCGTCATTTCTTTCAAAAGAAGCAGGCCGAGGGCGATAAACACTCCAGAATCTTGTATCTACGGAATCCATTCTCCTGAAAGCATACATCAACTAATCAACCAAGCATCTGATGAGTTTAAACAGAATAGCGGGGACTGACCTCGATCGGGAACAAACATATCGTTGATAACTGGATTGCATCCACGGCCTGATAGGAGTGAGACGACAATGGCGGAAGATATCGTGACGTTAGCGGCCCAGCAAATAACTCAAGGTGATTACATGGGGGCAATGGCCACCTTCGAAGAGCACATCACTAGCTCCCCTGACGACCCATCAGGGTACCATGGGTGGGCAGAGGCAGCTCTCTTTGAGATACAAGAAAATGGAAACCTCGATGATAAGGGGAACGACAGAATAAATGAGGGGCAAGTTCAGTCTTACTTACGCAGGGCTTGTTCACTCGCTCCAGATAATGCAGACTACAGGGCTGCCTACGCGAATGCTTTGATTGAGTTCGACAGAATACCCATGGCAGTCAGGGAATTAAGGAAACTTGTGGACTTAGGCTCTAATTCCGAAGAGGTGGATATCTCATTCCACCTCTACGAGGCAGCAAGATTACTGATAGAATCAATTGATGTAAAGACAAATTTCGATAGAAGCGCCCCAATAGCAAGACAGTTCATCAAGGACGCAGTTGAGTTTTCCTTGTTGGGTCTCGGTTTCCAGTCTGTCGACGAAGCGATGGAATACCTAATTGAGGATTGAGTGTGTCAGAGGGTCCTGTGGACGAAAGTTTTCTGATTGCAGCGGGATACCATGGCTCTGAGTTTTGTGGTTCTCAGATACAACCCAAGGATGTCACAGTTCAGGGCGAGATCCAAGAGGCGGTCCAAGACCTAGGGTGGGCCCATAGGGGGACCGTCAGAGTCTCCTCGAGAACTGACTCAGGCGTCAGCGCAAGAATGAATCTGATAGATCTGCAGCTGGATAGTGAGTTGATGCAGCAGTTGGATGCAAACATGGTATTGAGGGCCCTCGGAGACAGGGTATCTTCCAATCTATGTCTATGGGGTGCTGTGAAGAGGAATAGCACTATTCCTGTTCGCGTAGCATCTTCAAGGACATACCTCTATCGACTGGATATGATTCCAGGGTGGAATCCTGGTGCGGACCCTGATAAGTTGGAACGTGCATGTGAATTATTCATCGGGAATCACGATTTCTCGGCTTTTTCAAGGCCCGATCAAGACAGAACGCCTATTCGCACGGTGGATGATTGCAGGTTATGGAGGAGACCGGACGGCTATGTGATCGGACTCGTAATATCTGCAGAGTCATTTCTGTGGAATCAAGTCAGGAAAGTAGCTTCATGTTTAATGAGAGTAAGTAATGATGATGTTGGGCCAACGGAGATTCAACAAGCCCTGTCTTTTCCCGAAACTGCTCGGGACTTTGGAAGGGCCCCAGCAGACGCACTCGTTCTCTGGCAGATAGATCACAAAGACGCGCCAGAGTCCTGGTCATCGGAATTGCCGTCTACTGCAACAATACCACTCTCTGGGAATACGGAGCCCAGGGCGTTCCAAAGATGGAGGAACATGGCATTGGTGGAAATTAGGCTTATGTTAGAGTTTGATTGGACTATTAGGATCACTCGATGATTAGGCGAACTTCGTCCCCATCATTCACAGGCAACAATTCCCTTAGGAAAGAGGATGCGATAATCTCCGCAGTTTCGGTGTGCCTTGTAAGATCGGGAATGAGTATGGCACATTTATACCAATTTTCATCTTTCTTGGAAATCATAGCCAAGAATGCGGTAGCACCCCCAAAAGAACGCCCCTCCCTCTCGAAACCATGAACTCTGACAGGATGAGCGACCCCTGCTCCTTCTAGTTCTTCAAGACCTGCAAGGAATCTCAATTGTCTATATGTTTGGAGGTTTTCTTCCGACAACTCGATGTTAAGCGTTCCCGGCCAGGCCGTGGCTCCGAGAATTTCTCTGAATTGATCTTGGTAGTGGGTTTGGGCCATGAAGATCTGGGCGCGCCCAAGGCCGCTGGCCACTACGCCGGTCATTTCCATTGTTTTACCCCAGAAATATGTTGCAATTAATACCCCGTATTATTCCCAATCAAACTTCAATAGGCTATTCATTCTCCCTTATCGATCAAGGTAGCACCAGTTTCAGTCTTGAAGATCAAGCCGTCTTTCTTGACGTGCACACCCATGACAGCCTCTCTAGATCCATCTGGGAAGTCCATCAATGAATGCTCAACGAGGACGTCATCGTTTTCGTATATGCATCTTGAATCCAATATTACGACCTTATCATTGCTCATCATCATGTTCAACATTTCTACCATTTGATCTCTCGACATTTCCGTCCCAGATTGGTGTCTGACGAATGTAAAATCAGGGTGAAGCACCTCAGCATATATTGCAGCATCCCTCTGATCCATTGCCTTTTCCATCTTCTCATACAGCGACATGATTGGCCCCAATAGGCAAGAGCACTTTTATGTTCTTGAAATCCTTTTGAAAACAGCCATTTACTTTCGACCTCCGGCTTTGTGATATGGCAACAGACCTTTCGTGGATGAAAGAGAGGCACAAACAATTGTTGGAGAGTGGTTTGGCTTGGGAGCCACCGATACTTGAGTCAGCAAACGAACCTAGGTGCACGATCAACGGGGTTGAAATGATTATGTTATCCGCAAATAACTACCTCAACTTAACCACCCATCCGAAAGTTGTTGAGGCCTCTATCGAAGCAACCAGGAAATATGGGGCTGGATCTGGGTCGGTGAGGGCTATCGCAGGAACACTGGACATACACCTTCAAGCAGAAAAGGCTGCAGCGGATTTCAAGGGAGTCGAAGCTGCGCTAATCTATTCTGCTGGCTACACCGCTAACGTAGGCTTGATCCCAACTCTTGTCCAAGGCTCCCAAGATCTGATCATTTCAGATGAACTCAATCACGGCTCGATAATTGATGGCGTTAGGCTAACGAAGGCTCAGAGAGCAGTATACCCACATAATGACATGAGCGGCCTAGAAAATGCGTTGAAAAACTCCGGTGATGCCGAAAGGAAGCTTGTTATCACAGATGGAGTTTTCAGCATGGATGGGGACATAGCACCTCTTGACGAGATTGTGGAACTAGCCGAGGACCATGATGCCATGGTGATGGTTGATGACTGCCATGGCGAGGGAGTTCTGGGCGGAGGAAAAGGCATCGTTGCGCATTTTAATCTGCAGGGAAGGGTGACCGTCGAAGGCGGCTCATATTCGAAGGCTCTTGGCGTCCAAGGGGGCATCATCGCGGGATCAGAGGATCTCAGGAACCATGCATTGAATCACAGTAGGTCATGGTTGCTTTCAGGTAGTCAACCACCGGGTGTTGCAGCAGCGCAAAAGGCATCCATAGAAGTTCTCCGGGACGAGCCGCATCATGTTCAGAAATTATGGGACAACACAGAATACTTCCGCAAAGAGCTCAATTCTCTAGGATTCGACACCGGAGTTTCAACCACGCCAATTATACCCGTAATGTGTGGAGAAAGCAGATTAGCCCAGGAGCTTGCAGGCGAGCTTCGAAAGAGGGGAGTAATGGTAGGGGCGATTGTTTTCCCAATGGTCGCACGAGACAAGGCAAGAGTCCGAACTCAGATTTCATCAGGACTCTCCAAGTCTGACCTTGATGAGGTGCTGATCCACTTCGCGGAAGTTGGAAGGCGATTGGGACTAATTTGAAACTCAGTAACAAGGGACTATTGTCCGGAGAGATTATGTTATGGGATAATTTAGGGGCCGATTATGGGAGATGACGACACCCCGATTTTCGAGATTCGGGACTCCAACCTCGACTCAGGCCTAAGAGGGATTCCAGTGGGCACTTGCCAGACATCTTTCGTCGACCCGATCGAGGGAGTCCACTATGTGGGCTATCCTGTGGAGGATCTCGTAAATATGGAAGAGGAGGACGTAATCTACCTGCTCTTCAATAAACGCCTCCCTACAGAGGAAGAAAGTAATGACTTCCGGGCAGAACTTGCCCATAGAGCGGAAGAGATGCCTACGGGAGCCCTGAGAGTCTTGGAATCCTTGACTCCCGGAACAGGCCATCCGATGGACTGGCTTTCAACAGGCATACTCGCGCTCGGTATATCGGATACGACAGGAGATTTGAGAACGGATTCAATGAACTTGGTTGCTAGAATGCCGGAGCTCATGGCAAGGATTTTCCATCTGCGTGGTGGCAAAAAACTCCAGACTCGAGACTCAAGGCCACAACTTGGCCTCGTCGAGAATTTTACTCACATACTCGGAATCGATGGCGACGAGGCAGAACGCATGAATAGGGTATTGAGGTTCTTCTTCATCCTACACATGGACCGTGGTGGCGGGAACCTCTCAACATTTTCAGGAAAAGCGGTAGCCTCAGGGAGGGCCTCGATATACGCGGCGATTTCATCTGCCATGTCAGCATTGTCTGGCCCCCTCCATGGAAGAGCAAATCAATCATGTCTTGAGTTCGTTAAGAGAATAGGAACTGATGACCCTGATGATATTGAAAACTTCGTTAGGAGAGAACTCTCTTCCAAGAGGCCGATCTATGGGTTTGGACATGGAGTATTGAGAGCAGAGGACCCAAGGGCCCGACTTTTGATTGAACTTGGCGAGGAGGTTTGCCCGGAGGACCCTGATTTCAGAACCGTCAAGACACTAAGGGAGGTAGTTCCACCAATATTATCCGAGATCCCGAAGATCTCCAATCCATTCCCTAATGTCGATATAGCGAGCGGTGCCCTGTTGCAATCTGTAGGATTCAGGAAACCGGATTACTACACCACTTTCTTTGGATGGTCAAGGGTCGCAGGCATCACGGCACAGATCCTAGATGAGAGAGCGGCAAGAGGCGGAAGAGGGACTCCTATATACCGGCCGAAGTACATCGCCAAGAATCAACCAATCAGGAGACTCGAGTCATAGAGTCCCTTTGTTCTTCCCCGTCCCTCTATGTCCAATCAGCCTAGGCACTTCCCATGGCATTGTACTCTCAGAGGTCAGATTCTTCAATTCCGCCAATGAGGTGCTCCAACCCCATTTTTTTCGCCAATCGGATATTACTCGCATCCTCTCGGAACCTGAAATCTCATGCCATGGTTGACGAACACCCTCGATCTTTGGCATTGTCGCTGGCCTCATGCATCTATTCGACCCATCTGTATTCGCCAATTCATGGTTTATGCTGTCTGAGATACAGGATAACCCTGCATCGAGCAATTGTGGCTCCAGCTCGAGCGGGGCGGGCCAGACATAGACCGGGTGTCCACGCCTGATTCTATTGAAGCGGTCAAGTGCCGCGCCCTTCAGTCCAACTGACGTGCCAAGGGGAATGTGGCGTGTCCATCCATGAATGTACTCAAGAGCCAATGGGAGCATTGGGGCTCCTAACCTCCTCTGCTTTGCAAGTAGGCGAGGCACTGATGTTGATACGAATGAGGGAGATGCCACTGCTCTTTGGGTGCTCCAATTTCCCCATTGCCTCAATTTTGGCATCAACCTAGCATGCCGGTACATGCCTGAGCCACTATTGGAGACGGGTGTAATGTAGGGGTCGAAAGAATAGAAAACAGTGGACTGGACTGGGACTTGAATCTCTTCTATTCTTGACCTTACAGATTTCAGTAGCCTGGATAGGTGGTCATGCATCTTTTTTCCCCTCAACCAGCCGCCTCCAGCGCCCGAAGAAGGATGAGGCGCCTTCAACTCAAGGCACACAAAGCGAGCCTCGTTGACCCACCTGTCCACAAACCCGCTGTTATCGAGAAGATCATCAAAAAGGGCCACTTCTTGTTTCAAGTCATCGTATCCATATCTCTCAGGGTACTTCCCCGATGGCGTTCGCGGATCATGGTGAATAACGACTTCCCCTTCGGCTGTGAGGCGTAGATCCATCTCGACGCCATCCGCATGTTCCATTCCGTACTCCAGGGCGGCAATGGAATTTTCTTTCGGTTTCCTCCATGCCACGTCAGCCATGTGTTATCTGAGGTAGACAGAGATGATGAATTAGCCTATGTAACAGTGCTGTTTCGGGGCAAAATAAATACCAATATTTTCTTCTAAACATAAAATGTGGGTCGTTTATGGAAAAGAAGAAGAAATCCATGCTCGCGACGGACCTTTTGATTACGTCCATGTTCATCGTGATCATAGCTCCAATTGTTATCACGGTCCTTCTCGCAGCCTTGATCGCTGGTTTTGCTTACCTATGGAATGGAGGTGATACTGAAGCACTCTACAGCGAGTCCATAGTCAGTGTAATGATTATGATACACCCTCTTCTAGGAGTCAATCTGGCCATTTTATGTTTATTCATCCTAATCGGGTCGTATTTCTGGCTCCTCAAGACGAGAAATGCTAGTTCCGATAATCCCTCTGAGGGTGCATAGTGCCTTTAGCAGCGATTTGCAGTGGCAACGCTCATACCATGTATTGTTCATTGAGCATCGAGGAATGGACATGGGAGAGGTGGTAATCGATAGAGAATCCAACGAGGCTGCTGTAAGGGGTTATGCGTTCTATGACTGGGGAAAATCAGGGTTCGAGACGAGCGTCACAACCGCTATTCTGCCATTTTGGTTCGCCCTCCTTTTCCTCGAGGCAAATGGTCTGACTACTACGATTCTTTCTAAGTCAATGACCAGTGATGCTATCTGGTCATTTTCCGTTTCAGGCGCGGCGCTCCTCGTGGCCATAATTAGCCCCTCGTTGGGGGTGATTGCCGATCGCAGGGCAATCAAAATGTGGTGGTTGAGAATCCTAACTTATCTCGGCGCAGGAGCGACATTCCTATTGTGTGCTACTCCCTTCTTGTCAGTCGATCTTCGTTGGATATGGCTAATGGTCATGTTCATCTTTGCGAATATTGGGTTGAACGGAGCTGGAGTTTTCTACAACGCACTACTACCTCACATGGGGACTGATGATGAGATGGACAGAATCTCAAACCTAGCTTTTGCCTATGGGTACTTCGGGGGTGGGATCCTCCTCCTTCTTCACATAATGCTGCTTTTGGTGACTGGATACGCAGACTGGGCGATTAATTTCGCTCTCGCTACCTCTGGTATCTGGTGGTATGGCTTCGCACTGTACACGTTTAGATGGGTCCCTGAGCCCCCAATCGAAAACGAAATGGAATCCCTCGGCCTCGTTGGGTCAACCAAACTTGCCCTGAGGGAGATAAGAAAAACCGTAGGGGAAGTGGACAAATTCAAGACCCTTTTCATTTACATGCTCGCGTACTTTTTCTTCATTGACGGTATTAACACCGTCACTGCACTGGGAGGAGTCTTTGGGACCGTGGTTCTGGGAATTACCCCGATCGACCTCATGGTGACGATCCTTGCAATTCAGTTCGTTGCCGCGCCTTCTGCTGTCGCATTCACTAGGTTGGCGGGGAGGGTTGGGACAAAGCCAGCGCTTTCCATATCTCTGGTGGGATGGGTCCTCCTGTGTTTTGGCGCGTTGGCATTCGCCCCACTTCAGTTAGATTCTCACAATGACTACCAAATCCAGTACGATTGGGACGAAGCCTCCATGGCATACGAGGTTCAAGTGCACACCGATACGCCACAGATTGCGCAGAAGTTAGATTACGAGGCCAACGAGTTTGATGAACAGGGATGGGCCACTTCATGGGCGCATGTGCTCCCTTTGGAGGAGGATGATCGGTCCAATACAAAGAAATGGCTCATTTATGAAAGGGACTCCGACGGAGTCAGCACGGATGAGAGACACACAAAACTGCTCATTGGCATAGATAATGAGGAAATAAGGTCACTAGTGGAATCGTTGTCTGACTCACGATTCAGCGCAAGTGTGTCAGGCGGCCCTCTTGACACGACTAGTGAGGTCGGAATAGACCATCCGACAAATCTCGGTGATGGTATGTTGGATGCCATACCTGAGAATGCAAGAGAGTATGTCTGGGAGCCACTGGGAATCTCTGTTGGGATTCAGTTTCTAATCCTCGGTTGCGCCATGGGAACCCTGCTCGGGGGCTCTCAAGGTCTTGCAAGGAGCCTATTTGGACAGATGGTACCCGAAACTAGAAGCGCTGAGTTTTTCGGCTTTTTCGGCTTTTTCGGTAAAGTTGCTGCACTAATTGGCCCGCTCCTCTACGGATTCATGACCGTAGCTTTCGATAGCAGGGTAGGCATTCTTGCAGTTTCGATGTTGATCCTGACTGGTGCGCTAATGATGCGACTCGTGGACGTGGAGAAAGGAAGAGAGGACGCTAGAAATGAAGACATCCGAAACAGAGCCTAGCCGTCTGCATCACGATATCTCGTGAGTCGCTCCAGAATTATTGCTAGCTCCATAAGGACCACAACTGGGCCTCCGACCAAGAACATGGACAAAGGGTCTGGGGGAGATAAGAACGCCCCTGCTGCAAGAGCGAAAAACCACAGTAAAGACCTATTCCTCACTATCAAGTCAGGAGAGAAGATTCCCGATCTAATCATCACGAATGCAAGGAGGGGAACTTGGAAACCAACAGCCGAGGCAGTCAATAAGCCAAGTATGAAACCAAGCCACGATCCAATCTGCCAAGTCGCCTCCAAACCCGCCGATGAAGAATCATCCACCAGATACTCCAATAGGAACGGAATCAGGATGTTATGGGCATAGGCCACTCCCAACAACCCCAAACAGATCGATGAAAAAGTGACAATGACAAGCTTCAACGGGTCCTTTCTCTGAATCTTCGATCTTCTAGCTCTAGACATCACCTCCCCCCCATTCAATGATAGGTCCCCAACAAGGGCAAGTATGGTGACGCCGAGTGCGAGATTAACTGATATCTTCAATTTTAATAAAATCAACTCCATGGGTTGAACAATTATTATGTCGACTCCTTCAGGTCTCCAATCCGGATTTCCCGATGCCCAGAGCAACATCCGCTCGGTCAGGGGATATGAAATCACGAACCCGAGAAGGAAAATCACAGAAAGGGCACGTACACGAGATTTCACGTGTCCGATAAGACCCCTCAGCCCCGCTCTGGATATGAACCCACTGTGCTCGAATGCTCCTCCCTCCATGACAGTCATCTCCGAGTGACGATTGTGAGTAGGTCACCATCCATTAGTGTATGATCCAGACCCACTCGCTGCCAATCAAATTTTGCGCTGGGCCCTTTCACTCTGGCATATCTGAACTTCCGGACAAAATCCCGATGCAACTTGACGCAAATCTCTCTTACCCTAGAATCGTCTTTCACAATCAGGGGCTCCTCTAAGTCTGCTTCCTGGCCTTGTGGTTTGAGGTAGATCGACATGAATCCGAGATTGTCGTAGATGAAGTCCTTCATTGACTCGATCCCCTCTCCTGTTTTTGCTGAAACACGCAATATCGGCCAACCCTCCGGAACCATTGCCTCCGCTCTCTTCAGATCTTCTTCATTTGCCAGATCGACCTTGTTGATTACTACCACCGATCGAGTGTAAACCCTGTTCCCAGCAAGTGTATCCACGATGTGGTCATCCGTCGCATCTGACCTGAGGACGACGTTTGCTGATACAATTCCAAATGACCGTATGATATCCTGCACATCAGCCTCTTCAAGATTCGATTGATCAAGGGTCGATCTCACTACTATTCCTCCTCGATCAGTTCTTCTGATGAAGACCTGAGGTTTAGGCTGATTCAACCTCATTCCAGATCTCCACAACTCTTGATCGAGTACGTTGAAATGAGATTCTTGGAATGGGTCCAGGACGTAAAGCACCATGTCCGATCCCCTGATGACGTTCAGAATTTCACGCCCTCTTCCCTTGCCTTCGCTCGCACCTTTTATGAGGCCAGGGAGGTCGAGGATCTGTATCTTTGCCCCCTTGTGCTCCATCAAACCGGGGATGCAGGTCAGTGTGGTGAAGGCAAAGGCACCAGCCTCAGATTCTGCACCTGTGAGCTGTGAGATGAGGCTAGACTTACCAACGGATGGGAATCCGACGAGCGCGACGCTGGCATCGCCGGATTTCTTCACTTCAAATCCGGGGGCACTACCTCCTGATTTGGCCTGTGCCTTCTCCTTTTTTTCTTTGAGCGCTGCAATCTTCGCCTTGAGTTTCCCTATGTGTCCTTGGGTCGCTTTGTTGTATTTTGTCTTGGAGATCTCCTCTTCGAGGGATTTGATTTGCTCCTCGATGGTTGCCATGGCTACATTGGGGGGTTAGGGCAGTGGTTCTTCAAGCCAGCCCATGCAATTACCACCATAGAACCAAACGGTCATACAACACCCCATCCCCATGGCGAGGGTTGTCATGAGGCTGGTGGACCCTGATTCACTCGAGAGCCTGTTGTCCATGAAGCCAATGGACTTGTTCATTGGGATGGAGAAACAAGAACTCAGACACCTCAGGCCGGATCCGACAGAATCTCTGCATCGACCCTTTTCCGTGGATGTTGAAGGGGATCTTATGGACGCTTGGGATGCGTCTTCACAAAGCAGCATGCAATCAATATTCGATATCAAACCCGTGGAAGCAAGGTCCCAGACCGTGTATTCTCTCTGCATGTGGGCCTCAACTGCAGAGTGGAGTTGCTGGGATGCCAGGGCATATCTGTACTTGGAGCCCTACGTCTCTAGATCTATCGACCTGAGCGACATACTAGTTCCTGATCTGTGGAAAGATTTCGCCTCCTCATTATCGGCCTACAGTAGAGGCGAGTACATAGACTCGGTCACAAGAGATTGGATTTCAAGGAGGGATGAAATCGGGGCCCCCTCAGAGAGCGAAAAGGATCCGTACCTGGTCTCGACCATGTCGGCACATAGGAGTAATTCATCCGATCTCTATGATATCTCCAAGGCCATAAGGGAGAACAGCCCAAGTATCATGCTCGGCATTGAGCAGACTCCAATCTCCGGTTGGACTTTGAATGGAGTCCAAATCTCTGAAATCAGTGGGGGGGTCTGATGGGACAACCAATCATTTCTTCTGCCTGTATTGTTCTAGGGCGGTTTCAACCTGTTCACCGGGGACACGCCCAACTGTTGATCGATGCAAACAATTGGAGGCTTGAAAATAGGCCCGAACTTGAGTTAAGAATTGCCGTTGGATCGACTAACAAGCCTCAGAACCTAAGAAATCCTTGGGATTTTGAGGAAAGGAAGGAGATGCTTGAGGCGTCACTGGACGACATTGGCCTAGTTGGCGAGATAGTTCCTGTTCCAGATATCGACGACCCGCCAAACTGGGTTCAACATGCTGAGGACTTTCATGGGGCCCCGGGGGTCCTGATTACAACTGATGGTCGTACAGCTGAACTTTACACCAATTCTGGCTGGGAAGTGGTACTAATGGACTATCACAACAGAGGCGAGTTAGTTGGTTGGAGAGTCAGAGAGACCATGCGGATGATGTCGACCATCTCTGATGAACAGGCGCTATACGAAGTCCTGACAAAAACCATCCAAGGGCCTGTCATCGAGAAAATGCTCCAGATGGATGCGATTCGCAGGCTAGCCTTCATGGGCGAGGGCGGTGAACCAGTCGGCTAAGCAGCATCATAGATGCAGGATCCGTCGCACCTGTCTACAACATAGCCATTGAAGAGGTACTCGAAAGCCATCTGATGTGCAGCATCAACCCCTGCGACCCAATTGTGGGCTGGATGGGGCTCTTGGCCCAGGAGATTTTGCTCGGGAGCGTGGCTGAATCCCCCGTCGAAGTAGACGCCCACGTTTCCAGTTGTCCCTTCGCCACCTTGTGTGATGGGTAGGCCATAGGGGTGGATAGATGAACTGGATAATATGGACGCATCGGCATTTCTTAATGCACGGCTGGTTGAAATGTTTGATATCTGCAGGTCCCCAATCGATCCAATGTAGATCATCTCGAACGGTTGCACTCTATCGTCCCAGCCTTCTGAGAGTGTTGTCCATGTGTTGGTATCCGTGGCATCCCAAAGGGATTGAATCAGGGATATGACAACTGCCCTGTCTAATTGAGATGGATAACCGATCACACTCTCCATCAAGTCATCAAATTGATCATACTGGGTGCATCTCTCTATCTGGTGGGAGAAAGCCGCCCCCCCGACCCAAAGCGCTCCTCTGTTGACATCTGGTGACAATCCAAGCAGGGATGGCCCTCTGTTACCACCCAGTGAGTACCCTGTGTAGTACACCTCTGATGTGTTTACCAACAAACGCCCACCATCGCCCATCATCTCAGGGAGGTCAGAGCAGATTCCCTTGAAAGTCCTGATCATTACAACGTGGTTTACCATTGCCTGCTGGAGCCTGTCAGATTGGTGGGTGAAATAGTACCCGTTCATTATCCCCATAGAAATGCCATCCCTGTCGTCGGAACTCCATCCATAGAAATCGGATGCCAATAGTGCAGTCTCGTAGATCTCGCCCCATGCTCTTAATCCACTGCTGACGTGCCCCTCACCAGTTCCTAGGAAACCATGACCGAATACGGTAAGGGGACTCGGCTCAGACGAATTGTATACTGACATCGGGATTATGAGGGTGAATGGCACCTCTCGGTTTTCAACGAAGACGGGATTGTGGGAATCATCTCTGGATAGAAGAGTCGGTGCCCTTTCCTCTAGTAGGTATTGGGGGGCGGTGAATGTCCCTCTCCCCCGCCTGTAGGTCATTCCATCTCCGTTGTAGTTGTCCTCAACTCCGTCAGGGTTGACCGTGCATCCCAATCCATCCCCGATTCTTGAAAGGGCATCATCCCTCATGGAGAGTACGGGGCCGAGCACAGACTCCAATGACGCTGTGTGGAATGACCATAGAGCCTGTATCTCGTTCTTGTTGACTCCCATGTGGTCCTCTGCGACAGAAATGTATTGGTTGTATGCTGATCTCCTTGACTCGACATCTTCAGCATCGGTAATTTCCCCATCCAACAACGCTCGTAGTGCCTGACTTGGCTGAATTTCATTACCCATTGTGTCGGATAGCCCACGGACCACGACGATGTAGCGCGTGTCGTGCTCCAGCGCTGCTGCGGTTCTAAGGTGTAGTATCGTTTGCTCCCCTGGTTGGGCCCTCGCATCTAACTCAGCCCAGTGTGCTACGGCATGGTTGTCATCAACATTCCAGATAATCGTCGGATGGTCAAGTTCCAATGACCTCTCTATGTTGTACTGGTAGGCAACGCTCGCCAGGTCGGGGACTGTGTCGAAGGTTGTCATTATCTGAGTAGCAGTACTCATCCCATCGAGTTGGTTTATCCTCGGGATTTCCACAGGATCCGTGGATCCCGAGGCAGGAATGATCCCGCTTGGGATGTTGACTCTAAATCCGGTATCAGTAGATGCATCCTCAACCAAGAAGGCGTCTGAGGGAAATGGTAGCATGCAGTGATGCGGATTTAGATTATCGCAACCCGGTTCGTTCGGAACGTCAAGTGTGGTAGGCATCGAATCCTCGATGTCATCGATTGTTGTGGGGGTGTCGCCTACATCCGGCTCTTCTTGTTCCGAAGATTGGTCGTCTTGGCCAACACATCCGGAGATTGGAACTATCAGTAAGAGTATCACAAGTGGAATTGCAGTCGTCTTGATTGTCATCCTCCCTGCCACCTCCTTGGCCTATTTATATGGGTGTCCAGTATTTTGGACGTTAACACCCAGGCGAACTGGACCCACCGGGTTCCAAGTGTGATATCAGGGAATCCAATCTGTCCGGATTTACACCGAGATCACTAACCCCGACTCTTGAGGAGCTGCGGGCATGGATCAGAGTATTCTCCTCCATGCATTCTATGTGGATGAAAACATCATCTTCGAACCTTAGGAAAAGGGTAACATCTACGATGTGTATGCTCGTAAGGTTAGAGTGGATGATCGAGGCACGGTCTAGATCAGTTGCCCATTCTTTGACAGAGTCCATGGCCTCCTCAATACTTCCTGAGTAGACCAAGGGCCCAGTTTGTTCTGTCCTATGATTCCAAATTCCAAATCCAGAGCAGTTCTGGGAGTCATATGGGCATTCATCAGGGAATGTGGTCGTGAAATCAGGCGTAGGGGAAGCCATCTTGATTAGGGCGACTCCAATTATCCAAATAGAAAAAAAAGCGAAAATAACACTCCTAGTTGATCGCAGTGAGAGTTCCATGGAATCACTCTGAGACTATGACCTTGGCAGGCCTGAGCACCCTATCGTGGATCATGTACCCTTTCTCGACGACATTTAGGATAGTCCCGGAGGGTTCTCCATCTGGAGGTGGAACAATCGCTATTGCCTCCATGCAACTGGGATCGAATGACTTTCCATCCAAGTCTATTGGTGTGATTCCCACTGATGAAAGCCCCTGACGCATACTCTCGACAGTCAGTCGTACACCGTTAATGACAGACTCTGAGGACTCATCCATTGTACTGATAGCCATCTCAAGACTCATTAAAACCTCGATCATCCTCAATCCGAGATTTTTCGAACCATATCTCATCATCTCGGACCTCTCCTTTGCGGCTCTGGCCCTGATGTTGGCGACCTCCGCAAGAGCATATTGCAGGTCCTTTTTCAGAGATTCAAGTGAATCCTGATCGGTCTCCTGGTCCACTGGGCCCTCGGTTTCTACTTCTTCAATTTCGTCAGACATGCCATTGACCCCTCCGGTCTATGTGATAGCCTCTAGTCGACATAGAAAAACTCCCCATCTCGTTTTTGCTCCCTGTCCTTTCTGCTACCGGGTTTGTTTATTCTTGGGCGGTGAGACTCGTGATCCCTGCGGAAGGTCACATCCACCCCCTCGAGGAAACGATTCATTCCAGGCCTGAGGCCGAGTGGCCCATGGGCTTTGCCTTGTATGCCTCCTTGACCCTCAAAAACAAGTAGGGAGTCACTGACAATATCGATGAAATAGATGTCATGATCGATTACCATAGCAGCCTTCTCCTTGGCTAGCATGGTTCTCCTAATCGCCTTTGCAGCTTCCATTCGTGCATTGACGTCCAGATGTGCGCTGGGCTCATCGAGCAAGTACAGGTCTGCATCTCTCCCTAGGCAAATTGCAATGCTTACTGCCTGCAATTCCCCTCCTGAGAGCCTTCGAGCCCGTAGCTCAACCATTTGGTCAATCTGCAATGGACGTATTACCTGGGTGTTGAACTCGCCACTCCTCCAAGTCATCCCGATCTCAGAATCTAGCCACTGAGAGACTGTTCCGTCAAAATCCGTGTTCACGTGTTGAGGTTTGTACGAGACTTTGGCATCCATAGTGCACCAACCCTCATCGGGTTCGATCTCTCCCGCTATCATCCTCACCATCGTGGTCTTTCCTGTGGCGTTGGGGCCTACAACACCCACCACCTCCGCGCTCCTGACTCCTCCCTTTCCGGTCTCAAGAGAGAAGGAGCCCATCGCTTTTTTCATATCGCCCCATTGGAGTATCGTATCTCCGACTTCTTCGCCCCGGACTCTACCTCTCAGGAATGAGATCGGCTTGTCTCGTATTCGGACATTCTCTTCATTCAGATATCCGTCGAGATAGGCATTTATCGCCGTTCGAGTTGTTCTAGGGGGAGTGAATATTCCATATGCTGCCCGTTGCCCATACACTATGTGAACCAAGTCGCAGAGGACGTCCAATATTGCTAGGTCGTGTTCGATTACAATTATCCTCTTTCCATTCTCTACGAGGCTCTGGATTATGCCTACAACCCTCATTCGCTCATGTATGTCCAAGTAGGATGACGGCTCATCGAAAAAGTATACGTCTGCCTCTTTGAGGATAGTTGCACAGATAGCAACTCGCTGTAACTCGCCACCAGATAATCCGGATAATTTTCTTTCCAAGATATGGTCGATTGAGGTTTTCTCTGCGAATTCTTCCAACCGTCCGCGATCATCCACCCTCTGCAATAAACCCCTTACCTCTCCGTCCCACAGCTTCGGAAGCTTGTCTACATACTGTGGCTTTACCGCTATTTTTACTTCAGACTTCGATATCAATTCTAGGTAGTCTCTGAGCTCTCCTCTGGGAAAAGATGCAATTATCTCTGTCCATTCTTTGTCAAAATCTTGCCAGTCTCCTAGATTCGGCCTCGTGGAGCCAGAAAGAAGGTTGATTGCGGTAGATTTCCCCATCCCGTTGGGACCAAGGATGCCTACAACTTGCTGTTCTCTCGGTGCTGGAAGGCGAAAGAGTCTGAAGGAGTTCTCTCCGTAACTGTGTGTCAAATCTGTGTCTAGCTCCTCTGGGAGATTAATTATTTTCACTGCGTCTCCGGGGCACCTTTTGGCCCGGTTAAGACATACTGGACATGCGGATTCTAGAATCTTGCACTTATTCCCTTCAAATTGAATGCATTCACGGCCACAGCTTCCTGCATATTTCATCAGGTAATCAAAGGCCGGTGTGTTTGGCTTGCATCGGTCTTCGAGCAAGACAGCGACCCTCATCACACCAGTCTCCTATAGTTCGCTCTAACAACGGCCCTTTGAGATCTTCGTGCTCTTCAATCACACTGGAAGGAAACGATAGCGGAAGTAAACCCATGCTGCGAGACCAATTTTTTCAGGCTTGGATAGTTGAATCCTCTCTGTGAAAACGTCACCTTGGTTTTTTGCGATCTTCCTCAAAATCGAATCGTAAAATGCCATCATGGCTGCAGGGGAGTACCTCATTTCCCTGTCTAGTCTACCCAGCAGGCTCTTGGCAGCTCTCCCATATGTCTTGGCCCTTTGAGTGTAGTAGTTGCAGAATGGCTCCCATCCGGGATGCTTGACAAGGTTCTCTCCCCCTAGCACGTCTTCCTCTGTAATTCCGAAGCGTATTAGGTCATCAAGCGGCAGGTATATCCTGCCGCGTTTGGAGTCCTCCAACACATCTCTTAGGATGTTGATAAGTTGCATGTATATGCCCCAGGCTTCAGCCTCGTCCTTTGCTTCTGGTGAGTCATATCCGTATATCTCTATGCAGACCAATCCGACTGTTGATGCTACTTTGTAGCAGTACTCGTACAGGTCTTCGAATGTGTCAAATCTGTTTCTGTGGAGATCGTCTTCCATGCCGCTGATCATGTCGTCCAGAAGTGATCTTGGAATTCTATATCTTTGAACGGTGTCTTTCAATGCGATGAAAATAGGATCGGTGGATGTGACGCTGGTGTAGGCCGTTGAGAGCTTCTTTCGGTAGTAAAAGAGTTGAGACATTTTCTGGTCGTATGTGTCCCTGCCAAGGACAGGCTCCCCCATTATCCTCTCAATCTCCGATCTGTAGTCAATTGATTCGTGACTATCTTCGGAGCCCCCTGGGAAAAGGTCAGTATAATCCCCGTCAGCGATGTCATCTGCTCTCCTGCAAAATGCGTAGTAAGCGCAGATTGACCTTCTGACGTCATTTGGGAGGTACTTGAAGGAGTGATAGAAGTTCGCTGCCTCTATCCTGGTGAGCTCTTCGCAGTATTCATAGGATGCTTCGATCATCCTCTCTGGTAAATCCCCTTCCTTCCATATGGAGGCGTCAATGTGCCCAAATGGACTCTTCAAATCACCTCTTTGGCCCATGACCCCCATGAATTTGGCTCCTTCTCTGAGGGTTTCAAAAGCCGTTATTGATATGGCACGCGCAGCATCCCGCGTCAATGACACTTTGGATCTAATGTTCTCGATCGGTACGTCTGCCTCCCTCTCTTGATCTAGGATGATGTCACTGAGACTGGCACTATCCAAATCCATGGATTGAGTTTCACCCTCTGTGGTCATCGAGTGTTGGTGGGGCAATGTACGTTTGAAGTTCTGTGTTCCTTGGACGTGGCCCGCTGGGTACTATTGCGCCAGTTCCCTCTCGGACCTCATGAGCCTAGATTCATAGAACGAAAACCTGGAAGCCAACCTGGTCTTTAACAAGATTGAAGCAACCTGTTTGCGATCTACCTTGATGTTTTCTTCACGATCAAGAACATTTTGCCGCCTCATCAAACGAATGGTCCTCCAACCAATAATGACGGGAAGCATGCAAGAGATCCGAAGCCGGCGATGTTGTCTGGGAATCAGTGATATGTAATCTCCTGCAGAGTCTAGATACTCACACGCCAAATTTAGGTATTCGATGTACAGAGGCCTGAATTTTTCCATGGAGTGTTTACTCTTGAGATCGCTCACATTCATGCCAAGATCAGCGAGTCTCACGGACGGAATGTAGCACCTTCCGATACTCAGGTCGGAGGGTATGTCTCGTAGTATGTTAATCAACTGCAAAGCCTTGCCGAACCGAATTCCCAACTTCAACATCTCTCCAGGATCCTGTCCGTGGAAAACCAGGTGGCGCATTGACATGCGCGTCCAAAACTCTCCAACAGAGCCAGCGACCCTGTACGTGTAGTCATCCATTTCATCGTCATTTTGGAGTGAAAGAATACTACTCTCCCTCGTGCCAAATCGCTCGATGTCAAGCCTCTGACCACTAATTATGGTGAGAAGACACTCCAACATCACATCTCTGTCGGTAGATCCAACTCGCCCAAATGCTTCTATCACCTCATTGACGGATAGCAATAAATCCGACTCACTTGGGTCTATTTGAAGTGAGGCTATGTCGCTCAAATCTAATGCAGAGGACTCATTTGTAACCGCTTTTCTGTATTTTTCGAGGCTTGAGAGCAATAGGTTCGATTCCTCTCCTGTGTCCGCAATAGTGTCTGCTACTCTGGCAAGCAAATACAGGAGGCCTACTTGGTCCTTTATTTGACCAGGTAGGATCTGCAGGGATAGGTAAAATGATCTTGATGTGGCCTTGAGTAGCCGATCGATGTTCTCGTCCACAACCACTGACACTGTACATCCTGATAGTCTAGGCTTTGTTAATGGTGTTGAGGCTTTGGGATGGGATCTATGGCTCCCTTAGGCCTGCTTCTATCAAGGCGATTCTGAGTACTTCACCGATAACAGATGGGTCGTTTGCAACATGGATGCCCGCAGATTCAAACGCCTCTATTTTCTCTTTCGCAGTACCCTTTCCCCCGCTAATTATTGCACCAGCGTGCCCCATCCTCTTTCCGGGCGGGGCCGTGGCTCCTGCGACAAATCCGACAACTGGTTTGGTTCCATTAGCTTTGATCCACTCAGCTGCCTCTTCTTCGGCCGTTCCTCCGATCTCCCCAATCATTACTATGGCCTCTGTTTCAGGATCCTTTTCAAAAGCCTCCAAGCAGTCAATGAAACCCGTACCTTGAATTGGGTCGCCTCCAATTCCCACGCAGGTGGTCTGACCTTCTCCGATACCGGTTGTCTGAGCTACTGCCTCATAGGTCAGGGTCCCGGATTTTGAGACGATCCCGATGCGACCTTTCTGGTGGATGTGGCCTGGCATTATGCCAATCTTGGATCCCCCTTCGGCCCCTGGGGTGATAATTCCCGGGCAATTTGGGCCGATTAATCTTACATTTGGGTACTGCCCTAGATCTGATACGACATCAATCATGTCTAGGATGGGGATTCCCTCCGTTATGCAGACAATCAACCCCTCACCTCTCACGTCATGGAATGATTTCGCTGCCTCTTTTATCGCCGCGGCTGCATATGGCGGTGGCACGTAGATCACACTCACTTCCGCGTCAGTTGATATGATTGCTTCATTCATGCTATTGTATACGGGAAGATCACGATTGTGCAGCTTGACGGTCGAGCCACCCTTTCCTGGTGTGACGCCACCGACTATTTCAGTCCCATACTCCACCATTTTTGCGCCATGAAAACGACCTTGGTTCCCAGTAATCCCTTGAATCAGTACCCTTGCATTTTCTCCGACCCAGATTGACATCATGCTCCCTCCTTTACCAATTTCACGATTTTTTCCGCACCATCAGCGAGTGAGTCTGCTGCATGAATGTTTAGCCCGCTTTCTGAGAGAATGGCTTTGCCCTCCTCGACATTGGTGCCGGCGAGCCTTACAACAAGGGGTCTTTCCAAGCCAAGTTTGGAGACTGCCGAGATCACTCCCTTTGCGATGATATCGCACCTCATTATGCCTCCGAAAATATTCACCAGTATGCCCTTGACGTTTGGATCCTCTAGAATTATGCTGAATGCTGTTGTGACTTGATTTTCATCAGCACCGCCCCCTACATCCAAGAAGTTTGCCGGCTCGCCACCATAGAGCTTGATGACGTCCATAGTGGCCATCGCGAGCCCCGCCCCGTTGACCATGCAACCTATGTCACCATCTAGTTTGACGTATGAAAGACCCGTTTTCTTCGCTCTGAGCTCTATCTCCTCCTCTTCCCCGTAGTCGCGCAGATCATCCCACTCTGGGTGTCTGAATGAGGCGTTCTCATCAAAAGAGACCTTAGCATCTAGAGCGATAATATCCTGATCAGAAGTCTCCACTAGGGGGTTTATCTCGATCATGCTGCAGTCAGATTCGATGAACATAGACCCCAATTTTGAGACCATGTCTGTGAATTTCTCGAGCGCAGGGCCGATCAATCCTAATCTGCTTCCAAGGTCCACGCAGGAGTCTCTATCGAATCCCGATTTGCCACTACTAGTGATCTTGTGAATGGAGTCCGGGTTTGTCTCAGCGACTTCCTCGATGTCCATGCCGCCTTCCCTAGAGGCCATAACCAACAGGGAATTGGAGTCCCTGTCCACTAGCATAGCGAGGTAGTACTCATGAGCAATGTCACATCCAGATTCTACATACAAGTTGGTCACCAACTTGCCGCTTTCTCCCGTCTGTTTGGTTATCAGCAAGTTGCCTAAAATTCGGTCTGAGTAATCCCTAACCTCATCCTCTGAGAATGCGATTTTTACCCCTCCCTCCATGATGACTTTCCTGGTTTTCGGATCAAGCAAGGTTCCTTTCCCGCGCCCTCCTGCATGTATTTGACTTTTCACGGCTACAACTCCAGCTCCGAGTTTTCGATATGCATCTATCGCTTCTCCAACATTTCTGCAATGCAGCCCATCCAACACCGATACGCCGGCGTCCCTGAACATCTGCTTGGCCTGGTACTCGTGTATGTTCATGTCTCTCAACCCGCCGTCTCGCTAGCCACCCTTGAACGGTTCGCTTACGTTGACCTGAACAGGTAATGATAATGTCTAGGTCGATCAGGGATCAACATGGATGCAGTCATTCTAGCGGGGGGCTTTGGAACAAGGCTTAGACCGTGGACGGATACAGTTCCAAAGCCACTCATCCCTCTACTAGACATGACCTTGATTGAGCACACAATACGCATATTGCCCCGAAACACAATCCAGAGGGTGATTATCGCCTCAGGTTACGGGGTCAACCAAATGAGGGCTTATTTCGACAATTTCGACGCCGGTTTTGAAGTCATAGTCGTAGAAGAAGACCAACCTCTTGGAACAGGCGGGGCTGTCGCCAACTGTAGAGAACATATCCGGGGCCCCAGGGCTATAGTGATGAATGGGGATTTAATCACTACTGTGGACGTCGAAGACATGCTGTCTCACCATGTGAAATCTAATGCATTGATCTCAATTTCGCTGTGGCCAGTTGAGGACCCAACCCGATTTGGAGTCGCTGATTTCGATCACAATAAAGGCCGCATCAGGAGATTTCAAGAAAAGCCAAGTTTGGACGAGGCATACTCCAACTTGATCAACGCAGGTTGCTACATCGTTGAGAGATCGGTGATGCAAGGCCTCAGCACGGAGCATCACTCGATGGAGCGAGATGTTTTCCCAGGCGTCGCAGAGTCAGGAAGAATGGGGGGGTACCGTTACTCCGGGAGGTTCATCGATGCTGGAACTCCGACAAGCTACCTTGAGGCGATGGTGGCTGCGATAGAGGATAATTCATTCAACACCGGGGGCATTGTTGGAACGTCTTGGTACGCCGATCCAAAAATGAGCAAGAAAGGGATAGAAAACAGCGCAGTGGGGATGGAGTGCAAATTAGGTGATGGGATACGAGTGAACCGGTCCGCAATTCTGGATGGTGCTCGGATAGGTGAGAACGTCCACCTGGATAACTGCTTAATCGGCAGGGGTTCGACTATTCCCGCAAACTCTCATATCGTGGATAAGGTCATTGGTTTCAATCAGCAATATTAGTGAATAATAAGGCGACAGCAAGAAAAGTGGGCATCGAGACCACATCCCATGGGCGCACCCTTGATAGTGATTAACTGCAAGACTTATTCTAGCGCATCAGGGATAGCCGCTGAGGCTCTGGCCGTTCAGATGCAATCGATCGATACCAGCGCAAGGTTGGTCATGGCAGCATCTGCTTTGGATATCGGGCCTGTAGCATCCGTAGCACCTGATTTAGAGGTCTGGGCGCAACATCTGGATCCCGTGGGCCATGGCTCGAATACAGGACGAATTCTGCCAAGCACTGCGATCGAAAGGGGCGCAACTGGCACACTTGCCAATCATGCAGAGAGGAAAGTCCCCCTTGGACAGATCGACGAACTACTCGCCATCTTACCACTAGGCTTCGAATTGTGCGCATGTGCAGCAGACCCCAGAGAAGCAGAGGCATTGGCCCACCTCGCCCCCCCGATGATCGCCGTTGAGCCCCCTGAACTTATTGGAGGGGACATCTCGGTGACAACAGCAGACCCATCCATCGTTTCAGACTCCGTTGAGATAGTGAAGAAAATCGACTCTGGAATAGAAGTTCTATGCGGGGCGGGTGTGAAGAACGGGGCTGATGTTGCAGCGGCTCTGGAACTAGGGGCCTCAGGGGTACTTCTTGCTTCTGGGGTCACCAAGGCTAATGATCCGAAAGCCGTACTCAATGACTTGGTTTCAAGCATATGAAACCCCTAAGTATTGGGAATTGGGTTAAGAGTGAAGTGCTTCAGGGCAATGACATGGCACAACCTAGGACCATACAAAACTCGATGTTGATGGGCATTTGCATCGGCGCCTTTGGAGGAGGACTTTACGCTTACATGATGCTCACAGGGATTGGGGACTTCATCGATCAAGAGACAGACCTACGACTGATCAAATACAAAGCGACCTCCTTTGGGATTGCGGCTTCAGGCGGGTTTGTCCTTGGCCTGTACTTATTTCTAAGCGTCACTGCTAGAATCGGCAGGTTTGTCAGAGGCGGAACGGATCACCCCGAGTCGCCCTCGCAGACAATAGTGGTCCAGACAGGAGTCTCACCAAATGTCACTGAGACAGAAGTCCCAGCAAGTGTCTCAAGTGTAGATGACCTTCTGAACACATGAACCCTTCCGAATGCGTCATATACGGATAGCAAGTCGGCGAGTCCCATGAAGCGTGGCTCCCGGGCTTGGAAGAAGGCTGGTAACCAACGGTGGAAGTGGAGAAAGAAGAAACTACGCCGACGCAAAGCAGCTAGGAAAGCCGCACGTCAGTAGGCCTCTTAGAGCAATATCTTCATTCATATCGAGTCTAAATCACCTCGCCGGAAGGCAGTGATGGTGGACGTGCCGAGATTTGAACTCGGGGCCTCTTCCATGCCAAGGAAGCGCGCTTCCAAGCTGCGCCACACGCCCAATATGCGAACCCCGGAAGTACGTCGATTTAAGGAACGTGGATGTATGGGGGTAGCGTGGACCAACCACCCGAGGGCGTGCCCCCACAACTTTGGCGATCTCTGGTGGACAATTTAGAACCCGGGATCGCGCCATTCCTTCCCTACCTCCAGAAGAATTTGACCCTGACCTACGAAGACCCGGGGCAAGGAAGGTTAGGGCTAACAAGATTCGAAATCGACCTAAACGAGCTAGAGCGCCGCCGCCGATTCAAGATGGGACCGGGAAAGATCACCATCCTGCTACATCCTGATCTGAATGGCGACGCTGCCTTGAGAAACCACACTCTCGCTCATGAGCTGCTCCATGCATCAGGGATCACATCTCACAACTCCACTCATTCGCGTATCGTAGACGAAATAGCCCCAGCACCTAGATTGAAGGATTCATTGGTCCTTCAAAAAATGAGGCAAAAAGTCCTGGAGTCCCTTCCTGAAAGGACATGGATCTGTGGGAATTGTGGTCATGCTTGGGAGAGGAGGCGCGTGACAAAACCCACACGATGCCCAAAATGCGCCAGACCATTCCAAAGAGACAGTTGAATGGCCCCGACTCACTCACACGATCTGCATAAAAGAGTCATAGGAATCAAAACATGGAGACATGTCCTGTCAATGCCTGAAAAGAACAGACCACGCTCCCCTGATAGGTCATGCTGGAAGAACATAGTTGTCGTTGTCAATCGGAACCCAGACATTGGTTCTTTCGCCATTCTGAATTTCGACGCGATATGGATTGCCTTGGTCCCAACATTTCAGTATCTTTCCTTTGGTGAATTCCCCAATGTTGGCATAAACGACGTCCCCAACCTTGAATCGAAGCTCCTCGGCCTTGCACTCTAATAGACCAGCCTCCAATTCTTGATGGTCGAGATCACGGCCTATGAACACGAATCTACACTCCCTGTCCTCTCCGTCTTTCCACAACCCGATCTCATGGCTGAAGTCACCTCCAAATAGCATGTGTACACCTTGAAACACAAATTTCTGATCCATTCCCTTTACAGCGAGCACTCCTTTGTATCTGAATAGATCCTCAGCCTTGGTTTGCATGAGTTCGCCTATCCACCTCTCCAGTTTATTCACGTTCAATTCCCCCTTGAATCTCGAAGAAATTGATGTGACGTTCTGATCGTGCTCATGTTCTGCATCAGTATCCAAGAACTCGGGGTCCATCTCAAGCGTCTTGTCCAAGTCAAATGAGCCAATTCCTATGAGCTCAGATGGATCAATGAGGCTATTCTCGGTTTTGTAAATTGGCGCAATGGCATTTATGCCTTTGATTCTCTTGACAACTTCTTCGATTTCTCCTTCGCCTACCAAGTCGATCTTGTTCAGTAGGATTCTGTCTGCGAATGCAATTTGCTCCACCGCCTCATTCTCCACATCATCGGGCTTCTCGTCGTCCAAATGTTGTACAATGTGCTTAGAATCAACCACCGTTATTATCCCATCCAGCTTGTACCTATCTACGATTCTCTCGTCCACAAAGAATGTCTGAGCAACCGGGGCAGGGTCAGCCAAGCCCGTCGTTTCGATCAAAACCCCATCGAAATCCTTCACCCTGTCGTACATTTTGTCCAACAACTCCGTTAGGTCTCCCCTGACAGTACAACAAATGCAACCGTTCATGACTTCGATAATGCTCTCCTCAGAGTTCTCCACGATGATATTCTCATCTATCCCTATGTCTCCGAACTCGTTCTCAATTATGGCGAATTTCATCTCGTGCTCAGTGCTTGATAGTATGTGGTTGAGCAGAGTAGTTTTTCCAGATCCCAAGAAACCAGTTAATACTGTCACAGGAACCCTTTTTTTCTTATCTTCGGGAATTTCCATATGCATTCACCTTGTTTTTTTTCGGATGATGGAACCTATTTAATTAAAACTATTAATAACTCGATTGTAGATTAATAGAATCTCTATTGCTTGATTTACACGCCTGATCTCTGTTGCATTTGATCATACCAGCCTGATATCACTGCATGCCTCTCCACCAAGTCAAAGCCATTCAAGCCCTGCATGGACCTCAGGATACCATAATTAGCAAAGTCGGCTCCATTCGGCTCGAGCCCTCCGAAGAATTTCCCCTCGATGCCCTTCGACATCTCATCCAGTTGGTATTGTAGATTCTCTCTCGGAGGGAGGTCGAACATCTTGGCCCGACTTCTCCCGACCATTCGCATAATTATCGCGCCGACCCACTTGTTGATGAGTCGACTGGCACGAGAGAAGTTGTCGACTCTTGTGACGTAGTCTAATGCCTCAACGGAGCTCCAGTAAGTAGTGTATATGACCGCGACAATGGACTTACCAAGCACGTTATTTGAGAAATCCATCCAATGATCCTGATCCATGTCTTCCCCCGCCCGTGGAAAGAGATTGCCATTTTTCTGATCGATGTAGTGGAGTATGTGATTGGAGTCATTTACCTGTGTGCCGTCTTGGTCCACGTAAATGGGCACTTTGCCCCAGTCGGACCATTTCAGCTGGGTCTTGAATGTTGGATCAACTTCGACCTTTGAATACTTAATGCCCCTTGAGCCGAGCAACGCCTTGACTTTGAAACAAAACGGGCAGGTCTCGAAACAATACATCGTCGGGAGTCCACCAACCAAACGCTCTGGAACAAGCGTACCCTGTACGCCAGACACCGCCTTCGTCTCGAGGCCTTTGCCCATGTAGTGGTCTTTCCACGGTCTTTTGTTAATCCATCGAAACTGGGCGTTTTGTAAATCGCCAAATGATTACTTTCTCATCAACAGGAACGCAATGATGGTCACGAGCGCGTAGTATTCTATCGCCATGTGATGATTTGGAGTTATCAAAAAATCAGCCCAAGACTCTCTGAAGTCGTACACTCGAGCCATTTCTTGCCTTATATCCGTCCACTCTTGAAATCTAGATGTGATTGAGATGCCTGACATCACTATCAGAAAAACTCCTGCAAATATCTTTCTTGGCCTCGATTCTAAGGCCCCGAGGAATGACAGTCCGACGATCAATAATGTCGAAAATATTGTGACTGAATAGATGAGTGATCGGATTATGTCAGATGACTCCCCTTCATATTCAAGAAGGTCGGCAAAAAATTCAACCTCGTTGAAAGCAAAGTAAGTTGTCGGAAACAAGAGGGCGATGCAGGCCATTCCGAGGCAAAGGTCGAATTTTTTCGTGATCTGGCTGGGAGCCGCTTCAGATGATAATTGTAAGTTGGACTGCGAGGGTTCTGGTTCAGTCATGAGTGTTCATGCTGCATGCGACTGTCGATAGTATTTGATGGATAATCAATTCGAAGCATCCGATTCGGGTGTTTCAACACCTATTTCCCCTGATCACGGATAAATACATATTCTGACTTTAGTGGTGAACAAAAATCATATCCAATCTGACAAGGGATCCTCATGTGCAACTTGAGGCATTCCTACTTATCACAGCTGTCGGCGTCTTTGCAGGATTCGTTGACAGCGCTGTGGGAGGCGGGGGGTTATTGCGCCTACCGGCCCTATTGAGCATTGGATTACCGCCACATGTAGCCATTGGAACCAACAAATTCGCCTCGACGGCTGCTGCTGCGGTAGCCAGTATGAAGTATCTTCAAAGCGGGATTGTACCGGGTAATGCAGGGCTAATTGGCTGGGGATTGATGGCATTATTTTCTGCGTTAGGGGCCAGTGTCGTCCTTTCCATCAGTGCTGACACTGTTCTCGGTATCGTCATTGCCGTGTTATGCATTTTGTTCTTGTATGTCCTCCTCAATCCCAAATTCGGTCGTGAAGAAAGGATCGTTGAGGACAGGATAATGCCAGTAACGATTGGGATGGGAACCGGCCTTGGTTTCTATGAGGGCTTTCTTGGCCCAGGAACGGGTAGTATGCTGATGGTGGGCTACATCAAAGGCGCTGGTTTTGGAATGGATAGAGCAGCAGCAACAGCCAGGATTCTTAATTTCGGAGGCAATGTAGGTTCAATTGCGATCTTTGCAATTGCTGCATCAATCAACTATCAGGTCGCCATCCCATTCGCCATAGCTAACATGGTCGGTGGATTCGTAGCCCCGGGCTATGTATTGAAGTACGGATATTCCATGCTCCGGCCCTTGTTTCTGATTATGGCCGCATTGTTGATTCTCGCACAACTGGTTGACTACGTGAGTTGAATGGGCTGACTAACAAGCAGCAATGGGATCCAGATTACTCCCTCACAAACAGCTCATACCTGAAAAGATTCACCAATTGATGCTGTAGCCTCCTGAATTCAAGCAAGATTACCATCCACAATACCGAACTCGCCCTCGCGACCATCACACCAAGCAGAGCCAAAGACCCCGGGGTCCTCCTCCTCTCAAATCCCGCCCTTAACAATGCAGATTGTAACCTAGCATCACGCGTATATGCAAACAGGCGCCCGTCCCCACATCTCTTCAACACCTCGTGGGATATGCCCTTTCCTCGATGTTCGGGATCAATCACGAAGGTGTTAATCTCATGCCCGTTCCACCTGCCAGACAGTCTGGCGTGGGCAATCAGCCCATCGTTTTCATCCTTGATCACCACAGTTTTCTTCCCAACCCTAGCAAGGTTGGGAGGCATAAGATCCAATTCCCTCCGTAGCATTTCCCTTAGCCATTCGATTTCATCCATCAACACTCCTCCTTTACTAACCGCCTGATTCCTTAGATTGTGGTTTATCTTTGATCTGTTGATGATTTCTACCATTGCGGTCATCGGGATAACAATCGGCCTGTAGGTAGAACCCTGTCACAGGGCAACGCTGAAAACAATGCCGGCACATCATTGAAGTCCAATGCATCCGCCCTTGGGATGAATGAGCTGGAAGAAGTTCGCTGGTCCGGCAATTCTCGCCAGCAACGCCATACTACTCATCTTAGCGATAACCATTTTTTTCAGTGTGAAATATGATGATGGAGACATGGTCGATCCTGATTTTCTATGGTCTACATGTTGCATGGGTTTATTGTCAATTTCAATGTTTCTTGGTTCAATCGTCTGGTTTTCATTCGCATTGGGGATGAGGTCGGAAAAGACGGTTTTCTTACCCGGAGACTTTGGTGATTCGCATAACAGTTCAGTTCCTTCAGCAACTGATCCGCAGAGCAGTGATTTGCCCCCTACAAATGGTGAATGGCCCTTGTCACATGCCCGAGAAAAAATCATAATCGAAAAATCTGAAGGCGATAGAGCACAGATCGTCGGCTTCCTCATTATTTTTGCCAGCATTGCGATGTTCGCCTTGATGGCGCTCTTGGGATTCATTTCGATACTCATGTCATTGGGGCCTGGATTGGGATTCTCCGGTGGAACATGCAGCAATACCTGTGAATCCATGTGGTCGGGAGCGGTTTTGAGTAAGTGGATCTCTCTCTTGCTTTTCCCATGTGGGCTTATCGTTCTGGCGAGACCATGGTCTTGGTTCCGCACAGCCGAAAATATTCGTCATAATTCTGCTTTGAAAGTAATATCTGTCATTGCCTCAGTAATAGCGCTAATTGTGGTAATCTCCTTTGGTGGGCCCGCTCTGATTGTTTTGCTTATTGCAGGAATGGCGATGCTTGTCTACCATGGAATGGAAGATCTGGAATTGAAGGCTTTGAAATTAGATGAAATTTCCGAATTAATACTTGGTATTTTTGCTGCATTGTTCTTTACAATTGCGTTAATCTCAAACATAAATGGATATCCTATCTTTACCTTCATTTACACCATAGGAATAATTCTTATCCTGTTTCTGCCTCCAATTCTATGTATCACTTCAGGAACTTTAATCCTGGTATTGAGAAAATTAGGTTATGTTGAAACCGAAGGGGATTGGGGTACTATGAATCTAATTGTGTCAGTTTATTCTAAAATTTATAGCAAAGAGGAGTAATCAGGGGGTTACAGGTGTTCACTCATCGGAAAAGATTGCTGCGATATTCGATATCATCCAAGATGACGCAGCGAATAATTGCATCCAATCGCCTGTAGTGCTTATGCCGTATGCGAATACGCTGAGTATCCAACACAGACTGGCTGTCGTTTGCCCAAGCCATCCGACAGTCATGACTTTACTCATCCGACTCTGTTGCGTTCTTGATGATAGCTCCATGTCGACCAAACCTAAATTTTCACTGCCATTTAACATGAGATGCACTCCTGCCCGCAGCAAGAAAGATCGTCCAAATACATCCCCCAGTTTCTGTAGGCTTGCACAAATTCATCGGTCTCGTGCCCCAAAGAAGATGCTATGCTCTGAGCCACTACTGCAAATCGCTGCCTGAATTTGAATATGAAGCAGAAATCATGATTGTCGTGGCGAACAGAAGGACCACAGAGATATATGCCGGTTGTTATTGTTGACTCATCTCGTTCATTAAGCAGTGGAAATCCATCTTCCCTCTTTTCGAAAAGGTGAGATACCAATGTGTGACTGCCCATGAACCCGCCAGCTAGGAGTGGTTTTGATCTTGATTTGAACACCTGCCCATCATTGGATTTCAGCACATATATCTCATCTAGTAGTTCAACCGATGAAACGACGTTTTTTGGATATAATGTGACCATTTCCTGGAAGCACGGTTCCCTCATCCGCTCATGGGTGAAGGTCGACAATGAAGTGCTTGGATCCGAAGAATCTAGGCTCCAGGGATCATTTTGGTCGAACATTATTACCTTCTTGCCACGCTTGGATAGATGGTAAGCGGCATCTGTTCCACTTTCGTAACCCCCAATGACTAGGAAGTCGTCACCATCCAAATCGGCATAGTTTGGGAGAGTTGCAGTGTGTTGACAGAGATCACTACCCGGAAATCCTCCCAACTTGGGATAGAAGAACTCTCCAGCAGCCCAAATCACGTTTTTTGAGGATATGGTCCAATTTTTTGTTTCAACAATGAAGACCCCTTCTTTTTTTGCAATCTGCACGACCTCGGCTTTTTCTCTGACGGGTAATTCGAAGAATTCAGCGAGATCCCGCAGATGTTTGGAGTACTCACTTCCATTGGGATGCTCAATCTTCATGTTGTAAGCCGGGGACACACCGATCGCGATGGAATTCAGGTCTAACATACCGATCGAGTTACTCGGGAATGAGGGTGTGATAAATCGAGTCTCATCCGGCCATGAGGCGAAAGAGGAGCCGATTTCTCCCTTATCGATGATGATGTAATTATCTACTCCTGAGTGGTCTAGGGCTATTCCAGCACCTATGCCGGCTGCACCAGCGCCGATGATGATGACATCAAATACATCACTGGCGTTGTCCGGTGATTCCGAGACTTGCCTTACTTCGGATTGGTAACCCATATGCTGTCCAAAATTATTAGTAATTTAAAATAAACTAA
>MDTD01001616.1_pt1 | contig 35808 bp, 28 predicted proteins | sample 811221 | NCBI WGS metagenome assembly MDTD01 (sample SAMN05326646, study PRJNA326480) | marine metagenome | isolation source: seawater | place: Pacific Ocean: South West | collected 2011
AAACGATTGAGGAGGAATCAAAAAAAGAAATAAAGGGGAGGTGGGATCATATTGGAGGGCTTGAGAATCTTGATCGACTAATTGAAATAAATCAGTCCCCGATTGGCCGAACTCCTAGAAGTAATCCAGCTACCTACACCAAAGTTTTCGATCTGATTCGTGATTTGTTCACCATGCTTCCAGAGTCAAGGATTCGCGGATATAACAAGGGTCGATTTTCATTTAACGTTAAGGGAGGGCGATGCGAAGACTGCAAGGGTGCTGGTGTAAAAACTATCGAGATGCAGTTTTTAAGTAATGTTCAAATTTCCTGCGAAACTTGTGATGGCAAGAGATTTAATGCGGAAACTCTGCAGATCCGTTACAAGCACAAAACGATCTTTGAAATTCTAGATCTGACAATTTCAGAAGCTTCTGAACTTTTTGAAAACCAACCAAAAATTCTTCACATCCTTCAGACCTTGCTTGATGTAGGCTTGGGTTATGTTCGACTTGGGCAGCCATCGACCACCCTCAGTGGAGGTGAGGCCCAACGCGTGAAATTGGCATCAGAATTACGAAAGAAAGCTACTGGGCGAACGTTATACCTATTAGATGAGCCCACGACAGGTCTACATTTTCAGGATATCCGCACGCTGCTACAAACTTTGGATCGCCTAGTAGAACAGGGCAATAGTGTTTTGGTCATTGAACACAATCTTGACGTTCTGCGCTTTGCCGATCAAGTCATTGAATTGGGGCCAGGGGGAGGCAAATTTGGTGGTAAATTGGTGGGCCAAGGAGCGCCAGAAGAATTGGCGGAAAGCGACACTTTGACTGGGGCCTTCTTAAAGGCATTATTGAAGATGAGTTTGAATGAAGATTCCACCGAAGCAAAAGAAGTCCACGAAAGCAATTCTAGTAATGAATTGTGGGTTAACAGAAAAGATCGGAATCTAGTGGTTTGTGGTGCTAGCAAAAACAACCTAAGACATATTGATGTTGAGATCCCTAAAAATAAGTTTACGGTGATTACTGGGGTCAGTGGGTCCGGTAAGACGTCACTGGCTTTTGATACCATCTTTGCAGAAGGGCAGGCTCGGTATGTTGAGTCCCTCTCAACCTATGCTAGACGATTTCTGGGCCGAATGGATAAGGCCCCTATTGATAGCATTGATGGATTGGCTCCAGCAATTGCAATAAATCAGAAAGCTTCCAGTCGTAATCCCCGCTCCATTGTCGCAACCACTACAGAGATCTTTGACTATCTTCGTCTTCTATACGCCAGAATTGGTGTAGCTTATTGTCCAAAGACAGGAGTTCCTTTAGAGAGCTTTACGGCCACTAGGGCTGCAAAATTCCTTGTAGATAATCATGAGGGGGATCGACTGGAAATTTTGGCTCCATTATACAGACCGAATTCTAAGCATCCTTCTTTGCTGAAGCACCCCAAAGAATTTCCTGAACATCTACCGTCATTCCAACAATCTGGTTTCCTACGGGTTTACGTTCGAGATAAATTGATTTTGTTTGACGAATGGGAGACAGAATCAAAAAAACTTAAACTTACCAAGTCAGTACCAGTTTGGTTGGTTGTGGACCGGATTAGAGTGAATTTAGATGAACAGCAAAGATTAGCTGAGAGCGCTGGTATTGCGTATGAAAAAGGAATAGGCCTGTTCTGCGCTCGTCGTCCGGACGACCAAAAGATGATCTGGTTTTCTGAAGTACCGGGAAATGTGCAGAGTGATTACTACCTGACTCAAGATCTCAACCCAAGAATGTTTTCTTTCAACTCTCACGTTGGTGCATGCCCAGACTGTGATGGTCTTGGGGAAATGGAACTGACAGGAAAAATGGACTTTGAAGAAGACGCAGAATTGGATTCGCTGGTCTTTCGTAATTGCAAGACCTGCGATGGTGAACGATTGAAGCCCCAATATCGATCTGTGCTGATTCGACAGAGGAATATTATGCAATTTTGCCGATTACGAGTAGACGAGGCCCTGCGTGAAGTGAGTAACTGGGAACTCAGTACAACCGAGCAGGCAATTGCAGAACAGGCTCTTCAGGAAATCCTTAGTCGCTTAAGATTCCTACGCAATGTAGGTCTTGGGTACCTGACATTAGATCAGCGATCCAAAACGCTATCAGGTGGTGAGGCTCAACGCATTCGCTTGGCTTCACAGATCGGCTCAGGTTTGACCGGAGTGCTATATGTTTTGGATGAACCTACTATTGGCCTGCACTCAAGAGATACAGATCGATTGTTGAAAACTTTGCTACAGCTACGTGATCTTGGAAACACAATTTTGTTAGTCGAACATGATCTGGATGTTATCAATCGTGCTGATCATCTGATTGATATCGGCCCAGGAGCTGGACAGTATGGTGGAAAAATTATCGCTTCTGGAAGACCAGAAGATCTCTGTTTAGATGAAGTATCACTCACAGGGCAGTATTTAAGTCATCAACAAAAAATTCCTATCCCACACAGAAGACCCCCCAATCCAACTCGGCAGATCTCGATCACCAACGCCAAGGCAAATAACCTCAAGGACATTTCCGTCAACATCCCAAAGGGCTGTCTAACTGTTGTGACCGGTGTAAGTGGTTCAGGGAAATCCTCTCTAATCATTGATGTCTTGCAGAAAGCGGTAGCAAAAAAACTTTCTGGCTATGTTGGGGAAATAGGCGAGCACAAGACAATCAAGGGACTGGAACAATTAAAATATTTGAGAATTATTGATCAGGAACCGATTGGGCGTACACCTAGAAGTAATCCATCAACATACACAGGTGCATTGTCACCAATCCGGGATCTTTTCTCCCAACTTCCTGCAGCAAGACAAAGAGGATTTGCTCCTAGGCGTTTTTCTTTTAATTCTGTCGAGGGAAGATGTGCTGCTTGCGATGGTCATGGATATCATCTGATTGAAATGCACTTCCTTTCTGATGTTTGGGTAACTTGTGATCAATGTCTAGGCAAGAGATACAATCGAGAAACTTTAAGCATAGAGTATAAGGGACATACAATCGCTGATGTACTTAACCTCGAAATTGAAAAGGCTTGTCAGCTGTTTGCAGCTCAGCACAAGATTTTAAGAATTTTGCAAACGATGAGAGATGTGGGTCTTGGCTATATGAAATTGGGTCAGGCCGGAAATACTCTTTCAGGAGGAGAGGCACAACGGCTAAAGCTCTCTGCTGAACTCTCGCGAAGGTCAAAAGGAGAAACGCTTTATATTCTGGATGAACCAACTACTGGTCTGCACATTGATGATGTGAGGCGTTTATTAGAAGTACTCCATAGAATTGTGGATGATGGGGGAACGATGGTGATCATTGAGCATAACTTGGAAATTATTAAATCAGCTGATTGGATTATCGATCTTGGGCCAGAAGGTGGAATTCATGGAGGAGATGTGGTCATAACTGGAACGCCTGAGCAAGTAATGGCGTTTGAAGCGAGTCATACTGGAAGAGCACTTTGGCCTGTTCTAAGTAACCAACTCTTTGGAGGGAAAAGATTCAAAACAAGTTCATCGAAGAAACTTTTAATTTCTCCTAAGCAATCATCATGGAATTCTGGAATCAGGGTTGACCAATGAAGATAGCCCGAAAGTCATTAACATTCGTCATTGTGGGGCCAGTGATTACGAGGTGATCCAATTGCTTAAAGAAGGTGTAAGCATCATTATTATCCAAAAAATCATTGGTTTTGAGATTTAACTGCTTTGCCTTGAAAAAAGTATTATGATCTATCCAAGCTCCGGCATTATCCTCCGTACCATCGATCCCGTCAGTGTCAACAGCGATTGCTGAAATTTCTTCATCACCCTGCAAAGCTTCAAGCAAGGACAGGATGAACTCCGTATTCCTACCTCCTTTACCTTTTCCATGAACCGTCACGGTGGTTTCTCCTCCTGACAAGATTACTGCTGGTGAGTTGATTGGCTGATCTCTATGCTTAATCTGCTTAGCAATCGCTGCATGAACCTTGGCTACCTCTTTGGCCTCACCTTCAATACGATCGCTAAGGATAATTGGCTTAATTCCTTGTTTCTCAGCCTCCTTTGCGGCGGCTTCGAGCATCAATTGTGGGGTGGCAACTAACCTTGCTTGATTTTTCGAAAAAAAGTCTTCCCCAGGTTTAGGAGTTTCTTCCTCAGCTGCTTCTAAAAGTTTTTGAATAGCTTGAGTTGGCTGTATTTGATATCTTCTTAAAATCTCTTGAGCATCTGCAAAAGTTGTTGGGTCAGGAACAGTCGGGCCAGAAGCAATTACAGAGAAATAATCTCCAGGTACATCAGAGATTGCAAGGGTCCACAGTCTTGCTGGCTGGATTGCTCGAGCGAGTCGTCCGCCTTTGATTGCAGAAAGATGTTTACGCACGCAATTCATTTCCTCAATCGTAGCTCCAGAATGGAGAAGCGATCTGTTCAGTGATTGTTTGTCTTGTAGCGTTAGACCCCTGCGAGGTAAAGCCAACAAAGCAGATCCTCCTCCAGAAACAAGGCATATTACCAAATCTTGATCATTGGCAGATTCGGCCAGATCAAGAATTCTTCTAGCTGTAATTTGGCCTTTCTCGTCGGGTACTGGGTGAGATGCTTCGACAATTTCAATGGATTTACAAGGTTCACCATAGCCATAGCGAGTCAGAACCAAGCCACTCAATTTTGCTCCCCAAGATGTTCCCTTCCAATGATTTTCCAAGGTGTTTGCCATTGCAGCCGATGCCTTTCCGGCTCCTAAAACAATGATTCGCTCTGGCAATTTTTCATTACCTTGAATTTCATTTAAGTACTCTGGCATACAATTCTTTGGTTTAGAGCGCTGAAGGGCTACCTGCAAAGTTTGCTCAAGAATCTTTGGAAGTGAACTCATTCTTTAACCTCATGAAATATCAATAAATTTGAGAGATCTTTGAAATTATTTATTTGTTCAACCAATTTGATGCCCAATTGAGTCCCTCAACAGTTCCCGCAATTGGTCTATACTCACAACCAATCCAACCGTTGTATCCCAGTTCATCAAGTTTTGAGAAGATGAATGGATAATTGATTTCACCTGTTCCAGGTTCATGACGCCCGGGATTATCAGCAATTTGAAAGTGAGCTATCCTTGAAAGAATTTCAGTAATTGTTGATAGTAAATCACCTTCCATGATTTGCATGTGATATATGTCATATTGAAACAAAAGATTTGAAGACCCAACTTTCTCAATCACTGAAATCGCTTGAGCAGATTTGCTCAAGAAATATCCTGGCATGTCGCGAGAATTTATGGCTTCAATCAGCAGTCTTACATTCTTCTGTTCACAAAGCTCAGCTGCAAAACGGAGATTCTCTACATACGTTTCTGAAAGAGCATCCATCTGAACACCCTCTGGCTTGATACCAGCCATTACATGAATTTGCTGACACCCAAGACCCGTAGCGTATTCTAGGGCGATCTCAACACCTTCGCGAAATTCGTTTTGCCGATTTGGATGACAACACATTCCTCTCTCCCCTTTTTCCCAGTCTCCAGGGGGAAGATTGAAGAGCACTTGAGCCAATTGATTGGCTTCAAGAGCTTCCTTGATATCAGAAATTGAGTGTGAGTAGGGAAAGAGGAACTCGACTCCCTGAAAACCTGCTCTCGCAGCAGCACCAAAACGATCCAGGAAGTTATGCTCATTGAACATCATCGATAAATTAGCATTAAAGCGAAGCATAAAGATTTTGTAAAAGATTTGAAGAATATCCTGAATCAATGTTTTAGGATCACGTATTCATTTTCTTAAAAATTTTTATCTTCAATTTCCCGGGATTAAAATTGTCTTTTTGCTTCCCTTAATAGTAAGAGATTTTGATTTTAGAAACTTGATCCGATGCCGAGCAAGAGCTTTTCTTCTTGAGTGCTGTACCAGACACGAGTCTGTACATTAACTCCATTAGTGATTGTGTTGCCAAATTTGAGGCCAAAACGAAAATCACGTTGTTGAAGCTCAGCTTGTTCTTTGCGCTCATTGAAATCATTGTTGATAGTTGAATCAGTTTGTCTTGGATCACTCTTATAATCTTTGTAACGCCACTTTGCTTCAGATATCAACGCAAAGCTTGGGGCTTTCAAGAAATATTGGAATGCTCCCTGAATCTTTGCTGAACCAAGAAAAGCATGTATAAAACTGTTTCTACCTGGAAATTTTGCAATTCCAACTGCGTAGATTTCCCATTCATCTACGGTGGGTGAAAATTGACTTTTACCGTTCTTATCAACGCCTTTGTAGGGACCTTCGCTCAATAGTCTGTGGTCTTCTGTATAACTCAAGTAAGTACCTCCAAGGGCCAGACCCAACGGAGTACTTCTATTTCCCCAAGCCCTAAATTGACCACTAAATTGAATTTCTCTGAATGGCTGCTTCCATGATGAGTCATAACGAAGGTCTATCAAGCCCCCAAATGCTCCTTCTTGCTGACCCATTCCCAAGACAAGACGCCTCAGGCTGAAGCGCTCTTCTCGACCCTCATCTATTGCAATTCGTAATTCAGGGTGAAAGTAAAAACGCGGATTTGCCAAGCTTCTCATTTCCAATACAAATACGTCTTCAGCTAGTGGGTCTTCCAATAGAATTGCTGTCAGTTCTTCAATTTCTGCGCTCAGCCGGGCAATAGTGTCTTCAACTTGTTCGTTTACAGTCGCACCCATTTGATAGTCGCGAAGTGCCATTAACTCTTTTCTCTTAAACTCCTTCTCTGCTAATTGATCTTCAAATAATTTAAGCTGGATTCTAGCTAAAGCTTGGACGGCTTGTAACTGTTGAGGAGATTCCGGGAAACGTTTTAGATAATTTTTCCATCCATCAATGGTATTGATGCGAGATGATTTATTAAACTCAAGCTCTGATAACGGAATGCACTCAAGTTCAATATTAGCGAGCTCAAGCGGTGTTTGGGCCTCGGGTCCTAAATCTAATTGTACATTTAATGTAGAGGGACAGGTTTCATCCAATTGGGTTTGTCGCTTAGGTTCTTTCACCCCATGAATTACATGGATAGGTAACTCACTCAAGCGAATATTACCACTTGTTGAAATAGTGTTCAGTTGTTCAAGTTGACTTTTGCTGGAGATGAATCGAAGTCTCAATGGAATATCTGGTAGTGGTTCGCCATTAAAAGTTAAATCCAATTGCATAGGACTCTCAAAGCGATAACTTTTATAATTGGAGGCAGGAAATAAGCGCACTAGATTAGGACTGTGGATTAGCTTCAATTCTGAAATTAGCGGGTCCAACTCGCTGCGAATTTCACTGCTAGCGGGTATGTTCTTTAATTTTGCCAACTGTAGAGCTGCATCACGATATCGAGATCGCTGCTCCACTAGCAATGCGCTCCGATATGCTCTTAGGAGTCGGCTAAATTCAACTGCATCTGGACCAGATTGGCCAAATAATTGTTCCAGTAAAGTTTGACCGGATGATGCTTTGGAAGCTTCGTCCATTAAAGCTGTTACATCCTTTAAGTATTGAACCGAAGGGGCAGCTAGCTGGCCGATCGTCAATGGGTAAATCGCCAGGAATGTTTCATCATTACAGCGTAAAATTTCTGGTGGTGGTAGTGGTATATCGATTCTACTTGAGGTGCGGATTCGTTGTGTGGATTTTTCTGTGAAATTCTCATCACCATCATTTAGTTTCAGTTCTATTCGATTGCTAGTAATCGATTCAAACCTTAGGAAAATAGCTTCTGCAATTCTTTCCTTTGCTCTTAGAATTGCCTCCTCAGTATCGGCACCTCTTCCTGCAATTTCCTGTGGCCATTCTTCTAATGCATTCAGTACAAAACGTTCTCCGCGCGGAGGCATTGATTGCTGCAAATGAGATTCTCTGAAATTACAATCTGTTGACTGAGCAAACACATTTTCTGAAGCAAAGATGAAGCTATTGATGCAAACAGTCACGATCATAGGGATCAGTGAATATACGATTCTTTTGGATGAATTAAATTGATTCGTCATTTAGGAAAGATCATTGGCTGAGTTTTTTTTAAGATGTAGATTCATCTACCGTCGGTTCAGCATAGGCTTGCATGTCCGGACCGAGTGGTACTACTAGACTGTGATTTACTGCTTCATGACTGAAGTTAGTGGTGTTCCTGAATTTGCCAGAGATCAACGGTTTTAAGTATGCTAATGTAGCGCTCTTTGAGTGTAGCCAAACAAACGATGATAGTCTCTAATCCTGCGTTGGTTGCATTTGAAGTGGCCGTGATAAACAGTATTAAATCTGGTCAGTATAGGGACAATCGCCTGTCAGCTTCAGTTAATTTGCTTTTATACAGGTAAGTATTGTCAGTCAAGTGCTCTTAAATGCAGTCGAGTGTTTCAAAAAGTTCAACGAAGGAATTTGCGTAGGCATTTTGCGTGATAGCAAATCCACACTTGAAGACTTCGTTATTGAAAGTTGGATAAATTAAATCATTCCATTCATCGATTTCTTGCTGTTACTCGATCGGGAAGTAATCCTTATGATTGCCTGTCAAATGATTGAATGAAGAGTTGAGTATTCGGATAATTTCAGAGGATTCATTGTTGACGATCTGATCGGTTTCTTTATCACACAAAGCTGGGACGGTGACCCGTCCCGTAAAATAAGGATCATATTTCGTATAAATACTGTGCATACATGACAAACCGTATAGATGATTCACAAAGAGTGAAACTTCAGCTCCTTTCCGAAATTCCTAACCAATTTGAAGCATATGTCGATGAAAAACTGAAAACTCAATTACATCCTCTTAACCCTTTTATCTTCGAAAAATCAGGGATCGATCAGCCCATGGACACGCATCTGAAACGTACAGATGATACCTTCCAGCCTTCAATGGAAATCTCCCTATTTAGTTGGGACCTGGCCTTCCATCATTGGTAACCCATTTTCGGAACTAGACATTACCCTGAATGAAATGACCTTTGTTTAGAACTGGTCTCGAACCATTGATCATACCATTGTCCGTTGATCAGAAGCCCCATTTTGCCCTAGCTTTAAATTCGGAAATTAAAAGTTGTTCTGTTTGGGATCAGTTAGATTACGTTGCCAGATCGGCTGTCTTGGTCAACTGCTTTGGGAGGGAGAAGAATTACTGAAAAGAAATCCTGGGCGGCAGGAATCTTGTTCAATAGATCAATCATGTAGAAATTCGCTTAAAGTCATCACAAAAAAAATTCAGCTTCAAAAAACATGGATCGATCAAAACTCGTCGAATGGCTAGGTGTGATTACTGCTATAATTTATTCACTTTTGGTGGCTTTAAATATTGGTGCTGAATTCGTGGGATTTTCACTGTTGCTTATTTCTTCATTCTTGATCGGTATATGGGCCTATTGGGGAGAACATCGTGGTATCTTAATACTCCAACTGTTCTATGCCTCAGCCGGGATAATTGGAATGTTTCGATGGTTCTGAATTTAAGCCATGGTACCTGGAAATAATTAAAAACTGATGTTTGAATTGAAAGTTTGAGTCAAGAGGCAACCGTTTCAGATATTTTTTCTGCTAAGCGTAATCTTATAGTAAAAGTGGTGCCCAGTCCGATTGAACTTTTGACCGATATTTTGCCTTGATGTTCTTCAACGATTTTCTTGGCAATTGAAAGACCAAGGCCAGTTCCCTGCCCTCTTTTTTTTGTTGTAAAAAATGGGCTGAAAATACTCGATACTGTTGTCTCATTCATACCCGCCCCATTATCTATGATTTCTATTTTTGCAAGTTGTTTCTCCGTGCAGAAATTCAACAATAAAGATGGCTTCAGGGTATCCTCTAATGCATCCAACGCATTGTTGCAGAGAATCAGAAGGACTTGCTCAAGCTGGCTCCTATTTGTCCTGATTAATGGCAATTCCTTGGGCAAATCTACCATCAATTTGATATCCCTATCTTGAAGAGTAGGTCCAATCAAAGATTCAACTCCCTTTAAAACTTCTCTGGCGTCACAAGGTCCCAATCCAGGTTTCTCTCCATGAGTCATTTCCTGCATTGCGGTTAACCTATTGAGCAATCCCTCAGTGACACTTGTCATTGATAAAATATGCTCACCAAGTTCTTTTTCTCCCAGTCTGTTGAGATGATGAAGGAGGTTTAGATGCTGTAGTTGTGTCATCAATACACTCAAGGGGGTCTTGAGTTCGTGGGCCAGTGAAGCACTTGCTTCGCCAATGGTGGCTAGTCGATTTGTTGATTTTAGTGCTTCTTGTAGTTTGGTTAATTCTTCAAGATGTGCATAAGATGCTTCTAGTTCTTTTTCTTTCTGCGCTGTTATATCTAAGAGAATTCCTCTGCATTCGAAGGGCTGTGCTTCCTGATCAAAGCTGATTTTTGCAACTGCACGTAGCCAGATGATAGATTTCTTGGGATGATGAATGCGAAAGTCTAACTCTCTACACTGAGATTCCCCTGCCAGATTCATAAATTGGTTGAATAACTGGAGATCGTCTGAGTGGACAAGCCTCAACCAAGCGTCTACTGTGATCGTAAAATTTATGGGGAAACCTAGGAGATTTCGAGTTTCAGGCGAGCAAAAAAGTTGGTTCGTACGTAGATTTAGTTTCCAACTCCCCATTCTTATGATTTCTATAAGTTGAAACCAAGTTTCAATTGGCGTATTTCGGCTGGAACCATCAAAAATTTCTGATTGATCGACTTCTAAAGTCATCTTATTTTTAAGGCGATATTAAGTCGTAAAATCTCTTTTTGATAAGATTTAATAACTGACCTGATCTCCAGTCAAGACAAAAGAAGGTAAATTTGTCACTATTTTGAAACTATAATTTAGGAAAATTGAATAAATTACTCTCCGTTCTCCCATCAGGTAAAAAAAGTGTTGCACTAACACAGTCTAATTTATCCTCAAACTGATGGCTGATGTAGAGAATTTGCGTTGCCTTTGATCTCCCCAATACATTTATATCATTAATTAACTTTGTTCTCTGATAGGGATCCAGTCCTTGGCAGGGTTCATCAAGTAACAAAATTTCAGGGGATTTGACCATAGCGCGGGCCAATAAAAACAAACGTTGTTGGCCATATGACATATTTAAATAGGAAGTTTCCGCAATTTCCAGAAGACCAAACTGGTTCAACCAATTTTCAGCCATTTCTTTTTGTTTTTTAGAAATAGATTCGTAATAACCTATCGAGTCATTAAAGCCGGAATAGACAATTTTCCGACCAGTAATTTTTTGACGGTAGTTCATCTGTAATTCAGGTGTAACTATTCCAATTCGTTTGCGCAGATCCCGAATGTTCTCCCCAGAACCCCTTCGTTTTCCAAAAATCCAAACCCTGTTGCTGTAAGCTTGTAGGTGCTCACCCACTATCAACTTCACCAAGGTTGATTTTCCAGAACCGTTTGGCCCTGAAACTTGCCAATGCTCTCCGGTTGGCCAAGTCCAAGAAAAATTTTCAAAGACCGTGTGATCCTGATAATAAAGATTAACATTCTCCATTTTAACGGGTGGTATCAAGGACTCTTTGGTATTTTTGGATTTAGAAACAATAAATTCCCTTTCGAAATTACTGGTGTCGGAGGCCTTTTTTTCGATGCCATAAAGTTTCTTTGTATTTGATTCATTTAGGACATGGGCTCGTTTGCCTGAAAAAGCTATTTTCCCATTCATTAATCCCATAACATCAGTAATTTCTGGGATTAGTTCATCTTTGCGATGACTCACTAGGATAAGTGAAAATTTAGATTGTTGAACCATCTCTCTAAGCAGGGATTGAAAATTGTTTTTTGCACTAATATCCAATCCATCAAAAGGTTCGTCGAGCATCAACAGCTTTGGAAATTGGATCAGCGATCGAAAAAGTAAGAACTTCCGCCATTCCCCATTAGATAATCCACGAATTGGACGATCCACCTTTGAGTCCAACTGAACGAGGCGAAGTAACTCTTTACTTTCCTTTTTAACGAGCACGGACTCTGAAAATATATTTCGAATGGTTTGTTGTTCTTGCTCATTTCCACTATATTCTTCCCATCGATCCTTGAGTTTTTCCAAATTAAGCATGCTCAAAGGTTGATTGAGGTGAACCCAGCTGACATGGGTTACTCCCTGCAAATCAGGATGTCTGCGCAAGGTTCCTTTACAATAGGATATTTGTTGTGCTAAGACTCGTAAGATTGATGACTTGCCCGCACCGTTCCCTCCTAAGATTGCCCAGTGTTCATTTTTTCTAAAAATCCAATCAATTTTTTCCAGAACAATTTTGCCTTGAAGTCGAACAGTAATACCTTTCATCTCAAACCAATTGATGCTTTCCATTGCCAAATCGGGCATGTTTAGACACTCTGAAAAAAAGATTAATCAAGAACAGGTTTGAAGTAGTTATTGCGAAATACCTGGCAGACAAAATTCAGTGTTGATTTTTGGCAAGACCCTGTCCCATAATCACGCCGAATTTTTCAGGAAGCAAATTTTTTTGAAAATTTGATCTCATCAGACAATTAGACCCTTGAGATTTGTTGTTGAAAGTTCCAACTCTTCACTTTTCGTTGACACCTGTAAGCATCTCATAACAGTTGGGGGGTAAGACATGAACATGAATAAAACACAACTATTGCGGGCGTATCGTAAAATGCGTCAGATTCGAGCCTTTGAGGACCGTGTCCATGAAGAATTTGCCACAGGTGAAATCCCAGGCTTTGTTCATCTGTACGCTGGTGAGGAAGCCTCTGCCGTCGGATTCTGCATGCACCTTACCGATCAAGACCGCATCGCTAGTACCCACCGTGGTCATGGACACTGCATAGCCAAAGGGGTGGAGATCAAAGGGATGATGTCGGAGATCTATGGTCGCCGTAACGGTATCTGTGCTGGCAAAGGAGGCTCAATGCATATCGCTGACTTGGAAAAAGGTATGATGGGTGCCAATGGGATTGTTGGCGCTGGACCTCCATTAATCTGTGGCGCAGGACTAGCGGCGAAGTTTCAAAAAAATGGATCTGTTGCTATTGCATTTATTGGTGATGGAGCATCCAATCAGGGTACCACATTGGAATCCTTGAATTTGGCTTCTGTCTGGAATCTCCCCTGTGTCTTTGTAGCCGAAAACAACGGCTACGCTGAGGCAACTTCAAGCAAATGGTCGGTATCCTGCGATAATATTGCTGACCGGGCAGCCGCCTTTGGAATGCCTGGTGTCGTGGTTGATGGTCATGACTTTTTTGCAGTCTATGAAGTTGCCGGTGAAGCTATTAAAAGAGCACGTGAAGGAGGTGGCCCTAGTTTAATCGAATGTAAACTGAATCGATTTTATGGACATTTTGAGGGCGATGCCCAAAAATATCGATTAAAAGAAGAAGTGAAGAACTTGAAACAAAATAACGACTGTCTCAAAAAATTTGCTGATAGAGTTGTAGATCAGGGTCTTCTGAAAACAGAGCAACTAGCCGAAATTGATGAAGAAGTGGCGGAGGAAATTGACTTTGCGGTCAACCATGCCAAATCGTCTGCAAAGCCAAATAGCTCAGACCTGCTCACAGATGTTTATGTGAGCTATCCTTGAAAACAGTAATTTCCAATCGAGGGAGAAATGCCTAGGACTATTACATTCCGGGAAGCAGTTAATGAGGCTTTGCGTCAGGAAATGGAGCGTGATCAAAGCGTCATTGCAATGGGTGAAGATGTAATTGGCGGCTCTGGAGCTGATGGTGAAATGGATGCTTGGGGAGGACCATTTGGATTCACAAAAGGCCTTCATGGAAAATTTGGTGATAGAATTATGGATACCCCAATTACTGAATCGGCTTTTATAGGTGCTGCAGTAGGTGCTGCAGTTTGCGGAATGCGACCAGTAGCAGAGTTGATGTATATTGATTTTATGGGGGTGTGTTTTGATCAAATATTTAACCAGGCTGCAAAATTTAAATATATGTTTGGGGGTAAAGCTGAAACTCCAGTTGTAATAAGAACATCAATTGGCGCCGGGCTCAGAGCAGCTTCTCATCATTCTCAAAGCCTTTATCCCATATTTACGCATATTCCTGGATTAAAAGTCGTAGTGCCCTCGAGTCCATATGAAGCCAAGGGTCTATTGATTCAAGCAGTTCGTGACAATGATCCTGTGATTTTCTGTGAACATAAATCACTCCATCATATCCAAGAAGATGTTCCAGAAAGCTCTTACGCAATTCCTTTTGGTGAAGCAAATGTTCTTCGCGATGGGGGAGATGCGACCATCGTGGCCTTTGGTTTCATGGTCAAAAAGTCGATGGAAGCAGCTTCAAAATTAGCAAAGGAGGGTATTCAATGCGAGGTGATCGATCCAAGAACGACTTCGCCGTTGGATTTGGAGACAATCATTGAGAGCGTGGAAAACACAGGGCGCTTGGTGGTAGTGGATGAGTCTAATCCCCGCTGCAGTATAGCTGCAGACATATGCGCCCAGGTTACGGAGCAAGCTTTTAAATCTTTGCAGGGACCAGTGAAGATGGTGACGGCGCCACACTGTCCACCACCATTTTCAGATGTTTTGGAGGATCTCTACATTCCAAGTCCGGAGAAAATCGCTGAGGCTGTTAGGTCTCTAAATTGAGGCTACAGGATCCGCCAAAAAGTGTAAATCGACCCGTTCGTGTTGGCATTCTAGCTAACCCAGCCTCAGGGCGGGATATTCGGAGAGTCATTTCCAAAGCTTCAGTTTTCCCAACAGCTGAAAAGTGTAACATGATCCAACGATTGTTGGGAGCACTCACAGTATGTGGAGTAGATGAAGCTTGGATGATGCCGGATAAGGGAGGCATAGCTACTGTTATTAAGCGTTTCGGTCAGACTCCTGAGGGTAAACGTCTCTTGCCTATCTATTTTACGGACACAGATATCATAGAGACCCCTGAGGACACCAGATTATCTGTCCGTGCAATGGTAGCAGTGGGAATTCGGGCGATCATAGTTTTGGGTGGAGATGGCACTCATCGCCTGGTGGCGGAGGAATGTGGCGAAATCCCAATGGCAACTCTTTCGACAGGGACAAACAACAGTTTTCCAGAATTGAGGGAAGCTACCCTGAGCGGTTTGGCGGCGGGTCTTGTTGCGACTGGAAGGCTAAACCTGGAAAAAGTAACCAGAAGAGAAAAGAGAATTGTGGTTGAAGTCAACGGTGCAGCAAAGGCAATGGCTCTTGTTGATGCTTGCATTAGTGCCGACATGTTTGTTGCTGCAAAAGCAGTTTGGCAAGTTGAGCAACTAAGGGAGTTATATGTGACTTTTGCATCAAGCGAGGCAATCGGACTTTCTTCAATCGCTTCGTTGGTAAACCCGGTCAGTCGTGATGAAGATCATGGCCTTGGAGTGCAAATGGACCCTGAAGCAAATCAGAAAGTTATGGCCCCTATTGCGCCAGGTTTGTTCGCGCAGCTTGGCATTAAACGTTGGGATAAACTTGAACTTGGAAGCTGCTGGGCTCCAAACATTGATCGAGGAGTAATCGCTCTTGATGGTGAAAGAGAGATTGAATTCAGAGCGGTTGATAAAGTCCAATTCAGTTTGGATCGTCTGGGACCAAATGTAATTGATGTCAGTATGGCTTTGGGTGCAGCAGCAAAACACGGTATCATGCTATCTAGTTTAGATTAATAGTCATTATGGGGCCATTTGATATAGAACAAATGGAAGTACGAGATATTTGTAATTTTTCATTAATGAATGAACTGAAATTTTATTTCTTACTTATTTTGAAGAAATATAAAAAAAGATATTCGGTTAAATAGAAAAGTTGCTTTTATCATACTTGTTAGCATGGTGTCAGGTTAGGCATGCGCTAGAAAGGGCCAATTACCTTGCAGGAGACAAAATTCTGTTGAATGCTAAATGCCCTAGAAACCATTGAAGAGCCACTCTGAGGGGGTCTAGTTAGTTTGGGAGATCAAATGGTCTGCTTGCTTTGTATGCCTTGGCCCGAAGCCATTGACGAAAATACAAATTCAAATTTTCCTTCGGGCCATTACTGGTCAGGAAATCAATGTTGATAGTGTTATGGTCAAGACTTTTATCTGATTTCTGATCTTCGAAGATAATAATAATTAAGGGTTCAACCCACACAAGTAACTGAGGAATCTCATGAAGAAATTGCTTAATGACCCATATAAATATGTTGACGAAATGTTAGTGGGAATGTGCGCTGCCCACCCTGAAATATACAGACAGGCTGGTGAGGGGGGACGCGTCATTACAAGGGCTGGATCACAAAGACGGGGTAAGGTTGGTTTAGTCTCAGGAGGTGGTTCTGGACATCTGCCTGTGTTTACAGGCTATGTGGGTCCAGGACTTTTAGATGCTTGTGCAATCGGGGATGTGTTTGCTTCGCCCTCGGTCGAGCAGATGTCTGAGGCGATGAAAGTTGCTCATGCAGGAGCTGGGGTGTTACGTCTCTACGGTAATTATGGGGGAGACGTAATGAACTTCGATATGGCGGGAGAACAGTTGGAAATGGAAGATGATATCCAATCCACAACTGTTTTGTTAGCTGACGATGTGTCCTCAGCACCTCCGGAAGAGGCAGAGAAACGTAGAGGTGTTGCTGGAATGGTCTACGCTTTCAAAATTGCGGGGGCGGCGGCTGAACAAATGCTGTCGCTGGAAGAAGTGACACGGATTGCTCAAGAAACTGCCGATTCATGTCGTAGCGTTGGAGCTGCTTTGACTCCTTGCACGATCCCTCAGGCAGGAAAAGCAACATTTGAGATTGCTGAAGATGAGATGGAGATGGGTATGGGCATTCACGGTGAACCTGGGGTATGGAGAGACAAGCTCAAACCTGCGGATGATATTGCTCATGAGATGGTTGATCGATTAATTGCGGATAGGGCAATTGGTTCAGCTGATCGGCTTTCAATAATGGTAAACAGTTTGGGTGCAACTCCTCCAGAGGAACTTTACATCCTGTACAGGATTGTCAAAAAACGGATTGAAGACCTAGGGGCTACCATCGTAATGCCGCTTGTGGGGCGCTACGCAACTTCGATGGAAATGTCGGGAGTGTCAATGACATTCTGCTTCTTAAATCCGGAGAGGGAGGTTTTGCTTCAAGCGCCTGCCCGGTGTGCTTTTTGGCAGGTGGGATAATGAAAGTTTCGTGGTTGCAAGACCAACTACCTCAGTTGGCTGAACACCTGGAGTCAAGTTCTGAGGAACTTAATGGCCTGGATGCCAAGCTTGGTGATGGAGACCTCGGGGTGACAATGGTTCGTGGTAGTCGACAACTTCTGGAGATTCGAGAGGAATTGCCAGATGATTGGGGCATGGCGCTGCTAAAGTGTGCCCAGGCCTTTACAAAAACCAGTGGTTCAAGTTACGGGACCATTCTTGCTACGGGTTTGATGGCGATGGCCAAGCAGAAAAAGGGACAGGCTGAAATAGAACCTTCCGAGTGGGCTGATTTACTCAAAGCAGCACTTGAGGCAATGCAAAAGCGTGGAAAAGCTGAGTTGGGTCAGAAGACTGTTTTGGACCCACTCTCGGCAACACAGAAGAAATTGGAAAGTAACCCCAATTCAAGCTTGTCCGATCTGATCAAGGTGGTTCAGCAAACAATAGATGACTTCAGGGATAAGCCCTGCCAAATTGGCAGAGCACGTATTTTTCAGGAAAAGTCAATTGGTTTGGATGATCCAGGAATGGTAGCATTCAAACGGCTTCTTGAGGGCCTTACTCACGTATAAGTAATGTAAAATTTTAAGAGAAGATTAATTAAGCAGAGGACAATGTCGCTTAAAGCAGAATCAGTTTCACCTGACTGGTTCAAACACAAGAGAGCTGATAAAAATCTAATCGTCAACCCGGTGATACCCTGGTTAATGATCGGATTCCCAGTGTTGATTCTGATCGCTATCGTGATTTATCCAACCATCTGGATGGGATATCACGCTTTTCAGAATACCAACATGATGAAACTATTTTATCAGGATTGGGAGTATATAGGGTGGCAGAACTTTGCAACGGTGCTCAGTGACGATCGCATGTGGGATAGTGTTGGTCGATTGATCCAATATCTTGTTTTTGGGGCCTGTCTAGAAGTACTGCTTGGGACCATCTTAGCGCTGACACTCTTTGAATTAGTTAAATCCCAATTGACTAGGGTGGTCGTCCTTATTTTACTTGTCCTACCAATGATGCTTCCTCCTTCAATTGTAGCGACTCTTTGGAAATTTTTGCTCCAAGCATACAACGGTGCTGTTAATCATCTTCTTATAAAAATTGGAATTTTGGGACCTATGGAGCGCATCGAATGGCTGGATGCAAGCTTGTCTCTCTGGTCTCTAACAATGGTTGATGTCTGGCAATGGACGGCGCTTCCCTTACTAATCGTTTATAGTGGTCGTGTGTCTTTGCCCCCTGCGATCTATGAAGCCGCCAAAGTGGATGGCGCATCACAGTTTATGGTACTACGCAGATTAACGCTACCACTACTCAAAGAAATAATAGCAATTGCCTTTATTATCCGTTTCATGGATGCCTACAAATTTGTAGACAAGGTTTATGTGATGACTTCCGGAGGACCAGCGCAGTCTTCGGAACTGCCCGTCTTCATTGCTTTCCAAAAAGGAATACGTGAAGTTGAAATTGGCGAAGCTGCAGCGTATGCCTGGATCATCTTTGCTGTGGCAATGGTGTTGATAACTTTGTTTCTTAAATACCTGAAAAAAGTCTTGAAGGCTCAAGCCTTCGCTTAAGGAATCGAATGGATTCTGCAACTAACCGATTGATTCGTTATCTGTTTTTGTCTTTTTTGGCTATTTGGCTCGTTTTCACTATTTTCCCACTTTATTTTCAGTTCATTACATCTCTAAAGCCAGTTGCTGAAATCAACTCAATGGTCCCCACTTTCTGGCCTGAAACAATGCGACCTGAAAATTATGCAGGGATCTTCGCTGATCCGGGCTCGCTGAAGTCCTTGATTGATAGTCTAATTGTTTCTATAGCCAACACAATTCTATCTTTGTTTCTTGGAACCCTTGCTGGCTATGCGCTTGCTCGCTTCATCCGAGGATTTGCTGGCGAAAATATTGCGATGTGGATTCTTTCCAATCGGATGTTCCCCCCAGTAGCCGTCATCATCCCAATGTTTTTTCTTTTTGATGCAACTCCATGGGGGACAGATAGCTACTTTAGTCTGATAACTTTATATTTGGTTTTTAACCTTCCCTTAGCCACGTGGCTGATGATGGTCTTTTTTCGGGATGCTCCGCGAGAATTGGAAGAAGCAGCTTATTTGGATGGTTTCACCCCTTTACAAACATTTTTTAAAGTCACCCTGCCATTAGTATTTCCAGGTATGGTTTCAGTCGCAATGCTTTGCTGGATTTTTGCGTGGAATGAGTATCTTTTTGCGAATTTATTGACCGGGACAACCGTTAAAACCTTCCCAGTACATATTCCATCATTTACCTCAGGCAGTCAAACTTTGTGGAATCTGGTCATGGCATTCTCCATGGTAGCAATGCTTCCCCCAGTTTTACTTTTTATCTTTCTACGTCGATACATGGTGCGTGGTTTGTCCTTGGGTGTGGTGAAGGGATAAAAAATGGCTGAGCTAGAACTCCAATCCATCTGCAAAGCGTTTCAACATCCTGTTTTGGATCGGCTGTCCTTGAAGGTTCCACAAGGAGAGTTTTTTGTAATCGTTGGTCCCTCTGGAATTGGAAAAACCACTCTTCTTCGTTGTATCGCTGGCCTAGAAAATTTAGACGGAGGAAAAATTCTTTTCGATGGGCACGATGTGACCAATGTGCCACCCTACCAAAGAGGTGCAGCAATGACTTTTGAAAGCTATGCTCTCTACCCGCACAAAACGGTTTTTGAAAACATTGCCAGTCCCCTTGTCGCTGCGAAAATGGAGGTTTCTGAGATCCGTAGACGAGTGGGAGTTGTGACCGAGCTTCTTCAAATCCCCCACCTTCTAGAAAGGAAACCCCACGAGATTTCAGGTGGTCAAAAACAGAGAACAGCATTAGGCAGAACTTTGGTTGCGAAGCCAAAAGTATTTTTGCTCGATGAACCAATTAGTCATTTGGATGCGAAAATACGGGCGGAACTGAGAATCCAGTTTCATACACTTAAGGAACTCCGGGAAGTTGCTACCGTGTATGTCACTCATGATTATGCAGAGGCACTTTCATTGGGGGATAGGATCGGTGTTATGGGGGATGGAGGCTTGGTTCAAATAGGTACAGGAAGAGAGGTTTTTGACCAGCCAAATTCATTGTTTGTAGCGCAGCATCTTGGCCAACCAACAATCAATGTCCTTGAAGGTCAACTACAGAAAGATAATGAAGATTTGGTTTTCAAATCTGATGAAATGCAGTTACCTGTTTCAAAGGAACTAGCGAATAGACTGAAAAATGATTCAGGCAAAAATGTAAAAATCGGCCTGAGACCTCAATTTATTCATTGTTTGTCTGAATGGGAAAACGATAAAAATCTGCCCGTGTTCTCTTTCCAAGCAGAAGTAGAATTAAATGAAGCTTTGGGTTCTTATGGAGTACTCCTCGTTAAAGCGATGGGAAAATCTTTGACTGTCATAACAAGCCCGGAAATTCATTATTCGCCTGGGCAAAAGGTTGAACTGTCTCTTGAAACGAATCGGAGTCTCTATTTCGATGCCCAAAATGGTATGAACCTGGGTACTGATTCGACGAGAATGGAGGACGTCGGATGACTGCGGTTAAGATAAAGAATGTAAATAAAATCTATGAACAAGGGAACGTTCACGCAGTTCAAAACCTTAGCCTAGACATCAAAGACGGGGAGTTTGTCGCGCTCTTGGGACCTTCAGGGTGTGGTAAAACTTCTACCTTGAGAATGATTGTTGGTCTGGAAAAGATTAGTTCTGGAATCATTCAATTTGATGATGTGATCGTTAACGATTTAACCCCAGAACAGCGCAATGTAGCAATGGCATTTGAGTCCTATGCACTCTATCCGAACTTATCGATTGCTGAGAATCTGTCGTTTCCCTTGGAGGTCCGTGGTATTCCTCTGGAAGAAAGAACAAAGGAAGTCAATCAGATTGCGGAAATGCTTCAGATCTCAGAACTATTGAATCAGCGCCCCGGTCAACTTTCTGGAGGCCAGCAGCAAAGAGTTTCCCTAGGCAGAGCATTGATTAGAGAACCTGCTGTTTTTATTTTAGATGAGGTTTTGAGCCATCTTGATGCCCATCTGAAGTTCCAAATGCTTTTTGAGTTAAAGAAAATTCATAACTCGTTGGGCAAGACTATGGTTTATGTGACCCACGACCAAATGGAAGCACTTGCCCTTGCAGATCGCGTGGCGGTAATGGCCAATGCGGAACTTCAACAATTTGCCAATCGCAACGAACTCTACCACAGACCTGTCAATCGTTTCGTTGCAGATTTTATAGGGGAACCTTCCACAAACTTTCTAAAAGCCAGAGTTATTACTGTTGAGCAAAAGATTGTTTTGGAAGTTAATGAAAATCTTAAATTTCACCCGGATTTAAGACGCCAAGAGTTGATTAATGAAAAAGGATTGGAAGAAGTGATAATCGGGATAAGGCCACAATATCTGACCCTACAAGATGGCACAGGTAAGGAAACTCTCACAGCAGAAGTATTGATCAATGAATACCTTGGAGAACGAAACATTCTTGAAGTGAAAAATGGTTCTGACAGGTTTCGTGCAGTTGTGCCACCTGAATGTAGAGCAATCCAAGGAGACATGGTCAAATTATTCTATGAACCAAATCACGTACTGGCTTTTGATCCCCAAACTGAGGTGTGCCTGCTTTGAGGGATCATCTGGAGGCCGTTGGGGTCTCCAATCTTTACCCGGGTTCGAATAATTATATTTCCCGGGGTTCATTTCATCATCATTGAAGGGATTCACCATGGGAATTTTTGCAAACATGACTCGCCGAAAGTTCTTGCAAACAGCTGCAGCATCAGCAGGAGCGTTGGCCGGAAGCCAATTCATGCCAGCCAAAAGTTGGGCAGGAGGTCATTCAGACGTGATCATGCCACCCGGAGGCAAGAAGTTTAAGGACATAGAACTGACGTATTTTCAGGATGGTAACTGGCTGCATGCTCCTCTTTGGCTTTCTGAACAATTCAGGAAAGACGCTGGAGTGAGTATCAAGTCAAGAGAACTTTATGATGGAGGAGATACTGTCGCGAAAGTGCTTCCACAATTATTGTCTCGCAAACCACGTTTTGACTGGGTGCAGTATCCCTGTTTATTCTTTGGACAATTTGCTGAGACAGGGCAATTGGAGCCATTGGATGATTACTTTGCTCAATATGCAGGATCTCAAGAATATCTAGATTGGGTAATGCCTGCATACCGAGAGTTTTATACTAAGTGGGACAATAAGACTTACGGAATCATGCTTGATGGGGACATTCATATTCTACATTACCGAAAAAACTACTTTAATGATCCGGATTTACAACGAAAGTTCTCAAAAAGATTCCAGCGAGAATTGGTTGTCCCCAAAACTTGGCCACATTTCCTAGAGTGCACTCAGTTCTTCACAGAAGAGTTGTCAAGCAAGGGTGTCTATGGAACATCTATGGTAGTCAATCCTCCTGCTTTTGGCTGGGGATTCTGGATGGATATTGCTGCTTCCAATGGGGTGAATTATTTCGATGCAAGCATGAATCCGGGTATCAACAGCAAGCAAGCTGTCGAAGCTTTAGATATGTACAAAAACATCATCGAATTTTCTGGCCCCGGTGGAAAGTCTATGGACATTAATCAGACTATTCAGCGCTGGCAATCTGGAACAGATGTAATGTCAGTCTGGTGGATTGATCTTTCGGAATTCACTGTTCAGCAACAGGGAATGGAAATGGCTGAGCAGCAAGGAGCAGATATAGTACCTGGTTGGGAACAGCCCGATGGAAGTATTAATCACAAAGCTGTATCTCTCTGGTGTCGTACAGGATCAATCCCGAAAAACCTTCCTCAAGATGTAAAAGACGCAGCTTTCTATTTCCTCTACAGAATGTCTCACCCATCAATTTCAGATGAGATCGTGGCAGATGAATACTGTGGTTCAGATCCCTTTGGTCGTTCACATTACACTGATGAATCTGCCCGCAAGTATACGATGGCTAATCCTCAGCGAGGAACTGATAATGACTTGTGGCCGACCAACAGTGGAATCTTCAAGACCTTTGAAACTGCAAGATCACATTTAGATGGGGGTCTGCGAAACGTAGAAGTGGGGTATCCTCAATTCTACTGGGAGGGAACACCACAATATGCAGATGCCCTAGGAAGAAATATTTCCAAGGCTGTCTCTGGCCAATTGACTTCACAGCAGGCTTTAGATGAAGCTGCAGAAGAATGGGTCAAGATTGTTCAGAAACTTGGCATTGACAACCAAAAGAGACAGTACGAAAACTTCCTTGCTGGTGCCAGAAAACTTGGTTACAAGATCTAATCCTCTCGAGTCAGTGCCCTCAGGGGCACTTACTCTTTCAACCCTCCTTTGCCTGCTTCTGCCAAAGTATGATTTCCGAACATAGTCGTCATTTGTATAAACAACTCTTGCGGGTTAGAACTTTTGAAGACCGCGTTGGTGAATTGTTTCTCCAGGGGGGAAGCGCAGGAACCATGCTTCATCTATCAATTGGAGAAGAAGCTCCTGCAGTTGGAGTTGCAGAGGCGATGCAGCCCAAGGATAGTTTTACGACTCATCATCGTGGTCACGGAATTTTTCTTGCTCGAGGTGCGGATCCGAAAAGAATGCTTGCTGAAATCGCTGGAAAAGAAGCCGGTTACTGTCGAGGCAAAGGTGGTTCTATGCACATTGCAGATCGAAAGTTAGGTCATTTGGGAGCAAATGCGATTGTGGGTGGTGGAATTCCTCATGTCGTAGGGGCTGGCTTAAGTTACCAACTTCTCAAGGTTCCTGCAGTTTCAGTAGCATTTTTTGGTGATGGGGCCATGCAGCAAGGAAATTTGTACGAAAGTATGAATCTGGCAGCACTCTGGAAACTCCCTGTTTTGTTTGTTTGTATCAACAATCAATATGGAATGGGAACAAGGCTAGACCAGGCAAGTGCCTCTCTTGAATTTGTCAAACGCGCCGAGTCTTTTGGTTTAGTCGGTAAAGAAGTTTCAGGACTTGATGTTGAAGAAGTAAATAAACAGGCAATATTGATTTTAGATTTGGTGCGTGAAGGCAAACCTGCTTTCATGAAAATTGACTGCTATCGCTTCCATGGACATGCAAGAAAGGACAAAAGTCCTTACCGAGATCAGAATGAGGAGGAAGAGGGGCGAAAAAAAGACTCTTTAAAATTTCAGGCAGATCGCTTAACGGAACAAGGAGCCACTGTCTCTGATATAGAAAGTTGGCAAAAAAAAGTTGGTGATGAAATGGATGAAGCTTTGAATTTCGCTTTGGAAACCCAGGAACCGGCTTTGAATTCAATGTTCGAAGATGTTTACGCACCTAATTTGACTCATCCAGAATCTGTGGGATCAAGGATCGACCGCGCATTGTACTCGGATATCCTGGGGGGGGACTGTTGATGAAAGAGATGACCTATCGGGATGCCCTGCGTTTGGGGCTTCAGGAATCGATGCGGTCTGATCCAACTATAGTCATTTTAGGGGAAGAGGTTGGATGTTATGGAGGTGCATATGGCGTCACAAAAGGGCTCCTTGATGAATTTGGAAGAGATTGGGTAAGAGATACTCCCATCTCTGAAGAAATATTAGTTGGTGCGGCGGTTGGTGCTGCAATGACTGGTTTGAGGCCAGTGGCTGAGTTGATGTACGTCGATTTTATTACACTTGCGATGGATCAATTGGTTAACCAAGCTGCCAAAATCCGATATATGTTTGGTGGACAAATTAGTGTTCCGATGATGCTGCGAAGTCAAGGGGGAACTGGCAGATCAGCCGCCGCACAACACTCACAAAGTTTAGAAGCTTGGGTAATGCACACTCCTGGATTGCACTTGGCGGTGCCTGCTGATGCTACAGATGCTTATGTCTTGATCAAACAAGCTCTGACGCTGGCTGACCCAGTAGTATTTCTGGAACACAAAGGTTTGTATGCCCAAAGCTTCCCATTTAATCCTGAATCTGCACTCCCATGGGGCAGAGCGAAGATCAGTCGATCAGGGAATGATTGTTCTATCATTTGTTACTCCAGAATGGCTCAACGCTCTCTAGATGCTGCGGAGCAGTTAGCTGAGTTGGGAGTTCAGATTGAAGTTATTGACCTCAGAACTTTGCATCCTCTTGATATGGAAACAGTAACAAAATCTATCCGAAAAACAGGACGTGCTCTAGTAGTAACTGAAGACTGCCTTACAGCAGGAGTAAGTGCTGAGTTGTCAGCAAGAATTACGGAAGAAAACTTTGAATATTTGGAAGAGCCTGTCCTCCGCTTGGCTGGAGAGGATATCCCAATTCCTGTTGCTCCTGCTCTGGAAACTGCTTCGGTGCCTACGATTGAAAGCATCAAACAAAATATTCTTAAATTGATGCGAAAATAATGAGTACTGAATTAAGACTTCCTCGACTTGGAGAGACAATGGAGGAGGGGATTGTTGTTACTTGGAATCTTACAGAAGGTGAAAGTTTTGAGCGGGGGAATACCCTGCTGGAGGTAGAAACTGATAAAATGGTTGCTGAGGTCCCAGCTCTGGAAAATGGGATTTTGCTGCAAATTTTGGTTGAGGAACAGGCAAAAGTAAAAGTGGGTGACATACTCGCTATTATTGATCCATTAGATAAAAGTTCAAAAAGAAAAGAAATACCGACTAAGCCAGAACAGGTTAATTCACAAAACACCCTAGAATCACCCCTTGCCTTAAAAGAATTATCCAAATCTTTCAAACAAGGTGTAAAAAATCCTGACCTTATTCGAGCAGTTCCTGCTGCAAGAAGACTAGCCAAACGTTACGAAGTCAATTTAAAGCTATTAAGTGGAAGTGGGCCTGCTGGGAGAATTGAGAGATCTGATGTTGTACAAGCCGATCATGATGAAACTAAAGTAGCTTCGTTGAAACAGCGATTTGTCCCACAAATGGGTCCGAGAGGAGTTCGTTTTCTTAGACGAGGAAAGCAAAGCGGAACTCCTGTAGTACTTTTGCATGGCTTTGCCTCGAATCTTCATTCTTGGAGACTCATTCACGGACCTTTGTCTCGTCAACGAGATGTAATTGCTTTGGAACTTCCTGGGCATGGTGAATCAAATGATTGGCTCCAAAGTAGGGGTTTGCTAGCTCTTGCTGAAAACATTGAACAGGTTATCATCGAACTTGAATTAGGGCCTGTAGATCTCGTTGGTCACTCATTGGGGGGAGCAATAGCTGTTTGCCTCGCTTCACAGCAAGCCAGCATGGTTCGTCAGCTAACTCTGCTGGCACCCATTGGATTTGGCACTGAAATAAATTTATCTGCTGTTGAGCAATTTACTCAAGAACTCCCAGAAGCTGAATTGAAGCTTGCCTTGAGTCGACTTTTCTATGACGTGCGTTGGTTGGGTAAGGATATGGTCGAAGCAACAAAACAAAACTTTCATAGTGCAGTAAGGAGGCAACACGCACAGAATCTTATTCGAAGTATTTTTCCATCAGGAGAGCAGCAATGGGATGCTAGGAATATATTGAGCAAATTGCATCAGCCAGTTCGCATTCTTTGGGGAGAAGAAGACTTGATTGTTCCTATGAGGCACCTAAATGGGTTACCTGGTTGGGTTGCTCAGCACCGTCTGTCAAAAGTTGGGCATTTACCCCAAATTGAAGCAGCCTCGCTCCTATTGAGAATTTTACAGGCTGATCCACCTTAAATTTTTTGAATTCTGTTCATTCAAATGTCCACATGCAAAAAAAATATGTCATTGGGGTAGACGGTGGAACTGAATCACTTCGGACCGGAGTATTTGATCTCTCTGGGAATCCGCTTGCTTTTGCTTCGGTAACTTATCCAACAAATTTTCCTGTTCCAGGTTGGGCTGAACAAAATCCGGATGATTGGTGGAATGCGTTAGGTAAGTCTGTCCGCCAAGCGGTAATTAATGCGCAAGTTAGCAAGCAGGAAATCTTGGGCCTTTGTCTCGATACTACTTGTTGTAGTGTTGTGGCCCTTGACGGCGCAGGAAAGCCATTGCGGCCCGCCTTAATCTGGATGGATATGCGCTCTGCTCCGCAGACTGACCAAGTCCTTGCAACTGATGACCCCGCTTTACAAGTAAATAGTAATGGAAGAGGACCAGTCAGCGCGGAGTGGATGATTCCAAAGTCATTATGGATTTTCCAAAACGAGCCTGAAATTTTCCAAAATGCAAAGATTGTTTGTGAGTTTCAAGATTACCTAAATCTTCACCTTACAGGCAATCTAGTTGCTAGCATCAACAACATCTCCGTGCGTTGGCACTATGGACCTGGCTGGGGCGGTTGGGCTAGTAGCATGGTTGAATCTTTGGGAATGCACGAGTTGTTGAACAAGTGGCCAGAAAAAGTTCTTCGGTTGGGTGAAGAAATTGGAGGGTTGACATCAAATGCGTCCACTCATCTAGATCTTCCAGAGGGCTTGCCCGTTCTTCAAGGTGGTGCAGATGCTTTCATTGGGATGATTGGTCTTGGTGTAGTTGATCCTGGAAGTCTTGCATTTATTACAGGTTCATCACATCTCCACTTAGGGCTAAGTCAACAGGCTTTCCATGGCAAGGGAATTTGGGGAACGTATGCTGATGCAGTGATTCCAGGCTTGCATGTTGTAGAAGGTGGTCAGACCTCCACAGGTTCTGTACTCAGTTGGATTCGCAGAACTTTAGGAAATGCTTCCTACGAAGAATTGAACCAAGAAGCAGCTCAATTGGAGCCAGGATCGGAAGGGGTTATTATTCAGGAACATTTTCAGGGAAATCGAACCCCGCATACGGATCCTCTCTCACGGGGTGTCATTAGCGGGCTTACCCTTAAGCACGAGCGAGGCCACCTATTTCGAGCTGCCCTAGAAGGTATTGCTTTCGGAACAGAATTGATACTCGAAACAATGCGCAATAACGGCTTTGCAATAGAAACAGTGGTCTTGGCTGGAGGAGCCACCAGATCGAATCTTTGGCTTCAAATTCACGCCGATGTCTCCAATTTGCCTTTAACTTTGACTAAGGTCCCAGACGCGCCAGCTTTGGGATCAGCTATTTTAGCAGCGGTCGGATCAGGCGCTTTTAGTGATATTGGAAGTGCGACTCGGGAAATGGTACAGGTTGATAGAGTGGTAGAGCCAAACGAAGAAACACATGAATCTTACCAAACCTTTTATGAAATTTACCGAGAACACTATTTAGCGATGAAAAACGCTCGTGCTGGTTTGTGAGCTTACAAAACTAGTTTATATTTTTAGTCCACTGATGACTTAGTCGTTTTATAGATATTCCTGCCTTTTTCATATGCTGATAATTGGATTTGGATACGATTATTGAGAGTGTGGAGAACACAGGGTACTTGGTGGTGGATGAGTCGAATCCATGCTGCAGTATGGCAGCGGACATTAGTGCGCAGGTAACGAAGCAGGCTTTTGGTTCATTGAAGGGTCCTGTGAGGATGGTGTCGGCACCACATTGTCCACCACCGTTTTCAGATGTGTTGAAAGATCTCTACATGCCGAGTAAAGAGAAAATCGCTGATACTGTGAAGTCTTTGAACTAATGATTGATTGAATGACGTCACGAGGATGGGAGACTAAGTTTGAGAATGTATCCCATCCAATTGTGGGAAAATTGTAACTAAACAAGAACAAAGACACCTAAAGCTTTAATTGAATCAAAAGATATTTACCTAAAAAATTTGATAATTTTAGGAGAGAGGAGCCGAAAATGGGAGAGTTAATCAAAGTTACAATGCCAAAGTGGGGCCTCTCAATGAAAGAGGGTACTGTAAGTGATTGGATAGTTGAAGAAGGAGATGAAGTAGAGAAAGGACAAGAAATTGTTGAGATTGAAACAGATAAAATAGCGAATGTCCTGGAATCCCCAGGAAGTGGTATCCTTCAAAAAATTGTTGCTAAGTCTGGCGAAATACTACCTGTTGCCGCATTGATAGGGGTAATTACAGAAGGTGAAGTAAGTGATGATGAAATTAGGGTCTTTGTCGAACAGGAAAATGCTGCAGCAGAAGCAGCAGCAGCTAGTGAGGCCGCAGACCCCTTGACAATCAGCAAGGTTTTAGAGTGGCAGGGGCTTAACATCCGCTACATTGATAGTGAGAATGGAGAAAATCCTCTCATTTGTCTACATGGCTTTGGGGGAGACAAGAACAACTGGCAGTTAAACCTGGCGGCCCTGGCTCCCAACAGGCGAGTACTGGCTCCAGACTTTCCAAGTCACGGTGACTCGACGATTAGTGAAGAGCATTCTTCGCCCATGGCTTATGCTCGGATGGTCTCAGCAATGATTGATCAGTTAGAGCTAGATCAAGTAGATCTCGTGGGCCATTCGATGGGGGGCCTAGTAGCCTTGCTGGTAGCCCAGAAGAGCCCGGCGCAGGTTGGCTCGTTGACCCTGTTGGCTCCAGCTGGGATTGGCACAGAGATCAACGCGGGTTATGTCGATGGGTTTGCCACGGCTAATAGCCGCAATGAGTTGAAGGCCTTGGCGGTGCAATTGTTTGCTGACAAGGGGATGGTTAGCCGGCAGATGGTAGCTGACCTGCTTAAGTACAAGCGTCTGGATGGAGTTAAGGAGGCACTGATACAATTGGCAACGAAGCTCCACAGTGGGGGTAAGCAGAGTGAGAACTTAAGTTGTGTGGCCCAGAATGTCCCAACAAAGATCTTTTGGGGGAAGGCTGATGAAATTCTACCAGTGAGCAATTGTGCTCAATTGAGTGGAGTTGACATTGAGCAGTTAGAATGTGGTCACATGGCGCACATGGAAGCAGCTGACATTGTGAATAAGTATTTAAACAGCTGATTTTAATAACCGTTTCAGCTGCAGATTTCTATAAAACCAAAAGTTAGAATGTTGGACTTTGAAGTTTGTTAGGGAACTATATCCGTTGGGAGTTTAATGCCCAACTGCTAAAACGGCTGGGTTGATTGAAGATACTGTATTTTGATGAACCCTACTCAACCTGGAGTTGCTCTTTTTTCTTGGGAACAAATCACAAAAAATAACCATCCTCTGTTTCTTTTTGATGAACTCATTGCTCACTTGGATGCCAATCTTAGGGCTTATGTGCGAGGGGAGCTAAAGATTCTTCAGAAAAAACTCGGGACAACCATGGTCTATGTAACTCATGACCAGACGGAGGCTCTATCGATGGCTGATCGGGTGGCAGTCATGCACGAAGTAATTCTTTAGCAATACGGAACACCCGAAAATATTAATAATAAACCAGTAGATACTTGGGTTGCTGGTTTCCTTGGTGAACCCCCCATGAATTTTTCTGACTGTGAGCTCGAGCAAGAGGATGATCCCTTCAAGTTAAACATTCTACTTTCTTAATAACACTTCTCCATCAAAAAGCTAGCATCATTGGTAGCATGAAGCTCAAACGGAAAATTTAACTCGCTATTCGTCCGGACGAGATTCACATTAATGGCAAGCAGTCAGCAGATTCGATCAAGGCAGAGGTGAAAGTCAGGGAGCCACTGGGAGAGGATATACTGGTGGACACCTCTTTATCAAGGAAAAGGTCTTGGTCAAAACCAAACCGGATTTTACAGCAAGGACGGATCAGGGATGTTTTCTCAACTTTGACAAACATCGCTGGCATGTCTTCTCAAGTGAGATTGGATTAGCTTTCTTTTGAAGTCACATTTGGAAAAGAAAGTACGCTCTATCTTTTTAGTAAGAATTAATGATCTTTCATTTCTAAAAGGGTGTCTATACATCTGTCAAGCGAACACAATCTTCTATACAAAAACTACCAATGCGTCATGTTACCTAAGAAAAGATCTTTCAGTTCCCCGGGTCCAGCTGGAATTGGAGCCAACTTTGTTACACGATGCTGAGGTAATGTTCCTTCAACCAGGGCTGGCACATCTTCAGGGCCGTAGCCTACTGCGTTAAGCCCGTTTGGTAACCCGGCCTTCTTCATCAAGTCAATCACTGAACTTGCTAAAACCTCACCTGCGTCAACGGGTGCAGCTCCCCGCACATCAGTTCCCATCAGCTCAGCACATCTTAAGTGATTTTCAGGATCAGCAGATCCAGTCCAACGAAATACAGCTGGCGCATTTAGAATGACAGACATTCCATGGGGAACTGTTGGATGCTCAGTTGGATAATCTGGTGGAAAATAAGACTTTACCATTCCGCTAACTGGATATGACATGCCATGCGGAAGATGAACTCCTGCATTTCCAAAACCAATTCCAGCATATGTTGCCCCAAGCAAAATTTGGCCTCTAGCTTCATCATCTGCAGTATCATTTAAAACACGCTGTAGATTTTGGGAAATCAATTTTAAGCATTCGGAAGCCCAAATACGACTTATCGGGTTAGATCCTTGATAAGCCGGCCGCATTCCCGGAAAATCAGGAGCGGGTCTTCGGTGGTAAGGCAGGGCCGTCAAAGATTCAAGAGCGTGACTGACTTGGTCCAGTGCTGTGCAAGCAGTAACCATTTTTGGGAGGCTACGAGTGTTGTCAGGATCAATGATTCCCATAAGTGGCCTAAGAGAGCGATGGGCAATTCCAGTCTTTGCTTCCATCGAAAGTAGATCAAAAATTGCAACTCCGGTTGTCTCACTGCCAGTCCCTGCCGTGGTTGGAATACAAATCATAGGCTTAATAGGGCCTGGTACAGGTTTCCCTTTGCCTATGGGTGTATTGACGTAGTCGAGAAAATCATCAGGTGGATAAGTCGCGTAGAGATTTGCTGCTTTCACTGTGTCCATGCTTGAACCACCTCCCACACCCAGATAGCCGTCAAAATTGCCCTTCCTAGCAAAATCAATAGCTTCCAGGAAAGATACATCGGTGGGTTCTACGGAAACACCGGAATAAATCTCGTATTCCAGTTTGACTTCCTTAAGCGAAGCTTCAACCACTTCCATGGTAGACAGTTTGGCTACTCGATTATCTGTGCATATCATTAAACGTTTGACACCTATATTCTTAAAGTCACTTCCAATCTCTCTTGTGACTCCTTTACCAAACTTGATGCTTGATGAGTCCATGGTGAATGCGGTTTCCAACTTCATTAGCATCTCCGAGTAAGAATTAATAATTAATCAAATATTTCTGCGAATTATTAGAAACCCCCGGTCAATCAGCAAGTGCTATACTTAGGGGGCAAGTTTTTTATTGATAGACATACTGATTTTTGCATTATCCAATTCCTCTAGATTTTTCAATTGATGATCTAGAACTTAGTCTGTATGTCCTAAGAATTCTTTATGCTCAAACCTATTATCCTGTACCAATATTTATAAAATTCATTAATTTTATCAGTTAATAAAAACTGAATATTGAAATGTTTTAATTTGGTTTATTCATCATCGTAAAGGGATTTAGATTGATCTCCAGGAAAAGAAAAATCTACTGAACATTATTGAGAAGATTGACCTTCATCCAGACCACGAGTATGCATTGGGGCTGAAGAGCAAAGCTGCTATATTCACGTTTTCTATCGGAAAAAAATGTATCGAAAAAATTTGTTGCGCCAAAAACTCCAGGCTGGTGAAAAATTAATTGGAACCTGGCATCAAATCCCAGATCCAATAGTGACGGAGATTCTAAGTCTAAGCGGTCTCGACTTCGTGCTTGTTGACAATGAGCATGGGCCGGGAGATGTCTTGACGGTTGCGAATCAATTGAGAGCAGCAAACGGAACCGACACTACCCTTGTGGTTCGCCTCCCCTGGAATGATCATGTGATGATCAAAAAACTTTTGGATGTTGGGGTTGAGTCCATCATGGTCCCCATGGTTGAAACTGCTAAAGAAGCGGAAGCTGTAGTATCTGCAGTACGCTATCCACCGAAAGGAATACGTGGAATTGCGCATACCGATGCTAGGGCGAGTGAGTATGGCTTCAAGGCAGATGAATACTTGGATACAGTTTCTGACAATACCTTTGTGATCTGCCAAGTGGAAAGCTCGAAGGCGGCTGACAACATTGATGAGATTGTAAAAGTTGATGGACTGGATATGGTTTTCATTGGGCCATTTGATCTTTCAGCCAGTTTGGGAACTCCAGCAAAATTTGAGAATCCAGAGCACCAGAATTTAATGAAAAAAACGATTGAAGCTACAAAAGCGTCTGGAAAATATTTAGGAATCACACCTTATGGGACTAATTCGATGGTAGACTTGTATTCACAAGGTTTTGATCTGGTAATTAGTCTAGCTGATGTCGGAATGATTCGGGATGCTGCACGAGTACTTGCAGACCAAAAACCAAAATAATTAATTGGAAAGAAAATGGCAGGACGTCTAAGGAATGAACATATCCTAGTAACTGGAGGCGGTCGTGGAATTGGGGCTGCTATTGTCGAAAAATGTATCTTGGAAGGAGCTGAGGTCTCGTTCATTGATCTTGAGGAAGAGGAGGCAAAGAGTCTTCTCAAAAAACTAGATCAGGATAAAAAGCTTCTCTTTGTTAAGGGAAATGTTTGTTCCGTTGAAGATCTGAAGCGTTTGTGTGATAGCGCCAGAGAAAAATTTGGCTCAATTACGGGTTTGGTAAACAACGCTGGTAGAAACTCATATGCAGATCCAGTAACAATGACCGAGCAACAGTGGGAAGATGTCTTCGATGTTGATTTAAAAGCTGCATGGCTTACAGCACGTGAAGTTCTCCCAGATATGATTACCAACAAGAGGGGTTCAATCGTCAATATCGCTTCGGTTCATGCCAATATGACCTATCCAAGTATGTTTCCGTATGCCGCTGCAAAGTCAGGCTTGGTAGGGTTAACTCGTTCGATGGCATTGGAGGTTGGTGTTCATCAGGTGCGAGTGAATGCTCTCTCTCCTGGCTATACTGAGACTTTTCTAGTCAAAGAATTCTTTGAGAGAAACGATCCATCCCTCCGAGAAAAAGTTCTGGATGTCCATCCAATGCACCGAATGGCTGAACCATCAGAAATTGCGAATTGCGTTGCCTTCCTGCTCTCGACTGAAGCGTCCTTTGTTACAGGAGCGAATTGGATCGTTGATGGTGGCTTAACATCAAGATTTGCAGGATGAATTGATGAGGATTGAATCGATTGATTTCTTTTATCTTTCCATGCCAAAGGTCACTGCCGAAGCAGATGGCAGCCAGGATGCTTTAGTGGTGAGAGTTGCTGCAGGTGGTTTGGTGGGTTATGGAGAGTGTGAGGCAGCTCCTCTTCCCTCCATCGCGGCTCTGATTTGCCCATTATCCCATGGTTCATGTCAACCAGTGAAGGATTCTGTACTTGGACAAAAGTTAAACAACCGTGAAGATATTCAGCGAATAAGTCAACTCGTTGCCTATCAAAGTATGGATTTGCTCCAGGCAGCCCATACTTATTCAGGGATCGAGATGGCTCTTTGGGATCTTCTGGGCAAGTCTCTGAATGAACCGGTTTGGACCCTCCTTGGTTACAAGAATTCATACCCTAAAACCCCCTATTTTTCAGTGCTATTCGGTGACGAACCCGCAATAACATTGGAACGTGCTAAAGAATCTCGTCAAAAAGGCTTTCAAGCAGCAAAGTTTGGGTGGGGGCCAATTGGAACCGGAACAGCCTCAGAAGATCGGGAACATTTTCAAGCAGCTCGAGAAGGTTTAGAAAACGATGGTATTCTTCTCGTTGATACAGGACAAATTTTTGGGGATGATGTGGAGAAAGCCTCCCAAAGAATCAAGGCCATGGAAGAGGCTAATGTACTGTGGTTTGAAGAACCTTTTCATGCTCATGCTCTCAAGGAGTATGGTGAGTTGGCCAAGAGAAGTAGAAAAATTAAAATTGCCGGTGGGGAAGGGGCGCATCATTCCTCGATGGCTAAGCATTTGATTGATTTTGGAAAAATTGGCTACGTTCAAATTGATTGTGGAAGAATAGGAGGCATTAGCCCCGCCAAATTAGTGGCAGATCATGCAGTAGCAAGCGGAGTCACATATGTGAACCACACTTTCACATCACATCTTGCCTTGAGTGCTTCACTGCAGCCATATGCTGGATTGAAAAATCATGAAATCTGTGAGTACCCAGGTCAACCAAAATCCCTGGCATTAGCTATCACCAAAACGCATTTGGAGCCTGATAAAAATCGCCAAGTTAGGGCACCTGAAAAGCCCGGGTTAGGAATAGATATCAATCTTGAAGGGCTAACAAACTATATGGTAGATGTTTCAATTGAAGTCAATGGAAGAAGTTTATATCGAACTCCCCAATTGTAAAATTACACAATCAAATGAGAAATCTAGCTTCAAAAAAATGAAGTTTACATATTTAAAATGTTAAACTCGAGTTTAAATGAAAAAACATCTAATTGATCAATTTTGGAACGAGGGATTTGTTGTTGTGGGATCGGTTGTCTCAAAAGAGTATATTGATGAGGCAAACAGAGTTCTGGGAGGTCTGATTGAAGCTTCAAGAAAAGTTAAATCGAGCGACACTATCTACGATTTGAGTGATCATCATAATGAGCAAATTCCAAGTGTTCGGCGAATCAAAGCCCCTCATCTTGTCGATCCAATCTTCGATCAAATTATGCGATCTGATGGGGTTTTGAACTGTGTTAGAGCCTTGCTGGGACCAAATTTGAGGATGGAGCACAGTAAGCTCAATATTAAACAAGCGAATGGAGGTGAGGCGGTTGAATGGCATCAGGATTGGGCGTTCTATCCTCACTCAAATGATGACATTCTTGAGGTTGG
>MDTD01038273.1_pt1 | contig 35797 bp, 28 predicted proteins | sample 811221 | NCBI WGS metagenome assembly MDTD01 (sample SAMN05326646, study PRJNA326480) | marine metagenome | isolation source: seawater | place: Pacific Ocean: South West | collected 2011
AGTATCTGTTTTACTCTCAAAAAAACGTCTAGATATTAAATAAATGACAACATCTTCAGCTCAGGAACAAACTGTTTTTTGTCGACCATCCATTGAGTGCATTTATATAGCCATCAGGAGTCGGCTCACAGTCTATTAACCCATACCGGATAATGTTACATACTTTCTATAATCGCCTCACCAAACTGCGAGCAAGAGAGAAGCTGAGCATTTTCCATTAGTCTCTCAAAATCATAAGTCACCTTTTTTTGAGATATTGCACCCTCGATTCCCTTGACTACAAGATCAGCGGCCTCGCCCCATCCCATATGCCGCAACATCATTTCTGCAGACAAAATGAGCGAACCTGGATTCACTTTATCTTGGCCCGCATATTTTGGGGCCGTGCCATGAGTTGCCTCAAAAATTGCTATATCGTCTGATAAGTTTGCTCCTGGAGCTATACCTATCCCTCCGACTTGAGCGGCAAGAGCATCAGAAATGTAATCGCCATTTAAATTCATGGTCGCTATGACGCTGTATTCATTTGGTCGCGTCAGTATTTGCTGCAACATCGCGTCGGCAATTACATCTTTTATTATAATTTCCTGTCCTGAATTGGGATTCTTAACAACGTGCCAAGGTCCTCCGTCTAGCGCAGTGCCACCGAACTGCTCCTGAGCGACTTCATAACCCCAATCACAAAAAGCACCCTCGGTAAACTTCATTATGTTGCCCTTGTGAACTAACGTGACTGACGTTTTGTTTTGATCTATTGCATATTGAATTGCCTTAGCCACTAGTCTCTTGGTGCCCTCTTCTGAAATGGGCTTCACTCCGATGCCACAATTATCTTCGAATCGAATTTTCGAGACCCCCATGTTCTCCTTCAGGAAGCCGATAATCTGCTTGGCCCCGTCACTGCCGCCTTTCCATTCTATTCCTGCATAGATGTCTTCAGAGTTTTCACGAAAAATACACATATCTACCTTTTGTGGTTCTTTCACAGGCGAGGGGACACCTTCGAACCAACGAACAGGACGCTGGCATACAAACAGGTCAAGTTCTTGCCTTAACGCCACGTTGAGGGATCTAAATCCGCCTCCAACAGGCGTCGTTAAGGGTCCTTTGATTGACACAATATATTCTTTGATTGCCTCTAATGTTTCGGCTGGAAACCAGTCTCCTTCATATAATTCTGCTGCTTTCTCTCCGCAATACACCTCCATCCAAGAGATTTTCCGTTCTCCTCCATAGGCTTTTTTTATTGCTGCATCTATGACGCTGATCATTACTGGTGTAATGTCCATTCCAATACCATCGCCTTCAATGTATGGTATCACCGGGTTGTTGGGAACGTTTAAGGTAAAATCTGTGTTAATGGTGACCTTTTCTCCGGATTCTGGGATTTCAATATGTTGATACGCCATTTTTTGCCTCGTTAACTGGGTACATTTGTTAGCAGCAAGTTTTGGACTTCCTGCCGAATCTTCCTATGACCACATTTTACCATAGATACCCATGGTTTTAGAACTCGTCAATGCGTTGATTACGTTGTATCTATACATTTCAATTCTTTTCTGTAATGTGGCTTTTAGTGTCATTACGACCTTTTAAGGAGTACGAAGGGTTACGTAGGGTCAGATCTTCCAATCGCTGAGGATCCTAGCCGATATAACTGACATTTCTTGGATAAATGCAGGAATAAAGAGACTTTTTGAATGAACTAGTCTTTTTCAATATCAATTTCATGATAGAGTCGAAAAACGACGGTTACGTGAAGTTTGTTTAGTGACAATGGATATCTTTATATGGATGAGCGGATTCATTTGACCGCAGCAACAGTAGTTTCCAATGACGATTGTTTCCTTCTTGTAAAGGAAAATATTAATGGGTGTCAAGTAATCAATCAGCCCGCAGGTCACGTCATTCCGGGGGAAGATCTTGTTGCAGCAGCTGTCAGAGAGACTTTAGAGGAAACCGGATGGATTGTTAAACCTTTCGGCTTCTTAGGCTTTTCTACATATTATTCAAAAGCCAGCGGCATCACCTACTATCGCGCGAGCTTCTGTGCCGAGCCAGTTAGAGAAGACCCGCTTCAGCCGATCGATGATCAGATTGATGAAGTTCTATGGTTGTCCAGCTCCGAAATTTATGAATGTCAATCCATGCTGAGGAGCCCAATGGTTTTAGATTGTATAGAGCAATATGAAAGGCAGCATATATTCTCATTAAATTTATTTAAAACATACTTATAGTTACTAGCGTAGAAAGGAACCAGGCTATTTTGAAAAAAGTGATTGTTGGGATGTCCGGGGGAGTGGACTCATCTGTATCGGCGTTCTTGCTGCAGAAAAATGGTTACGCCGTCGAAGCTCTTTTTATGAAGAACTGGGATGAGGACGACGAGACCGAGTATTGTACCGCAAAAACTGATTTGCGAGATGCCCAACAAGTTTGTTCGGTTTTGGGTATTCCTCTTCATACAGCTAACTTTGCCTCCGAATATTGGGAAAATGTCTTTGATATTTTTCTCAAAGAATATGCTTCTGGGAGGACGCCAAACCCAGATGTGCTGTGTAATCGCGAAATCAAATTTAAAGTTTTTCTTGAATATGCTGAAGTTTTAGGAGCCGACTTTATAGCAACAGGTCACTATGGGAGGATTTTGAAGCGTGGTAATAACTCACATCTGTTTAAAGGAAATGATCTCAATAAAGATCAAACTTATTTTCTATATGCTGTTCCAGAGGACTCATTAGCCAAATCTCTTTTTCCAGTCGGATCACTGGATAAAAAAGATGTTCGACTTATTGCTAGTCAAGAGAATTTGGTGACATCAAACAAAAAAGACAGTACTGGGATATGTTTTATTGGCGAGCGGAGATTTGCAGATTTCCTTTCAAATTATTTGCCGGCACAACCAGGCCTTATGTTAACTCCAGAGGGAAAGGTGATGGGTGAGCACCAAGGTCTGATCTTTTATACGCTTGGACAACGGCAAGGCCTTAAGATCGGCGGACAAAAAGATAGTTCCAAAGAGCCTTGGTATGTTCTATCAAAGGATGTAAGCAATAATATCCTTTATGTTGTGCAGGGATCGAGAAATCCGTTGCTTTTCTCTAATCGGCTTGAAGCGAGCTCATTGCATTGGATAAACGGACCTCCGAATAGTAAGCAGTTTCCATGCTCTGCAAAAATACGATATCGACAGGACGACCAAAATTGCTTAGTAAGCATTAATCGCAATGGGCGTTGTGATGTTGCTTTTTTTGAATCTCAGCGAGCTGTTACTCCTGGTCAGTCGATAGTCTTTTACGTTGACGATAGATGCCTTGGTGGTGGTATTATTGAACGTGCATGGAATGAAAATATTTCGAGGATCTGAAACTGAAATTTGATCTATAATATGAGTTAAGATCTCTGTTCCCTTTTTAAGCAAACGATTCTGGATTCTTTTATGATTGCCCCTCTTCTAGCAGTTTCACCAATTGATGGACGCTACTTCGCTCAAGTCCAAGAGCTCAGAAATATATTTAGCGAATATGGGTTAATCAAATATCGAGTTTTCGTTGAGATCTGTTGGCTGGAGCATCTAGCTGAAGATAGTAGCATTACAGAACTCCCAAAATTTTCCCAACCAGCGTTAGAATCAATTAGATCCATAAGAGAAGATTTCTGTCTCCAGGACGCAGAACGTGTTAAAGAAATAGAAGCCTACACCAATCATGATGTGAAGGCTGTCGAGTATTTTATAAAAGAAAAATTCGATACTTCTGAGGAGTTAAAGAATTGTAGTCAATTCATACACTTCGCATGCACCTCCGAGGACATTAATAATCTTGCTCATGGGTTAATGTTGAAAGAAGCTCGTGACGAGGTCATCACTCCCATCTTGGAAGCAATTGAGGCCAAGCTTAAAGAAATGGCCCACCAATATGCCTCTACTGCAATCGTAGCAAGAACACATGGACAGATCGCGTCACCAACAACCTTAGGGAAAGAAATGGCGAATGTGGCCTACAGACTAAGACGGCAGATCGCACAATTAAAAGCATTAGATATTCTTGGAAAAATGAACGGTGCCGTAGGCAACTTCAACGCGCATAAGGTTGCCTACTCTTCAATAGATTGGAGCGCTAGTTCCGCAAAATTTGTAACAAAACTAGGCCTTACTCTTAACCCTTTCACCACACAAATAGAGCCCCACGATTATAAGGCAGAGTTGTTTGATGTGATGGCACGCATCAACACGATTCTCATTGATTTCACGAGAGATATCTGGGGATACATCAGTTTGGGCTATTTTAAGCAACGTATAAATGCTGGAGAAGTTGGATCCTCAACGATGCCTCACAAAGTTAATCCAATTGACTTTGAAAATGCCGAGGGAAATCTCGGATTAGGGAATGCCGTTCTTGCGCATATGTCAAAAAAATTGCCGATTTCCAGATGGCAGAGAGATCTTACCGATTCGACAGTTTTAAGAAATATGGGCGTTGGCATAGGGTACTCGCTCATTTCTTATCGCTCGATTTTAAAAGGTGTCGAAAAACTGGATATTGATGAATCGCGGATTCGGACTGATCTTGAAAGGAGTTGGGAAGTCTTGGCAGAACCAATTCAAACGATGATGCGCCGTCATGGAGTACCTGAAGCCTATGAAAAGCTCAAAACTCTCACTAGAGGAAAGGCAATCGATAGAGTTCAGATCCGAATATTTCTTGAGCAACTTGATTTGCCGGATGCTGCTAAGAAAAAATTACTCGAACTAACCCCCCAAAACTATATTGGGAATGCAGCAGAGCAAGCTCATAATTTATAGTCAGTCCTCAAAAAAATGTCGCTATGACCCGTCCCCATAAATTACTTGGAAATTTGTCTCAGAAACGTTTTCTCGATGAATTTTGGCAACAAAAACCTCTTTTCGTAAAAAACGCGTTACCTGAGTTGCCCACTTTGATTGAACCTGATGAGCTTGCAGGGTTTGCGATGAACGAAGAAATACACTCTAGATTAATTGTCGGTAAAGAGTTAGAAGTAGAATATGGTCCTATCAGCGAAGAGAGATTCCTCACCCTTCCCGAAAATAATTGGTGCTTGCTTGTGGATGCAATGGATCTATGGTCTCCAAAAATAAAAAAACTTTTAAACCACTTCGATTTTTTACCAAGTTGGCGTCTCGACGATATCATGGTTACCTATTCGGTTGAAGGCGGAAATGTAGGAGCGCATTTTGATCATTATGATGTTTTTTTAATTCAAGGGTTAGGCGAAAAATCATGGAAATTGGGTGGCATATGCGATGAGGATACCGAGCTTAGCAAGCATGAAGATCTCAGAGTCATTCATGACTTCAAACATGAACGAGAATTTATTATGAGCACAGGGGATATGCTATATCTGCCACCTAGATATGCTCACTACGGAATAACCCTGAATGAAAGCATAACCTATTCCGTTGGATTTCGAATGCCTTCCTGCTCCGAGATTCTTAGTGATCTTGCCGTCGAATTAAATACGAAATCAAATTTCCCCAAGTACATCAGCGACCCAAGATTAAAGCCGATCGAAAATAAAGACCACATTTCAAACGAATACCTGATCCAAATACGTGCTCGTTTGTCAGAGGTGCTAGACGACGATGAACTTCTTTTAGAGTGGTTTGCTAAGTATATGACCGAACCAAAATATCCCGAATCTATGGATGTCACTAATGAGGAACGAATAGCTACGATTGACTTGAATAATTCAAAAAAAGCGATTCCTACAACAGGCGAAATTATCAAGAAATTTAAGAATGGAAGGCTATTAGAAGGTTAAATATTTTGTTCTTGATTCCTTAAGAGGGAGGGCTGAATAAGCAAAATCTGCTTAGGATCAATCATAATTAGAATGACCGACATTTGTCAGATTATTTTTGGTCCGAGGACAACGGCAGTGAGGTGACTAGTACTCCATTAGAGTCTGCATACAAGGTCTCGCCAGGGAAAAAAGTCACGCCGCCAAATGTCACTGGCACATCGATCTCACCCACTCCTCTTTTCTCCGTTTTCATAGGGTGAATTCCGATTGCTTGCACTCCCAAATTAATGTGAGCGATAGCATCAACATCTCGGACACAACCATAGACTAAAACGCCACTCCAACAATTTTTCACCGCCATTTCGCAGAGCATGTCACCCAAACACGCTCTTCGCATACTCCCGCCACCATCGACTACGAGTACTCTTTCATCGCCGTTTTCTGCCAATACTTTTCTGACACAAGAGTTGTCCTCAAAACATTTCACGGTCACAATTTCACCACTAAATGCCTTATTGCCACCAAAACTCTTGAAGATTGGTTCTACCACCCGCACCTTATCAGCGTGCTGGTCACAGAGATCTGCAGTTGAGATGCCGATTTCTTTCTTCATTAATTTCCCGATTTTTTTACTAGTCTATAGTGGTGCAGGGTTGGCTCGGTATAACCGTTAGGTTGGACGGAGCCCTTAAAAATTAGATCAGAAGCGGCTTGAAACGCGAGATTGCCTGAATAGTTTGGTCCCATCCTTGTATAACTATGATCGTCCCGATTTTGATTGTCAACCAATTCCGCCATCTTCTCTAAGGTTTTTATTACCTGTCCGTGGGAACAAAGTCCATGCTCTAACCAATTGGCGATGTGTTGGCTTGATATCCTCAGAGTAGCACGATCCTCCATCAAGCCTATATCGTTAATGTCTGGAACTTTAGAACAACCTATGCCTTGATCGATCCAACGAACCACATAGCCAAGAATTCCTTGTATATTGTTTTCTAATTCTCTTTGGATTTCCTCAATATCTAATGTCCGATTTGCCATAAGAGGTATATCAAGAATATCATCCACCCGCGCTGGAGTGCGATTGGAAAGTTGCTTTTGCTGCGCTGAAACATTGATTTCATGATAATGAATAGCATGCAGTGTTGCAGCTGTGGGAGATGGAACCCAGGCTGTATTAGCCCCTGATCTTGGATGAGCAGATTTTTGGTTCATCATATCCGACATTTTGTCAGGCATTGGCCACATACCTTTACCAATTTGTGCTTTTCCTCCGAAGCCACAACTCAGACCGATATCGACATTTCGATCTTCATATGCCTTAATCCAGACACGTTCTTTGAGCTCATTTTTGGGCAGAAATGGGCCCGCTAACATACTTGTGTGAATCTCGTCGCCAGTTCGGTCTAAAAAGCCAGTATTTATAAACACAACTCGATCTTTTACAGTCCTAATGCACTCTTTGAGATTGACAGATGTTCGTCGTTCTTCATCCATTACTCCCATCTTGATCGAATAACGAGGTATATGCAGCATATCTTCCACAGCATTAAAAAGGGCATTTGAGAAAGCAGTTTCCTCAGGGCCATGCATTTTCGGTTTAACGATATATATGCTGCCCGCGTTTGAATTTTTGTATTTGCCGAGCCCTTTAAGATCATAAAGTCCAATCAAACTTGTGATTATTGCGTCCATGATTCCTTCGGGTACTTCGTTTCCGGAACTGTCCAGCACCATAGGGCTTGTCATTAATAATCCAACATTTCGGACAAACATTAGAGCGCGTCCAGATAGCTTTAAAGAGTTGCCGTCGGGCGCCACAAACTCTCGATCAGCATTCATTTTTCTTTCAACAGCTTTACCATTGCGAATAAAAGAGGATGACAAGTCACCTTTCATTAAACCTAACCAGTTCCGATAAGCGAGCACCTTATCGTCAGAATCCACTGTTGCTACGGAATCCTCACAATCCATGATGGTTGTAATAGCTGACTCCAAAATGATATCTTTTACTCCAGCGAGGTCAGAACTCCCAACCGAAGTGCCCCTGTCCACTTGAATTTCAATATGTAGGTCGTTGTTTTTTAATATAATTGATGAAGGCGACTCTGGATTCCCGGCATAACCAACATACTGCGTTTCGTTTTTAAGACGAGCTTCAGAGCCGTCGGTCATTAGCATGATAAGCTTCCCTTCTTGCAAATTATAACGTGTCACATGGCGATGAAAATTATTTTTAATTGGAGCTGCTTTATCAAGAAAAGCACGGCCATATTGGATTACTTTTTCTCCTCTAACAGGATTATAGTGAGCACCTTTCTGGGCATTCCGTTCTTCCGAGATAACATCATTCCCATAAAGCGCGTCATAAAGACTGCCCCAACGAGCATTTGCGGCATTAATTGCAAATCTTGCGTTTGTGATAGGTACGACTAATTGTGGTCCAGCTTGAGAAGAAATTTCGAAATCTACATTCACTGGAGATATTATGAAGTCATCGCCTCCTGGCACCAAATATCCAATGTCTTGCAGGAAGCTCTTGTATTTTTCAAAATTATTGGTGTGTTTATGTTTCTTGTGCCAGTCATCAATTTGATCTTGCAACATAATTCGTTTGGCTAGAAGCGCTCTGTTTTTTGGCCCAAACTCGGATATTATCTTTGCAGCTCCATTCCAAAACGTTTCACTGTCAATTCCTAAATCAGGACAAACTTCATTGGAGATTAATTGGTATATCTCGTCCGATATATCGAGGCCGGCACAACAGATTCGGTTGGACATATTCTGTGCTCGCTTTTTCCGAATATTTGTTTTTTATTAGCATAAAATAAAAAAACTACGGGCGATTTTAGAGCAAGAGATGTTAATTTGTATAATTAATTAATTTAATGGTTTAATTAAAATTTTAAATCTACCTATCGCAGTCCGTTTCTCGATTCAATCTATCTGAACAATTTGCTCCGAGACAGTTTTTATCAATTTTCTGAGCCAGCGGTGTCCCGGATCATGATGGAGCAGAGGACTCCAAACCATTTTAAGTCGCATGCGAGGTATATCGAAAGGAGGCTCAATAACTACGACTCGTGTATTATGTCTCGAACTTCGAGCAGCCATGGTAGGAATCGTGACGATTAAATGATGCTGTTCGGCCAACAGCAGGGCTGCCTGGTAATGACGTGTAAACACAGAAATCTCTCTCGTGACTCCATGCCTCCTCAAAGCCTCGTCAACCCATCCCAATCGTTGAACATCATCTGGCGTCATACCCACTCCTACGCCCATTCCTGTTTTACTCACCCAAACGTGTTTATTGGCTAAGTAGGACTCTAGATTCCAATTTTGTACGACGGGATTTTTCGAATTTACGACACATGAAAAACCATCATCCCAAAGGTTAATCTGATGAAATGACTGAGGCAGGGTATCGAACCGATTGATGACCAAATCAACTTTGCCCCTTTCAACATCTTGGAAGTCGACATCGCTAGGTGTCATTATGTCTAAACGAATCTCAGAGGCTAATGTGCGTAGTTTGGACAATAAAACGGGTAGAAGAGTCGCCTCCGTGTAGTCACTTGCCATGATTCGAAAAATCCGTCTGCTCGCTGCAGGATCAAAATCAGCAGAAGGTAATATTGCTTGTTCAGCAGCAAAAAGAACTTTGCGAATGAGGGGTTTGAGCTCGAGCGCTCTGTCGGTGGGTTGCATCCCCTCGCTTGTTCGGATTAATAGTGGATCGTTAAAAAGATCCCTTAGTCGTCTCAAGCTATTAGACATTGCGGGTTGACTTATTCCCAATTCCTCAGCGGCCCGGGTAACATTTGATTGTCGGAGCAAAACGTCGAGGTAGACCAAGAGATTGAGATCGATTCGGGATATATTCATTCAAAAAATATTAGCCATAGAAGCTATTAATTAGATTTATTTCACTATCTTACGTATCGTAGGGCTTGGGTCAATCAAAAATCAAACAATAATAAGGAAGAATCATGGCGTCATTGAAACAAGATATAGAGGAAATTCGTCAACTTCAAAGCTGCGGCAATCGAAATTGGAAAGGAATCAATCCAATCTATGGCGCTCGGATGAGGGCTCAAAATCGTTTCAAATCAGGCCTTGAAATAGCAAAGTATTGCGCCAAAATTATGCGAAAAGATATGGCTGAATATGACCTTGACGTCTCGCGCTATACTCAATCCTTGGGCTGCTGGCATGGATTTATCGGTCAGCAGAAATTAATTGCCATTAAAAAACATCTTAACTCGACTGATAAATGCTATTTGTATTTATCTGGTTGGATGATCGCAGCGCTTCGCTCAGAATTTGGACCCCTCCCCGATCAATCAATGCATGAAAAGACATCTGTGGCATCACTTATCGGGGAGCTCTATACGTTTCTCCGTCAAGCCGATGCGCGTGTTCTTGGAGAATTATTTGCATCCTATGATTCTGCCTTAGCAAGTAAAAATGACGCGCTCGCGTCAGAGATACAGAGTCGAATTGATAATTTTGAAACGCACGTAGTGCCAATTATTGCTGATATTGATGCAGGCTTTGGTAATGAGGAAGCCACCTATTTGTTAGCCAAGCAGATGATTGAGGCAGGTGCCTGCTGCATACAACTAGAAAATCAAGTTTCTGATGCTAAGCAATGCGGACATCAAGATGGTAAAGTTACGGTTCCACACGAAGATTTTCTTTCAAAGATCAATGCAGTGCGTTATGCCTTCATTGAACTTGGTGTTGATGACGGAGTGATAGTGGCAAGAACAGATTCTCTTGGTGCGAGCCTCACGCAGAAAATACCAGTTTCGCATGATCCCGGTGACTTGGCGCACCAGTACAATCGTTTCTTGAAAACGACTCCGGTAAATTCCCTAGAAGACGTTAGTGAGGGCGAGACCGTTATCAAACTTGACGGCAAACTTGTGAAACCTGAACGCTTAGCTAATGGTTTGTATCGTTTTAAAGATGGAACAGGAAAACAGCGCTCGATTTTAGATTGCATAACATCTCTTCAAAACGGGGCTGACCTGTTGTGGATAGAAACCGAAAAGCCTCACATTGGTCAAATAAAAGAAATGGTTGATGAAGTGAGGGCAGTCATTCCGAATGCAAAATTGGTTTACAATAATTCCCCTAGTTTTAATTGGACGTTAAACTTCCGCCAGCAGATTTTCGATGACTGGGCTTCAGAAGGTCAAGACATGGGTGCTTATGATCGCGATGATCTTATGTCAGAAAAGTATGACGGCAGCCCACTGGCCATTGAAGCTGATCAGAAGATTCGTACCTTTCAGTCAGATGCATCGGAACATGCGGGTATCTTTCATCATTTAATAACGCTTCCCACCTATCATACGGCTGCTCTATCAACAGATAACCTGGCCAAAGGGTACTTTGGCGAAGAAGGAATGCTTGCCTATGTGGCTGAAGTGCAGAGAAAGGAAATTAGACAAGGTATAGCTTGCGTTAAGCATCAGGCGATGGCGGGTTCTAATATGGGTGACGATCACAAAGAATATTTTTCTGGTGATCAAGCTCTCAAAGCTTCAGGAAAAGACAACACAATGAACCAATTTTGATAATCAAGCGCGTGCAGGGCGTTCTTGCTACATAAATTTTCATTGATAAAGCAGCACATTGTTTACCACGCGCTTTTCCAGGCTGGCAGGTGGACTGTATAGCATGCTAACCCCCTCCAAGCTGCGGCCAAGATCATAGAGACTCGCGGGACCAACCTCATCCATCCATCGACAGATGCCGCCCCGAAATCTAGGAAAGCCAAGTCCATAAACTAATGCCATATCAGCCTCCTCGGGAGTAGCAACAATCTGCTCATCAAGGCATCGAAGCATCTCATTAGCCATGGGCAGCATCATTCTATTTACAATTTCTTCATCAGAAAAGGATTGAGTTCGCTCTGAAACTGCTTCAATAACAGTTTGAGCTTCAATGTCAATCTGCTTTTCGGCGCGCCCACTTTTACCTTTGAGATATTGATAATATCCTCGACCATTTTTTTGGCCCAATCGTCCTGCACTGAATATTTGCCGGCTTGGGTAATTTGATTTCTTTAAATTAAATCGCTCTGGAAGCCCCGACGACATAGAATCGTAGCAGTGATTGAGAGTATCAAGTCCAATCACATCGATCAAATAAGCTGGACCCATGGGCCAACCCCATGCCTCCATGACGCTATCTATTTGCCTAAAATCAGCTCCATCTTGAACTAACATTTCAAATCCAAATAGCATTGCGAAAAGTGTCCGATTAACTAAAAAACCCGGGCAATCATTAACGACAACTGCTTTTTTACCTAGTCCCAACACGTAGTCACAAAGCATCGCTACGGTCGTGTCTGAGCTATTCTTCGCACGAACGATTTCTACTAATGGCATAGCATGAACGGGATTAAAAAAGTGCAGCCCACAAAAATTTTCTGGGCGCACAAGCACGGATGCTAGTCGATTAATAGAGATGGTTGATGTGTTGGACGTAATTACAGAATCTTCACGAGCCGCACTCTCGATATCAGCTAAGACAATTTTTTTCACTTCTTCATTCTCAACAATGGCTTCCACAATGACATCACATGTTTCTATCCCATTGTTATAAAGAGTCGGGGTGATTTTTGAAAGCACATTTAAACCATCGATCGGCTTAATTTTTTGTCGGTCAATAGATTTTGATAACAGCTTCGATGCTTCAGACATTCCTAGGTCCAGAGCTTTTTGTTCAATGTCCTTCAGCAATACAGAGTATCCTTTGATGGCGTTTTGATAGGCTATTCCACCCCCCATTATGCCGGCACCGATGATCCCGCTCCGTCGAATTTTTATTAACTCATGTTCGTGTTTTTTTATTTGAAATCGTGCTTGCTTGCCCAGATATTGATCGCTCAAGAATATTCCAACCATCGCTCTAGCTTGAGATGTCTGCGCTATTCTATAGAACGCCTCGGATTCGAGCTCCTGAGCAGGTTCTTGCTTTAATTTTGCCGATGATCGAAGTGTTTCTACCAAAGTCAGAGGGGCCGGATAGTTCCTGCCGGGCTTTTTGTCTGCTGAGTCGCGATGTGCATCGCAGGTTTGATCAAGCATCGAGTGATTACAATCGATCGGCTGCGACTTTAAAGAACGAAGGATTTTGTAATCTCGGAGATCTGAAGCAAAGTCTAACAATCTTTCCAGCGCGACGTCTCGAAGATCAGACTCAGGAACTACTTCATCAACAGCACCTTTTTCTAAAGCATGTTTTGCGTTTTGAATGGCTCCAGATATCATCCATTCAAGAGCCGTGGATATATCTGTGATTCGCGGTAATCTCACGGTTCCTCCGAAGCCAGGTATTATGCCTAAAGTAGCCTCTGGCATTCCGATTGATGCCCTATCTGAAAGCACTCTGTAATCACATGCCATGCATACCTCCAGACCACCTCCTAATGCATAACCATTAATCGCAACCACAGTTGGAAATGGGAGGTTTTCAAGTGAAACTAGGGATTTTGTCACCTTTTTCACTCTCGATAGAAAAGCATCTTTTGGCAATTTAAACATTTCAGAAAATTCAGTTATATCTGCACCTACAATAAATACAGGCTTTTTGCTTGTCACCAAAAGTCCTTTGATTTGGCGATCCTCTCTCAAAATCGCTACAGCTTCAGCTAGCTCCCGTGTCGTATTTAAATCAAGTTTATTAACAGACTCGTCTTGATTGTTGAAACATAATTCAGCAAATTGGTTATGGATCTTGGAGACACTTAAAGTTTTACCGTTATACATAATTTATCCTAAAGCTTAGTTCAAAAATGTGAGTTCGAATTAGCGTATTATAAAATTTTCGTTAGCGAGGCTGTGACCATGATTCGGATAGTTAGCAGTTTAAACAAGATTATACATTATTCTTAAAAACTAATTGATCGGGTCTAATCGTTTCAAGGTATCTCAGCTTTTTTATCGCTCGACAAAGAGCTCGGTGGTGCTAATTATTTGCATTTGCTGACCAAGACCGCTTGTGAATACCGTGTTATTATAAGAATTGACGAGATTACCGCTTAAAAGTATCATGCGCCGACTTCAAATGGAGTTAGCACCATAATAGTTCGGGGATTAGCGCAGTCTGGTAGCGCGCCTGCTTTGGGAGCAGGATGTCGGGGGTTCAAATCCCTCATCCCCGACCAGATTTTAGCTTAGCAGTCTGCGCCCGTAGCTCAGCTGGATAGAGCAACGGCCTTCTAAGCCGTGGGTCGCAGGTTCGAATCCTGCCGGGCGCGCCACCTCCTGTGACGAACTTGCTTCGAGTAATCCTATTGCTTTCCACGCCATGATCTCTTTGAGAATCTCTGAGAATGGGCTCAATTTAGTCTTTATCAAAAAACTTTTCAATGACTATAACGCCATCTTGGTGCCATGAATTGATATGATCCGGACTTAAAGTAATCAACAACTATTTCCTTCTTTGAGTGATGAAGCACGGTCCGATTAAATCGCGAACCAATAATCTTTAGTTAATTTAGCAATATAATCAAATTTAGAGCGGAGAGAGCTTAACCATAGGGTTCTATAGTTTTCATTGCTCACTTGTCCTTCAATGATTTCAAATATTGGTTTGAGGGCAGTAACCATTAAAACTCTAATTTGGTTGATTTTAAATAGCCAAAAAATTCAGTGAAGCTTTTTACTTGCTCGATCATTTTAAAAAATTAGTCTTGGCATTAAGTTAGACTTTTAAATATATGATTATTATGTGTTATTTTTAAATTGACCTTGATCATTTTGCGGAGAGCAGATTGCCTATCAAATATTACTATGTTTTCAAATTCCATAAGATGATGTTAGTTTTGTGAAAGAGAATCTTTTCCTTTTTATTGATTATTGACCATCAAAAGAATGAGAAAGATATTTATCTAAAGTTGCATGGAAATGTCTTATCCGAAGCTCTTGATAATTCGCAGAGATTACATGACCCTTATTTGATGCATGGAGTCCTTTTTGTACTTCCGGTAGATTATTCGCATCTTGATCAAAAATGGAAGCTAAAGCATCAAACCCCGGCACCGTAGAGAAGGGTTGATCTGCTGAAAGATGAATTGTTTGTGCATCTGGCGGAGGTGCAGCGTCCGCGTTGTAACTCTCCAAAAAGTATATATCCATTAAACAGCTATTTACGTCCATACCATTCGGGCGATGTCGATAAGTGATCTGCGTTTGAAAACCGCCCCAAGGAGAAAAGTTTGGGAATAAAAGATAGAGAATGGAGTCCATGAGTTCTGAATTAGTGACGGAATTTAGCACTGTACTGCCCAGAGTGCTCTTAAGTTGTTGCCGTCGAACAGCCGCTATAGCTTGACGCGAGGTCAATTGATCGGCTTGATATCCAAACAGTTTGCTCGCCTCTTCGAACCCATCTGCCCCTAACATGTCATTGACTGTTTCAACCACACTGAATCTATCGGCTTGACCAGGATTGGGGATGCCTTGTGGTGTAATAGTTCTGCTCAAATGATCGCCCCAAACATCATACTGAGAGTTGTCGCCACCGGTGAATGAAAGTATTTGAGGATGCGTTTGAATGGCGTGATACGACTCAATAAAGGCCTCCAAAGCGGCCTTCCAATTGCATTGGATTACTTTCTCCAGGTGCAGTGACACGAATCTTCTTTCAGGTTCCCAGTGTCGAAAATGATCCGGCAGAATGGACGCATAATCATCGAAGCTAGGTGCTTGAGGATCCATATTGACAAACACCCAGCCACCCCATTTTTCGACCTTGATTTCAGGCAAACGCAAGTCATTGAGATCAGTGTGGTTGAACTCCGATTGGCAAAAAGCTTCTTTAAAACTGCCATCTAGATTCCAAGTAAAACCGTGATAAGGGCATCTTAGTTCGCGACTTCTGCCTTTCCCCGACTTAATTGCACGCCCTCTATGCAAACAAGAATTGTGATACGCCTTTATAGTATTTGGCCCTGTACAAACCAAAAGTATAGAATAACGCGTGATGTCGTATACAAAATAATCCCCTGGCTGTGACAGAACCGTTTCTCTGCATGCCATCTGCCACACCTTCGGCCATAGATTATCCACTTCCTGTTTGAAAAAGGTCGCATCGGTCCATCGGCCAACATCCAACGCGATATTTTCAATATGGGGGTTCGTATTTTCTCGCAAGCACGCGGGGACAGGTACTAATTCATCGTCAAGAAGATCCTGAAAGCTGGGATAGTCAGCATTTTCCTTTGTCATTGTATTTTATTCCTCAACTTGGCTTGAGTGCGTGCTGAAAAAGTAATATCAAGTTCTTTAAGGCCCCGTAACAAGACGTTTGGATGGTGTTCTAGGGAGTTTTTATCCTTTGACAAGGCCCAATTCTCCGTGCGTCTAAGTAATTCTGACAGAGCTATCTCCAACTCAGTTCGAGCCAACTGAGCACCCAAGCAGAAATGTATACCCTGTCCAAACGTTAAATGATCTTTTGCGTTAGCTCTGAGAATATCCATTTCATCAGGGTTTTCAAAGATACACGCATCTCGATTTGCTGCTTCGTAACGAACCATCACCATTGAACCTTTGGGTATTTCAGTTTCGCCAATGCATGTGTCACGAGTTGTTCGGCGCCACATTCCTGTCAACGGACTCTTCATTCTCAATATTTCTTCTACCGCATTGGCTATGTATTGATGCGATTCTCTCAAACGTCTCTGCTCGGCCGGATTTTGAATTAATAATAATATTCCACCGGCGATAGCATTGGTCGAGGTCTCGTTCCCTGCCACTAATATCTGCTGTAATATCCCCAATGCTTCAGGCTTGGTGAGATAACGACCTTCATCGATCTTTGCATTGGCTATGTCCGAAATTATGTCATCTCTGGGATTAACTCTCAGCTGATCAAGCATGTCAGCAAAGTAATGTTGAAACTCTACGATATTTTCAGCATCTTTGAGTTGCTGATCTTCATCGGCGAGTTGTCCTACTCGACTGGCAGCGGCGTCCGACCATTTTTTTAAAAAAGGTAGCTCTGCTCTGGGTACCCCAAGTTGATCAGCTATGACGTAAATCGGCAACGGCACACATAGTCGGTTTAAGATATCTACTTGCCCGTCATGAATCCACGGATCAATTAATTCGTTAGTAATCGTCTTAATCGAATCTCGCATACTCTCGATTCGTTGATTTGAAAATACTTTATTGACCAAACTACGGTAGATTTTATGACGCGGTGGATCCTGGGTCAGCAGAGTTTCAACCATTTCATATCCGGTTGCATAGACTGCTTGAACATCCTTCCTGCCGGATTCCCAATTAATCATATCTCCAAAATCGCTTGAATAGGTGACGGGATCACGGATAATTTTCCGGACATCTGAGTGTAGCGTCACTAAAAAAATTTCTGTACCGGGAAGCTTAAAGACTGGAGCTTCCTTTTGGATCTGTTTATAAAGATCATAGGGTTTTTCGAGAGTAGCTGGATCAAAGAAATTAATTTTCTCCAAATTGAATGATCTCACTCTAGAGCCTCCATGCGAATGGAGTCGGCTGTTGGAAAGCCGCCGTCAGGAAAATAGTGTTTACATGCGTCCACAAAAGATTTGAAATCCCCAACAACAATCTGCCAGATTAACATATTAGTAACACCATCAATATCCATCTCGAAGGGACAAAATCCCATAGGAATATAATGAAACGGTCTTTGTTTCTGAATGCTATAGAGATGTTTTTGCTGGAAAATTTGCAAGGTTTCAATTTTATCTATGGGAACGAGGTCAAAAAATGCAATAGCAGGTTCTCTTATGTCAAGTTTTCGCAGGAACTCTGCTGGGAATAGGCCACCAGTCCAACGTGCATTAATTTCTGTAACAATCACGTCATCGCCATCAATAAAATAATCAATCCCGCAGTTGGTCCCTTCCTCGGCTACATGACCTTGATTTCGCGCATAGACACCAACGTTTATCAGTTGCCGGCGATGCGAGTCTGACAATGGTAAATCTTGAGCGATATAGTTTCCCACCCATTTTCCGCCAGCAAAGAGAATCTTCCGAACATTATTGATGGTGATTTCATCTGGAGTAATGGTGAGGTCGACCGTCATTTCTTGAAAACGGGTGGTATCAACAATCTCTTGAAGAAGGACGTCAAGATCACTTTTATATTCTTCGATAACTGATAGGCAGTCTTCAACATTAGCTGCAGTATAAACATTTCTAGCACCGGCCAAACCGAGCAGTTTAACCATCAAACCGTCATTATTTTTTTTGAAAAATTGAGATGCATCACCGTCCGCGATCTGGGATTTTTTATAAATTTTTGTGACAGGTACGGGTATCCCTGCTGCTGGAGCATTTTTTGCGAAATGCAGCTTGGAATTCGTATTCCGACTAATCTCAAGAGCCTCAGTACTTTTATGCAGAACCATATTAGATCCGCTTACCATGTATAGATTAAGTAGATCTACAGGCGGAATGTCCTCAGATAAGTGCTCGTAGAATCGATCCATTGGGTGGAAAGAGATGTTGGATGATCTGACCGGCGTAAGTGCCAGTTTCTGAAACATCTCTACGTAGTGCGACAAGAGGTCTAACCAAGGCTTTTCTTCGAATTGCTTCGCCATAGCCACCCGGTCAATTGATTTACCCAAGCCAACCAGGGCAACTTGAAGCGCACAAGTGAGCATTTGATTTTCTGCGTGGTCTGCCTGCTGCTTTGGGGTTAACTCCTCGAGGTCATGATGCAAAGAACAATCATCTCCTATCATCGCATAGAGGACCGAGGAGCTTTGTTGAGGCGTATAGGATCCAACTCTCATTAGTGTAGTTTAGTATCCCTAGCGATTACCGACAAACAAAATCAAACTAAGATAGAAATTATACTGATATTCAGACAATAAGCTCGGAGACACGCCGCCTGAATCGGCAAAAAACCGGTGTGGTTCCCAGCAATATTATAATCTATTGTTCATTCTAGATAAAATTGCTTTCATGAAAGATTTTATTCGGTGAAACATTTAAAAGAAACTACCAAAGCTGAAAGTAGATTGTAGGAAGATATGCTTGTGATCTTGATTTATTAAAAGTTAACTATTAAATGCATTATGACAGTTTGTCTTCATTTTTTTATCTTTATTATAAGATCCTATCGAGAGCATAAATAACTTTGTTAATTTCCATTTCACTGGTGTAGTGAACAAAAGAGAGCCGCACTACTCCATCCTTAAGCGGTATTTCTAGCGCATCCATTAAACGCGTTGCATAACAGTTTCCATTGGCCACGCCGATCTTTTCATTCGCTAGAAGCTCTGCGATATCAGCAGGCTTCTTACCTTCAACAGTAAATGATATGGTTGGTGCACGGTCATTGACTCCCACTTTTCCAATCAACGTAACGCCTTTTCTATCAGATAAAAATTCAAGTAGTGGAATCATGTTTTTTCGCTCTGCGTTCTTAAATAGGTAGTTAACTCTTTCGCTTTTCAAGCTGTCACTCACTGACATATCATCATAGTGATAGCTATATATGGTATCAAAGTAATCTATCACACCATTTACAGAGGCTATTTGTGCATGATCTGGACCTGCTGGCGTAAATCTAGCGTTAGGTAAGCCATGATTAAAATAATGACCTTGATTCGGCAGAGCTTGATTGAGCTCACTCTTCATGACCATGACTCCTAGATGTGGCCCATAAACCTTGTATAGTGAAAAAAAATAGATATCAGAATCAAGTCCACGTATATCTGGAAATCCATGGCCAGCGTATGAGACACCGTCGACGAATGCTAGGGCTCCAGCCTCATGGATTAGTCTAATCCATTCACTTGCGGGGTTAATGCTACCAACGATATTCGAGCAGTGGGTAAATGCGACGATGCGCGTATTGTCACTCAGCATATTTAGCAAATCGTTGGTTTCTAGTTCACCAGTAAACGGATTGACTTGCCATTCTTTGACCAGCACACCCTCACCCTCGAGTTTTCTCCATGCTCCAATGTTTGCCTCATGATCTTGGTTCGTTACGATTATTTCGTCTGCAGGCCCAAGATAATTCCTCATAGCTTGTCCTATGACATAGGTGTTTTGTGAGGTTGATGGACCAAAATGAACTTCGTTCGGTCGAACATTCAGCCATGATGCCAGACGTGCTCGAGCAAGAGACATTTTTTCACCAGCTTGATTAGAGGGCTCAAAGCCATAGTATGGTTGCACTTTACTTTGCTTATAAAAGTCGGCCAAGGCATCAATCATTTGTCCACAAGCATAGGTGCCACCGGCGTTCTCGATATGAATAAAATTTGCCAGAGCGGTCTCTGCGAAAGCTGGGAATTGTGATCTTACAAACTCGATATCTAACTTAGCCATTAGAGTACCTCCAATTGGCGACAAAATATTTGGATGGCTTATTAATAAAATTTCAACTTTAAAATACAGTGATTTGACATAAAGTTTGAATGCCAGACATCCATAAATCATTCATTTTTTGCGTATATTAAGCTTATTGGATCGCTTCAATAAGACTCAGTTCGTCGATCTTTCTTCATACTTTGGACTCACCCAGTCCTTGTCTGATACGTCCCAATTCCGGGCAATGTAAATGAATGGCGTATCAATCAAGGCTATAAGAACTTTAAAGACATATTTTGAACCTGCCAAAGTCATAGCAGTAAAAAAATCAACTACTCCCCACCAAACAATTAATCCATAAACAAGCGTATCGAGACCTTGGGAGATCATGGTAGACAAATTGTTCCTAAGCCAGAGATGCTTGCCACTGGTCTTTCTTTTTAAATAATGAAAAATTAACACATCCATCCGTTGGCTCACTAAATAGGCAAGCAATGAGCCCATCACAAATCTGGGGCTGTAATCAAACAATGTGATCGTGGCTGCGTGAACGTTTTCTGCTAGGCTCGCTGCTTCGCTAGAAGTTGTTGGTACATAGAGCAGGCTTAAACTAGTCATGAGCAGTATCACAATGCTGACTAAAAAACCGATCATCACAGCTCTGGTGGCTTCTTCTTTACCATAGCGTTCGCTCAATAAATCGGTGGCGAAATAGATGCTCGAGTAGAGGATTACAGCCATACTAGTTTGCAGCCCAAATATTTCAGTTAACTTGGGACCTTGAAGATTAGCTAGTAAAAGACTAATAACGATTGTTGCATATAGTCCTTGCCTACCAAAAATATAAAACATAATTAGAGCACATCCTAGGTCGATAAAAATTGTAGCGACCCAAAGGAGCTCTTGGTTTAGCATAAAAAAGTTGATTAATATTTGGTGCATCAAAGCAACCTCAAAATTGGCTCTTGTTTGAATACTGCTCCTAGTCCGGATAGAGCCACAAAAAAACGAGGATCTCAAATCAACGACAATTTCATTGGGCCTATTGGAGCGGAATTATATCTCTTTGTTATGTATTAATGTTACGAACATTCTTGCTATTCCGAGTGTCTAAGCTTCTGCAGACGTCCGAGTCAGTTAATTACAGGTTGATATCCTATGTCGATTAGAGTATTTGCGGTCACTTTTTTCCTTTTGATTAGCCCTGCGCTTTTGGCGGGCACCCGCCCCAATGTAGTCTTGGTACTCATGGATAATTTTGGTTATGGGGAAATTGGACTCTATGGTGGGGGAGTGCTTCGAGGCGCTGCAACGCCTTTTATTGACAGCATTGGTGATCAGGGATTTCAGTTGACAAATTACAATGTGGAGGCCGAATGTACTCCATCTCGTTCAGCACTTTTGACCGGCCGTTATGGTATTCGAACTAGGTTGAGAGGTCAGCTGCCCCCAAGAGGTGTCTGGTATGGAATAACTAAGTGGGAAGTGACTCTCGCTGAGTTGCTGTCTGAAGTAGGTTATGCCACAGGAATTTTTGGGAAATGGCATTTAGGAGACACCGAAGGCCGCTATCCAACTGATCAGGGTTTCGATGAGTGGATTGGTATTCCACGATCGTCAGATCGGGCATTCTGGCCTGATAGCAATAGTTTTGCAAAGGATAGTCATCCCGATGTTGACTTTACTTACGTAATGAGTTCAATTCGTGGTGAAGAGCCGAAAAAACTTGAAATCTATAATCGCTCAAAAAGAGCTACAATAGATAAAGAGATTACCGAAAATGCAATCGATTTTATAAAGCGCAAAGCTAAAGGTAAAAAGCCCTTTTTTCTTTTTATTCCATATACACAGACGCATGAGCCAGTCGATCCTCACCCTGAATTTTTCGGAACCACAGGACACGGAAATTTTGCAGATGTATTGTCACAGACAGATTCATATGTTGGTCAGTTAATTCAAACAATCGAAGAAATGGACTTAGTTGATGACACGATCTTCATTTTTACCTCTGATAATGGACGCGAAGGTGTTCCACGATCATTTGGTTTTACAGGGCCCTGGAGAGGAAGCATGTTTTCCCCCTACGAGGGTTCTTTAAGAGTGCCCTTTCTCATTCGTTGGCCAGGGAAAATACCTAAAAAACATGTCTCCAATGAATTATTTCATCAAATTGATCTATTTCCAACAATCGCCACATGGGCACAAGCGAATATCCCAAAAGATCGTGTCATTGATGGAAAGGATCAATCAGATTTCCTAATGGGCCGCACGAAGCAATCAGCACGAGAATCATCGGTGATCTATATCGGCAATGAATTATTTGGCGCCAAGTGGCGAAATTGGAAAATTCTAATTAAAGAAATGGATGAAGACGGTTATGGCATCAAGAATATGGCGTATCCCTCTATTTATAATTTAATCGTAGATCCCAAAGAGGAGGTTCCCGAGCTCAATTATCTTAATGACACCTGGGTCGATTTTCCGCTTTACCAAGTTTTGGAAGATCACCAAGAATCGATTAAAAAGGATTCGGGGACTATCGGACCCTGAAAGCCAATATTTGGGACGAAATATCAGTTATTTATTTTTAAAGACAATAATGTCTTACGCCTTGGAAACTAAAGTAATACAATGATCCCATGAACTTACTTTTCTCCCCTATCCTCTTGGGCATATTTACATTTTTTTATCTGTTTCTCGCTATGCGAGTTGGTTATATGCGAGGGAGTCCGGTGATGAAGCTAATTTTTAAGATGGATGAAAACATCCCTGTCGAGAAGCTTGATAGGAATATCAGAGCCCATGGAAATTTTTCGGAATACGTGCCGTTATTTTTTCTGCTCCTTCTGGTCTTAGAATTAAATGCCAGTGTTTCCGATCATTACCTCGTCATGGCATGCCTTATTTTTAGTTATGGTAGGTTAGCTCATGCGGTTTGCTTCGCGTTTTTCGACTACAATCCTTTTCTCCGCATTTCTGGAATGCTCGCCACCTATCTCGGGTTAGTTCTGTTAGCGTTGCAATGTCTCTTATTGGATATAAGTGCTTATTAAGCCGCTAATAATCCGACCGAAAGTAAATTTAAGTAAGATTATTTATGGTTAAGATTTTTCTGAAAGGGTTTTTTCGATGCTTTAGGGCCAGCCAAGAATGAATGCCCTCGCTTATATGATAATAAGTGCTCTCGGTTTCTCTATGATGGGATTGTTCGTCAAGCTGGCAAGCCTGAGAGGATTTCCAGTATTGGAAATTATCACCGCCCGTGCCGGCGTATCGCTTGTGCTGTCTTATTGGGACATCCGAAGAGCGCGAGTGGCTCCGTTTGGCTTTAACAAAAAAATACTCTTTCTAAGAGGTTTTTTGGGTTTCTTGGCACTGCTGGCGGTCTATAAAAGCTTAACTTTACTGCCCTTGGCCGAAGCAACTCTAATCCAATATCTTCACCCTTTATTTACTGCAATACTCGCTTGGCACTTTTTGAAAGAACCAATATCTAGGGAGACCATTTTGTGTATTCTTCTGGCTGTTTTGGGCCTGCTTATAATCACGCAGCCTAAATCGCTGGGAGTTCAATCGATACCGACTGCCGCGCTGTTAATAGCGTTATTCGGAGCGGCAATGAGCGGCGCAGCTTATACCACCGTTAGATATCTTTCTCAAAAGGAGCACTCATCGGTCATTATCCTGTATTTTCCGCTGATATGTCTTCCATCGACCACTATTCTTGGATGGAAAGACTTTATAATGCCAGTTGGATTTGATTGGTTGATCCTGTTTTCAATCGGAATCTTCACTCAGATCGGACAAATTGGTCTAACGCGAGGCATAGCACTTGAGCCCGCCGGAAAAGCTGCTGCGATAAGCTATGTACAGATCGTGTTTGCAGCACTATTAGGCATAATCGTGTTAGGTGAAACACTCTCTTTAAGTACCATAATAGGATCTGCATTAATCATCTCCGGACTTTTAGTGAACCAGCTTTCCTCTTTAAAATCCGGCCCTCTTACCCAGTAGCATGCCATTGCCTGACGCTAGAGTAATTGTTCTAGGAGCAGCAGATAGAATTAGATGGGCGCGATTTGACTGACGTATAATTTTTCAGCCATTAAACTTAAGCAAATTATTGAAGCTAGAAATGATGCGCTTCGCGCTATTCCAACGCCGAATGCATAGCTCACTAGGTGCATTGACCTGAAAATTAGCCAGCAGAGAGCTGGTGTCGTGTTGTCCACTTCATAAACTATGGATAAAACAGCCAGTGTCATGAATATGGGAATTGTTTCAGTCAGATTGTTTGCGGCTCTTTGTACCCGTTGTGTTAATTCAGAGAAGACTATCTCTTCGGTTCGGTTGGACGCGAAATACATTAGTTTATTCATATTTAAAAACAAAGGCATCATTAACTGAATGATTAACAATATCGATGCAAAGATTATGATAGTCAGCATATTAGAGCCCCTTCAAATCTGAAAATGGTCGAAAACTCAAGCATTGAATTCATTAGCTAAAAAGCTTATCACTTTGCTTAGATCTCTTATATGGCGCAATAGCTCGTTACTACTTTGAAGACTTGAAAGCGATTTGGATCATTAAATAGCTCTTAAGACCTCCTTAAGATTCGTCAAGTGAGAGCTGGAGTCTACTTTCCAACAAGTCGTGAAAAATACTCAAATCTCCTTTAATTGCTCTCAGTTCCTCAGTCGTGAAAAGTATCTTTAATTTTGAGCCGGTTCGTAGTACCACGCAAGGCAATTTATTTGATGTGAATGCACTCAGATCATCCGGTTGCTGATCACTATGAATCCATTCAATAAAACCGATCACTCCTTCACCATTCTTCCACGACTGCTTGCCGAAAATATTCCAACCATGGCTGATATCGCACAGCACGCACTTTTCTAACCCCAAAAGCTTTTTGACGCTATATGCAAGCTCATCTAGGAATGAACTCCCATTATCATAGACTGCATAAATGACGAGATTGATGGCCTAGTCCTTAAAGTTTTTTATTCTTTTGGGTTGATATAAAGAGATTCATTTAGGTTTTCCCCTAATAGTATCAATCAAACTTTTAACAGATCGTTGATAATCAATAAACTAGAGATCTTACTTGTAATCTGTTAGTTTCCCAAAGCAATAAGCTCTAGAGAATCATTCGAGGATAAAGAAACCAGCCTCATTCAACGTTTCGGTATTTCGATCTAATTTGTAAATGCTCTCATTTTCCCTTGATCTCTGTTCCCCTTCTTTATATCCGATGCTATGATCAACGTTATGATCGATGCTGAGGTCTCTGGACCTCTCTAAGTAACTCAAGCGTCTTTCGATATCGACCAGCTTTCGCCAAATTTTTCGCAGTATTTCTTCACTGCTATAAGCCCTGGGTTCCAGTTTGTTCATTGTTCTACCGCGATCATAGAACTGCTGCTCGCCATCAGTTGATTCACTCGCCTGGACTGTGCTAACCAGGAAACAGAAAAGGTATGTTATTAGGGGTCGGAGTAGCATTTGTTTTCCTTTATCTGTGATAAAAATCTGGCGCCGGATGTCTATTAGGCATCACAGCTACGGTTTCGTCTACCTCTCTAAAGAATGATGATATGAATAACTCATTTTCCATATCATTTAGATGGGAGCTAATTCTTTCCTCAAAACGGTTCGAGAAAAAGGCGTCAGGATGCTCAAACCAATATTCAATCATGCCATCCCAATTTAGATAAAATGAGTTTCGACGCTCCTTTCCGGCCTCCGTAAATGCCTCGGAATCGGGAGCAAAAAATCCAGTCATTACATCTAGAGAAGTTCTAAGATTTAACACAAGGCCTTTTAAACTAGACATCATGCTCAGCGCAGAAGAGTACTTGCCGGTCAGATAGGATCGAAAAAGAATCGCCGAGATGTCTGGGGAGGCTTTGATAAACTGCACGACTTTGAACATCTTTCTTTCTAGACGAATCACCGGCAATTTAATTGACTCATCAACACAAAATTGAAAGGGGGAGCCACTATAAAGGTATTTGAAGTCATCTCCCACTTTTCCCACGAGCTCGTCTAACTCAAGCCCCGACGGGCCCGGACGATCAAGCGCCGCTGATCGAGCCCCAAGATAATCCTGAATGTTGTCGAAATTCAGTTGCCCATAGCCATCCCATTTTTCATCAAAGCCTTCTGGCTCTCCAAAACTAATTGACCGCAACATAGCCGACTTGGAAAAATCAGTATACATATTTCTGTTGGATCTAACATTGAGTAGGTAACCCCGGATATTATTCAATCTCCGGCCAAAAGAGTTGTGATAGCCAACATGTGCGGCACGATATTCATCATGGGTCAGTCTGGGATGTCGGCTGACGAAGCCAAAAACTTTAAGCATCAACGTTACCTAAAATAAAAGTTAGGAGCGGGGTCCCGATTAGGAAGAATTATCAAATTCTCGTCAACTTCGACCCACCAAAGCGACGAGAATAAAACTTTTTCTATAGCCTTCAGATCTTTATTGACAGGAGAGTTGATTCTTCCCGCGCGAAATGCCTCTAGACTTTCAAAATACAATTCCGTGGCACCATCCCATAGACTACAGAATTCGGCTCTCTCTTCTTTTCCCTTTTCAGAAAAATGCCAACCAGAAGCCGGATAAAATCCTCGGATGGCCTGATCGATATCATTATTTCTCGTATTAAGTATTAAGCCCCGCAAGTTATCAAGACTTGAGAGCTTTGGCAGATAGTCCTGAAACAGGATTTTTTCAAACGTTTCTTCCGAGATTTGGGGGTCTTTTTTAAAGAATTGGATAAGTTTTGTGATTTTGAATTCAGGTCGTTCTACCATTTTTACAACGGTCTCATGCATATGCAAATGATGAGATTTAAACTCCTTAGGAGAGTCTGGAACCGGATCAAAAAGCCAGGGCCCATCAGCAAGAGACCAATCTGGGTCAATGTCCAACCCTACGGCAGTTGCCCGAGTTGGCTCCAATGACGCGGCTTTGACCCAATCATCGATGCTGTCAAAATAGACTTCTGGGAACCCGTCCCACCACTGAGTGAAGTTGTCTGGTTCGTTAAAGGCAATGTCATAGTATGCCTCACCAAGTTTTGCTTCTAACGGAGTATTGGCCCAGATATTTACCAAATAGCCTCTTATGTTTTTGAGTCGCCGAGAATTGCAACAATGGTAACCAATATGTCCAGCTCGATATTCATCATGCGACAGCAATTTGGTATTTCGTTTTAAAAAGGCAAATACTTTGAACACATGCCGTCCTTTTTTGATTCCTTAAATTCCAGATCCATACTTAACTAGCTCAATTGATCTCGAAGAACATGTTTTTGGATTTTTCCAGTTGATGTTTTGGGTAATTCAGAAAAGATTATTGTTTTAGGGCACTTATAGTGGGCTAGTTTCTCTCGACAATATTCGATAACATTTTGTTCCGTAATACTCATACCAGCCTTTAAAGTGACAAACGCACATGGCGCCTCTCCCCATGTTTGATCAGGTTTAGCTACAACCGCAGCTTCTAGGATGGCAGGATGCTGATATAGTACTCCCTCTATTTCAACAGAAGATATGTTTTCTCCACCTGAGATAATTATGTCTTTTGAGCGGTCCTTAATCTCGATATAACCATCGGGATGCTTGACGGCAAGATCGCCAGAATGGAACCAACCGTTTGAAAATGCTTCATCCGTTGCTTTTTTATTTTTTAGATAGCCCTTCATCATGGTATTACCCTGAAACATTATCTCGCCAATTGTCTTTCCATCAGCAGGAATGCGCGTCATGTCACCAGGATTCATTACATCTAGACCTTCTAATGTCTGATAACGGACGCCTTGACGTGCTTTCAAGCTAGCCCTCTCATTTGCGGATAGAGTATCCCATGCAGAATCCCACTCGCTTACAACGCAAGGCCCATAGACCTCTGTCAGACCGTAAGTCTGAGTGACAATCATTCCCAATGCCTCGCAGCTTTTTATTACCGCAGCTGGAGGAGGCGCTCCTGCAGTTAAAACTTGCAATCCCTTAGGAACTTTATTTAGGCTCTCCGACGGAGCATTTGTAAGCATATTTAGTACAATCGGAGCACCGCAAAGGTGGGTGACTTTGTTGTCATATATGGAATCGATCACTTCAATCGGATTAACGCCCCTCAAACAGACTTGAGTTCCCCCTAATGCTGTTATAGACCAAGGAAAACACCAGCCGTTGCAATGAAACATTGGCAAAGTCCAGAGATAGATCGGCTTACCTGTCATTTGCCAGGCGATCAGATTACCTAAAGAATTTAGATATGCTCCGCGATGAGAAAGAACTACCCCCTTTGGATTGCCGGTGGTACCCGAGGTATAATTGAGCGCCAGTGCATCCCACTCGTCATCAGGTGGTTTCCATACGAATTCCGGATCTCCTGTTGAGAGAAATTCATAATAATCCATCCCCAATCGCTCGCCCTCAGGTATATTCATGTCTTGAATATCAACGACTAGAGGATTTCTTGAACTCAGCGTAAGTGCTTCCTTTATTGTTTCTGAAAACCCGGTATCTGTAAGTAAGACATCACACTCACCATGGTCAAGATTAAAAGCTATCGTACGACTATCCAGCCGAATATTTATGGAGTTAAGCACAGCACCCGTCATCGGGACACCGAAATTTGCATCTAGAAAAGCAGGGATATTTGGGGCCATAACAGAGACTGTGTCGCCCTTCTTTACTCCTATCTTTGTTAAAGCAGATGCCAACCGTCTGGCGTTTATATCAAATTCTTTGTAAGTAAAACGTTGTGATCCATAGACGATTGCTGTTTTTTCTTTATAAATATCTGCGGCCCTTGAAAGAAAACTCAGAGGAGTCAAAGGCTGATAGTTAGCCTGATTTTTTGCCAGTTCTTTGTCAAAATTCACCACAATATGGATCCATCTAATTGATGGGTGTTCCCAAAACAAGCAATAAGTTTCCCGGCATATGATTATAGATGCCATACCCTGAACTCAAAACTAGAAGCCCATTATTGGCTGTAGCACCTGATGCGCCCCCAAAAGATCCTCCACTGGTAATCTCTCCGGTAATGGTGCCATAAGGTCGTGTAGTATCGATTTGATATAACACCTCGCCAGAATCTGCGTCATGCGCTCGCATCACGCCATCCATTCCTCCTGCAAATACCTGCCCACTAATTACTGAAATAGCTTGACCTATACCGGGGTCGCAAAAATTTCTACCCTGGCAGATGTCATCAGGTGCCGCTGAATACCAAAGGATCTCACCTGTTGCTGCATCGAGCGCGTGTAGTCCGGGTTTGGCCGGCATCTCGTACTCCCTGCCGTCAGGCCCATCACTGATTGGGACATATATCTTTCCTCCCTCAGCAGCCATTCCAAAATGAACGCCGCCTTGAATACCGCCACGTCCAACTCTCGTTTTCCAAACTAGCTCACCCGTATCCGGATCTACAGCATGTACGTCGCCAGATTTCTGGCCTGCAACAACCAACTGCCGACTACTGTCGGTAGTTACAAGCATAGTTCCTGCCCCAAAATCAAAATCGGGCCCGTTTTCTACAGGGCAGCTTTGCGGTGTCCTTGTATCACAGGCAGTATTCCAAGCATCACCAACTGTCGCTTGATATATCCAATTGACTTCCCCGGTCGTTAAATCGATCGCGAAAACAGCATCTGACGTGTGGTCAGCGGGAGATGACATGTTTTCACCAGTTCCGACATAAAGCTGATTGCGGTGCACATCTATCGTTGGACTATTCCATACTGTTGACCCAGACGGGCCATACATGCTCGTGCCAGCTTCGTTGACATATTGCACAGTAGGTTCTTCAGGAATGGTAAAGGTTTTCCATCTCCTTTTTCCCGTGAGCGCGTCATAGGCGACCACTGACCCTCTTCCTGTACAACATTCATAGTAAGGATTGACTGCGAGCTGCACTTCTAATGATGATACCGGCGTGTATAAAACACCATCATGTAACGATGGGGCACCTGTGATGGTGGCATTTGGATGTTTGTCGGCCCTGTCTCGCCATACAAGTTTACCGGAGCGAGCCTTAACGGCATATACATTACCAATGGCATCGCCGAAATAAATCTGAGGTTCAGCAGAGTCATTTCCAGCCTCCCATGAATCAATCGCTATACCCGTTCGCACCTCGCCAGCTGTTTTGAAATGCCAAACCTGGCAACCGGATTTCTGATCAAAAGCATAAACCCCACCGCTGTGACTTCCAACAAATAAAAGCCCTCCTGCTAAAACTGGCTGCGATCTTAATCGATTGGAGTCTGGGAGTTTAAGGGCCCACAATGGCTCAAGATTAGTAATTTCGGATTCCGAAATGCCGGAGTCATACGATGAAATGGCCCGTTGATTCGTCTCAACGCCCCAGTTATTGTGTTTTGGCACATCATTTACATTGAACTTTGTAGCCTCTGCACAGGTTGGTAATGGAACAGTGGAAGCAGTGCCCATCGGCTGGCCCCCCAAGAATTCAGCAACTTCTATTTTTTCTTTGTCGGTTAATGAAGCTGCTTGCATGGCCATAACCCCTTCAGTCATTGCTGAATAGTGGGCCTCAGGTGTAAGCAAGTATAGCATTTCCCTGTGAGGGGCTTTTGCTACTGCTCCCTCGTGACAAGTCGCACAGGCCTTGTCGAAATGTGCTTTTCCCGGCAATTTAAGTCTCGCGGCCCACTGGTCCATAATCGCCTGGGTGCCGGCTGTTTTTTCGATTTCGGCGGTTTGTTCGGCTGTCACTTTAATCTGCGTTGAATCCTGATTTTCATTTGAGTTAATCAGAAAAAAGATTATCAAAGCAAGAACTAAAAATATTGAATTATTCATTTTTTTTCCTATCGCCTGTCGTTTTCTTTGAGCCCACGAATTTTCTCAATTAGGATGGTTTTTTAACAAGAAGTCATCCAAGAATACTCATTGAGAAATCAATTGGATTGATGCAGCACAAAACAGTATCAGCCTAATTATCAGCCTGCAAGGCCAACAACAGATTTCCGGGCATGTGTCCGAAGATGCCGTAGCCGGAGCTCAAGAAGACTCTCCCATTCGCAGCGATTGCACCGGATCCACCACTAAATGATCCTCCAGACGCTTCCACACCAGAAATCGTTTTAAATCGCTGAGCAGTATCAATTTGAAACAGAATCTCTCCAGAATCCGGTTCATAGACTCTCATTACCCCGTCCATTCCTCCAGCAAACACTTTATCGCTTATCACCGTGATCGCTTGACTAATACCGGGGGCGCAAAAATTCTTTTCACCACAGACATCATTAGGCGCTGGCGCATACCATAAAACTTCTCCGGTCTCAGCATCGAGTGCATGCAATCCTAGCGTGCCATCAGAATCATATTCTCTGCCGTCAGGCTTGTCACTCACTGGAACAAAAAGCGTATCGCCGAGGGTTGCCATGCCAAAATGAACTCCGCCAAAAACCCCTCCCCTACCAATTTTTTTCTTCCAAATAAGCGTCCCAGAGTCTGGATCAAGCGCATGCACCTCACCTGATTTTTGCCCTCCAATCACGAGCTGCCGTCCGCTCGTTGTTGTCATCAAAAGGGTGCTTGCCATGTCGTAGTCTGGGCCATTTTCTTTAGGACAGTTAGCAGTGGGTGTGCCCTCGCATGCTATATTCCAGGCATCCTGTTTTAGCGCCTGATAAACCCAGTTGATTTCTCCAGAGTCCAGATCGAGCGCCAAAATAGAGTCTGATGTGTCTGTCGCCGGAGAAGAAGTATTTTCGCCACTTCCAATGTAGAGTTGATTTCGAGATGCATCTATCGTTGGGCTATTCCAAACCGGAGCACCTGACGGGCCATAAGAATCTGTTCCAACAGCATTTTTACCCTGTATAACGGGTACATCGGAAACAACATAAGTTTTCCAGATTCTTGCGCCATTGCTCGCGTTGTAGGCGATCACTGAACCCCTACTTGTGCAGCATTCATAGGAGGGGTCTCCGGCAGTCAATAATTCCAGAGATGAAACTGGCGCATATAGCACGCCATTGTGCAGGCTAGGTGCACCGGTAATCGTCGCATTTGCATGATCATCTGCTTTATCTCGCCAGACTAGCTCCCCTGTGCGTGCTCTAACTGAATACACATTGCCAAGAATGTCACCGAAATAGATCTGTGGATCAACATTTAAATCGTCGGCACCCCAAGTGTCTATGGATATACCCGTTCGAACCTCACCTGCTGCATTGAAACGCCAAATCATGCAACCAGACCCCTGATCAAGCGCATAGACACCTCCATTATGTGTTCCAACAAATAGGTATCCGCCGGCGAGGGTCGGTTGTGATCGCATTCTGTTTGAGTTGGGGAATCCAACTGACCAGGCTGGCTCTAATCGTTTAACTGCGCCGGGAGCAATACCGCTATTCTTATCTGAAATATATCTTTTGTTAGCATCAATCCCCCAGTTGCCAAAATCAGGGCTATCAGCTGCATTAAATACTGGAACAAAATCACAAGACTGAATTTCCGAGATCTTCGCGGAACCCATAGGCATGCCTGCCAGAAATTCAGAGACCTGCCTCCGTTCTGAGTCGGTTAGTCCAGATGCTTGCGCAGTCATAAGACCTTCTGTGAGTGCTGCATAATGCGCTTCGGGTGGAAGCATGTAAAGCATTTCCCGGTGGGGCGCCCTAGCAACGGCCCCCTCATGACATGAGGCACATGCTTTATCATAAATGGACTTTCCGGGCATTTTCAGTCTGGCGTCTAGATCACCCGTTATATTCTCAGCGTTTTCATGACCACTTGCGTTTCTTTCAGGCTCTACTGCTATGCGGTCATAGGTTTTCTTTGGTGTGTTTGAGTCAATAAGAAAAAACACTATGAAAGCCAGCACTAAAAAAGTTGAGTTGCGCATCCACTATATCCTTATAAAATTCAGCATGGGAAGAATTCAAAGTGACAATTTTTATTTCTGTTTTCTTATACTGTATCCGAAAGATTTTTGCGCATCAATCACATATGACCATCTTTTGAAGAGACCTTGTTTCCAGTCTCGTCTATTAGGAAGGCACATATCGCCATCATAAAACCAAAGAAACCATAAAAAATTAGACCTAATAGAAGCGAGCCAGTCTTCAACTCGAGCCAACCGACAAATATTGGCGCTGAAAAGCCAAATTGCATTCCAACAAATGTGATGATACCTAGCATGACTCCAGCCGATCTTGGGGTCATTTTGTTCAACTCCATTGGAATCGTGTAGAAGATGCCGGTGAAGAGTAGGAACCCGACTCCCAGAAAGCTTAAGCAAATTTTGAAAACCAGTCCTTCAAAAAATAGCAGTCCGAGAAAACTGACCCCCAAAATGATTCCATTGAAAATTAGAAAAGGTCTCCTACTGTCCAGCTTAACACCAATTACTCCACCAAGAATTGCAGCCGGAATACCAGAAAGATAAACGCTGCTGACATAGTAGCCAGCTGTTTCCATTCCTATATTCTTTGTGGTCACGAAGTATGCAGGCAAAAATGTATGAGTAATAACTGATAAAGATACTGGGGCCGCGAAGGCCATTGCAAGCAACCAAGTCTCTTTGCGCTTCATTACATCGAGATAGATAGCCTTTGTTTTCTCATGATCACGCTGGTCACTATACTTTTCGGAATCAGTCATACGTTTCGGAACGAGAGTAAATAATGAAAAACAAGCGACAATACCGCAAATCATGCCATAAATTATTAACGTCTCTTGCCACCCAATAATGTGCATGATTGGGGCGGTTATCGCCAGTCCGATTGACGTTCCGACAGCAGTCCCTGAGAAATTTATTGAATTTATCATCACTAGCTCATCACCATCAAACCACTGCATGATGATCGCGCCCAGCATCGGAAAAAACATACCTGCCCCGATTGAAAAAATTATCCTGCCAACCAAAACCCAACTATATCTGTCAGCTAAACCCGTCATAAGACAACCTATAGACATTAGAAAAACTCCCAAGGAAGCTGTATTTTCCATGCCTAAACGACTCGATATCATACTGGATATAGAGGCAAACAGTCCCAAGACACAGGCAACTATCCCCGATAATAGACCAGCCTTTACAAGGGGAATTTGAAACTTCTCTGTTATTTCAAGCATCATTGGACCAAGTGATGACCAGATCAGAGACATCATAATTGCGCTAGCGTACAGAGTGACCTCTACACGCCACTTATGATGAATACCTTGAGCATTCATTTTGTCATCCTTAAATCCAAAACGATCTTTTTTGCGGGCTGCTTTTTATCATCATGCGTGAACATGCGGCTTAAACGTCTGGTTAAAGCACAAGAAGCGGTATTAATTTCTGCTCGGGGCCACTATCCATTCTATGTATCTCTTATTTGTTTGGCTGGTAGGTTTGACCAGGGTCCCAGTTAACATCGATTGGACCGGCTGACAAAAGAATAAATTCGCAACCATCGGGCCGAGATTCTTCGGGCCCACACATATGGTTCGCCCTTACCCACCTCACGTCACCAGGTTTATACCAGCCTGAATCATCATTGAGGTTAAGAGAACCGCGCATGATTATATAAATAGTATCCTCTGGATGGCTGTGCCTGCCTGCTTTTGTACTAGGAGGGAATTTATTGGGGACAATCCATGGGCCCTTTTCCCAATTTTCGCCCATAAATTTGACTTTGATAATATCGGTCATATGCCCAAAAAATTTAGGTGAAGCTTCGGGGTCAACGAACGTACTCCACTCACCATCATCAAAACTTGCCTTGCCCCGCCAATGATTGTATTTTGCTATGGTATCCATTACCATCTTCTGTAGTTTTTGTAATTAATCGTGCCTGCCATTATTCAATCATCCTCCAAGAAGCTCTGGCCTCTTCGAGACTCAAAGCGTCGCATGTATCAAGTTCGGTCAGCGAGCTCTCTAGCTCGTCTATGTAACAAATTTCGCCACCAAGATACATTTCGTTATCAATTTCCTCATAGGGGAAAAACCGCGCAAGATGAGCATGGGAGAGGTACTATGAATTTGGGCTAACTACCTCTTTTCCTTGATCAATCAAAACAGTGCCCGGCACCTGTTGATACCAATCCCCATCGCAAGCAACCTCCCAATCACCAGGCAGACATCGATGAATAGCCAATTCAACAAGGCCGCTGCTCGAATTCTAAAGGCTGTAATAGAATTCTTTTACTTTATCCATGCCCTGAAACGAAGCATTATGAAAATCTCACATAAAATGGATAATCGGGGCTTTTCACGATGGTGGAAAAATTTCTGGGTCTTGCAGATCTTCATATTTAAGATGGTGTCTCATGTTATCGAGCATCGATTTATATTTTGGGTTATCAAAAGAATTCAAAAATCTGCATATTTATGCCAGGCATTCAAAGGTTTTATTTTTGCCATTAGTTATTACTTTTTCGAAAAATTTCTGGATACTTGGCCAACCATATGAAGCCAAATTGACAAATAGTTTTTTGAATCAAAATAAGATATTCATGGACAAGTCAAAATCTCTTCATACTTCTAAATACTATTGAGAAGATATCTTACAGCCAAAGTTCAAGTCGTCACTCTATTTTTCATGCTCACTGGCGGTCCCTGCAAGAATCGAACTTGCATCTAAGACTTAGGAGGTCCTTGTTTTATCCATTAAACTAAGGGACCAA
>MDTD01137935.1_pt1 | contig 35793 bp, 36 predicted proteins | sample 811221 | NCBI WGS metagenome assembly MDTD01 (sample SAMN05326646, study PRJNA326480) | marine metagenome | isolation source: seawater | place: Pacific Ocean: South West | collected 2011
ATAAGGTACAAAAAATCCATAGAAAAAGGAAGCGGTGAATACTTTACTCTACATTTTGTTCTAATTTGAACACTTCGGTTGACAAACGTGCATCCTATAGTCTACACTCGTAAAAGTTGAGTTGAGTTGACTAACCATTTAAATTCCTCATGTAGAGGATTTGAAATTTTTGTCGCGCCTGGCGCGGCTGGTTCATGCTTGCTTAAACACAAGAACACAGGAGGAAATTTATATGAGTACGAAGGCGATTAGATTTAAAGTCGCAGCATCACTGGCAGTGGCTGCCGGTTTTGCACTGACCGCACCCTTAGCGGCTCTGGCCCAGAACACCATTGTGGAGGAGACAAAGACTCTGACTCTTTGCGATGACCTGTTTGCCATCGATGCCAACGCTGACAAGAAAACAGCTAAAGAAAGACATAGAATTATTCAGGCGAATCTGGACAACGCCCTTTTGATGGCTGACGACCTGAGCGCGGAAGCGGTCAAAGTACGACGGGTAAATGATATCCCCGTGGTGGAACTTGACGGCTTTCATATCGTAACCGCCGACGCCAACAGCGCCAAAAGAAACAGAATGACCAGAGAGGCTCTGGCGAAAAAATGGGCTGACAAACTCAGATTCTGCCTGGCCAAAAAGAAAGTGGTTAAAAACTACATTGCTCGTCTTCAGGGTGTACAAAAGAAAAAACAGGTTGCCATGAAGGCAGATAAAACCGTGGCCGTTGTCAAACCTGAAACTAAAATGCCAATTCATATGATCACTAAGTTTGAATACGACGGCACCACCATAGGTGATCCAGTGACTGCGCTCCTGAGCAAGGACTTCCCGCTGCCACCCAAGTTCAATACTTATATTCCAAAAGGTTCACTTGTTCACGGTCGAGTCGTGGATAGCGAAAAGCACACTTATAACGGCTATCCCAAGAAAAACTCGGTCACCATCGACTTTCATTCCATAGAACTTCCCAACGGTCAGGATATTCCTATTCAAGCCCACGTGGTTGGTGGAGAGAATGAATTCATCGCGGCCAGACCCTCAAAACAGAAAGACGTGGACACCACCCTCGATGCCGGCAAGAAACCGAGCGGAACGGAAGAGGGAGTAATTACCGGTGCATGGCTGGGGGCAAGCTTGAATAAATCAGAGGCAGCTCGTCTTCCCCGATTGGTGATGGACAAAGGCTCTGTATTCAATATTAAGCCCACTGAACAGTTGCAGATAGAGACCACTGCCACCACGGCTATCTCCATCGCATCCCCTAAATTGGTCACCGCCAGCCAGTAACATCGAGAACAGTTAATCAGGAGAACAATAAATGAATTTTTTAGATAAAGACAAACTGGTGGCGCTGGCTGTTACAGCGGCTATCTCCACCACAATGGCCCCAGCGGCCATGGCTCAACTGAGCAAAGGTCAGACTGTGACTTTCAACGGTCAGCCAATGTTTGAGATCAAAGCCGGAGCTGCCGGCTTTGACGCCAAGAAGCGCGCCTGGCTAGCCCAGGACAACTTCGACAACGCTCTGGTGCTAGCCGCCGACCGCTCACCAAATGCGGTCAAGGTGATTAAAGATAATGGCGCCTTCACCGTACAGTTGGACAATCATTACATTGTCAGCGCTGACGCTAAGAGTGCCAATATAAAAGGAGTAAAACCGGAAGAGTTGGCGAACCGCTGGGCCGAAGCTATTAAGAAACGGCTGAGCGACAGCGCCGCCACAAAAGCCTATGTAGCCAAGTTGACTAGAGACCATAAACTCTCCGGCGACATGGCCATCGTCGAAAGAAGCGTCTACGCCCCTGCCGGCACGGTGCTTCCGATTCGCCTGGCTGAGGGTGTACTTTTAGCCAATGTGAAAAGCCAAAAAGATGTTAGAGCCGTGCTCACAAGAGACGTGATTTTCGACTCTTACGCTCTTCCCCGTAACTCAGTTCTGGTCGGGAAGCTGGTGAAAACGGACAAAGGCAACTATATGCTTCGCTTCTCCTCACTCACCACCCCCAGTGGTACTGAGGTGAAACTCAACGGACTACCGGCAAGGGTAGCCGTAAGGACATCCGGTCCGGAAGCAATCGAGCATAAAAAGATCCCTGCCAATCCTAAGTCCGAAGCCAGAGAGCCGGCAACCGTAGGAATGGGAGCCAAGAAAACAAAAATCTTGTTCCTTGAGCCGACTCAGAAGGCTCTAAATAAAGGCACATCAATGGTGGTGGCTTTCGAACAGCCCACGGAAGTCTCCGTGACCATGAGAACGAGATAGAAGCATTGCCCGTAAAAAGGCATGCTAAACAGATTGAGTCCGAAGGAAAGAAAGAGAGGAACTAAAGTCAAGTCATGGGAATTATAGGATTACTGATATACGGTCTGGTTGCTTCGGCATGCGCGTCCATCGGAACGCTCATTGTCTCTTCAGAAGTACCGGGTGGTATCACAACCTCCTTACTGGTAGGAATACTGGGCGCATGGCTGGGCGTAGTTCTAATCGGCCACACCGGTCCTGTACTGGGCGGTGTGGCAGTCCTTCCGGCAATTTTAGGATCCATGGTTCTGATTGTGGCCATGAACATGATCGCTGGAATGTCAAGGGTACTTACCCAGAGCTAAAACAATCGAAAGCTATTTGATTAGTTACACACAAACTAACAGGAGAGATATATGAATAAGTTACAAATTAAAGGAAATTGGAATCAGTTAAAAGGTGAAGTTAAAAAGCAATTTGCCGACCTCACGGACGACGATATGCTTGCGATTGAAGCTGACAATGACAAGTTAGTCGGTAAAATTCAGGAGCGTTACGGAATTCAGCGTGAAGAAGCAGAGAAACGAGTAGAGAAATTTCTCAACTCAAATAACTGCTGTTCTTGAACGCGAGACAAGCTTTACCCCAAGAGACAATAGTTTCTAAGTGAAGCCAGAAGAAGGCTTATTCATCGGTTTATCCGGAGAGTAAGCCTTCTTTCTATCTTCAAATTCTGAATGAGGTCGATAGCATGGAAAGACCATAACCATGCTAAATAACAGTTAACGAACAAAGATATACGAAGCACAAAGAACGGAGACCCGCCAGATATGAGTATAGAAAATGAGAATAGTATTCTAGGAGAAGACCCCAATCTGCCTTACGCGCCAAAAGAAGAGAGGCTACATGGTCTCTGGGTAAACCAATTACTGGTGAAAAACCACTGGCGGAAAGTTGCCAGGGCAGGAAAGTCGACGCTCAAAAGAGAGTTGGGAATGCCTTCGAAAACCACTGTCACCAGAAATTTCATAGAAAGATGTAAATCCTCCAGGGTCTATCACAGTCTGCTTAGTTAGAGATAATACTTTCGATAGCGCTATCATCGAGAACTACTATAAAGAAGAAGCCGGTATCATAATGAACCGGCTTCTTCTCTATTTCACTTTCAATCTAAAACTGGAACACTATCTAACCTGACGATCAAACAGCTCTTTGTTAATCTGTTTACTGAGGTTGTCGAGGCGATTCATGATGTTTCGCTCCTCTCTCCAGTTGAGTCCGCTTCCACTGCTTCTCAGACGAGCCTCCATGGTGCTTATCTGTTGTTCCTTGTCATAAAGCTTACTTGCATCAGAAGCGGTCAATCGGCCGGACTTGAGACCGCTATCTATCCTGGATCTCAGTACCGACTGGCGACGATCAACACTCTGTGAATGGTGTCTTCCTCTATAATGACGGCCGTGTCTATAGTTAGTGTTACTTCTGCTGGCGGTGTTATAGTCGCGGAGCTCTCTTTTGCTCTTATCATCTAAGGCGACTAGAGCGTCTTTTAACTTACTTTCCTCATCATAGGATAACCTTCCATCCCCCAGATAGACAGTCTTATCGCTGGCGATTCTATTGAGGTCGGTTCTCAGTTCTCTGGCTTCATCCCAGGTCAAACGTCCATCCACAGCGCCCTGTTCGATCCGTGCACTCAATTCGGCTTGATAAGAATCGATATGAGCTCTTCTTAGTGTTTCGTTGGGGAGGGTGCCGTCGCTCAAAGGTCTGGCACCAAAACGATTGAACCAGGTCCGGTGATTAATGACAGCGGTACCGCCTACAGTGCTGTCGTTGGATAAATAGACCTCAAGACGTCTTGATACATCTGTTAACTGATCGAGGAGAGTTCTTGTCTCCGTATAGTTTAAGGACCCGTCCAGAAGATAGCTGGACTCGAGGCTGGAGATGGAGCTCAGCCGATTTCTCAGGTCAGCGGCTTCATCCACGGTCAATTGACCGGTGGTCACTCCTGCGGCAATCTGAGCCTCAAGTTGGCTCTGCCGGTCATCGATACTGGTTCTCACCGAGGTGGAAGAGTATGGCAGACTGCCGGTTGTTACGGTGGTCAAAACCGTTCGCAAGATTTCGTCAAAATCTGCCGCCATGGCTGGTTGATGACTGCCGAGGGCCAGGGTCAACGCCCCCGCCACCACTAAACTAAACTTTCTCATAAAAATCTCTCCTCCTAAAATTCAAGAACTCCCTTTCGGGAGTTCTCTATCTGTGCAACTTCTAAACCGGTTTTCGTCCGGTAATCATCTGAATAACAAACAAAACTCCGGCAATTAGAAGTAGTGTATGAATTAGTGGTCCTCCCACATGGGATATCAGTCCCAATAACCAGAGGGCAACTAAAATTGTAAGTAGTGTGTATAGCATTATATATCTCTCCTGATTAATCCAAACTTGCGATTAGGCAGCTAACCTTTCTTCAACACCGGCATCGGTAAGAATTCCGATGAACAGTGTGATCAATCCACCCATAATGGCTGGAGTCCAACCGGCGACGGTCAAGTAAGCGGGCATGATCTCCGAGGTGAGCATCAGAACATAGGCTGGAATGAGCCAGAATCCGAGCACCCAGAGGGGAATCAAAACTAACAGCGCCAGACCGAAGGTCCCGACGGTAAGTACAGCCGTTGCGGCAGCGGCAACCCAACTCACGACCACTCCTAAGATCGAGAACAAGAGGGCAAGACCGATGGAAACGGCAAATCCGCCATGAACCTCAATCCCTCCAATGGACGGAAGAATGAAGTTAAATGCCAGAGCCAGTAATAAAAGTCTTATGATGAATGCCATCGGTCCTCCTTGAACCCGAACTATCGAGTGTCTCAAACTGCGTACAAAGTTCTAATAGCGCAATGCACCAGAAGTGATGCCACCAAAATCGCAACGACACCCCGTACCTTTTATATAGGGCAAAGGCACAGATTGACAGCAGGCAACTTCTCCTCCTTATCGTGCTATTACAACTAGACGCATAAAGGAGGATCCCGTGAGTCAACAGATAGGAGAAAACCGTAGAGCATTTGTAGCTATAGTCAGCCTACTAATTTTATTAGTTTCGATTCCTCTGATCTGGACTCTTTCCCGAGGTTCAGCCGACACCGCAAGCAAGGTAGTCAGCCTAAATGAGCTTACTAAGGAAATAGCAGTGAATCCTCATAAATACTACCGGGCTGAGCTCTGGAGAGAGAGCAAAGTTGTAAAACTCGCGAGCCGTTCCGGAGAGAGCATTTATATAAAGAACCCGGACTATCCGATTTTGCTTCAGCTGCTTAGAGCCCAGAGCATACCGGCTATCACCGTGGCCGGTGAGTCGCAGATACCGGCGCAACCAATTAATTTGACTTCAATGTTGATTCTAGTTCTTCTTATAGTTTCTTCCGCCGCATTCCTATATAAGGTGAACTTGAGAAATCTACCCAACCTCACGGATAGAACCGGTCATTCCGGATTCGGTCCCCTGAAAGGAACCGAATATGAAAAATGCACCTTTAGCGATATCGCCGGATGCGAAGAGGCCGTATCTAAATTGAGAAGAGTGGCAAGGTGGTTGAAATCACCCCAGTGGTATGACCGCTTCGGAGCCAAAATCCCCAGAGGAATCCTGGCAGTTGGTCCGCCCGGAACAGGTAAGACGCTTCTGGCCCGCGCCCTGGCCAGTGAGGTAGAAGCCAATTTCTTTTCGGTGAACGGATCAAGTTTTGTTGAAATGTTTGTCGGAGTCGGCGCTCGGCGGGTGAGAAACCTGTTTAAGAAAGCTGTCTCCGCCAGGAAAAAAAACGGTCATCCGTCAATAATTTTTATCGATGAAATAGACGCAGTCGGCAAGAAACGAGGCGGCGGCAACAGCGGCTCCGACTCGGAACGAGAGCAGACTCTCAATCAACTGCTCGTCTCCATGCAGGGCTTCGAGTCCATGGACGGCATACTTGTGATGGCCGCCACCAATAGACCTGACACCCTGGATAGTGCCCTGACAAGGCCCGGTAGATTCGACTACCGAGTCAACGTTGACCTGCCCGATACCTTTGGAAGAGAAAGAATATTTGCCATTCATACAGAGAATAAAGCCCTTCATCCTAAGGTCGACTTGAGAGACCTGGCCATCAGAACCCCTCTCTTCTCCGGCGCCGACATCGAACAGGTCTGCAATGAAGCAGCCATAGCTGCCGCCGAAAGATTGGAGAGGAAGCTAGAATTGGAGCCACATTCTTTGGAGCCGGAAGCCGAGGACATGGTGCTCACGGTAGAAGACTTTGATAAAGGAATAGACTATGTGCAGTTCGGTGACCCCATGCTCTCCAGGGCGAGATCCCAGAGCCTGGAGGAGAAAAAGAACGTGGCGGTGCACGAAGCCGGTCACTGCGCCGTTCAACAAGCACTACAGGGAAGAGGCGCAGACCCGATCACCAAAGTGACTATTGAGCCCCGAACCAAATCGATGGGATCCATGCAAAGTCATCCCACCGAGGAGCGTTATGGTCACACGGAAAAAGAATTGAGAGCAAGAATCATGACCGCTCTTGGCGGCAGAATCGCCCAGGAGAGATTGCTTAGAAGGCGTGACACGGGAGCATCCAATGACTTTGAACAGGCCAATCATATCGCCAGAAAGATGGTGACAGAGTTCGGCATGTCCAAGCTGGGCCCGATCTACATCAAGGATGATGGCAGCAACGGTGACTCGCTCAATGAAGAGGTGGACAAAGAGGTAAGACGGATCCTCACCGAATCGAGAAGAGAAGCCACCGCCATAATCAAAAAAAATCGGAAGAAGATAGTTCTTGTCGCTCGTGTTTTGATGGAAGAGCAAACAATACTTGGCTCAAGATTCAGAGACCTCTGGGAACGAGAGACAAGCTTCTAGTAAGTTGAAGAGACGGCTGCAAACAAGCATCAAACAAAAGGTTTCATGCTAATTAAATCCTAGAAATAAGGAGTCAAGCCAAATGAAGACTAAGTTCAAAACCATATTGCCCCTGGCGTTATCACTTGTACTGATGGCCGGCACTGGTTGGAACCAGGCAGGAACAGCAAAAGAGAAAGCCGCGGCAACAGACAAAACCAGCGGCGCAGAAGTCATAGTAGTTGACAATGACAGCGAAGCTGTTAAGACAGACAAAGTAGATGCCACCGCCAGAGACACTGAGAAAGCCTCTCAGAATGAGGAGGCGAATAAACCCTCTGAAGAGCTGGTGGAGAAAAAGAAAGCGGAGCAGAAAAGGACCGACCGGGCCATGCTCAAAGCCGCCAATGAAGTTGATGGAGTGGAGATCGATCCAAATAAATTTGAAGAAGAAAAAGGTTTTCAGCTAAAACATCTCAATCCATTCCACTGGGTGTTCAAACCGGTTACAGATATGCAACAAAGAGTCGTTCATCTGGAGAAGCAGATAATGCGACTTGAAGCTCCCATAGCCAGCCTACAAAAGCCGATGGTCGGCTTGAGACAGGATATGGGCAACGTTGAGACCCAGATGTCCACCATAGATAACAGCATGGGTCATGTGAACGGCCACATGGAAAAAGTAAACGGACAGATGAAAACAGTGGACAAACGGATGGGTCACGTGGAGACCCAATTGGATAAAATGTATGATCCGGTAGTCGGTCTTCAAGGACCTGTAACAAACGTTAGTTCGCAACTATCCACCCTGAAAAGCGACCTCCAGGAGCTTAAGGATGTAGTCAGCTTGACCAGTACCCTGATACTAGTGGCGGTTATAGCGGTCGGTCTGCTTGTCGCCGTGGGTACGCCGATAGCAGCGCTATTCGCCTGGAGACACAGAAAGTTCATTATTGAAAAATTCGGTAAGAGCGATTACGAAGACATCCCCATGGGTGATGATGAAGAGGAGAAACCGGCCCTATCCCGGTCGGTGACATCTTACACAAGATAAATTGCTGCAAAGCAGTTCGACGACGAAAGACCACGGCTGAAACCGTGGTTTTTTGTTGCCTGTCTTTGTCACCAAAAGTAAAACCCGGTGTCGTCAATGACACCGGGTTTAAAGTGTTTGCAGGATTGGTGCTGCCCCAATGGATCCGATCCCTCAGTTCCCTCGTCTGGAGTACCTGCATCGTTACCATATCTTGTAGCACGAATTTCAGAGATTGTCGCCAAAATTCGGGAATTGTAAATGGTCCCTTGTGCTATGAAATGCAAACATAAGCATTCTCCCCCGAAAAACAAGCCCGGGGTGAGCTTTCAAAGAAGATACAATAGTGCAGCCGATTAAGAGATATGAATAAATGTTGAACAAAAAACTGACCAGCCTCTGCCTTTCCGGGACGATTCTCGCAGCCCTCACCTGCACGGGTATCACCAGTAACGATGCCTTAGCTAAATCCGTGGCTAATACCATCGATATTTCCGAGCCGGGCAATATTTCCCAACAAGCTCTCTTCCAGGGCGAAACCCAGCAGCTCCAACTGCTGGCCCGCAAAAGAAGATCGAGACGCCCGGCTGCTCGCAAAAGCACGCCGAAGCAAAAGCCCTGGTATGCAGACCTTAATATACCTTTCCGGTCTTTCTTGCCGAAAAACAAACCGCACCGGGTCCTTCTCTGTGTCCATGGACTCGGCTTCAACAGCAGCTCATTCACGCGTTTTGGTAGATATATGGCCGCCCGGGGCATGGCAGTCTACGCCATAGACGTGAGAGGATTCGGTCAATGGCGTCGAAGCTCAGAGTCAAACACCGTTGACTTTGAAGCTTGCATAACCGACATAGAGAACGCCCTCAAGCTTATTCGTTCGAAATTGCCGGGCACCAAAGTCTACCTGGTGGGAGAATCCATGGGAGGAGCCATCTGCCTGGCGACAACCTCCCGTTACCCGGACCTGGTGGATGGTTTGATCTCTTCTGTTCCCTCCGGCGAACGCTACGGTGACTTGAAAGAGAAAATAGTTGTGGGAGCACATTATCTAGAAAACAAAGATGCCCCCATGGATTTATCCCAGGAAGTGATCGGCAAAGCTACCGACGACAAAGCTTTACAAGAGAAGCTCAAGTCCGATCCCAATATCAGAATGGATCTGACACCGGAAGAGCTTAAAGAATTCAACGCCTTCATGCGCAGCAACAAAGACTATGCGGCTTTGATTGAAAAGACGCCGGTTTTGATGATGGCCGGATTCGAAGATAGATTGGTTAAACCCAAAGGCACCATCGAACTGTTCAACGATATCTCAAACCTCGAAAAGATATTGTTTATCATCGGAGATGGCGAACATCTGATCTTGGAAGAGTCTGAAATGACAAATGAGACAGGTGGTCTTGTATACACCTGGCTCATCAATCATTAGAAAGAGAAACTATTCCTGATTCTCAGTTACTTTGCTTTCTGGGCTTCAACCCGTTTTTCCAGCATAAGCTTTTTGATCTCAATGCTAATGGCATTGAGATCTTTTTCCAGGGTGACTTTGTTATCGGTGCTGAGACCGGCATCCTTTGCTTTTCGAAGCATCTTTGTCTTCTTGCGAGCGACCTGTGCCAACCTCTTCCGCATTTTATGAGCTTCTTTATCCGTTAGCTCATTGCTTTTCTGGGCTTTGTTCACATCTTTCATCAGCTGCTTCTGGCGGTCGCGGATGGACATCTCTTTCGCTTCCACCCGGTCGAAAAAGCCACCAGAGGTGACTCCCAGAGTAACCATACAGACAACTGAGACAAGGCTCAAAAACTTTCTTCTCAACATAAAAGCCCCCGAAATATTGACTACTGAGGCTTATCCATAACCGTTATCTGAGCCTCAATCTCACCATCCTTGATCATACCAAGCTTTTTAGCAGCTTTTTTAGAGACATCCAGGGCACGACCCGGGGCATATGGCCCACGGTCATTAATTTCCACAACCACACTTTTTTTGTTTTCTGAATTGACAACCTTTACTTTGGTACCCAGAGGCAGTTCCCGGTGGGCGGCTGTCAAGTCACTCGGGTTATAAGGTTCTCCCGAGGCTGTCTTTTCGCCGGCAAGCTCATCGGCATAATAAGAGATATCCGATTCAATCACTGTCTGTTTGCTCTCAGTAGCATCTCCGTTGGTATCGGCGCCGGCATTAATTGAGCTGGTCACACCGACCAGTAACACCAGAGCGAGGGAGCCTGCAGCTCCTGCAAAAATCTTTTCTTTCATGGTCACCAAATCCTCCTTGACTTCTAAAAAAATAGCACGGACGACCGATAACCATGCCTCCCTGATGACAAGAAAGCAAAAGAGGAGGAAAAATCCCCCTCTCAAGCTCTGGAATCTCTAAAATCTCTTGAACTTAGCCGTTATTGGTATCAGCGGCTGGTGCACTCTGCTCGCCACCATTATCGGTGGAGATATTTACTTCAGGCAGGTCTACATCAGGCATCTTAACTTCCGGAACCTTAACTTCAGGAACCTGGATGTTGACGCTGGACTCACCAGGAGTCTTAGCGGCAATAGATTCGTCCCGAAGATTGTCATAAGCCTGTTCAAGCTTCATCTGATGAGTAGTCTGCTGGTTTGAGAAGGCAAGGAAGCCGAATCCAATGGCCATAACCAGAACAATCATCGCAACAGCCCAGCCTGCGCCGGAACCATCTACTTTCTCCACATACACCTTCTCTGGTGTCACTCTATTATTCTCGTTACTCATTTAAATTCTCCTTATTCAAACACTCTAATACGTCTATTCAATTAAATTGATCTCGATGAAACTCTTCTGGTCATCGTCTGAGTCGTGCATAGCACAGCTGAAAAAACCGGTGCCACGAATCGCACAAGCAACTCGGCAATTCACTCCCATATAAAAGGTACGGGAACGGCACCACATCTTGCTTCTATGCTAAGCACATATTGGAAGTATCGAAGCAGGAGAAAGGAAATTATGTATGAGCTGTTTATAGCTTTATTCGCGGCGGTAGCACTGGTATTTATGCTCGGTCTATTTATGGCTTACCTGACCAGAAATGGGAATTTCAAATTTGAGCAGATAGGTGCTTTTCTTGTTCTAGCGGTGGTGGGGCTGGCTATCTTCGGATACGCGAATTGGTCGGAGAAAAACAACTGGGAATACTGGCAGACCCAGGGAAATAACCTGGCCAAATTTGAAAAACATGAAAATGCCTTAACCAACTACGAAAAAGCCATGCACTTCGCCGTCAAAGAGTTCGGTCCCCGAGATTTAAGAGTGGCCAACAGCAAATTGGCTCTGGCAAATCTTTATGAACAGTATGGAAGATATGACGAAGCAAGAGAAGAGTACGTGGAGGCAATAAGTATTCTGGAAGAGAACGCAGACTCCGACAGTCCGGTCCTCCAGGATGCTTACGCGAGACTGAAAGAGCTTGACTCCTGATTCGACTGACTGATTGAACTGATGAAAAATCAACTCGGCAATAAAGAGGAATTAGAAATTTAGATGACCAGAATGGAAGACAAACTTGCCGTTGAAGCAGATATAAAAGAGACCATCAAAGAAACCTCGGAAGAAAGCAACCATAAATTGACCCTGATGGAAGCCTATGTGATGGCTGTGGGAGGCATGATCGGCGGCGGAATATTCTCCGTACTCGGTCTGGTCCTGGAACTTTCCGGTCCCTGGGCTGGTCTCGCCTTTCTTCTAGCTGGGGTTCTCACCTATATATCCGGTCTCTCCTACGCCGGGCTCTATGAAGAGCAAAGGATTCCAGGCGGAAGCGTAGCCTTCATTCAGACTGCCACCGGAAACGCTACCCTCGCCGGTCATGTGGGATGGGCACTTCTTATAGGCTACATTTTTACAAACGGTCTTTACGCTTATACATTCGGACATTATCTATCAAACGTTCTGGGAGCATCACCGGTGGTTGCGCCGATAGCGGCTATCTCCATTACCATCATCGTGGTCGGCATCAACTTAAAGGGCGTGGGGGAGTCCGGAATCACAGAAATCATAACAGTCTGGGGAAAACTGCTCATATTGGGCGCCCTGGCTATCTTCGGCCTGCTTCATTTTGACTCGGCGCGGTTAGTACCGGTCCACGATCATGGACCACTTTCCGCCCTTCTTGCCGCTGCCATTATTTTTGTGGCTTACGAAGGCTTTCAACTTCTCACCTACGACACGGAAGACATGGTGGAGCCGGAGAAGAACTTGAGAAAAGCGATGTTGCCCTCCATCGTGACATCCACGGCTGTTTATGTCCTGGTGGCCATCAGCGCTATCATGCTCACATCAATGGACACTCTGGTTGAGAAAAAGGAAGTAGCCCTGGCTCTTGCAGGTCAGCAGGCATTCGGCAACTGGGGACTCTGGATTGTCACCCTGGGTGCGCTATTTTCGGCGGCTTCGGCCATCAATGCCACCATATTCGCTTCAGCAAGGCTGCTTGCCATACTGGGACGCATGAATCAAGTGCCTTCCTGGCTTATGGAAAAACCTGATAAAGCGAAGAAAGAGCTGCCTAGAAAAGCGATAACGGTGATAGGTATCGCCGGTGGTTTCTTTGCCGTGGTCAGCTCCATCGAACAGATTGTAAGTTTTGCCAGTCTCACTTTCTTGATGGTATTCGCCATAGTCAATCTTTTATATAGCCGCTCTGCTAAAAAACGTTCTTCCAAGCTGATCGCCATGATAGCCACGGGATTACTTACAGGAGCCCTTGCCACCGCATCAGCCTGGATGTTTTTTGAAAGACCGGATGAGTTCTTCACGGCTCTCGCTATCGCTTCCATACTTGTGATTGCGAGAGCCTGGTTCCTCCTATCAGGCAAGAGAGTGCCTAAGGTGGTGGAAGATGCATAGAGAAAAGCATCACCCGAGAAGCAAAGTGCTATAGAGACTATAGTGGGTTTCCCACAAAAGTTTAAAGGAGGAGCAGATGAATAGAAGAGAGAACAAAACCGGTCCCTTTGAGATCATGAAGCTGCATGAGGAAAAATTCCTCAAAGAGCTATCGGACCTGGTAGAAAACTACGACAAACTCACCGCCGATCAAGGACTGGAGAAAGCGACCAGCGTGTTTGATTCTATCACCAAACACTTCGAGCACCAGGATAAACTTCTGGAGATGGAAGAAGAGAAGTTGGCAATGATGAAAACTGAGATTGCCTCTTATGAAAAGATTAGAACCAATATTCTCAGCAGCATAGATCAGCTTGTGCTCATGCATGTTGATGAACCGGACTTCCTGGAAAGACTGGGAATCCTTCTCAACCAGGTTAAACGGTTGACGCTCCTGGACGAATCCAGACTCTACATAAAGATGAAGCAGTTTATGACCGACCACGAATTGAAAGAGGCACGAGAAGAGGTCATTAAAGATTTCATCAAAGCTTGATGCTATGAAAAATCCCAATAAAAAATATGGCTTCGAATCTCCCCTTATGGTTTTCGAAAACCCGTTATTAGAATCATATCAAGGCAAACAAACCACTAAAAAGGACCTGGAAACAATGATATTCTTCAAACAGCTCCTGGCTGATGCGCCAAGACCGGCGTTCATCACGGACGAAGAAGACAACGTTGTCTATATCAACAAGTCCGCCGAAGCTTTACTTGGCTACGGGGCGGACAGAGTCTTTGGCGTTCCCATGGCGGAAATACTTTTTGAACCCTTTGAAGAACAAGCCTCTGCCAGACAGGAGGAAGAGGGAAGATTGAGGTCTAAAACAGGAAAGAAGATACCTGTTCTGGTGGCTAAGACAATTCGAAAGATTGAGAACCGTTCTTATAATTTTATCTTCTGCACCGACATATCCAGACAAAAAGCGAGAGAGAAAAAACTCAAATCAACCATTGAGACAATGAGAATGACCAGTGAAACTCTCAGGAAGTTGGTCAAGACGGATGCTCTCACAGGTCTTTTAAATCGTCGCGGTCTGGAGGAGTTGCTCACTCGTGAGATAGAGTTGTCAAAAAGAAATGGCTCCAATCTGGTGGCAGCCCTGATAGATCTGGACGACTTCAAATCTATCAACAGCAGATTCGGCCATGCAGGCGGTGATATCGTTCTCAAAAACATAGCCGGAGCCCTTGAATCCTGCCTTCGTTCCAGTGACTGGGTAGGCAGAGTCGGTGGTGACGAGTTCATGGTATTCCTTCCCGATACCAGTTACACCGAAGCTATATCCATCGCCGAGAGGATGAGAGCTTCGGTTGCGGCTCTCAATATTCATAAGAACAAAGAGAAAATAGAAGTAACCACCAGCACTGGTCTGGCTAAATTATCAACCAATACTAAAAGCTTGCAGGAGGTAATGGAGCATGTTCGAGAAAGTCTCGAACAGAGCAAAAACTCAGGTAAGAATCAGGTATCCGCAAGTAAATTCGGAACGAAAGTAAAAGCGATCAGAAAACCGAAGATCGAAGAAATTCTTCTCAGTAAAGAGAGATACTCAGTGGAGTGTCAACCGATCTACAATCTGACCACCGGCGAGGTGCACGCTCTGGAGCTGTTCTCCAGGGGACCGGCCCGGGAGTTGTATTCACCGGAGGTGTTCTTCCAGATAGCACGGGAAAACAAATTGATAGACCAGGTAGACAGATTCTGTTTCGAAAACTGTATTGAATATGCAGAAAAGATAGAGAACGACTTGATCATTCATATCAATATTTTCCCAGAAACCCTTGAATCCATGGGACTCGAGGAGATACTGCAAATAACAGCCAAATTGAGGGAGAGACACACTCTCTGCCTGGAACTATGCGGCACCTCCAATTGGAAAAGTCCGGAGAACCTTGCCACCAAATTAAATGCCCTGACAAGGGAAGGAATACTTATCTGCCTGGACGATGTCTGCTCCGGCTCCTGTACCATAGAGGCGTTGACCATACTTGAGCCCCATTGTGTAAAACTAGATCGCTCAATGGTGGCAGACCTGGTTCAAGACCCCCATAAAATCTGTGCCACCGGAAGACTGATGAAAATGATCAGAGCGCTTGACTGCCTTGTTATAACCGAAGGCGTAGAGTTAGAGGATGAATACGTGGCCCTGCGAAGATTGGACATTCTCTACGGACAGGGTAGACTCTGGGACCTGAACAAAAGACCAGCCAGCAAAAAAGCCAGCTGAATTGAGATTGGAATCATAGGTTATTCAAAGATATAAAGATCACTCAGGAAGAGTGAAATCAGAAGCGTTTACTTTGTTCAAGAAATCGCGAAACTCCTGGTCGTCCTCTTCAACCAGGTTGCGCTCCGCCTCGCTGAGAAGAAAACCCTCCGAAGAGACACTGAGACTAACCGACTCTTTATCAAAAACATCCGGATTGACATAAAGAGGCTTACCGGACCAGACAGCCAGAGCCACCGCATCAGAAGGTCTCGCGTCTATCTCAATAAACTCTCTGCCGGACTCTTTGAGGGCACCATCTCTTGAGATAACGATACTGGCGAAAAAAATTTCATCCTTCGCCTCCGATATCTCCACATGCTCCAACCGACAACCAAGACCTTTGATGATATTCAACATGGTCTCATGGGTCAGGGGACGCTTGGATTCGCTGCCCATTATGGCAATACTCAAATTGACCGCATCCGACTCGGCGATCCATATTGGTATCGCCCTCTGGTTCATCTCGTCACTCAAAATCAACACAGTGCGTTTTGAATCACCTGTAATACCAAGACCCATCACGAATAACTCTTTAGCCACGATTGCCGTCTTCACCTCTTTACAAAGTCCTATTTATCTCATAGCATATTTATCCATTCAATGATGCGCATTCGATATTTTTGTCTGGAATGGCCTTGATCTCGTCATCGATCTCGAGCATATGCCGGGAGATAACGCAATCGACCACAGAAGCGGACAGAAGAATAATTGCCACTATCCAGAACCAGAGCATAAGAACCATCACTCCCCCCAGGGGACCATACATTTCATGGTAGCTTCCAATGTTCTGCACATAGGTACGAAAAATGCCGGTTGCCACCAGAAACGCCGGTGTAGCCAAAATAGATCCCGGGGTGATGATGGAATGTACTCTCTTGCCGGTCGGTCCGATGTGCAACAAGAGAGTGAAGCTCAGGAGAACCACTACTGTAAAGATTAGCCACTCAAGGACAACAGCCTTGAGGTGACCGGAGGCTGTGACAACAACGTGGGGCTCAAGAATGGGCCAGAGAAAAAAGGCAATCAAAGCCATCATGAAGATCTGACTCTGAAGAAAAGCCATGGAGAAGGCAATAAACTTGAGTTGAAGGTACGATCGGCTCTCCGGTCGATCATAGATATGATTCATACATTTACAAATAGTGCCGAAAACCCCGGAGGCTGTCCACAAGGCGGCGACAATCCCCAGTGAAAGAGTTGTATAAGGAGAGTCGGTACGGATTCTCTCAATCTGACTGTCGACCACTTCGAAAGCCGAGCGGGGAAGAATATGACGTATGCCTCTTCTCAACCTGCTCACAGCCTGGGACTTGCCCTGGTTGGGGGAATCGCTGGCATAAACTATTTTCGAAGGAGTAGGCACGAACATCGTGAAGGTGGTTATCATCACCACAAGAACAGGAACCAGAGCAATCATTGCGTAGAAAGCGATGGCAGCTGACTTTGTGACAATGTCTTTGTCCCGAGCCCTCTCAATCGACTTTTCAACAAGCTCCACAAAACCCAACCCCCCTGTAAAGGGTGGCGTGAATAAATCTCTCTTGCTAGAATTTCCTTCCACTTCTTGTTCTCGTGCTATATAACCCCAATACATATATAGCTCGGAACAGGTGTTCCGGTGACTTTTAAGCCTGGGAGGGTCTAACTTGCGTATAGCCTATTTCGTCAACTCGGTAATGACGGAAAAACCGAGCTACTCCACCAGCAGGTTGGCGTTGGAGTCGATAAACCGCGGTCATGAAGTATGGACCATCCAGGCGGACAGTTTCATCCTCGACGAAAAGGACAAAGTTCGCGCGGTGGCTTCCCGCGCGAAGAAGAGTTCCTACGATACAACCGAAGATTATCTCAAGGATCTCCAGGGTTCTGACAAAAAAGAACAGGAGATCGGACTTGAGAATTTCGATGTGCTGTTTCTTAGAAGCGACCCATCTGAAGAGAAAGGGGTACGCAACTGGGCCCAGGAGGTGGGCTTGTACTTCGGCCGCTTAGCCATCAGGCACGGTGTCATTGTCGTCAACGATCCCGATGGTCTGAGCAAAGCGATTAATAAAACCTACCTGGATCTATTTCCAGAAAGAGTACGTCCTCGCAATCTGATCACAAGAAACGTGGACAAAATAAGAGAATTTGCCGAGCAAGAGGGACAGATTGTTTTAAAGCCCTTGCAGGGCTCCGGCGGCTCCGGAGTTTTTCTGGTGGATGAGCATAACATGCGCAACCTCAATCAGATAGTTGAATCCCTCTCCCAGAGAGGCTACCTCATCGCCCAGCAGTTTTTGCCAGAGGCGGAAGCAGGAGATACCAGACTCTTTCTTCTCAACGGTAAACCGCTTCAAGTAGATGGTCACTACGCCGCGTTCAAGCGGGTAGGTGCTAAGAATGACATTCGAAACAACATCTCCGCCGGCGGCACCATAGAAAAGGCGGAGATAACCGACGAGATGCTGGCTATCTGTGAAATACTGAGACCGAAGTTAATCCATGATGGGATGTTCCTGGTCGGAGTCGATATAGTCGGCAACAAACTGATGGAGATAAATGTATTCAGCCCCGGTGGTCTGGGAAGCGCCCAGAAGATAGAAGGCGTCGATTTCACCGCGCCTATTATAGACGCCCTGGAGAGGAAAGTGGATTACACCGTCTATTACCAGCGGGAGTTCACCAATCTGGAAAGAGCGACTATTTTTTAATCTCGTTTTTCGAAGAATCCAGCCAGGAGGTGGCTCCGTCCAGCAATGCGCTGTCCCGGGGCACCACAACTTTAACGGCTTGTGGTACCACCTGTACATGCATAGGGGTGGTGCCGTACAGCTCCCCATCGATCATGGCGGCAACTGCGTCTTCGGAGGGATTCTCATGTTCTCCGCCGATTCCGATGCCTTCCATGATGTTTCGCACCATCTCCTGGAATGAAGATCTCCTGGCGCTGGTGTCTGAAACATCGATGATCGCTTCTTCAATCTCTGTTATGTAGATGGGAAGCCGATCTTTCGATTCTCCGGTGAGAAAGCGAAATCCCATGTTGACATAGTCCGAGAAATCCCGGGGGCTCAGAATTATCAAACTGAGTTTGCGGTCCGTTAGATCTTCGAGACGGGGCTCCCGGCCAAAGCCAAGATCATGGACATTACCCACGAACACCCCGGATGCTTTCACTCTAAAAGTGGTATCAGGCGTCGCTATTCTAAACATGATTGGGGAATGGGCGATGGTCTCAAACATGCTGGCGGCGTAGGCGAACATCTTCAAGTTCGTCTTATGCTCCCGTTTGGGCGAGGCGAAGGCCTCTGCCAGAGGACCGGCTCCGGCAATACCGGAGAAATAAAATCCGTTCATCCGTCCTAAATCTATGGGATGGACCACTCCATCCACGATGTTATCTATGGCATTCTCCATGGGATCTCCCAAAAATTCCTGGGGTACTATGCCGAGATTGCGGGCAAGAACATTGCCGGTGCCAGTGGGCATGATCGCAAGTGGGATATCTGATTTCTTCCTGGCCAGGGCGGATAGCACAAATCGCAGGGTGCCATCACCACCGGCGGCTATCACCAGGTCAAGGGGCGGATTCAACAAATCAAGAAGAGTCTCCGTGGTGGTGGTTTCGGTGGTGTAACAGACGCTCACCAGGCACTCCGCCCGGGAATTCAATGTCTCTATTAGAGTCGGCAACCACGAATCCACATCCGTGTGAGACTCGGCTTTCGGATTGACCACCAGTAATACGTGCTTGAACATCTCGGGAACTCCTTCTAACTACCTCTGCAATACCTGATTGCCAATTACTACATAGCATTGCCCGGGATCAATCGATGCCGCTAACTTCTGAAGATTTCAGGCAGCCCAATAGGACAGCAAATTTAGAGTCTCGTGCTATCTACTTATGGCGGCGCTAAAAACGCCCTATAAAGGAATCTGGCTTATGAAACTAAAGATAATAGCAATTACCCTGGCAGGGCTATTTATCGCGTCCTGCGGAATTCTCTCCACCAGTGATAATTCTCTAGTTCTAAAGGGAACAGTGGAGGCGAAAGAACACTATATAAGATGCCTGGTAGACGCCAACATCAAAGAGGTGTTGGTGCAGGAAGGAGACCAGGTGGAAAGAGGTCAGCCCCTGGTCACCCTGGATTCAAGCGGTATCAAATCGGATTTGAGTAAGGCTAACAAAAAACTATCCGACTCAAGACAGTCACTTAACCAGGCCAGGAAGAACTTCGCCAGGGTGGAAGCGGAGGTAGAGAAACAGAAGAAAAAATCTAAAGGATTCTTCGCGAAAGTCTTCTCCACCAAAAAAGGAAGAGCTAGAAAAGAAAGAGAGCTTCGCCAAAAGTATATCGCGGCCAAGAAAAAGCTAGTAATCGCCCAGAAAAAAAATGAATACATCAAAAATCGCCTTGCGCAGGGAAACGAGGCTGTTGAGCTGTTTACCCTAGAAAGCCCTGTAAAAGGGACAATCGCCATTGTGAGCGCCAATGCAGGAGATGAAGCAGAGCCCGGTCAGATACTGGTTGCGGTGGCTGAGACAGGAAGCAAATTCTTCAGAACCCGGGTAAAAGCCGGGGACAGAGACAAGCTCCTCAATTCAGGTAAAGGAGAACTTTTCCTCGATGAGATCCCCAAACAACCTATGAAGGTGGCACTCAAAGTGATGGCAGACAAACCTTCTTTTACGCCGGAGAGCGACGAAGCGGCAGCAGGCAAGAAAGAATTCCCGGTCGAACTTGATATAGAAGGAGACAAATCAAAGCTCACTCCCGGCATGAGAGGTCAGGTAAGTATCGACCTTAATAGCAGCCCGGAAGCTCGGCAGGAAAAGGAGGAGAGTAGGTGATGGAGTCCACAAGAGAGAAATCACTGACAGCTTCGCACGTTGAGTCGCAGGCAGTCGTTCTTGTGTTCGAGAACATTTCAAAATCATTTACTGAAGAGAACGCTCTCGATGGAGTGTCGCTTACGGTCAGACCCGGTGAACTGCATGGGGTGATCGGTCCTGACGGCGCCGGCAAATCGACCCTTCTTGCAATCGCGGCAGGAGTGCTACTGGAAGATTCCGGCTCCGTAAAAATTCTTGGTGCCGACGCGCTTTCCGTAAGAGACCAGGTCGGCTATGTCCCCCAGAACTTAGCCCTGTTTGAAGATCTTACAGTGGAAGAAAACATCGACTACCAGGCCGGTTTGAATCTGGTGGCACTCCAGGATCTCAAATCTAGAAAAGAACATCTTCTAAGAGAATTCACCCTCAGCTCTTTTAGGCAGAGACCGGCGGGCAAACTATCCGGCGGCATGAAACAGAAGCTTGCGCTCTGCCTGGCTCTCATAAACAAACCAAAGCTTGTGATTCTGGATGAACCGACAACAGGTCTCGACCCGAGAGCCAGTCGAGAGATGTGGTGGCATCTCAGATCGATAGCAAGAGAAGGAGTTGCGGTACTGGTCGCAACACCGAATCTGGAAGAAGCCAGTCTACTTGACCGGCTGGTCTTCATCCACCGGGGAAAAGAGCTTATGACCGGCAGCCCGGAAGATCTTGTCGGAAAAGCCTCTGTAGCCCCTGGAGACGAATCCGATGCGCCTGATACCACTGCCACAACAGATCTCTCGGAGCTATTTAGAATGCGCCTGGAGCAAGAAGGCGAGAAGAAGCTCACTCCAAAAGAATTTCCCTCATTTAATGATAATGGTCGGCGCGGTCGCCAGGACGTGGCGATACGGACAAAAGATCTCAAAAAGAAGTTCGGAGACTTTGAAGCTGTCACGGGACTCAATCTTGAGGTCGGCTATGGAGAGGTATTCGGACTGTTGGGAGCAAACGGCGCCGGCAAAACCACCTCAGTCAAAATGATCTGTGGCTTGATCAAGCCCACCGAAGGCAGTATCTCCATAGCCGGAAAAGACGCAGGCAAAAGAAGGAGCCTGGAACTTCGTAAAAGAATCGGCTATATGAGCCAGAAAGTGACCCTCTACGACCGGTTGAAAGTGAAAGAGAACCTGGACTTCTACGCCACCGTATATGAGATCCCGTCCTCCATAAAAGGTAGACAAATAAACTGGGTGGTTGAAGCTTGCGGACTGGAAGATATTCTCGACAAAAAAGTCGGTCAACTCCCTCCCGGCTGGAAGCAAAGAGTCTCCTTTGCCGCATCGATAATGCACGACCCAGAGGTAATTTTTCTTGACGAACCCACCGCCGGAGTGGACCCCCTGGCCAGAGAACAGCTATGGAACCTGACAGAAGAACTGAAAAAATCCGGGAAAGCGATACTGGTAACCACCCATTATATGGACGAAGCCAGACGTTGCGATAGACTTGCCCTGATGAGCGCTGGCACCATGAAAGTAAGCGGCAGTCCAGGCGAAATAAGAGCATCGGTAAAAGACTATGTCTCATGCGTTGCCGGAAATCCGGATGAGATTGAAGTCCTGGAAGAGAGGCTGCAAAGAAAGCCAGGCACCATAATCAGTATCCAGAGAGAGAGAGGAAAGCTTCTTCTGGTACATGAAGAAAAGCTTGAATTCAGGTCTCTATTCAACGAAGAATTCAAAGAGATAACTGGAGATCTAGGCAGTCTCGAATTATTGGAGAGAGAAGCCACCCTGGATGATGCCTTCATAGTACATACAAGAAAAGTGAAAGGAAGGTAGAAGATGAGAGCCTTAAAGACTCAGATAAAAAAAGAATGGCTTGAGTTCTCCAGGGACAAACTAAGCCTCTCCCTGGCACTCCTGCTTCCGATATTCTCTTTGATCCTCTTTGGCTACGGTATCAGATTAGAGTCAAACAATATCAAGATGGTGGTGGAAGACCACGACAATACCGCCCTGACCAGAGAGTTGATAGCCGGATACGAAGATAGCGGACTCTTCAGCAAAGTAGTAGTAGACGACGGGGATAATCCCGGCAAAGCCCTCCTCGAAAATAAAGCGAGGATGGCCCTATCCTTTCCTAAAGGTTTCACCAGGGATGTATACGGAGGTGTAGACGCTAAGTACAGGGTGCGGATAGACGGCACCGATATATCCAATGCCCAGATAATGTTCAACGCGGTGGAGACAATTAATGACAAGGCTAATGAGAGACTGCGCAAGAAAGTAGAGACCCGGGTGGAACCGGCTAGTTTGAAAGTGGAGAGTCGAATGCTCTTCAATAAAGACCGGGAAGAGTCGAAGTTTATCCTGCCCGGTGCTTATGGTGTCATCCTGTGGATGTTCCCCGCTCTCATCGCCACGGTATGCGCCGCCCGGGAAAAGGAGCATGGCACCATAACCAGGGTGCTCAGCTCCAGACCAAACCCAATGGACTATGTACTAGGCAAACTGATTGTCTATGGATGTATCGGCTTCACCATGGCGGCATTGATCTTTCTTTGCGGTGCCATGGTCTTCGGCATCGGTTCAAATTTGCTTTCTCCGATATTCCTGGCCGGAACCATGCTTTATGTGGTGGTCTCGGTACTCTTTGGTTTGATGCTCGGTCTTTTTGCCAGTTCCCAGACCACCGCCGTCCAGGCAACATCCACCCTCGGATTCTTTCCCTGTCTGCTTCTTTCCGGATTTGTCTACCCCATAGAGAATATCCCATACCCCCTCTCCCTACTCACCAATCTGGTGCCCGCGCGATACTACATCGAGCTGGCCAGGGACATTCTTATTCGTGGAGCCGGCATTGCAGGGACCTGGATACATCCCCTGGCACTCTTACTTTTCATCCTCGCTTTCGGATATCTGTGTATCAACCAGTCCCAGAAGCTATTTTTGACGAGAGCGAAATAGGAGCGTTCTATGAAAGAGAAACTGCAAGAACTATTTAAACCGGACAAACTGATGGCACTTACCAAAAAAGAGGTGCTTGAGCTGATTAGAAACAAGTACCTGGTATTCCTTATCCTGATACCGCCGGTGGTACAGCTACTAATACTCTGCGCCGCCCTGGATCCCCGGGTAAATGATCTCAACCTGTCGGTGGTGGATAACTCCTCCACTGCCCTGTCCCGCTCTCTTATAACCAAACTGATCGACACCACCGTATTCACCGAGCCAAATTATCTGGAGACGAGAGAGGCTCTTCTGCAGTCTATGAAAGAGGGGAACTCCAGCACCGACGTGGGTATAGTTATAAGCCCTGATTTCGCCGAAAAAATTCTGGAAGGTAAAGAGAGCAAGATTGAGGTGCTTGTGGACGGCAGCCGTGCCTATACCGCCGGAATAGCGGAGAACTACGTCGAACGCACCGTGGACAACTTCAAACCGGAAGGCAGAGGCATAAAGGTGGAGAGCTCTTCGGTCTCAACAGCCTCCATAGAAAAGATTGAAAAGCTAAAAGAGCTTGACAGGAGCAACCTGGAAAAACTCGACAGAGAGCGCATAATCCCAAGTGTTGAGATGCTCTACAACCCGGAACAGAAAGGCAGCTGGTATTTTGTCCCCGGCGTACTTGGCGCTTGTCTCACCCTGGTGGCAACTCTAGTAGCATCTGCGGCAGTCTTGAAAGAAAGAGAAAGCGGCACCATAGAACAGCTCCTGATGACTCCGACCACAACCTGGCAGCTCATGGTGGCTAAGATCATGCCCCTGTTTGCCTTTCTAATGCTGGACGTGGTAGTCGCCCTGGGATGCTCCATGGCATTTTTCGGAATGCCTGTGCGAGGGAGCATCTTGCTCTTGATGGGCGCAAGCGCCATATACGCACTCACCGGAATAGGCATAGGAATTCTCCTGGGCACCCTCTGCACAAGTCATCGCCAGGCCCAGCTTGCCTCCTTCTTCTTCAACACTCCGTTGATACTGCTCTCCGGCTCGGTGGTGCCCTTCGACACCATGCCCCGGGCACTGCAAACCCTTGCCGTATTCGATCCGCTTCGCTATTACACGACAATTGTTCGAAGTGTTATCCTGAAAGGTACCGGAGCAGAAGCCCTCTCGATGGAGATCACTTCGCTGTTCATCTCCTTCCTTGTAGTAATGGTGATAAGCTCTCTCCGCTTCAGAAAACAGCTGACCTGAACTCTGCCATGGAAGATAAATTCACAAAAAAAATTCCGAACTTTCATAGTGTGTCCAGGAGCCTCTACCGGGGAGGCCAGCCTCCCATGGAGCAGATTGGCGAACTGGAGAAAGCCGGGATCAAGACCATATTCAATCTTCGCTCCCGGCTAAAGCTGGTGGAAAGGGAGAGACAATGGGTAGAAGAGACCGGGATGCGCTACCATAGCTATCCGCTTAGATACTGGCTTTCGCCTGGTATCGAGGATATGGAGAGACTATTTTCGGTAATCGAAACCCCGGAAAACAATCCGGTATTTATTCATTGTTTCCACGGAGCGGACCGCACCGGAATAGTCATAGCCGCCTATAGAATAATGAGAGAGAATTGGACCTTCGAAGACGCCTATCGGGAGATGGTCGCCTGCGGCTTTCATAGAGTCAGGGTATATCATTACAAACTTGCCCTGAAAAGAATCCATGCCGATTTCCAGGGGACAATGAACTAATCTTTGGAAGCGGCCCTGAACTCAATGTTGAAGGTGGTGCCTTTTCCAGGCTCGCTTTCCAACCAGATTTTGCCCCCGTGCAACTCGACAATGCGTCTTACGATGGAGAGTCCGAGACCGGTGCCGGGATACTTGGTATCAAGGCGCTTGAACATTCCGAATATGTGGTCCTTGTGCTTCTCACTAACTCCGATACCATTGTCGGCAACCTTCACCAGCACGATATCGTCGAAAACTTCACCGGAGATATCGACCACAGGCGGCTTATCCGACCTGAATTTAATAGCGTTGCTGATCAGATTCTGAAAGAGCAGGGAAAGCATATCGGCATTGCCCATAATAGATGGCAGGTCGTTTGATACTACTTTGCCGCCGCTTTCTTTGATGGCATGACCAAGATCCTTAACGACTCTACTCAAAATATCATCCAGATCAACCACCGAAGTGCTGAACTCGCTGCGACCCAGGGAAGAATAGCTCAATATGTCATCGATTCTATTCATGGCGTTGGAAGCCGACGAGAAGATAATATTGAGCATCTCCTTGCCTTCTTCATCGACTTTGTCTTCATAGTCCTGAAAGACCAATCTGGCGTATGTCCCCATGGTACGGACCGGCTCCTTAAGGTCGTGGGCAGCCACCCAGGCATACTCTTCCAACTGCCTGTTGGTCTCGACAAGCTGTTGGGACATTAACAAAAGCTCTCTTTCCGCCTGCTTCTGGGCGGTGATATCACGGATAATAGCAGCACCAAATATAGGGCTATCGCCGGTGTTCATAATCGGATAGACCTTCATGGAAAGCTCCAGGGTCTGCCCGTCCACCCGGGTGATTTTCCTCTCGATGGTTTCGGAAGGATCTATGGAGATGAGAGAGAATACTTCATCATCGGCACCGAAGATTTCCGAGAGGGGCTGACCGATGACCTCTGATGCGCTCAACCCGAAGAGATCCGAAGCACCCTGGTTCCAGGAAATTATCTCCCTGTTGGAGGAGAAACCGACAATACCGTCTTTAGATGAGTCCACGATGGAAGCAAGAAATTCCCGGTGCGCCTCCAGCTTCTCTTTGTCTTTCTGGGTACTGGCCAGGGTGTGTTTGATCAGTCGCTCTTTAAGCTTGTCGGCAAACTGCACCTCCACAGAGTCGAAAGGTCTGGCATTGGTCGGACTTTCTAGATTCTCGGAACCAGGAACGATGGTGGCCTCCACCCCCGGTCGCTCCATCTTGAGCACCGGTTTTCGGAACCAGAATATCCATCGGCTGTAATCACTACTCGGACTGATGGCAAGCACTCCGGATACCTTGGAGCAATAGCCCCTTGCTTTGTCGAAATGCCGGGAGAGATTGCTGACGCTGTATATGCCTTCATAGTTCTGTTCGACAATCCAATTTCTCAGGTCGAGGATCTCTTGTCTGGAGAGGTTGCTCAAATAGTTGTGAACTTTGTCACCGTCCACAACGGCAAATCCTGAGCTATCAATAAATTCGGAAAAGTCATTTCTATTCAACTCGATCATATCCATCAGCGGCAGGCTGTTAGAGTTGATAATGTTCGTCAGATGGTAGAGCTTGTCGTCCTTTTCATTGATATGCTCTTTTTCAGCGTTGCTTACCTGATACTCGATACTGGCCGCTGCCAGATGACTGAGGGACACGCAAGCTTCTCTCACTCTGTGAGGGAGTTCTTTGACTTGGTAGCCATAAGCGACTACCAGTCCCCATAACTCCCCTTTTATTACAATGGAGAGTATGACCGCTGAATTGACCCCCAGGTTTTTCATGTAGCTGAGATGGCTGGGGGAGACCCCGCGCAGAAAGCAGTTGTTCAGATCAAGATTTTCACCATCTGCAGTGGCAACTCCCACCGGTTCATAGTTCAGGTCTGGAATGATTCGGATAAAGCTATTCTTGTAAATCTCCCGGGTCTCGAAAGGAATAACTTTGGACGAGAAGTAACGATAGAGGAAAGACTCTTCTACACGTTCAGCCTGGGCTTCCGCCAGAACCTGGGAATCCCAATTCTCATCAAACTTATATACAAGAACTCGCTCATAGTCCGTGAGCGCTCTTATGCTCTGGGCTATCTGATAGAGAAGATCTTCCAGCATGGTGCAGGTACGAAACTTCGCCACCGACTCACTAACCAGCTTCATTCCAAGTGATCTGGAGGTGCGAATTAGAGCCTCAAACTCCAGATAGTACTTATCGCCTTCTCTGTGACCGGTTAAAAGGAAATCTTTCTTGCCTCCGGCTTTATCCTTAACGGATACCCGGAATGTTTCAGGGACAGGACCTAAAGCAGAAGCAATCTCGTCAAAATCGTCCAGCTCCACGAATTTGAGAGACTCCGGCAAGACCTTGCCCAGAAGAGAACCAGCCTTAAGCCCCAGGAATTCATCGATATTGTCGCTGACGCCAAGGATCTTCAAGTTCAGATCCGTGACAAGAAGGAACCCAAAAGGTTGGATCTGTAAGCTTTTCAATCCGCTTTCGCGATTAGCCACCGTCTCAGTTGTCTCTTTTACTCTATCTTCCGCCATACCGGCAAAAAGAACCTCCCACTCCGCAGCAAATTCGACTTTTCTGCAATCGACTACCTATAAATAGCATAGCTCTCCCGAAAGAATGCTAATTGTACCTGTAATCAAAATGAGGAAGTCTCTTTGAGGAGGCATCATTTTGTTCAGGGTGCGCTATCAACCAAATAATGCTGTAAAGCGTGGAAACTCAGATCGCAAGATAGAACAAGCCATGGTTATTCAAAGAAACAAGAAGGGTTTAGGCAAAGCCATAGAGGTAATTAGAAAATCGAAAGATTTTAGTATCGAGGAGCTTGCCAACAAAGCCGGGGTCAAACCAGATAATCTAGAAGCCATCGAAAAGGGCTCAAAAGCGGCAAGCTTGCTGCAACTGCACGCCCTGGCAAAAGCCCTCAATTCAAGCTTGCTGAAGCTTTTGGAAAAAGCAAACGAATACAAGGATGTCAACCAGGAAGACTCTGAATAACCCTGAGAGTAGAGAAGATCAAGAAATATTCCGAAAGGAGGAAGGAGATTATGTCCAAGACCGAGTCTAATAAAACTCCGGCAAAACTGCTGGCTTTGCCCTTTTCCACCGAGGAGGTCTTGCAGTTCAAGCAGATGGCAGCCGAAGAAAAAGACAATCTGGAGCTATGTATACCTGATTGGCTCTCCACCGGCCAGCTCACCGAAGAGATAGCCAGGCCTATGGTTAAGGCATTCGAAGGTGATGGTGTCATAATCGCCGACCATGAGAAAAAAACATCCACGGAGATATACTCCGCCATCTCCATATTGGAGAAATTCGACAAACAGCTTTATTCTATAAAGCTCGGGCTCACCCCTTTAACGGAAGCTGTTCTGAAAAGCTCGGCAGGAAAGTAAGAATTTGAATTTATCTGGAGATGAAACCAGGCGTTAATTCTTTTTGATCTCTCCACTAAGTCAAATAAATTAGCGCCTTCCGATTTTACTCTCGGACTTTAGTGTAATATTGGATACTTTCAAGGGAGAGAATCTTGCCAGAATCTGACCAGCTACTGACAGCCCTTTCCAAGATTATACGCCAACGCCGCGAAGAACTAGGTCTTTCACAAACTTCCCTGGCTGAAAAGTCGGGGTTGCATCGTACCTACATAAACAACATCGAACGTGGCTCAAAAAATATCAGCATCGAGAGTTTGAAAAAAATTGCTGATTCCCTGAGCACTACTGTCAGTGACCTGATGAGCCAGGCGGAAGAGAGTTCGGCCGGTTCGGAGAACCCGATCAAGATCTTGCTGGTGGAAGATAATCCGGCGGATGTTTTCATGTTCAAGCGCTGCGTCAAGAAAAGCTCCCTCGATACAACCGTCAATGTCATAGACTCCGGCACCCGTGCCGAGGAATACATAAAGACTCTTCCCGAAAGCACCTCCGAAGATCACCCGGATATCGTCTTTCTTGATTTGAATCTTCCTGGTCGCACCGGTCATGAGCTGTTGAGAGATATAAAATCCAATGAGTTCTTGAGACATATCCCGGTAATTATCTTGACCACCTCAGCCAATCCCAAGGATGTCCGCAAATCCTTCGGAGAATTCAGCAACTCTTTTCTAACCAAGCCGGTGGACCCGGTGGAATATGAAAAGGCGATACACAACGTGCTCTTGTACTGGTTCTCGGTAAGCTCGATTCCCAGCAACGCCAACGGCTAAGTGAATATTACTTTCTAACTGTTCTTAACTTTTACCCGGCAAAACAGTGCAGTCTACATAGGCAACGCCCCCTAAAAGCGTGCCTAATTTTTTTGCCGCCCCCCGACTCAGATCAATTACCCTTCCTTTAGCATAGGGTCCCCGATCATTGACTTTCACCACCACAGACTTTCCATTCTTGGGATTTTCAATCAAGATCTTGGTACCAAAAGGAAGGGTGCGATGGGCGCAGGTGAGGTCGTTCATATCAAACTTCTCACCGGAAGCGGTTTTTCTGCCATGGAACTTTTTTCCGTACCAGGAGACTTTGCCACTGAATTGTTTAACAGCTTTTCGCGCCTGGGCCTCTCCGCAGCAAAAGACTATAAGAGCAAGTGACAGCAAAGTCATGACACACAGAGCCTTCAAACATTTTATAGAGTATATGTCAGGGATTCCTTTCACGATTGCTTCACTGCTTCTTTTCTCTCTCTTCTATACTTTCTGCCTTCTTCAAAATAGACTCCGCCTCTTCAGGCTTATTCAATTTGATCAAAACCAGATAGTAATTCTGCATGGCTGCCGCCACAGGCAGGGAGTCAGCACCGTAGGCACTGGATCTGATATCAATCAGATCTCTATAAAGAGCTGCTGATTTCTCCAAGTCTCCGGTGGCACCATACAACCTGGCCAGGTTGTTGACGAAAAGAGAGGTCTCGATAGAGCCTTTGCCATACTCTTTTTCCACCAGGCTAAGACCTTCTTTCAAACGCTTCTCAGCCTCTTTCAAATCACCCTGGCGGCGGTGCAATAGGGCCAGGTTGTTCAACTTGATGGCAAGCAGATCATTGTCGACTTTGGACTCAGCTTCTATGAAGCCTCTCTCCCGTTTATTAATATCGATAGCCCTGGCGAAATCATCGGTCTGCCCGTATATATCCTCTAGCTGAGCCAATACTTTCAATCGCAAATCTTTGGTGCCGTCTTTGTTCTTGTCGCAGATGAGAAGGGCTTTTTCCAGAAGGTCCCTGGCCTTTTCATAGCCTTCAAGCTCTTGATAAGCGGCAGCCAGGTCCTGATATGTATCGATCAGCGATTGATCCTGGTCTCCATAGCTGGTGCTCTGCAACTTCAGCGCTTCCTCATAGTAAGGAATGGACTTCTTGCTCTCTCCTAACTCACGCATTAACAAGCCGAGGTTTTTAAGAGCTGCCACCTTATCATTTACTTTGGCTTCTTTAGATTGTCTGACAATCTCCAGGGAACGCTCCAAAAGTGGCAGAGCTTTTTCGTAATGCCCCTGTTCGCGATAGCTGCGAGCCAGGCTGTTCAAGCCTGATGCCACCCGCAGATCAGTTTTGCCCAGGGTCTCCTCGCGGATTTTCAATGACTCCGAATATAGAGCCTGGGCTTCGCCTTGTTTGCCAAGATAACGCAACATGGTGGCAAGGTTGTTCTGAATCACAGTAACAGCAGGATGCCCGGCGCTGAAACACTTCTTAGCCACGGCAAGAGACCGCCTCAGAGTCTCCGCCGCCAGGTTGTAGCGGCGCTCACGCTTGTATAAACCAGCCAGCCTGTTCAAATTGACCGAGAGACTGGGATGATCTTCCCCTCTATACCGCACGATACGCTCGTTGGCTTCTTCCAGGTACTTGATGGCAAGTTCCGGGTCTCCGTCCTCCATATAGGAGGAAGCGAGATTGTTGAGGCAGCTGATGCTCTCCTCTTTTCCTTTATCGCCGTGGGCATCGCGCAGAGTAAGGGACTCACGATAATACTTCCGCGCCCGCCGGTATTGCTTGAGGCGGTCATGGACCATACCGATGTTGTTCATCAACCGGGCTCGGTCACTCCAATTGCTCTCCGGCAACTTATCCAGCGCCTCTTTATACGCATCCAGCGCCCTGGAATATTGTTGACTCTTAAAAGCATCATCGGCAGCCGACTCCAGGGAGTCTGCGGCGGTGGCAGGAGTATCCTCTTTAGTGTCTCCCCGGGCAACAGTTAAACTGCCTGCCTGATAAAGAAGACAAGAAAGCGCAATCAAAACGATGGATTTTCGATAACTGAGCAAAAAAGACCTCGATGATGGCTCAAAATAGACTTAATTTGAACAGAAGAATTATACAGCAGGTACGGATTTTCTGTCCTGAAATTAACTAGCGCGTCGAGTGCAATCCGAAGCCGCAATAATTTGTTTTGGTCGTAGTTGCTACCGGATTTATCACCCTTACCGGCAGTCTCCCGGGAGGTTTGAACATCCCCTTTCTCAACAGGCTTCAAACGGGCCATCTCCACCAGCATCGTCTTTATTCCTGATACCACCCTTGCCGCTCGACCATAGTCGATGGTATCGATGGTATCTGTGGGAAGATGATAGTTGGGATTGCGGAAGTTGGCTGTATCAGTAACCATGTAACCTGGAAAGCCATGGGCCCAGAAAGAATTATTGTCTGATCGTGAAACATCCCTGAAGCAATCATATGCGGTTATTCCTTCAGATGGCAAAGTGGCGGACTTTCTAAATGCGGCAATGGATGAGGTCAAAAATTCCCTTGAGCGATAATTGCCCACGAAGAAAATAAAATTCCCTTTTTCCGGCAAGAAGCCGAGGGTTCCGATTGGATAAGTTTGAGACCCGGTCTCTTCCGAGTAATATCCTATGGTCTCCAGGGCAAGCATACCCAAAATGTCCTCTTTCCTTTGTTTACATCTGGTGGCATAAACATAAGAGCCCATGGCCTGGGACCAGAAGAACGGATACTCTTCGTTTGGGAAAAGTACAAACCGAACCGAAAGATCGCCTGAATACTGACGGAGCAAACGAGCCAACTCCAAAACGGCAATCACGCCGGTGCCATTATCGTCAGCCCCCGGGCAACCAACCACAGTATCGTAGTGGGCACCAACCACAATAATCCGCTCCGGCTTATTGGCACCATCTATAGTAGCGATCAAATTCCTGTACTTCTTGCCCAGAGCTTCATACTCCTGCTTCTCTACCTCATAACCGCACTCGGCAAGGCTGTCTTCGATAAACTGCGCCGCTCGATTCAGATTCTCATATTTCTCGCTGTTTCGCTCGCCTATATCACCGGCAAGAACCTTTAACTTGCTTTTGAAGCGCTCTTTAATCTGGGCCTCTTCAAGGTTCAAAGGCGGCGGGCTTCCCTGAAAAGATTTACCCGGCATATTCAGCATTGTAAACATACCGACCAGAATTAATCCGCAGAAGAGAAGGGCAAGGAGAAGGGGGATGGCAGCAAGCACCAGAAGAACTCGTTTCAACCATGAGCCGGATCCAGCGCCTTCACCTTTAGCAAACGGCGACTTCATTTGGCCATGCTCTCACCAAAATCGCGAGTCTCGATGGCATCGCTTGAAGAGGTATGGTCATGAACTATCTTCCAGGCACCTTCTTTCAAAATCAAAACAAGGCTGAATCGTCCCTGATAAGTATTTTTCTCTTTCTTTTTATCCAATTGAAGCTTCCAGTCCCCTGATGCCAGAGCGTGATCCTTATTCAAAATTCGCACATCCAGATTGGACAAGGAGAGTTTGCCCATATCCTTTTTTACACCTGAGCTTGAAGGCTTGAGCCGTTCCTCGCCACTGGCGGAAGCATTTTCCACTCTATCGGAATCAGCTGAAGGACCAGGCTCTCCGTACTTTTCCACGTAATGGGCCCGAATATTCTCATAGCCCCTTATAGACTTTCCCTGGGATACGTAGGAAGTATTGGGAGAGTTCAAATAGGATTTCATGAACAAGTCCAGGTCGCCACTGTTCCAGGCTGCCACCTGGGCATTCAATGTCTTCTTTATATCCGCAGCCATCTCAGCGTGTTTACCCTCGGAAGATGATGCCAACATCGAAGGAAGGTAAGCACAGCCCAGAAGCAGTGCCAGAGACAAAGCCGGAACGAGAATTCTCTTCAGGCGTACTCTCAACTGATCAAAACATCTGGAAAGCATTGGAAACTCCTGGGTCTACTACTTTCAAATGGTACAATCTTGGGATCATGAAAGTAATAGCAGTTTCATTATTTTTGTCTCTCACTTTTTCTTTTTGTGCTCCCGTTGGTGCTACTACCAGTAACACCAGCCAGAATGAAACTGAGACAAAGCAACTGGACCGGGACGAGACATCAGCCCTGGAAAAACTTGAAAACAGATTGCTGGGAACTGTCTATAAAAACGCACCGGAGACGACGCGTGTAGAACGGCTGGAAAAGCTGGTGTTCGGAGAAAGCAGTTCCGGTGACCTGAATGCGAGACTGGGCACACTGCTCAAGGCGGTGCCCAGCCAAAAAACGGATTCCGGCTCTAATACTTCTGACTTATCTGCGACTCCTGACTATGATCCTGACAATAACTCTGGTCACCCAAATGCCTCCGCCGACGGCAGAGGGCAGACCGAAACAGATGTGAATCAGCAGTATCAAAGCTCAGAGGATGAATCTGGTGAGGACAAGGAAGAGCCACAATATCCTCGCATAACCGCCCTGGAACAAGCGATTCTGGAAAAGACCTACGCCAGAGCCAACGAGCCCCTTGAAATCCGCCTAGCAAGGATGGAGACAAAAGTATTCGGAAAGCCTTCCACCGACAAGGACTTGAGCACTAGAACCGACGATCTCCAGGCCTTCGCCGAAAAAGAGATGAAACGCCCCCTGTTTAAAGAAGAGGCAAACGCCCGCTCGGCAGAGGAACTGGAAGCCGGCGTCCCGGAAGAACAACCGCGCCCCAGGCGCTCGCGCATTCCGGGGATCATAAACGCCGTGAGCACCGCCCTTCTTGGACCGGTAACAAGTCCCTATGGACCGGCCATGGGTCCAGGACCGGTAGGTTTCGGAGGAGTGAGAATCAGGCACCGCCAGGATGTAGCCGCCGAGGAAGCCAGGCGCAAAGGCTCTAAACCGGAAAGCGATGAGGATAAGAACGTCGCCAGAGAGCTAGATCCGGCAATCCTGGCAAAGGAGCCGCCCCCGCCCGGCTCAAAACTGCTGACAAGAGTTGCCTGGTGCGAACAGAAGCTATACGGCAAAGTCCTGGAGGGGGAACACCTGCCTCGACGCCTGGAAAAACTAAACCAGAGCCTGGGATATAAAGAGGGAGCCCGGGGGATCTATTTAATGGATCATGTGGACGACCTGGTTAAATTGACCGAATTGAAAAGCAATTAGAAGTAAGATTGTCCAAATTGTTCTTTGCCTTGAAACGACTCAATTTGTGCAAGGACGGAGAAGAACTTTCCATAAAATCACCAGGTAATTTTTTCGACAAACGACAAAAGACATGACACCATATATGATGGCTTGCAAATCACCGAAACAACGTTTCTGTTTGTCACAAAAGAATTGACGCAGCCCCCCAAATACGATAGACTGTAGTTCGTGGAAGTGTTGCATGCTTGACTTGACTTAGTTTAAGTATTAGGGGCATGAACAGCGCTTGCTTTGCTGCAGGAAGCCAGAAAGATAGAGCGCAAAGATGCTGTCAAGAAGCCACGGAAGGCCTGTCAGGGCAAATAGCGGAAATGCTCTAAAAGCAGACACTGCAATGCCGGACAAGGTCCTGAATGCAATTGCCACCAGTTGACAACGTTAACCAAGAGGTAACTATGAATAACGGAGCTAATAAGTTGTTTGGAGTCATTAGTGAATCCCACGACTTTCTGTCATGGCTGCACAACGAGGAAGATCCTGCCATAAAGGAGATGCCCGAAGAGTACAAAGAGAATTTCAAACAGTTAGATAAGCTCGGCATAGTTTACAAGAGGAACAATCGCAGCCTGGGTATCCGCTGGCAGCGTTTAAGAAAGCTCATCGAGAGAGACAACGCCGGTGGCTCCGTCCCTTACGAACCCGATGAATTACTTCAGTTCTTCGGAAGTAGAGCAACAGCTAAGTAATAGCCTTCAGTTAACATTACTTAAGAATTAAAAATGCCCCGGATCGCGTTCATCGCATCCGGGTATTTTTTTCTCTTGCTAGCCCTAAAGGTTGTAGAAAAATTTGAGCTGGGGACTCAGTCTCTTCTCGACCGCACAGTGGGGCAGGTCTCCGCGCCGAGATTTAAATTCTTTCAGCCCCTTCTCTGTGATCTTCGAGCAATCAGCAACCACCAGCCGTTTCAACGCCTTCATTCTAGATAGCTCAATCAGGCTCCGGTCAGTAATATTATTGCCACTTATATCCAGGGCGTCCACATTCATCTCCTTGAGAAATTTGACCTTATTGTCATCCAGCCCGCTATAAGCGAGACTCACGTTTCTGACATTACCCAGGGTGCCTAACTGCCTGCAACCTTCCGCACTTAATTTGGTACCATTGAGAACAAGCCACAATATGAACTTCTGACCCTTGAGCTTCTCCAAAGACTCTCCTCTAACATTGGGAAGTTTGCGCAAATCGATAACCGAAAGCATCTTTAGCTGGCCAAGACTTCCGACGGCAATGTCCGTTACCTTAGTTCCTTTCAGATCAATATAGTTGAGAACAGGCAAAGTGTTGATCGATAAGATAGCCGCGTCCGTAATACCGGTATCTTCCAGGCGAATACGCTTCAGCGTTTTTATCTCCGCCAATATTTTTACATGCTCGTCTTTAACCGGAGTACTGCTCAAATCAATACCTTCCAGGGGAATGGCGGTGAGATGCTTTAGCCCGGCTCCGGTGATCTGCTTGCCTTTCAGTGACAGTCCTTTGAGATTCCGAATTTTTTGGAT
>MDTD01102361.1_pt1 | contig 35760 bp, 42 predicted proteins | sample 811221 | NCBI WGS metagenome assembly MDTD01 (sample SAMN05326646, study PRJNA326480) | marine metagenome | isolation source: seawater | place: Pacific Ocean: South West | collected 2011
AAAAGGAAATAGTAAAAAAACAAATAGAATTGTGGAGCAAGGATCAAATTAGTGAATTTGTTTTTTCACTTAACGAATTAGAGTTATTAATCAAGAAGAATCTTCCTATATCTTTGAAAATATTATATGATTTTCTTCTTCAAGCTTCAAAACCAGCTAAAAGTTAGATTTAACGATATTTATTAAGTGGTTCAACTGATCTAAGTCCTTATACTCAAAAGAAATTTTTCCCTCGTTCTTTTTATTATTTTGGATTTTAACATTAATACCTATTTTTTCTTTAATAGAGTTTTCGAGATTAATTATATTTGAATTTTGATTTACAACTCTAGTTTTTTTATTTGACTTGAGAAATTTAACAAGATTTTCTGTTTGTCTGACAGATAATTTTTTTTTAATAATTTTTTTTGCTATAAAGGATGAGTTTTCCAAACCAATTAAGATTTTTGCATGTCCTTGGCTCAATCTTTCATCAATAATAAGATCTTTTATATCGTCAGGTAGATTTATTAATCTTAATGAATTTGCTATATGAGATCTGCTCTTACCAATAAACTCAGAAACTTTTTCTTGATCATATCCAAAGTTATCGATTAAATTTTTATAACTTTCTGCTTCTTCCATGGGATTCAAATCTTTTCTTTGTACATTTTCTATAATCGCAAGCTCTAATGATTTTAAATTATCTGCTCTAATTAATACAACCGGTACTTCATGTAATCCAGCAGCTTGTGCCGCTTGCAACCTTCTCTCTCCAGCGACTAATTCAAATTTTTCGTCCTCATCGTCTGATTTCCTAACTATTAATGGCTGGATAATTCCCCTTTCCTTTATGGAATTTCTTAAATCTTCAAGTAATTCTGGATCAAATTTTTTTCTAGGTTGATTCTTATTTGGGACAATAGAACTTATAGAAATTTTTTGATTTGATACTTTAACTTCATTATCACCAATTAATGAAGATAGACCTCTCCCAAGACCTTTTTTATTCTTAAAGGGATTTATCATGCGGCACTCTCCACTTGGTTATCTTGGTTTAAGAATTCTTCTGTAAATTTAAAGTATGCAACGCTTCCAGGGCACATTTTATCGTAAAGTAGCACTGGTATTCCGTGTGATGGGGCTTCGGATAATCTGACGTTCCTTGGCACCGCTGTTGAATAAACTTTATTTTTGAAATAGTTTCTTGCTTCGCTTTCTACTTGACTTGAGAGCTTGTTACGTTTGTCGTACATAGTTAATAGAATTCCTCTAATGCTTAATTCTGGATTTAGATTAGATTTTATCCGATCTATTGTCTTCATAAGCTGTGTTAAACCCTCTAAGGCAAAAAATTCTGTTTGAAGTGGAACAATTATTGCGTCAGATGCTACAAGTGCCATAATTGTCAGTAAGCTTAAAGACGGAGGGCAGTCAATTAACACATAATCATATAATGATTTAGAATCGTTTAAAATAGCGCTTAATTCATCTTTTAATTTAAAGGCTCTTCTACTATCCCCTGCTGTTTCTATCTCTAAACCAGAGAGATCCACATTTGAAGCTACTAAATTCAAATTTTCGAAGTTTGTATTTTGTATTACCTCTAAAATTTTCTTGCTTCCGTTGAGTACATTGTAAATTGTAAGATCTGTATTTGTTGTATTTGATAATCCTAGTCCTGTTGTTGCATTCCCTTGCGGATCTAAATCAATTACTAATATTTTTTTTCCTTTCATAGATAAACCTGCAGCAAGATTTATAACTGTGGTTGTTTTTCCTACACCTCCTTTTTGATTTATTACAGATATAATTTTTTTATGCATATTTTCTTTCTAAATTTGATATTTTGACTATCATTGAGTCTTGATTGGTTACACTTTTTCTCTCGATGCAATCAAATGTCCAAACTTTACGAGCTTCTCTTATGATATTTTTTCCACTCTTTCCTAAATAGAAAATAATGTATTTAAATTTTTTGAAATTTTTAAAAGCGATTTCAAAGACAATTGGTAATGGTTTGAATGCTCGAGAAATGATTACATCTGTAATTAAATTTTTTTCATCAAATATATTTCCATGTATAATTTTTGCGTTTATTTTAAATTTTTCAGACATATCTTTTAAAAAATTGGCTTTGTGAAAGCTTTTTTCGTACAAGACGAGCTTAAATTCAGGTTTTTTTGGTTTCATCATAATGCCCAAAACAATACCTGGTAGTCCTGCTCCTGAACCTAAATCTGTGCATTCTTTAATGTCATTTTTATTAATAAAATCAATGGTTTGTGCGCTATCATAAATATGCCTTGATTTTACTGATGTTTCTGTTGATCTACTAATGAGATTAATTCTTTTATTTCTCTCAATTATAGATTTACCATATTCCTCTAGCTCAATTAATGTTTCACGTGAAACATCTGGGATTATATTTATTTCAGTTTTTAAAAAAGTCGAATCAATCAAGCTATCTTCTTAATAGACTTTCTTTTAAGATGAGACAACAAAATATATACAGCTGCTGGGGTAATTCCATCGATTCTTAAGGCTTGGCCCATAGTTTTTGGACGGATTTTATTAAATTTTGTTTTCACTTCATTAGATAAACCGGAAAAACTATCGTAATTAATATTATCTGGGATAACTAAGTTTTCATCTCTTTTAAAAGCCAAAATATCAGCTTTTTGTTTTTTTAAATATCCTCTATAATGCGAGTTTATCTCCAATTGTTCATCAATTTCACGTGAAACAAAACTGATTTCAGGCCAAATTTCTCTTATTTTATTCATATCGACTGATTTTTGTCCTAAAATCTGATTTGCGCTCCGAGATACACCATCTTTTGCAATATTTACTCCAAATTCCTCTATTTTTGATGGAGTAATTAATAGTTTATCCATTTTTGATTGAATTTTAGCTAAATTTTTACTTTTTTCCTCAAAAATAGTCTTTCTCAAATCCGAAACCATTCCTAAATCTATTCCTTTTTTAGTTAACCTTACATCGGCATTGTCAGATCTTAAAGTGAGCCTATACTCTGCTCTTGAAGTAAACATTCGGTACGGTTCTGCTACACCTTTAGTGACCAAATCATCTATCATTACTCCAATGTAAGCTTCGGATCTATCAAGAATAAATGGTTCTTTATTTTTAACAGATAAAGCTGCATTTGCACCAGCCATTAATCCTTGAGCCGCAGCTTCTTCATAACCAGTAGTGCCATTAATTTGGCCAGCAAGGTAAAGATTTTTTATTTTTTTTGTTTCCAATGTCAGGAAAAGTTCTTTTGGATCAACATAATCGTACTCAATTGCGTATCCAGGTCTAATAATCTTAACATTTTCTAAACCATTGATTTTACTACATATTTCATACTGAATCTCTTCTGGTAGTGAGGTTGATATACCGTTTGGGTAGATTGTGTGATCATTTAAACCCTCTGGTTCTAGAAATATTTGATGTCTGTCTTTATTTTTAAATTTTTTTACTTTGTCTTCGATTGATGGACAGTATCTCGGACCGATACCTTTTATGCTGCCGGAATACATTGCACTTCTTTTAATATTTTTACTGATAATCTTATGTACTGTCTCATTAGTATAAGTCATCCTACATGAGATTTGTGTATTTAAATTTGTCTTTGTTAAAAATGAAAAAAAATATGGATCTTTATCAGCATGTTGTTCTTCTAGATTAATAAAATTTATAGAGCGCGCGTCTAATCTTGGGGGTGTTCCAGTTTTAAGTCTTCCGATTTTAACATTACACATTTTAAGTTGTTCACTTAAACCTGATGATGGTTTTTCATTAAATCTACCTGCTGGAACTTTATTTTCACCAATATGAATAATACCATTTAAAAAAGTTCCCGTTGTTAAGATTATTTTGGAAAACCTGATTTCTTTACCGGTTTTTGTTAAAAATGAATTTAATTGATTTTTATTAAATATAAATTTTATTACTGGATCAGAAAAAATTGTTAAATTACAATAGTTTAGCAGTTTTTCTTGCATAAATTTTTTATATAATGATCTGTCAGATTGCGTTCTAGGCCCTCTCACTGCCGGACCCCTACTTCTATTTAAAAGTCTAAATTGGATACCTGATTTATCTGCAATCTCACCCATAACACCATCTAAAGCATCTATTTCTCTCACTAAGTGTCCTTTGCCTAATCCACCTATCGCAGGGTTACAAGACATCTCACCAATAGTTTCAAAATTATGAGTGAATAAAGCTGTGTGGACTCCTAGCCTTGCAGAAGCTGCAGCCGCTTCACAACCTGCGTGTCCTCCACCAATCACTACAACATCAAATGTCATTTCATTTTTCATAATTTTAATTTATTATTGATCTGAAAATATACAAGAAAACTGTTAAATATTTTTTTTATTAGACAAATTTTTATTTTCCTATGCAAAAGTCCTTAAAAATTGATCCTAAAATCTCCTCTACATCTACCTTGCCTACTATAGAACCTAATTGTCTTGTGGCTAATCTTAAGTCTTCAGCTGCTTTATCAAAATCACCTTCGGTGTTTTTTAACTCAAATTCGTCTAAATATTTCACACACTGTTTAAGATGATACCTGTGTCTTTCTCTTGTGATAATTGTGTTTTCAGTTGTTAGGAATTTGTTTTTTATTCGATTTCTAATTTCTTGAATAATTAGGTTTAAATTTTTTTCTTCTTTAATCGATACATAAATAGGGCTAAATTTTTTTAATTCTTGCTCAATTTCTTTAATTCCAAGGTCAGATTTATTTACAACTAGAATTGTTTTGTCTGAATTTATTAAACCTTTTAAAACTCCTGTAAAATAAACACTTTTAGGCTCAATAACTACTACGTTTATATCGGCATTTTCCGCCTTTTTAAGGGCTAATTTAATACCTCTTTTCTCAATCTCATCTTTTGCATTTCTTATGCCTGCTGTATCTGAAATTACAACTGGATAACCGTCAATGTTGAGGTGCGTTTCTATAATATCTCTTGTTGTTCCAGCGAATTCGGAGACAATAGCAACTTCTCTTTGTGATAGATAATTCAGTAAAGAGGATTTTCCAGCATTAGTTGGGCCTAGTATAGCAACTTTGAAACCTTCTCTAATTCTTTCTCCAACATTTTGATCGTCTAATGCTTTAGTTATTTCTTTTTTTACACTACAAGATACAATTTTGATATCTTCTATAATTTTTGGTGGAAGATCTTCATCTGGAAAGTCAATTTTTGCCTCAATATTTGATAGAATTTTAACTAGTTTAGTTCTCCAATTTTCATATTTTTTTGCATTATAACCTGACATGATATTTATAGCTTGACGTCGCTGTATCTCGGTTTCCGATGATATTAAGTCAGCAATACTTTCAGCTTGAAGTAAATCAATTTTATTATTTTCAAATGCAATTCTAGTAAATTCTCCTGGTTCTGCAGGTCTGCAATCTTTAATTTGAGAAATAGAGTTAAGAATTGCATCAATTACAGCTCTGCTACCATGCACATGAAATTCTAATAAATCTTCACCTGTGTAGCTATTAGGTCCAGGAAACCACAAAACCAAACCCTTGTCTATTAATTCATTAGTTTTGATTTTTTTTATTTTTTTTAATGTTGCAACTCTTTCTTGGAGTATTTCCTCTGATAACATAGATTTCATGATATTTTTACATTGACTACCTGAAATTCTTATTACTGCCAATCCAGAAATTCCAGGACCAGAGGATAGAGCATATATAGTCATAAATTATAAATTTTTTCTTTTAACACCTGGCATTAATAAATTTATCTCCTCAACGAATTTTTCACAATCTTTTGAAATAATAACTTTTTCTACCAAATCAATAAGAGTTTTATTATTTATCTTTTTAGAAATATCTGCGAACAATTTTAATTTCTTATCTACCAATAAATTACTGCTTTTTTCAAAGTTTTTATTTTTTAAAAATTTTTCATCCAAATCATGTTGCAGAGATGCATGAATACAATCTATTGCTTGATAAAATTTTTTTTCATTTACTAAATATTTGGCCATTAAGAAAAGATAATCAGGATGCAGATAGTACTCTTCTCTAGTTTTGATGAGTAATTCATTTGCTTCTTTTAAATTTTTAATAGATAAAAAATTATAAATTTGATTAAATTTTTTTTTACTAAACATGTATGATATCTTTGATCTTATTTCTTAAATTTTTTTTAAAATTTATCCACCAATCATAATTAAGTTTTGAAATATATGTTAATTTGTTTCGATCGTTTATTAATTTTTCAATTATATTTCTAGCTTCGTTCCATAAATTTATTTTGTAAAAATGATTTTTTGGAAAAATATCATCAAAAAAATTATACGGGTTTTCAATTATTGGTATTGAACCACACTCTAATCCTTCGTAAAGTCTATAAGTTTCTGGATGTAGATATCCATGTGGAACCAATGAAAATTTAGAATTTCTTTGTATTTCATAATAATCATTACCTGATATTGTGCCATCTCCTGAGAAATTTTTTGTTATATTAACGAAGTTTGGTTTTATCATTTTATTTTGATAAGTCATATCATACCTGCTGGCTCCATGTATTGTTCCCATAAAATTCCAGATATATTTTCGGTCAATTAATTTTATATCATTAGTAATTTTTCCAGTTTTATAACCAAGTGGAATGAAAGTAATTTTTTTATTTGTTTTAAACTTTTTTAAAAAGAAAGGTCGAAATATATGTTTAAAGTTATTGTAAAATTTATCGTTGTATTCTTGTCCACCTTCATCACCTAAATGAATAAGGAATAAATTTTTGTGATTTTTAAACAAATTTGAGTAAAAATTTTGTTTTCTTGGTAATTCAGAATCTACAATAATAATTTTTTCACTAGGGACAATATTCCTGATAGATCCAATTTCTTCAAATTCAATGTTTTCCAATAATTCAAATATCCATTTTTTTGAATTATTATAATGATACTCTCCCCAGAAAGAGTTCAATTCTTTATTTGTATTCCAAATTAATTTCATATTCTAAATTGTAATAACTTATATTAATGAATATTATGTACAATAGGACTTTAAAAATCTAAAAAAAATAATACTTATATTTAATGGTTCAAAATTTAGATATACAAAAGAAAATTCGGATATTAATGAATTTTTTTAATCTAAAAAAATATGATGAGGTTATCTCAAAAGTCAAACCATTAATAAAAAAATTTCCAAAAGAAATAATATACTACAATTTACACGCTTTAAGTTTATCTGGCTTGGGTAATCATGAAGAAGGAAAAAAGGTATTGTTGAATATAAAACGATCAAATCCAAATAATATATTTTTACTAAATAATTTAGGTTTAATAGAAACTAAACTAAATAATTATAAAGAAGCACAAAATTATTTGAAAAGAGCTATTGAAATAAGAAAAGATTTTGTAGACGCAAATTTAAATTTAGCAAATTTACATTTACTACTTAATAGAGGAGAAGAATCTATTAAAATTTTAAAAAATTTAATAAATGAAAATAGTCAGAACTATGTTGTAAATTTTGCTTTAGGAAACGCCTATCAACAAATGGGCAAATTTGAAGATTCACAAACATTTTTTGAAAAATGTCTGGAGTTAAATCCTAATAACACTTTTGCCGATCAATCTTTAAGTATGATGATTAGGTATGACAAAAATAATTTACATTATGCAAAAATGAGGGAAAAGATAAATTCTAGAGGAGATGATGTATCAAAAATGTATCTATCTTTTGCATTAGGAAAAGCAGAAGAGGATATGGGGAATTATAGTAAGGCTTTTGATTTTATCAAAAAAGGAAATGAAATAAAGAAGTCGATAGAAAAATATGACATATCTTTTGATAAAGATATTTCAAGTAAAACTAAAGAAATTTTTAAAAACAAAGGTAAAATCGAAAACTTATTTAATTATGATAATCGGAAAAATTATATTTTTATTGTTGGAATGCCAAGATCAGGTACAACATTGATTGAACAAATAGTGTCATCACATAACAAAGTTTATGGAAGTGGAGAACTGAATTTTATTTCAAATATAGTAGATAAATATTTTTTTAATACTAATAATTTTTTTAAAAATATTGATAAATATGAAAAAGAAATTTTAAATGAAGCTAGAAATTATTATGAAAAAAATACAAATATTTTTGAGTTTAAAGAAAAATTCATGACTGACAAAGCTCCTTTAAATTTTAGATGGATAGGTTTCATTTTAATGTTATTTGGAAATGCTAAATTTATAAATTGTAAAAGAGAAGCTATGGATGTCTGTTGGTCTAACTATAAAAATTTTTTTACATCTAAAAAAATGAATTTTAGTTACAGTTTTTATGATTTAGCAGATTATTATAAGATTTATGAAGATATGTTGTTTTTTTGGAAAAGCGAATTTCCAGATAAGATAATCGATATTGAATACGAAAAATTAATAGATGATCCTGAGCATGAAACAAAAAAAATTCTTAAATTTTGTAATTTAGATTGGGATGAAAATTGCCTAAATTTTTATAAAAATTCTAAAACAGTTTCTACAGCTAGTGTAGCCCAAGTAAGGAATCCTATTTACAAGTCCTCAATTAAAAAATGGAAGAATTATGATAAACATCTTGAAAAATTAAAAAAAAGATTAATTTAAGAAGATTTGTTCATGGAATTAAAAAACTCTGAATTATTTTTAGTATCTTTTAATTTTGAATTAATAAATTCAACCGCATCCATTGATCCCATGGGAGCTATAATTCTTCTTAAAACATTCATTTTTTGAAGATCGTTTTTTTCAAATAATAATTCTTCTCTTCGTGTTCCAGATTTTGTTATATCAATAGCAGGAAATATTCTTTTTTCTGAAATTTTTCTATCAAGTATAGTTTCACTATTACCTGTACCTTTAAATTCTTCGAATATAACCTCATCCATTCTACTTCCTGTATCAATTAAAGCAGTCGCTATAATAGTTAAAGATCCACCCTCCTCAATATTTCTAGCGGCTCCAAAAAATCTTTTTGGACGCTGAAGTGCGTTTGCGTCAACACCGCCGGTTAACACTTTTCCCGAACTTGGAACCACCGCATTATACGCTCTTCCCAATCTTGTAATTGAGTCTAATAATATCACTACATCCTTTTTATGTTCAGTTAATCTTTTGGCTTTTTCAATTACCATTTCAGCTACTGCAACATGTCTTTGGGCCGGTTCATCAAATGTTGAACTGATTACTTCGCCTTTAACTGTTCTTTGCATGTCCGTGACTTCTTCTGGTCTTTCATCAATAAGTAAAACCATAAGATAGCACTCTGGATGATTAGCGGTTATTGAATTGGCTATACTCTGAAGGATCATTGTTTTTCCAGCTTTGGGTGGCGAAATTATTAATGATCTCTGACCCTTACCAATAGGACTAACTAAATCTATAAGCCTTGGTGTTAAATCAGGTTTTTTTTCTATTTTATTAGTTTCAACTTCCATCACTAATTGTTTGTTAGGATACAAAGGTGTTAAATTATCAAATGCTATTTTATGTTTGAATTTGTCAGTATTTTCAAAGTTAATTTTATTTACTTGAAGTAGAGCAAAGTATCTTTCACTTTCTTTAGGCGCCCTTATAGGTCCTTCAACTGTATCCCCCGTTCTTAAACCAAACCTTCTTATTTGACTCGGGCTGACATATATATCATCTGCTCCTGGTAAATAATTTGATTCCATTGCTCGCAAAAATCCAAATCCATCTTGTAAAAGCTGAAGAACTCCCCCACCTGTTATTTCCTCGCCTTTTTCAGCAAGCTTTTTTAGTATTGCAAAATATATTTCTTGTCTTCTTAATGTGCTGGCATTTTCTATTCCCAATTTCTCAGCTTCGGATATCAGATTTTCCGATGATTTGCTTTTTAGATCTTGTATATTCATAAATGTAGGATTATTATTTGTAAGATAAATATAATATATATGTTGATTTAAAATTTTCAACCCTCGATTTACTTATAATTAATAGAAAATTTGGGAATTAATGATGGATGGACAACAAAATACTGAATTTAAGATTTTTAGTAAAAGTATAGAGATTTTCTCAATATATTATGGAATCTTTCTTATTATATGGGGGATAATAGTCAGTTTTTTGTCAGAAAGTAAATCAATGACTTCCTACATACCTAGTTTTTTTGGTTTTCTAATAGTAATTTTTTCAACTTTATCCATTAAATTCGTAAATAAAAAAAAATTGTTTATGCATATCGTGGTTACTTTAGGTTTAGTAATTTTTGTGTGTGGTATGGATATAGTTAGAATTATCTTAAAAAATAATTTCCTTTCAAATTTTTGGGCAGATCTTTCGAAAGTCATGATGTTATTTACTGGGGCCTATTTCACATTTGTCTGTATTAAATCGTTTATCCACGCAAGAAGGAATAAAATTTCAGATTAATTTATTTAAATCTTTTGTAAAAATGTTTACTCTTTCCCAATTAGTAAACTCATATGTTTTTGATGTGTTTGTTGGTCCATTACTAATAAACATGATAAATTTTATAATATTTTTATTAAAAAAATTGTAACTTGGATAATCAACCTTTCCAGCAAATACATCTATCAAATTTGGACTCCATGAACTTTTTTTTAGAAATTTTTTTATGTAAGGATTGTTCTCTGGTCTGTTTTTCTCACTTTTTCTTGCTACAACATTAACTGAAAAGAAAGCACTTTTTTTTGATCTCAAAATATCTTTGTTTTTATTAATAAATGAAAATAATTTACTATCATAATTTCCATATCTGATGCTTGCACCTATGACTATTAGGTCAAAGGAATCCAAATTTAATTTATAAGCATTTTCTAATGATATCATTTCAAAATGTTCTGCATTTTTTGATGATTTAATAATAGTTTCACATATTTTTTTTGTGTGTCCATCTTTACTTGAATATATCATTAGGGAACCAGACATATTTATAAATATTGCTAACTTTTGTTCATTATTTGTTGGGGCATTTTTTGATAATATTTATTTTCAACTTGATATTCTATATCTTCTTTTTCCTGAGCAGAACCCTCTGCTTGGATAAAAGTATATTTTGCAAAATCCTTGCACCAGTTTATATTGGTGTTAAGACATTCAACGGGATAAACGTTTCCTCCCCAATCTTTAGCTTCATTCACTAACTCATGACCCAGTTCATCAGTTGTTTCTAAACAATCCGCAACAAAACTTGGAGAATAAATTACAATTTCTTTTTTACCCTCTGAAATTAATTTTTTTACTACATTTTCTGTATAAGGCGTAATCCATTCTTCGGAACCAAAACGACTTTGAAAACTCATCATACACTTATCTTGTTCTATATTTTTTAATTTACTAGTGATAAGACAAAATGTTTCGTAACAATGTCTATAATAATCGTCACCTTTACTAACAACTCTTCTTTTTTGCATTCCATGAAAAGTTATAATTAAACTATCAATCTTCTTTCCTTGTTTTATCAACTCTTCTAGTCTTAAATCTACTTGTTTCACTGAGTTATCTATGAAAGCATGGGTTCTGTGAAAATTAGTTATAACTTCGAAAGTTGGTATTTTTACTCTTTTTGACAACTCTTTAGCTAACGCATCGATACCCGAGGCTATTGTGCTTTCAGAATATTGGGGAAACATTGGTATAACAAGTAACTTCGTTGCACCATTACCTTTTTTTAAATCGTCTTCCCAACTGTCATAAACTTCGCTAACATATGGCGGTGACAGCAAAAATGCATGATTTACCTCTACATAACCCACGGGGTCAATTTTTTTTAATTCTTCACTTACATTTTTTGTGAAATCTCTTGTATTTGTAATTAGTGGAAAACTTTTTCCATCCCAAATTCTTGCATAAAGTTTTGCTGATTTTCTTGGTCTAAAAGGTAGAACAAAAAAATTCAGAATTAATTTCCAAAGCAAAGGGTTTATATCTACGACTCTTGGGTCGCCTAAAAATTCACGGAGGTACTTTCTGAGAGCTTTAGGTGTTGGCTCGGATGGTGACCCAAGCTGAACAAAAACTACTTTAGTTTTTCTTTTTGGATGTGTATAATTTTGGTTCATTAAATGTTTTCCTAGTTTTTATTGTAAATCATAATTTAGTAATTTTTCACCGTCTTTATCAAATAATCCAAAATTTTTGGATCTGTTTTTGGTAATATACCGTGACCTAAATTAAAGATATAAGGATGATCTTTAAATATATCTAGATACTTTTTTGCCTCTTTTTGTACAGTTTCCTTATCAGTTAGGAGAATTTTTGGATCCATACCACCTTGAACAGGTATTTTTATATCTCTAACTATATCTTTTGGATTTGTTCTATAGTCTATACTTATTGCATCAGGTTTTACTTTTTGGCAATAGATTTTATAATTTTTAATTCCTTTTGGAAAACAGATCACTGGTACATTTAATTTTTTTACAAATCTAACAATGTTAAGGGTTGGGTTGTAAACATATTTTTCTAACTCACAAGGTCTAACAAGACCGGCCCAGCTATCAAAAATTTGTATTACAGTCGCACCATTTTTGATTTGTTGTTCAATATGAATTTTTAAAAATTTCTCTAAATTTGCCACTAAAATAGAAGTAAGTTTATTATCGTTAAAATCTTTGCTATTTATTTTTCTTTTTGGAGACTTCTTATTTAACATATAAACTAATAAAGTCCATGGAGCTCCGACGAAGCCTATTAGATCTTTTTTTGTACTAAGTTTACTCTGTCTTACTTTTTTAATTGATTTATAAACAGGTTTAAGTTTTTCTAAAAAATCATTTTTTTTTACATTTATTTCTTTATCTAAATCACCTAAAATAGGACCATAATCTTTTTTAAATCTTACATCCTGGCCCAAAGCCATTGGCACCAACAATATATCTGAAAAAATTATACTCGCATCTAGCTTGTATCTTCTTAATGGCTGCAAAGTTATTTCTGCTGACAATTTTTCATTAAGACACAATTTGATGAAATCTTTGTTTTTAGATCTTATTTTTCTGAACTCTGGAAGGTATCTTCCAGCCTGCCTCATAAACCAGACAGCATTTGATTTTGTAATCCCTTTCTTTATACAATCTTTAATCAACCCCATATAAAATAATATTATATCTTATTGTACTAGTTTATTGTTATGTGAATAATGTTAATTACTTTTTTATCACACTTTTTTAACCACTTATTATCAATAAAAATGTTAATAATATTAATAATTCTTTGTTTTTTTATTAATAATTTATTTTTGTGTATAAAGTAATATAAATATTAACAGTGTTTAAAATTGTTTAATAAATAGAGCTTATTAACGTAAAAAAAACATTTTTCTGTTTTATTAAGTTTTTGACTTAGAAATATTGTTTTATAAACAACATTGTACATGAATAATAAACATCAAATTTACCTAATTTCAGATTCAACAGGTGAGACCCTAGATAGAATTTTTACTGCTTTAAAGGCACAATTTTTAGATTTCAATTATAGTATCCATCAATTTTCGTTTACAAGAACAGAAAATCAAATAACAAAAATATTAGAAGAAGCTTCAGCGACAGATAACGTGGTTATACTTTACACAATTGTAGATAATAAATTAGCTAAATTTTTACATAGTTGCTCTAAAGATAAAAAAATTCCGTGTTTCAGTGTTCTTGGAGATCTAATATTAAACTTTTCAAAAATATTAAAGCAAAAGGCATCTCATATACCAAGCGGACAACACGTTTTAGATGAAGAATATTATGAGAGAGTTGAGGCAATCCAATTTACAATGAACCATGATGATGGAAATATGATAGATGATGTCGATGGCTCTGACATAATTATTCTTGGAGTTAGTAGAACAAGCAAAACACCCACATCCATTTACCTTGCTAACAGAGGCTTCAAGACATCTAACATACCACTAATAAGTGAAAAATCTGTTCCTCAATTTTTAAAGAGTAATCATAAAATCTGTGTTGTTGGCCTAACCACAGAAGCATCTAGACTGACTGATATTAGAAAAAACAGAATGGTTTCTATAAAAGAAAATGAATCTAATAGTTATACAAATATTTTGGAAATTACAGAAGAATTAGCAATGGCAAAAAGAATTTTTAGAAAATTTAATTGGCCCGTTATTGATGTAACGAGAAAATCTGTAGAAGAAACAGCTGCTTCAATTATTAAAATTTATGAAATACATAAAAAAAATGGATGAAATTATTTTAGCATCTAAAAGTAGAGTCAGAGAAAAAATTTTAAAAGAAAATGGGTTTTTAATTCGAGTTATACCATCAAATGTAGACGAAGAAATTATTAAAAAAAGCTTAATAAGGGAAGGAGCCTCACCGGAATTAATTTCTAAAAATTTGGCCGAAATTAAAGCAAATAAAATTAGCCAAAAGCTTCCAGAGAAAAAAGTCTTGGGGGCTGATAGTGTTATTAATTTAGAGGGTGAAATTATTTCTAAACCGTCAAATAGAACAGAGGCACTTAAAATACTGACCAGGCTTAATGGTAAAAAACATCAACTTATAAGCTCAGTTTGTATTTCTAGTAACGGTCGAATGATATGGAATTTTTCGGATAAAGCTTTCTTAACAATGAAAAGTTTTGATAAAGAACAACTTAATGACTACTTACTAAAAATTCCAGATGAAATATTATATGCCTATAACGTATATCAAATTGAAGGAGTGGGAAAATCTCTCTTTTCAAAAATCGAAGGTGATGTAGAAACTATAATGGGACTACCGGTGAAAAAAATTAAAGAGTACATAGAAAGCTTAAAATGAAGAAATATTTAGTTGTTGGAAATCCAATAAACCACTCATTATCCCCCATGCTTCACAATTATTGGATTAGACAGTGTAATATTAAAGCTGATTACTCAAAAAAAAAAATTAATGAAAATGAAATAGAAAAATTAATTTTACAACTAAAAGAAGAAGAAATTCATGGCATCAATGTTACCATACCATTTAAAGGTAAATTTGTTAAATATTTAGATGAGCTTAGTGATGAATCCCAAAAAACAAATTCAGTAAATACAATTTATAAGAAGGATGGTAAAATTTATGGCCATAATACCGACATCGGAGGCTTTAATTTAGCTATTAGACACATAAATTACAATTTAGAGAATAAAAAGGTTTTAGTACTTGGAGCAGGCGGAGTGGTTCCTTCTATAATATTTTCCTTAATTAATTCTAGAGTTTCAAAATTAATGATAAGCAACAGGACAAAGGAAAAGGTAGTAGAACTTAAAAAAAAATTTAATGAAATTGAGATTATAGACTGGGGTGATATTAGAGAATTCGACATGATAATTAATGCTACTAGCCTAGGACTTAATATGGAAGATAATATATCAATTGATTTTGAAAAAATTAGAGGAAAAAAATTATTCTATGATGTTATATATAATCCACAAAGAACAAACTTTCTTATAAATGCAAAAAAAAATAATCATATGGCTGAAAATGGTAAGATGATGTTTATATACCAAGCACATCAAGCCTTTGCAATTTGGCACAACAAGCTGCCAAAGATTGATGAAAATACACTCAAATTGTTTCAAATATGATAAGAATTTCCCTAGTTGGACAAATAGGTTCTGGAAAAACTTATGTTTCTAAAATATTCAATTTACCTACTTTTAATGCCGATAAAGAAGTATCTCATATATATAAATTTGAAAAGAACTGTTATAAAAAACTTAAAATATCCTTTCCAAATTTTATTAAATCTTTCCCGATTAAAAAAAGTGAACTTATAAAAGCTATAAAATTTAGCACAAAAAATATTAAAATAATTTCAAAAATTATACATCCTTTAATTAGAGGAAGGTTAAACTTATTTTTAAAGAGGAATAGGAGCAAAAAAGCTGTAATATTGGACATACCGTTATATTTAGAAAATAATCTTAATAAAAAAAATGATGTAATAATTTTTGTTTCGAGAAAAAATAGTCTTATAAAAAATGATTTAATAAAAAGAAAAAATTTTGATATAGATATATTTAATAAGTTAAGAACAATACAACTTCCAGTACAATATAAAAAAAAAAAATCTCATTATATTTTGGATAACAATTCCAATATAAAGTATATTAAAAAAAAAGTTAATAAACTAAAAAAAATTATATTGAATGAAGCAGGTAGTATTAGATACTGAGACCACAGGTTTAAAAGTAAAAGAAGGGCACAGAATAGTAGAAATAGGTTGTATTGAACTTGAAAATTACGTACCTACTAAAAATATATTTCATTGCTACTTAAATCCTGAGAGAAATGTGTCCGAAACCGCTTTAAAAGTTCATGGATATACGGACGAATTTTTATCAGACAAAAAAAAATTTAATGAAGTTGCGGAAGATTTCTTAAACTTTATTAACGAAAAAGAAATAATAATACATAATGCTGAGTTTGATATTTCACATTTGAACAATGAACTTTCGTTAATAGGAAAATCTAAAATAAATATTAATAATGTTATTGATACATTGGAACTAGCAAGAGAAAAATTCCCTGGAAGTAGTATAAGTCTTGATGCATTATGTAAAAGATTTAGAATTGATAATTCAAGAAGAATTAAACACACCGCTTTAATTGACTGTGAATTGTTATCAAGAGTTTACGTAAATTTAATTGATCAAAAAGAACCAAAATTAGACTTTAACAGAACTAAAGAAAACCATTTTTCACTTATTGATAACGAAAAAATCTTACATTGTAAAACTATAGTAAAACCAAGTACTGAAGAATTGTCCTCACATAAAGAATTTATAAAAAAAAATTTAAAAAAAAACAATTTTTAATTACTCTGAGTTTCATAAAGTTTTTTAAAATCAATGTCTTTATCCATAGTAAAACTTTTATAACCAGCATCATGAATAGTGTTTAAAAAAATTCTTTTGAGTTCAGGATAAATTTCTTCTTGTAGTTCTACTAATAGCATTTTTTGCATTTCTTCTTTTGAAATATTATTTTTTTCAATCTTAACAATAGTTGCATAATTAATTTCAAAAATAGATTTTAAAAGAGTATCATTCGGATCTTGAAATTTTAATGTTGTATTAACTTCTACAATTAAGTTTTTAAGGGGCTTTGAATTTATTTCAATATTCAAGTGATAGTTAGATATGTGATCGCTAACATGTATAAAAGTTTCTACGTTCTCAGTTTCACTAGATAAATCTTTTACAAATTGAGATATAATTTTATATTTGTCATTACTCATTTTTTTCATCTTTATCTTCAAATTCACCTTCAATAAAGTCATTTTTTTTAAATTGTCGTTTGCTATACCTTGATGAAAGGAAACTTAATAAAAATTTTCTTGTAAAAGGAAAAATCAATGTGAATCCAAATAAATCTGTCAAGAATCCAGGTAAAATTAAAAGGACAGCAGCTATCGCTATTGTAGCTCCTGAAATTATTTCATAAATAGGGGTTTGATTTTTTACAATTTGTGAGAAACCGCTTTTTAAAGTTTGAAGACCTTCGAACTTTGCATAATAAACCCCCAAAAAAGCTGTTAAAAATATGAGAAGAATAGTACTAATCGCGCCAATTTGAGAGCCAATTTTTATAAATAAATATATTTCTATAACAGGTACAAATATAATTAGTAATAAAAGTGTGTTCATTTGTCATAAATATAAATTGCCAGTTGAAATATAGCAACATAGTAAATATTATAAGTGGATGAATTACAGTTTCGAATACATTGATATTATACTTTTAGCTATGATAGCTGGCTTTATTTTTTTGAGGCTACGAGGTATTTTGGGTAAAAAGACTGGATATGAGGATGATATGCCAACTAACTTTCCTCAAGAGTTCACAAAAGAAAAATTTGAAAAGAAAACAAAATTTCAAACTTTCGATGATAATGCCAAGAAAGAATTTATTAAAGGAGCTAAGATTGCCTATGAAACTATTATAACTAATTTTGCTAACGGAGATTTAAAAAATATAAAAATTTTACTAGACAAAAAAGTTTTTGATCAATTTAATGAAGCAATTTCTGATAGAAAAAAAAATGGTTTGTTTTCCGAAACAACTTTTATCGGAATAAATTCTGCAGATATTAAAGAGCATTCCAATAAAAATAATATATTAGAAGTGACTGTCGATTTTGTAAGTGAAATAATCTCTTGCGTAAAAGATAAAAACAAAAACATAAAATCTGGAGATCCAGATAAGATTAAAAAAGTCTATGATACATGGAAGTTTTCTAGAGATTTAACCTCTAGCAATCCAAATTGGCTTTTAATAGATACCCAAATTTAATTGAAAAAAAAAATATCAAAAAAAGATTTAAAAGATTGGAAAGATTTTTTATCCAAAAATGAAAAGTTATATAATAAAGATAATAAAAAAAATACAAGTATTTATTTTTCTCAGATTAAAGAAATTGACTTGCATGGATATTCATTAGATGAAGCAAATTTAATTATTAAACAATTTATTATAAAATGTTTTAATAATAATGTTAAAAGAATAAATATTATTACTGGCAAAGGTTCAAGATCGAAAAATAAAAATGATCCTTATCAATCTCTAAATATGAGTATATTAAAAAATTCAGTTCCTCATTTTATATTAAAAGATGAAGAATTAAAAAAAAAAATTAAATCTATAGATTTAAAATCTATTGAAGACCCTAGTAGAGGAAATTTTCAAATTCACCTAAAAGTTTAAATTATATGAGCATAGCTGTAACACAAAAAATTAGATCTAAAGTTAAAAGTTTTTTTGATTGGATTAAGGGGGCGAGATTAATCGAATTAGATAATTGTGATGTTAACGATGATCCAGTCAGACCTGAATTGGATATAGATTTTCGTACAAATTATGGAAGAAAAGTATATGGTGTTGAATATAAAAATGAAATATGCGCTGTTATGTGTTTCGCTTTTACCAATCAAATTCCTAAATCTGTAAAAGAATTAGATCTATTCAGTAAGGATGCCTTTTTACAAAGTACACATAGAGACCAAAAAGTAGGAAAAATTGCTGTTGCCTACACTGTTTGGTCCAAAAAAAAAGGTGGTGGAAAATTAATAGTCAAAGAAGTTTTTAAACTTATAAAAAAATCTAATCACTTAAACAGGTTAGTTACACTGTCGCCTTTAACTGAAATGGCTAGAAAATTTCATACGAACAATGGCGCAGTCGAAATTCAAGTTAATGAAAATACTCAAAATTTTGAATATAAAATTATAAAATAAATTTAGATAAATCTGTATCTTTAGCAAGTTCGCCAAGATTTTCTTTTATATAATTAGAGTCAACTGTAATTTTTTCACCAGACCTATCTGTTGCTGTAAAACTAATTTCATCTAAAACTTTTTCTATTATTGTATGTAATCTTCTTGCACCAATATTTTCTATTGTTGAATTAACTTCTGTCGCAATGTTAGCAATTGTGTCTATACCGTCGTCTGTGAATTCTAAATCAACATTCTCTGTTTTAAGTAAAGCCTTATATTGTTTAATTAAACTATTATCTGGCTCTTTTAAAATTCTTTTAAAATCTTTACTTGTTAATGGATCTAACTCTACTCTTATTGGCAATCTACCTTGAAGTTCTGGTAATAAATCTGAGGGTTTTGCTAACTGAAAAGCACCTGAGGCAATAAACAAGATATGATCAGTTTTTATTGGTCCGTATTTAGTACTTACCGTTGTACCTTCTATTAAAGGCAGTAAATCTCTTTGAACACCTTCTCGAGATACATCGCCACCAACTCTATCTGTTCTTGCAGATATCTTATCTATCTCATCTAAAAAAACTATTCCATTATTCTCAGTTGTATTTTTTGCTGATTTAATAATTTTATCTTGTTCAATTAATTTATCTGACTCTTCATTCATTAAAATTTCATAAGACTCTTTGATAGACATTTTCTTCTTTTTGGCTTTATTGCCCATTGATTTACCAAGCATATCAGAAATATTTATCATTCCTATATTTGCACCTGGCATTCCAGGAATTTCAAAGGAGGGCATATTTGAATTTTCATTTACAGCAATTTCGATTTCATTATCATCTAGGTCGCCACTTCTTAGTCTTTTTCTAAAACTTTCTTTAGTAGCAACACTAGCCTTTGGGCCAACTAAAGAGTCTAAAACTCTTTCCTCAGCTAATTTTTGTGCATGAGCTTTCACTTCTTTTCTTTTTTTCACTTTCTCCATTGAAATTGCAATTTCTAATAAATCTCTGACTATCTGTTCTACATCACGACCTACGTACCCAACCTCTGTAAATCTTGTTGCCTCAACTTTCACAAACGGTGCCTCTGCTAATTTAGATAATCTCCTAGATATTTCAGTTTTACCAACTCCGGTCGGCCCAATCATTAAAATATTTTTAGGTAGGACCTCGTCTTTCATTTCACCTTTTAGAGCTTGTCTTCTCCATCTGTTTCTTAATGCAATTGCTACAGCTCTTTTTGCTTTATTTTGACCAACTACAAATCTATCTAGTTCTGAAACAATTTCTCGTGGAGATAAAGATTTTGATAAGTTTATATTCTCATCCTTCTTATCTTTAGGTACAAAAGTTTTAACGTTAGATTTTTCCATTAAATTTTTTCAATATTTAAATTATTATTTGTAAATACGCATATATCTGATGCTACTTTTATTGCTTTTTTTGCAACATCTTCCGCACTTAGATTTGTATCCATCAAAACTTTTGCTGCAGCAAGTGCATAATTTCCACCAGATCCGATGCCAATAACATCACCCTCAGGTTCAAGTACATCGCCAGTACCAGAAATAATAAAACTCTTTTCTTTATCAGCTATTGCCATCAAGGCTTCTAATCTTCTTAAATATTTATCTGTTCTCCAATCTTTAGCTAACTCTACAGCCGATCTTGATAAATTTCCGGCATGTTTTTCTAACTTTGATTCTAATCTTTCAAATAATGTCAATGCGTCAGCTGTTGATCCCGCAAAACCTGCTATAACATTTCTCTTCTCAATTCTTCTAACTTTTTTTGCAGTGCTTTTAATAACTGTATTTCCCATACTAACTTGTCCATCGCCAGCTACTACTACTTGTTTATTTTTTCTAACTAATACAATTGTGGTCATAGTTAGTAGATGGAGATTAATCTCCATACTTCAAGCCCTTTATTACTTTTATTGATATAATTAAATAATGAATATATACCTACTTAAATTATGAAGAGAAAAGCTGGTATAATCAGAAAAACAAAAGAAACTTCAATTAAAGTTGACCTTAATATTGATGGAAAAGGTAAATACAAAATTGACACAGGAATTGGTTTTCTTGATCATATGTTAGAGCAATTATCAAAACATTCATCAATAGATTTAAATGTTAAAGCTAAAGGTGACACTCATATAGATTTACACCACACTACAGAGGATACAGGTATTGCCATTGGCGAATGTATTAAAAAAGCATCAAAAAATTTTATAGGTATTAAAAGATACGCTCATGCTTTACTACCAATGGATGAAACTTTAACAAGAGTTGCAATAGATATGTCCAACAGACCATATCTTATTTGGAACGTAAAACTCAAAGTAGAAAAATTAGGAGAAATGGATACCGAACTATTTAAAGAGTGGTTTCAAGCATTCGCCCAATCCGCAGGAATTACAATGCACATTGAAAATATTTATGGTGATAATAGCCATCATATAATTGAGTCATGTTACAAAGGGTTAGCTAGATCATTACGTGCAGCTCTTGAACTGGATCCAAAGAATAAAAAAACAATACCTTCTACAAAGGGTTCTTTATAAAAAAGTAAAAAAGAATTAATGAAAGTCACAATCGTTGATTATAGCTCGGGTAATATTAGCTCTGTCGTAAACTCTTTTAAGGAAGTTGCTCATAGTAAAGCAAAAATAGAAGTGACCTCAGATTTAAATAAAATAAAATCCTCCGACAAAATTGTTTTACCAGGTCAAGGATCTTTTAAAAGCTGTATAGATGCTTTAAAAAAAATTAATGGTCTTTCAGATGTACTGGATGAATTTGCAATAGGAAGAAAAAAACCCCTACTTGGAATTTGTGTTGGTTTACAAATGTTTGCTGATATTGGTCATGAAGAAACTAAAACAAAAGGATTGGGTTGGATTTCTGGTAAAGTCTCAAAAATAGATAATTTAAATGGTCAATACAAGCTTCCACATATTGGTTGGAATCAAATTAATGTTATGAAGGATAGTAAAATTTTTAAAAATATAGAAAAAGATGCTCATATGTATTTTGTACATAGTTATGAATTTGTTCCAGAAGATAAAGATGTAATTTCCGCAACAACAGATTACTCATCAAAAATTGTTTGCTCTGTTGAAAAAGAAAATATCTATGGAACCCAATTTCACCCAGAAAAGAGCGATAAGATTGGCCTTAAAATAATAAATAATTTTATAAATTTATAGATGAAAATATTTCCAGCGATAGATATTAAAGATAGAAAATGTGTTCGTTTAGTTAAAGGTAATTTTAATAATAAAACTGAATATAAAATGTCTCCAGTTGATCAAGCAAAAAATTATAAAGATCATGGTTTTAAGAATGTACACATTGTTGATCTTGATGGAGCTTTGACCGGTAAAACAGTTAATCTAGACATTATTCAGGATATAGTAAATAAATTTGATCTTGAAGTTGAGATAGGTGGAGGTATCCGAAATTTTGATAGTATTCAAAAATATATTAATGCTGGTGTTGAAAAAGTGATCTTAGGAAGCGCAGCTATAAAAGATAAAAAATTTTTAAAAGAAGCATGTCAAAGTTTTCCAAATAGTATTGCTCTAGGTTTAGATGCTAAAAATGGTTATTTATCAGTATCTGGTTGGAAAGAAAATTCAAATCAATTAACCTTAGATTATTTGAAGGAAGTAAACGATTATGGTGTTAGTAGAATTATTTATACCGATATTAACAAAGATGGTATGAAACAAAGTCCTAATTTTGTAGAAACATTAAAAGTTGCTGAAATTTCAAAATGTCCAGTAATGATATCTGGTGGCGTTTCATCGCTAGATGATATTAAAAAAGCAAGAAATTTGAAAAATATTGAAGGCATAATAGTTGGTAAAGCCATTTATGATGGTGACATAAAACTTAATGAGCTTGTAAAAGAAATTAATTAATATGAAACCATTTGATTACTTCAGTTTGTATTTGTTAGTAACAATATTGTGTTTAGTTAGTGTAAATTTTCTATATAGGATGTATTTTTAATTATGCTTAAAACTAGGATCATACCCTGCTTAGATGTAAAAAATGCAAGAGTTGTAAAGGGTATTAATTTTATAAATTTAAAAGATGCAGGCGATCCAGTAGAACAGGCAAAAATTTATAGTGATGGAGGTGCAGATGAAATTTGTTTTCTTGACATAACAGCTTCAAACGAAAATAGAGAGACTATTTATGGTGTTGTGGAAAAAACATCAAAAAAATGTTTTGTGCCTTTGACAGTTGGTGGAGGAGTTAGAAGTGTTGAAGATATAAGTAAATTACTGAATTGCGGAGCTGATAAAGTTTCAATCAATACAGCTGCTGTAAAAGATAAGAATATAGTAATTAATGGTTCAAAAAAATTTGGCTCTCAATGCATTGTTGTTGCAATAGACGCAAAAAAAAATGGAGATATTTGGGAAATTTACACTCATGGTGGTAGAAATAAATCTGGAATTGATGCCATCAAATTCGCAAAAGAAATGGAAAAAAGTGGAGCTGGTGAATTACTCATTACCTCAATGGATAGAGATGGAACTCAAGTTGGATACGACATAGATCTAATGTCCAAAATTTCATCAGCTGTAAATATTCCTGTAATTGCTTCTGGTGGAGTTGGTACTTTAGATCATTTGGTGGATGGTATAAAATTAGGACAAGCTAGTGCTGTCTTAGCAGCTTCAATTTTTCATTATGGTAAATTTTCAATAAAACAGGCAAAGGAATATTTGGATTTAAAAGGAATTCCAGTTAGGATTTAAAATGCTAAAAACTTTAGAAGATTTGATTAAAATTATCAGAAAGAGAAAATTGTCATTAAATGAGAATTCTTACACTACAAGATTACTTAAAAATAAAGCTTTATCTGTAAAAAAAGTTAAGGAGGAGATTGAGGAACTTATTGAAGCGGTAGACAAGAACTCAAACAAAATTCATGAAGCTGCGGATGTCTTTTACCATTTACTAGTCTATCTTGAGGGTAATAGTGTTCGAATTGAGGAAATAATGCAGGAATTGGAAAAAAGGAAAAAAAAAGAGTCTAAATAACCTAATTTTAGTGCTAGCCTATCTATGTTTTAAAATCTTTATGAGCCATAAATTTTATAAGCCAGCTCGAGCGAGACTTCATAGAAGTGAACTAGCAGTTCCGGGCTCTTCACCTAAAATGTTTGAAAAAGCTTTAAATTCATCTGCGGATGTAGTTTTCTTAGATCTTGAGGATGCGGTTTCACCAAATGATAAAGTGTCGGCAAGAAAAAATACAATTAAAGCATTAAAAGAAATGAACTGGAGAGAAAAAGGAAAAACTATTTCAGTGCGCATAAATAGTTTAGATACTCATTATATGTATACTGATTTAGTAGAGGTTGTTGAGCAATCTGGAGAGAGTGTAGATACAATTTTAGTTCCAAAAGTAGGAACAGCAAGTGATGTCTATATGGTTGATTGTATGCTTACACAAATCGAAATTCATAAAAAAATTAAAAATAAGATTGGTATAGAATGTTTAATTGAAACTGCCCTAGGTATGGCAAATATTAAAGAGATTGCTCAATCAAGTTCTAGAATCGAAGCTTTACATTTTGGTGTTGCAGATTACGCTGCTAGTTTAAGAGCAAGAACAGTAGTTATTGGAGGACTAAATCCAGATTATCCAGGCGATCAATGGCATCACGGATTATCGGAGTTAGTTGTTGCTTGTAGAGCTTATGGTTTAAGAGCGATTGATGGACCATTTGGGGACTTTAACGACCCAGACGCATATATAGAATCAGCTAAACGCGGAGCAGCTATCGGCATTGAGGGTAAATGGGCAATTCACCCTTCACAAATAGAACTTGCTAATAAAGTGTTTACACCGCCAGAGTCAGAAGTTGCAAAAGCAAAAAGAATAATCGAAGAACTAGAAAAAGCTGCAAAAGAGGGAAAGGGGGCAGCTCAACTCGACGGCAGGATGATTGATGCCGCATCAGCTAGGATGGCTGAAAATATTGTCAACATCAATAAATTAATACAAAGTAAAAAATAAAAATATGGACATTCACGAATATCAAGCAAAAAAAATTTTATCAGGATTTGGAGTAATAGTACCACGTGGAGGAATAGTTTACAGTCCAGAAAATGCAGAAAATAAAGCTAGAGAAATTGGTGGTTCAAAGTGGGTAGTAAAAGCTCAAATTCATTCTGGTGCAAGAGGAAAAGCAGGTGGAATTAAAGTTTGTAATTCTCCTTTAGAGGTAGCTCAAGCAACTGATAAATTGTTAGGTAAGAAGCTAGTGACAAATCAAACTGGACCACAAGGTAAAATAGTAAATAGAATTTATATTGAAGAAGCAACAGATATCGAAAAAGAATTATACCTCGGTCTTGTTTTTGATAGAAGCTCAGAGTCGATAATGGTTGTTGCCTCTACAGAAGGCGGAATGAGTGTTGAGGAAATTTCAAAAGAAAAACCAGAAACTATAATTAGATCTAAAATTGAAGTTGCAGTTGGTATGCAACAATTTCAAGCAAGAGAAATTGCTTTTGGTTTGGGAATACACGCAAAACTAATTAATAGAGCTGCTGATACTATAATTGGATGTTACAGAGCATTTAGCGAATTAGACGCCACAATGGTTGAAGTAAATCCTTTAGTTATTTCTAAGCAAGAACAAATTTTAGCTTTAGACTGTAAGATGAGTTTTGATAATAATGCTTTATTTAGAAGAAGCCAAGTTTCTGAACTAAGGGACAAAACACAAGAAAATCCCAGCGAAGTATATGCATCAGACAGAGGATTAAATTATGTTAGTTTGGATGGAAATATCGGAAACATTATTAACGGTGCTGGACTAGCAATGGCTTCAATGGATATGATAAAACTAGCCGGCGGTGAACCAGCAAATTTTTTAGATGTTGGAGGTGGAGCTACCCCAGAAAAAATTGTCAAAGCATTCAAATTAATATCTATGGACGAAAAGGTAAAAGTAATTTTGGTCAATATATTTGCTGGAATTAATAGATGTGATTGGGTAGCAGAAGGCATTGTCCAGGCTTTAGACAAAATTGATATTAAAGTACCAATAGTTATTAGATTGGCAGGAACCAATGTTGAGAAGGGCAATAAGATTTTGAAAGAAAGTAAAATAAAATACATTGAAGCAAATACATTAGAAGATGCAGCTAATAAAGCTGTTAAAGCGTTAAGGTAATATGTCAGTTTTAATTGATAAAAATTCTAAAATTTTAGTTCAAGGATTTACTGGAAAGATGGGTACATTTCATGCAGAAGAGATGATTAAATATGGATCAAACGTTGTTGGTGGAGTTACTCCAGGCAAGGGTGGAACTAAACATTTAAATTTACCTGTATTTAATACTGTAAAAGATGCGGTTGAAGCAACAGGAGCTAACGCATCAATTTTGTTCGTACCACCAGCATTTGCTGCAGACTCAGCTATGGAAGCAGCAGACGCAGGTATAAAAGTTTGTGTAGCTATTGTTGATGGTATTCCTTCACACGATATGATTAGAATCAAAAGATACATGAGAAGGTATGCTAAAAAAGGAAAGATGAGTTTAGTTGGACCTAACTGCGCTGGAATAATTAGTCCAGGGCAATCTATGTTAGGAATTATGCCTGGTCACATTTATAAAGAGGGAAGAGTAGGAATAATAAGTAGATCGGGTACATTAGGATATGAAGCTGCACAACAACTTAAAAATTTAAACATAGGTATATCAACAAGTGTTGGAATTGGAGGAGACCCCATTAATGGCAGTTCATTTAGAGATGTAATTGAAAAATTTGAGCAGGATAATGAAACTGATGCGATCTTGATGATTGGTGAAATAGGAGGACCTCAAGAAGTAGCAGCAGGGCAATTCGCAAAAGAAAATATGAAGAAGCCTGTTATTGCATATATCGCAGGTTTAACAGCACCAAAAGGAAGAGTTATGGGTCATGCAGGTGCGATAGTTTCAGCGTATGGCGAAAGCGCAATTGAAAAAGTAGAATTATTAAAAGAGTGTGGAATTACGATTTCAAAAAATCCATCAGTCATGGGAGAAACTGTAAAAAGTGTAATAAATAAATAAATTATTTTTTATGAGTAAATTAAAAATAATAATTTTCTTAGCAATAATTTTTGTAGGATATAAAGCCATAACAAGTATTTCAGGAATGCTTTCAGATTTTGATCAAATGGTGCAAAGAGATATTGAGGTAATAGAGGAATCATTAGAAATGGAAAAAGAAGCAGATGTCATTGGTTTAATGATGTATTTAGGAGAACCCTTAGAGCTCGTTGAACATTTGTATATGACATCAAAAAAAAAATGTTTAAAATCAAAAGAAATAGCTGAGGAAACTTCCTATGCTTATTATGAATGTGCTAAAATAAAAGCTATTGTAAAAGCTAATAAAATAGTAAGCATCATAGAGGAAATCAGAGTATTTTAGTTATGTCTTACGATAATAATAATATTTTTGCTAAAATTTTAAGAGGTGAAATTCCATGTAAGAAAATTTATGAAGATGATTTTGTACTGTCTTTTCATGATATTAACCCGCAAAAAAAAATACATGCTTTAGTAATTCCAAAAGGAAAATATGTAGATTTAGATGATTTTATAAATAATTCGACACCTAATGAATTTATAGGTTTTTTTAAGGGCCTAAATATTGTTGCGCAAAAACTTGGTATATCAACTAAAACAGGTAAAGGTTATAGAACTTTAGCGAATATCGGTGAGAATGGTGGTCAAGAGGTTTCTCATTTACACTTTCACTTATTTGGAGGTGAAAAAGTCGGAAAAATGGTTTCGTGACTGTAAATATACATAGGCACTATCTTGAAATAAAGAATTTGAAAGATCTACATCACGCAAAAAAACCATGCACTTGCAATATTGAATTGATTAATCCTCCTGATTTCCAAATAAACAAATTTTTTTACAAGCAAATAGGAAAAAAACATAAATGGATAGACAGATTGATCTGGTCAAATAACCAATGGATTAACTATATTGAAAAATCAAAAGTAAAAACATTTGTTTTAAAAGAAAATAATAATTTTGTTGGATATTATGAACAAATAAATAATAAAGGTGATTCAGAATTAGCTTATTTTGGAATTTTAGAAGAATTCATAGGAAAAAAATTTGGAGGTTATTTATTGTCCTTTGCAATAGAAAATTCATTAAATAATGGATCTAAAAGAGTCTGGGTTCACACATGTTCTTTAGACCATAAAAATGCATTGCCAAATTATCTAGCAAGAGGCATGAAAATATTTAAATCTGAAACAATAAAATTAAAAATAAATTAAGGTAATATAAAAATTTTTTTGTCAATTTTTTTGTTTATTTTTATATCGTAAATTTGTGTTATAGACAAATTTTGATAAATATCTTCGGTTTGCCATCCCATCAAATTTAAATCTTTTTTATCAAAAAAAATACTTAAATCATAATTATCTTTAGACACACTTATTAAATAATATTTATCATCTAAAATTTTTATATTATTATCTTTAATCAATGATATTAGTTTTTCCTTATTCAAAATCAAACTTAATGGTGTCTTTTCTAAATTGTATCTATAATATTGATTATTTTTATCACTCTTAATTACTAAAGATTTTCCGTTAGAAACTAATATCTTATTATGTCTAAATTTATACAAACAAAAAATCCTTTTAGGAAATTCTATAGTACAATTTCCATGCTCGTCCTTACCGGAAATCGTTTGTTTAAAATTAAACAAAATATTATCAATACTTTCTAAATTTTTAATTAATTTCTTCTTTACAGATGCGTTAGAATTAACATTTAGAAAGAAAAATATTAAAAATACAAAAAAAACATTCTTCACTTTAAAATTTCCCTTTTACCCACATGATTTGCTTTACTGACTTCACCATTTGTCTCCATTGTATCGATTATTCTAGCAGCTCTATTATATCCAATTTGAAGTTTTCTTTGCAAAAAGGAGGTGGAGGCTTTTCCCTCAGTTTTTACTAGTTCAAGTGCTGTAGCATATAATTCATCTTGATTTTCACTATTTATTCCAGAAAAAGTAGAATCTTTTTCGTCGGCAAAGTTCAAAATTTCATCAACATAATCAGGCTCTAACTGTGATCTTAAAAAATTATTAACTTTATCTATTTCTTGCTCAGAAACATATGGTGCATGAATTCTTAAAATTTTGTTAGCTGATGACATATACAACATATCACCTTTGCCCAAAAGTTGTTCAGCACCTTGCTCACCCAGTATCGTCCTACTGTCAATTTTTGAACTAACTTGAAACGAAATTCTTGTTGGAAAATTTGCCTTTATTGTTCCAGTAATAACGTCGACACTAGGCCTTTGAGTTGCCATAATTATATGAATACCTGCAGCTCTAGCCATCTGAGATAATTTCTGAATGTAACTTTCAATTTCTTTACCAGCTACAAGCATAAGATCAGACATCTCATCAACTATCACAACAATGAAAGGCATAGAAAGAGAATGTTTATCATTATAACTATCAATATTTTTTACACCTTCCTTAGTCATTAATCTATATCTACTCTCCATTTCTTTAACTACCCAACCTAATACTGAAGCTGCTCTTTTAGCTTCTGTAATAACAGGACAAAGTAAATGAGGAATACCTTCGTAGGTTGATAACTCTAACATTTTCGGATCGATTAATATAAATTTACATTTTTCAGGAGGATGTTTAAATAATAAAGATAAAATTATTGTATTAATGCAAACAGATTTACCTGATCCAGTTGTACCAGCTATTAATAAATGAGGCATTTTAGATAAATCACTCGTCATTGGTATTCCCGCAATATTTTTTCCAATTGCTATTGGAAGTTTATTATCTTTTTTTAAAAAACTTTCATGGTTGATAATCTCACTAATGTTCACATTCTCTCGCGAGGAATTTGGTATTTCAATCCCAATAGTACTTTTACCTGGTATTGTGGAAATCCTGGTTGATTCTGAGCTGGTATTTCTAGCTATGTCTTCAGATAAATTAATTATTTTTGAAACTTTTACCCCAGCTGCAGGTTCAAACTCATGCAATGTTACAACTGGCCCCTTATTAATTTTTTTTATTTTTCCTTCAACACCAAATTCCAATAAAATCTTCTCTAAAGTAATTTCATCAACTTGATTTTTTACTTTATCGGTATTTTTCTTTTTAGGTAAATTTAACAGTTCAATACTAGGTAATTTAAAACTAATTGAATTATTCTTTTTCTCTTTTTTCTTATTAAAAGGAAAATTTTCCTGGATTCTTAAATTAGGTGATTTATTGTTTTCACCTAAATTGAGCTGAACATCATCTTCAATATTAGAATTATCTTTTTTTTTAAGTTTTAAATTTTTAAATTTAAAAATTTCTTTTATTTTTGAAAAATTTAAATTTATACTGATTAAAAAAAAGAGAAAAAAAATGATTATAAGAATGTAATAAGAAATTTTTTCATTAAATAAAAACAATTTTCCTATAATTGAATTAGCTAAATAGTTACCTAAAAAACCACCATTTCCATTAATTAAAAGCCAAAAAGAGTCGTTATAATATAAAGATACAAATAAACATCCAAATAGTAAATATATTGAAATATAAAAAAAATTATTAATTATCAAAATAATTTTTTTACTTTTAAAAATGTTTAAACCAGTAAAAAAAATTGTAATTGGAACAAAAATAGAAATTAACCCAAAGGCTTGCATTAAAAAATCAGATATAAAGCTACCTTTTTTACCCAGTAAATTTTTTATCTCTAAGTTTTCTCGAAAAATAAAATTTGGATCATCAGGGGAATAACTTCCAAGAGCAATCCCAAGTAATATAGATAAAAAAATCAATATTATACCCATTAACTCAAGCACTCTTTTAAGCACAAAATCAAAAATATCTGCTATATAATTTTTAAAATTCATTGTCAGAATCAAATTTACCACTTTGTATCATTTAATTTTTATTGATAAAATTAAATAAATTTATGAAAATATGTGTTATTGGAAATAGTTTGACGGCACTAGTTTTATCAAAAAAGCTTACCGAAAGAGATTTTAAAGTAGATTTGTTTTCAAAAAGCTCCTTCGTTAATAAATATAAAACAAGAACAATTGGAATTTCTAGTAAAAACATTGACTATTTATCTAAAAATTATTCAAATTTTGAAAAATCTATCTGGCCGATTGATACAATTAAAATTTTTACAGAGAAAATTCAAGATGAAGAAATACTTAAATTTCAAAATAAAAGAATAAATTTTGGTATAATTAAATATGATTCATTTTTAAAATTAGTTTTAAAAGATCTGAAAAGCCAAAAAAAATTAGGTATAAAAAAAATAAGATTTAATCAAGATTACATTAAATTAATAAATTCAAAAGAATATTCTTTAATAATAAACACTGACCCAAAAAACTTCATACATTTAAAATACTTTTACAAAAGATTTGAAAAAAATTATTTTTCAACTGCATATAGTTTAATAATCAAACATAAAAAAGTTAATAATAGTACAGCTTTTCAAATTTTTACTAAATTAGGTCCACTAGCATTCTTGCCATTGTCAAAAAATGAAACTTCCATTGTTTTCTCAATTAAAAAAAGAGAAGAGATTTCTAATAAAGAACTATTAAGATTAATTGATAATTATAATAAATTTTACTCTAATGTAAGTATATCTAAAATTGAAAAAACAAATCTTAAATTATCTCTATTAAAAAAGTATTATTATAAAAATATTTTGGCATTTGGTGATTGTTTACATCAAGTTCACCCTCTTGCTGGCCAGGGATTTAATATGAATTTAAGAGACATAAATAGATTGACGGCTTTGATAGATAAAAAAAAAGATCTGGGAATTAAGATAGACAGTTCAATATGTGAAAAATTTGAGAAGGATACTATGCACCTAAATAACTTGTTTAGCTCATCAATTGATTTCTTGGATACTTATTTTTCGTTTAATAATAGATTAAGTAAAAATATTACAAAAAGACTTTTTAGTATTATTAATAATAATAAGTTAATAAAAAAATATATTTATAATTTTGCAAATAAAGGTTTTTTGAATTAAATTTTCTATTGTAAAGTATTATTACTAAAGTTATCCAAAATATAAGTTTGAAGAATTTGCTCTAATTTTTCTTTTCTTGCTAACAAATTTTTTGTTTCTAACAAAATTTGTTTTTCTTCTAACGAAAAAGGTGAAGCCATAGATAAAGAATTTATCGTTTGACTTAAAGATTGTTTTTCTAAATCTTTCCAATTCAATAGATATCCATCTTTTTTAAATAAAGATTTTAAATTTTTAAAAATTAAATCTAAATCAGAAAATGTAAATTCCTCTTTCTCTTGGAACAGATCATTTTTAAATGAGGAAAAATCAACTTCATATTGTCTATAGATATTTTTTGTCTCTATTTCATTTAATAATTTAAATCTACAGATACCATTTAATACAACTAGGTATCTCCCATCTTCCGTCTCATGAAAACTAGTTATTTTTCCCATACAACCAATGTCAAATAAATCAGGTCTAGTTAATTCACCTGTTTTTTTTGGCTGAATCATGCCCAGCATTCTATTTCCTTTCATACAATCATTTATCATTTTTACATACCTAGGCTCAAAAATATTTAAAGGCACATTTGTATTAGGAAAAAATATAAAATTGGATAAAGGAAAAACGGGTATCGTCTTTGGAAGTTCAGATATTTTAATCATTTTTAATTATTTACAATCTAATATTTTTAAGATCAACCTAACTACACGTCACAGCTATTATATTAATAATTTTAACAAACGCTTGCAATTATAAAAACGCATATCTATAATAGTTTTTATGCGGGCGTAGCTCAGTGGTAGAGCGTCTCGTTGCCAACGAGAAGGTCGTGGGTTCGAGTCCCATTGCCCGCTCCATATTGTAAAATGAGTGATTTATCAAAAAAAAAATGCGTGCCCTGTGAAGGAAATATTCCATCTTTTAAAATTGAGGAAATTAATGAATATTTAAAAAAAGTAGAAGACTGGAAAGTAATTGAAGACCAAATTGATGGTTTTCATCTTTTAAAAGATTTTAAATTTAATAATTTTGTGGAAAGTCAAATATTTGTAAATAAAGTTTCTGAGATAGCGGAAAGGGAAGGTCATCATCCTGATATCTGGTTTGGCTGGGGATATGCTAAAATAAAAATTTATACTCATGCAATTAAAGGTTTAGCAGAAAGTGATTTTATTTTAGCAGCTAAAATTGACAAAGTAACTTAATGTAAAAAATGTCTAGTTTTTGAAAAAACTAAAACCGTATTTGTTTGATTTGCATATTTTATAATCTCTTTATCTCTTATTGAACCATATGGCTGAATAATTGCAGTCACTCCCGCTTGTACTAAACTTTCAATACCATCAGTGAATGGAAAAAAAGCATCTGAAGCAGCAACAATCTCATCTTCATTTTTAAAATATTTTCTATTCTGCTTCATTTTTTTAATAGCTATCTCGCAACTATCTAATCTACTAGGTTGGCCAGATCCAATCCCAATGGTTGAATTATTTTGGGATAATACTATTGCATTAGATTTAACAAATCTGCAAATATTAAAAGCGAACATCAATTTTTTTAAAATTTTTGTATTTGGTTTTGCTTTTGATACTATCTTAAAATCTTTCATTTCAAAATTTTTAGTATCAGTAGATTGTATCAACAATGAATTAAACTTAGATGTATACTGTAAGTTACCCTTTTCTAATAGATTAGAGGAGTCTAAAATTCTTAAATTTTTTTTCTTTTTTAAAATATCTAGTGCATCTCCATCAATACCCTTTGACACAACTAATTCAAAAAATTTTTTTTTTATTTCGATAGCTAATTTTTTATTTATTTTAAAATTAAATGCTACTACGCCACCATATGAGCTTAAAGGATCACAATAATAAGCATTTTTAAAACTATCTAATTTATCATTATTCATTGAAACTCCACACGGATTAGAATGTTTTACAATTACAGTTCCATAATTATTTTTAAAAGAATTTGAAATAGATATAGCAGTAAACATATCACTATAATTATTATAACTTAATTTTTTACCATTAATTTGTACTAAATTTTCATCATTGATTTTAGAGTATAAAGCTGCAACTTGATGAGGATTTTCACCATACCTAAGTTTTTCAATCAAGTTCGCGTAAAACACTTTTTTTTTCGGAAAATAATTTTTGCTTAAATTGTTCAGATAGTTAGATATAACCGCATCATAGTATGCTGTTAATGAAAAAGCTTCCTCTGACATTTTTTCTCTAAAGGCTAAAGTAGTTGAGCCTTTATTTATGTTAAGCTCACTAATTAAACTATCATATTGATTAATATCTGTTATCACAGTAGTATCAGAGTAATTTTTGGCAGCTCCTCTTACCATTGTTGGGCCACCTATATCAATATTTTCTATAATTTTAGTTTTACTGTTTGTCTTTTCCAAGATTTTCTCAAATGGATAAAAATTACAAATAACCAAATCTATTTTATTATAATCAAACTTTATTAATTCTTTTTTGTGATTTTTTTTACTCAGTATGCCAGCATGTATTTTGGGGTGTAGGGTTTTTACCCTTCCATTTAATATTTCAGGTGATCCTGTATAATCTGAAATTTTTAAACAATCAAAACCTAATTTTTTTATAGCCGCATATGTACCATCAGAACTTAAGATTGTTATTTTAAATTTCTTTAAATTTCTAAGTAAATTTTTTAGTTTTTTTTTATCTGTAACTGAAATTAATGCTAATTTTACTTTCATTATATTTTCTGCAAAACCCATTTTATTATTTGATCATTTTTATTAGTAATACCTCTGATAACAATATTTGAATTTTCCTTATATTTATCTTTTGTTCCAAAATACAAACCATTTTCAATGTCAAAAAATTGGTTTTCGCACGAAAATTTCCATCCAGAATTTATAGTTTGTATCAAAATAGATTTTCCATTTAATGTTTTAATTACTTTCGTTTCGGGCAATAAATGAAACCTAATTTCATAATTACATGATTTAAAATTCTTTTTTTTTATCAAATAGTCTTTTCCAGCTAATGTCAAACTTTCCGGGGTGTATTGGAGTTCCCTTTTATGTATAGTTCCGTATTTTTTTACATATCCATCATGTGAACCTTGTAATACCCAGGTTTTTTTATCTTTATTTATTTTTTTTTCCTTAACTTTAAGAGATTCTCCAAATAATATTTTTTTAAATTTTTTAGTTTTGAAACTGTTAATAGATGTACTTCCAAGCACCAACGTAGAGTGTGAAACTGATGATCTTGATATATCGTTTAATTGATGCTTAACATTTTGAAAATAACCGTTATTACAAATGATTTTTTGATCTTTATAAAAAAATTCAAAAGATAAAAAACCTGACTGAAAATTATCCGAAAAATTTCTTTCTGGAGAATATCCTATATCAATAGCAATCATAGAAATTTTATCTTTTAAAACTGAGTAACCACCCATTTCAGTCTCTTCAGATTTAAATTTAT